>Ga0126312_10001457_pt1 | contig 15526 bp, 14 predicted proteins | sample Plot104A_FD_92537 | JGI IMG/M metagenome (GOLD analysis project Ga0126312, IMG submission 92537) | Serpentine soil microbial communities from UC McLaughlin Reserve, CA, USA - Plot104A | ecosystem: Environmental > Terrestrial > Soil > Grasslands | place: USA: UC McLaughlin Reserve, Lake County...
TGAGGCCGTTGTACACGGCGCGTGCAGCGTCGTAACCGGCGTCCTGCGGACCGAGGATCGATCCGGACACCCGTCCGGCGAACTCGGCAACGTGCGTGGAGTCCAAGGTCGTGCTCATGAGATCTCCCTTCGTTGGGTTGGGATGTAGTGCAACTCGTCGTCGAGCAGTTCCGCAAGCCGGTTCAGCGTGCTGCGCGTCCGCGTCTTGACCGTACCGGGCGGAACGTTCAGGCGCGTCGCGATCTCCGATTGCGAGAGCCCGCTCCAGTCGGCGAGCTCGATCGGCGCGCGGTGGTGCTCGCGGTCGCGCTCGCCGATCCGCCGGATCAGGTCGCGGTCGTCGGCCGTTTCGAGGGCGCCGCGCGTCGGCTCGTACATGTGACTCCCGGATCCCTGCTCTGCGCTCATGCAACGATCATCGGAGACCCGGCAGCGATTCGCACCGTGGAGTCCCCCCTGAGTTTCGAGATGCAGCCGTGCCGTGGTGTCAAGTGCGCCGCAGAGGCCTTGCGGCGCACGCGCGGGGCCTGAAAGCCGTGACACTGCAGACACGGGGAGTAGGCTCAGCGAGACATGCATGAGGCCGCGGCCACGGCACAGCTCCTCGAACGAGGCGAGGAGCTGGCTCGGATCGAAGCCGCGCTGACCGCGGCGCGCAACGGACACGGGACGTTTGTCGTGATCGAAGGGCCGGCCGGATTCGGAAAGACTGCGCTGCTCGCGGCCGCTCGCGCCGCGGCGGCGGGCGGCGGTATGCGCGTGCTTCGCTCGCGCGGGAGCGAGCTCGAGCGCGAGTTTGCATTCGGAGTCGTGCGCCAGCTCTTCGAGCCGACGCTCGCGGAGGCATCGGAGGTCGAGCGAGCCGAGCTGCTGCAAACCGCTGCCGGCGTCGCCGCGGGCGTCCTGGGCATGCCGGGGGCCCCCGCCCCCGAGGCCCGCCCGTCGTCAGGCGTCGACCCTTCGTTCGCGATCCTGCACGGCCTCTACTGGCTGTGTGCGAACCTCGCGTCGTCGGGCCCGCTGTGCGTGGTCGTCGACGACGCTCAGTGGGCAGACGCGCCGTCACTGCGCTATCTCGCGTTTCTGCTCACGCGTCTCGAGGAGCTCGACGTCGCGCTCGTGCTGGCGACGCGGCCGCGCGAGGCCGGAACGGATGCCGAGCTCCTTGCGGCGCTGGCTGCCGATCCGTCCGCCGAGGTGATCCGTCTTCCACCGCTGACGCCGCCGGCCGTGTCTCAGCTCGTGGAGGCGACGCTCGGCGTCGTTCCCGATCCGGTCTTCACGGACGCGTGCGTCCGCGCGACGAGAGGGACGCCGTTCCTGATGCGCGTGCTCGTCGATGCACTGCGGGAGGGAGCCATCGCGCCGACGGCCGAGGCCGCGCGCCACGTCGAACGCATCGGCGCAAGATCCGTCGGCCGATCGATTCGCCTCAGGCTGCGCCGCCTTCCCGAGAACGCGGGCCGCCTGGCTGGAGCGCTGGCGATCCTCGAGCAGGGCGACCTGCTTCAGGCGGCGCGCCTTGCGGATCTCGACGAGGCCGAGGCAGCCGAGGCAGCCGACCTGCTGGCGACCGCCGGGATCCTCGAGCCCGGCCGGCCTCTGACGTTCGTCCATCCGATCGTCCGTGGCGGCATCTACTCCGACCTCGGCAGCTCCGAGCGGGCGCAGGCTCACCGGCGAGCTGCACGACTGTTCGCGGAGCAGCCCGGCGCGGACGAGCGTGTCGCCAAGCACCTCCTGGTCAGCGAGCCCGCCGGCGATGCATGGGCCGTCGAGCGGCTGGTCGAAGCAGCGTGCACCGCGGGAAAGCACGGTGCTCCCGAGTCAGAGGCTGTCCTCCTGCGTCGTGTCCTCGCCGAACCACCCCAGCCGAACGCGCGCTCGGCGCTGCTTCTCGATCTCGGAATGGCCGAGGCCAGCGCGGGGCTCGCCGAGTGGGCCGAGCATCTGGAGCAAGCCGTCGACGCTGCGCCGAACGCCGTCGCCGCCGCCGACGCGGCGATGGTGCTGGGGCTGGCGCTCAGTCGTGCCGAGCGCTTCGCGGAAGCGTTCGAGGTCCTCGACCGCGCTTCGTGGGCGCTCGACTCCCGGCATGCAGAGCTCGCGCTCCAGCTCGAGGCCGCGGCGGTCGTCGCGGGGATGTACGACCCGGTGACTGCGTCCTCGATCGCTCTCCGCCGCGACGCGTTGCGGGAGCGTGCCGCAGCCGCCGGAGGAGTCCCTCCGGAGGTCGTCGCTGCGGCCGCGTTCATGTCGATCCTGATGAATCAGCCGGCCGAGCTCGGCGCCCAAGGTGCGCTGCGGGCGCTCGAGCTCGGGACGACCGCGCCGCGGGACTCCGAGGGCAGGCCCTGGTTCTCGTTCGCGACGTGGTTCTCGCAGGTGACGCTCTCGCTCCTCTGGACGGAGCGGTATGCGGAGGTGCGGCCGTTGCTCGATGCTTCGATTGCGGAGGCGCGGACGACGGGCGACAGCGCGCGCCTCGCGCAGGGCCTTGCGAACCGAGGCTGGCTCTCGGTGAGACGCGGCGATCTGTCGGCGGCCGAGGTGGACGCACGGACCGCGCTTGCCGCGACAGAGCTCCCCGCACCGCCGCTGTACCGCACCCTGAACAGCGGCGTACTGGTCGAGGCGCTCGTCGACCAGGGGGAGCTGGAAGCCGCCGAGCCGATCATCGCGAGGCTCGACTGCGAAGAGAGCGACTCGCTCACGGCTGCAGTTCTGCGCGTCGCGCGCGGCCGGCTTCGTGTCGCACAGGGCCGAGTTGCCGAAGGACTCGAGGAGTTCCTCGGCGTCGGCGTCCGCCTGACGCGGGGAGTTGTCACGTCTCCGAGTTATCTTGCGTGGCGATCGCACGCCGCGCTCGCCCAGCTCGCGCTCGGCGATCGCGAGGCGGCGGCCCGCCTCGCGGACGAGGAGCTCGAGCTCGCCCGGTCGTTCGGCGCGCCGCGTGCGCTCGGCGTGGCAAAGCGTGCCGCCGGCGTCGTCGCCGGCGGCGATCGCGGAGAGGCGCTGCTCCGGGAGGCGATCGACGACCTCGAACGTGGCGACGCCACGTTGGAGCGGGCGCGCGCCCTCACCGACCTCGGCGGTCTCCTTCGGCGGCGCAATCGCCGCACCGAAGCGCGAGAGCTGCTCCGCGAAGCCCTCGACGCTTCGCACCGTGCGGGTGCGAGACCGCTCGCCGAGCACGCGGAGACGGAGCTTCGGGCGACCGGTGCGCGCCCGCGTCACGTCGTTCTCACCGGGCTCGACTCGCTGACGGCGAGCGAGCGGCGGATCGCCGAGCTCGCCGGCGAAGGCCTCACGAACCGCGAGATCGCACAGAACCTCTTCGTGACCGCACGCACGGTGGAGGGGCACCTCACGAGCGTCTTCCGCAAGCTCCAGCTCCATTCGCGCAGCGAGCTTCACCATGCGCTCGCCGACGGCGCTCCCGTAGCGGTGTAGCGCCGACGCATCGCGACGCGTGGACCGCGGGGCCCCCGAAGGTCGGGAGCCCCGCAGGTCCGTCTGGTCGGAGAGTGCTCTACGGGACGAGGATCCCGTCGAGGAAGAACCGAACCGCGCCCGCTGCCAACCCGGCTGACGTCACCGTGTCGGCACCGTCCAGCGTGTTGATCTCGAGCCGGTCGCTCGCGGGCTCCTGGTGGAGGATCCGCGTCGTCGCGGCCAGGCCGACGACCTTGAGTCCGGCTGGGTCGCCGCTGACGTCGATCGTGTCGACGCCGTTGGTCGCGTTGACGATGACGCGATCGATGGCGCCGTCGCCGGTCGCTCCGTTCGGGGTGCCGGCAAGGTCGACACTCACGTCGGTGACATCGGTTCCGGTCAGGTCGTTGACCGTGACGGTGTCGGCGCCGCCGAGGGCTCTGAAGTCGACGATCTCGACGCCGGCGGTGTCCATCGTGATTGCGACGGGGTCACGGAAGAAGGTGAGGCGATTGCCGTTCGCCGTGAGCGTGACCTGCTCCGCGGCGTTCGCGCCGTTGAAGAGCATCGTGTCGATGCCGCTCTCGCCTTCGATCGTGTCGCTGCCGTCGCCGGGATCCCAGACGAAGGTGTCGTCGCCCGGGCCGAGGACGGCGGCGTCGTCGCCGCGGTTCCCGTCGACCGAGTCGTCGCCCTTGCCGCCTAGCAGCTTCTCCGCGCCGGTGCCTCCGGCGAGGTTGTCGTTCCCTCTGCCACCGTCGATCGTTGTCGGGATGGCGTTCGTGAACGTCCCGTTGACCTCGTCGATCCTGACGACGTCGTCGCCGCCGCGGGCGCGGACGGCAATGGTCTTGACGGCCGTGCGGTTGAACTCGAACTCGGCGGTGCCGTCGTCGTCGAGGTCGACCTGAAGGACGTTCGGCTCACCGGCCTTCAGCCGTAGCGCGATCTTGTCGTTCGCCTGCGTGCCCTTGATCTTCAGCTCGCCGTGCGCGAGCGTCGGGCGCTTGAAGTGCGCCCCGTTGGGCGGATCGCTCTTGCGGGCCGCGTTCGTCTGCGCGGCGTTCCCGCTTCCCGCCGCGACGGCGCTCGCTCCCGCGACGACCGTGACGGCCAATGCCGCCAGCTGCAGGGCGCGTGCCTGCTTGAGGCGAATGAGGGTCTGCATCTCGTACACGCTCCTCTCGAGTGAGCCTCGGCGGCTCACGATTGCTTGCCACTGAGCGTGGAGACGGCGGACGCACCTCCGCACCGTGGCGACCCCCCTGTGTTTCCGACGTCGCTCCCCCGTTTCGCGGCGGTGCATAAAACGCAGACTTCGGGCATAGTACGCCGATGCCGACCGCAGCGATCCTCGGGACGTCGGGCTATTCCGGCCAGGAGACGCTCGACCGCGTCCTCGCCCACCCGGAGCTGGACATCCTCGCTCTCGGCTCCGATTCGCTCGCGGGTCGGGCCGCCGGCGCGCTCGACCCGCGCCTGAACGGCAGCCTGCCGGCGTTCGTGACGAACGAGCACGCGGCCGCCTCCGGCGCGGACGTCGTCTTCTGTTGCCTCGCGCACGAGGACGCGGCCCGACTCGAGCCGCCTGCAGACGCCGTCGTCGTCGATCTCTCCGGTGCGCACCGGCTCCGGGAGGCGTCGCTGTACGCCGAGTGGTACGGCTTCGACCATCCCGCGCCGAAATCGCTCTCGGAGTGGAGCTACGCGCTGCCGGAGCACGACACGCCGTCGGGCCGGCTGCTCGCGAACCCGGGCTGCTATGCAACGGCCACACTGCTCGCGCTCGCGCCGCTCTCCGACGCGATTGCACACTCGAGCGTCGTCGTCGACGCGAAGTCAGGCGTCTCCGGAGCGGGCCGCGCGCTGAAGGCGTCCTCGCACGCGGGTTTCGTCCTCGAGAACCTCTCGCCGTACCGCGTGGGCACGCACCAGCACGCGCCCGAACTCGAGCAGCAGCTCGGCTTTCCGGTCTGTTTCGTCCCGCACCTGCTGCCCGTGCGCCGCGGCTTGCTCGCGACGTGCTACGTCGAGCCGGTCGAGGATCTGCGTCCACTGCTCGCAGCGGCTTACGCGACGGCACCGGCGGTGCGCGTTCTCGACGAGGGCGTGCAGCCGGAGCTCTCGCGGGTCCAGAACACCGACTGCGCCGAGATCGCGCTCTACGACGACCGCGCTACCGGCCGCGCCGTCATCGTCTGCGTCCTCGACAACCTCGGCAAGGGTGCGGCCGGCAACGCCGTCCAGAACGCGAACCTCGCCCTCGGCCTCCATGAGACCGCGGGGCTGCGCCTGACGGGAGTGCTCGTATGAGCGTCACGGCAGCACGTGGCTTCGAGGCGGCGGGCGTCCACTGCGGACTGCGCAGGACGAAGCTCGACCTCGCGCTCGTCCGCTCGACCGCGCCTGCCGTCGGCGCTGCGATGTTCACGGCGAACCGCGTGCAGGCGGCGCCGGTGCTGGTGAGTCGCGAGCACCTCGAGGCGGCACAGCCGCAGGCGGTCGTAGCCAACTCGGGGAACGCGAACGCGGCGACCGGCGAGGTGGGCGTGGCCGACGCGCGAGCGACCGCGGCGGAGGCGGCGCGGCTGCTCGGGCTCGAGCCGGAGCAGGTGCTCGTCCTGTCGACCGGCGTCATCGGCCAGCGGCTCGCGATCGACAAGCTGCTGGCCGGCCTCTCCGACGCGGCCGACGCACTCGACGGCGACGGCGGCTACGCCGCGTCCCGCGCGATCATGACAACGGACACGCGGCCGAAGGTCGCGTCGGCGGCCGGCGACGGCTTCACCGTCGGCGGCATCGCAAAGGGCTCGGGGATGATCCATCCGCAGCTCGCGACGATGCTCGCGGTCGTGACGACCGATTACGCGCTCGAGGCTGGCGAGCCGCTCGAGTTCCTGCGTCCGGCCGTCGAGGAGAGCTTCAACTCGATCTCGGTCGACGGCGAGTGCTCGACGAACGACGCCGTCGTCCTGCTCGCCAATGGCGCCTCGGGTGCGGCGAGAGACGACGCCGCGTTCGCCGAGACGCTACGGAACGTCTGCCGCGACCTCGCCGCGCAGGTCGTCGCGGACGGGGAGGGCGCGACCGTCGTTGCCGAGATCGCGATCTCCGGCGCCGCCAGCTCCGCGGAAGCACGCGCGGTCGCGCGCAGGATCGCGACGTCGCCGCTCGTCAAGACTGCACTGTTCGGGAAGGACGCGAACTGGGGCCGCGTGCTCGCCGCCGCCGGCTCGGCGCCGTACAACGGCGGCTTCGCGCACCTCGACCCCGCGCGCGTGAGCCTCCGCTACAACGGCTCGCTCGTGCTCGAGCGCGGCGCGCTCCACGACGTGGAGCCCGACGACACGGACGCGCCGACGATCGAGCTCGACCTCGGCCTCGGCGACGGCGCTGCCCGCTACCTCACCACCGACTTCTCGTACGACTACGTGCGGATCAACGCGGAGTACAGAACGTGAAGCCGACCATTGTGAAATGCGGTGGGGCGGTCGCCGCCGACGCTGCCGACGCGATCTTCGACGTTGCCTCGTCCGGCCCGACCGCGGTCGTTCACGGCGCCGGCCCCCAGATCTCGGCCGAGATGGAGCGCCGCGGCCTCCGTGTCGACTTCGTCGGCGGTCGCCGCGTCACCACGCGCGACGCCCTCGAGGTCGTGCGTGAGTCGATGGCCGAGGTCAACGCAGCGATCTGCGAGGCGCTCGGGGAAGACGCGGTGCCGCTGTTCGGCGACGAGATCGGCTTGAAGGCGATCCAGGTCGCGTCGCTCGGCCTCGTCGGCGATCCCGTTCCATCCGCCCCCACGGCGGTCCTTGCGGCGCTCGCGGCCGGCCACATACCCGTCGTCGCCCCGCTCGCGGAAGGCCCCCTGAACGTCAACGCCGACGAGGCGGCCGCTGCGCTCGCCGTCGGCCTCGGCGCCGAGCGCATCGTGTTCATCACCGACGTCCCCGGCGTCCTCGAACGCGGGGTCGTCGTGCCGGTCGTCGACGCGGAGGAAGCCGCCCGGCTGCTCGATTCGGGCGTGCTGACCGACGGGATCGTCCCGAAGCTGCGCGCGGCGCTGACCGCGGCGAGGCTCGGTGTGCAGGCGCAGATCGGCGAGACGGCGGTCGTCGCATGAGCGCGACCCTCTCGGCGCCCCTTCTCGACACCTACGCGCGGGCCGACATCACCTTCGTCGACGGCGAGGGCGCGTGGCTCTTCGCGGACGACGGCACGCGCTACCTCGACCTCGTCGCGGGAATCGCGGTCGTCGTGCTCGGGCACCGCCATCCTGCGCCGCTCGCGGCCGCGCACGCCCAGCTCGACCGGCTCTGGCACACCTCGAACCTCTACGGCACGAAGCCGATGCGACGCCTTGCGCAGCTTCTGTCGGACCGGTTCGGTGGCGCGCAGGCGTTCTTCTGCAACTCGGGCGCCGAGGCGGTCGAGGCGGCGATCAAGTACGCGCGAAAGGCGACCGCCCGCACAGGCATCCTCGCGCTCGAGAACTCGTTCCACGGCCGCACCGCCGGTGCTCTCGCCGTCACGGGACAGCCGGCGAAGCGCAAGGCGTTCCAGCCGCTGCTGCCGGGCGTGACGTTCGCGCGCGCGAACGACGAGCAGTCGCTGGCGGCCGCGGCCGGCCCAGACACGGCGTGCATCCTGCTCGAGCTGATCCAGGGCGAAGGCGGCATCCACGCGCTGACGCCGGAGTTCGTCGCCGCCGCGCGCGAGCTGGCCGACGAGCACGGGGCGCTGCTCGTCTTCGACGAGGTGCAGACGGGCATGGGGCGGACGGGCACGTTCTTCGCCTGGCAGCAGCTCGGCGTGCGGCCCGACGCCTTGACGCTCGCGAAGGGGCTCGCGAACGGCCTGCCGATCGGCGCGCTGGTCGTCTCCGACGCGGCCGCGGGCGCATTCGTCCCCGGTGACCACGGCTCGACGTTCGGCGGCAATCCCGTCACGTGCGCCGCAGCCTGCGCGGTGTGCGAGGCGATCGACGCCGAGCTCCTCGACGCGGTCGCGCGCAAGGGCGCTCGGCTCACGCAGGCGCTGTCGACGCTTCCGGCGGTAAGCGAGGTGCGCGGCGCAGGCCTGCTGCTCGGGGTCGAGCTCGCGCGCGAGAAGCCGGCCGACGTCATCGCCGCCTGCCTCGCACGGCACCTGCTCGTGGGCGCCGCCGGCGAGCGGACGCTCCGCCTTGCGCCCCCGCTGACGATCACCGATCACGAGCTTGGCCAGGCGATCTCGATCCTCCAGGAGGTGCTTGCGTGAACAAGTTCGACCGGCAGGGGGCGATCCTTCGGCTCGTGCAGGCGCAAGGCCTGTCGACGCAGGAGGAGGTCGCCGAGGCGCTGCGCGTCCAGGGCTTCGACGCCGTGCAGACGACCGTCTCCCGCGACATCGCACAGCTCGGGCTCGTCAAGGTGCGCGATGGGGAAGGGCGGCTCGTCTACGCGCTGCCGGGAGCATCCGACCTCGATCGCCTGAGCGAGCTCACCGCCGCGCTGCGCCGGTGGGCGACGACGCTTCAGTCGAGCGACAACCTCCTCGTCGTCACGACGCCGCCCGGCCACGCGAACGCGCTCGCCCGCGCGATCGACGCAGCCCGGCTGCCCGACGTCATCGGCAGCGTCGCCGGCGACGACACGATCATGATCGTCGCGAGACAGGGCGTGAAGGCCGAGGCCATCGAACGAGAATTGCGCCATCACCTGGAGGGAGACACGTAGATATGGAAACGAACCGGATCGCCGTCCTCGCCTACTCCGGTGGGCTCGACACGAGCTGTGCGATCGCGTGGCTGAAGGAGGACTACGCCTTCGACGAGGTGATCGCCGTGCTCGTCGACGTCGGCCAGGACACGGACTTCGCGCCTGCGTTCGCTCGCGGACGTGCCGCGGGCGCCGAGGAGGTCCTCCTCGTCGACCGCAAGGACGACTTCGCGTACGAGCAGGTCGCGAAGGCGCTCGCAACGAACGCCCTCTACCAGGGCAAGTATCCGCTGATCTCGGCGCTCTCCCGCCCGGTGATCGCGGACGCGGTTGCGGAGGTCGCGCTCGAGGCCGGGGCCGAGGCGGTCGTTCACGGCTGCACCGGCAAGGGCAACGACCAGCTCCGGTTCGAGCTCGCGTTCAAGGCGCGCTACCCCGGCGTCCGAGTGATCGCGCCGCTCCGCGACCGCATCTGGACGCGCGACGAGGAGATCGCCTACGCCGAAGCTCGCGGCATCCCGGTCGAGGCGAAGCAGAGCTCGCCGTATTCGATCGACGACAACCTGTTCGGACGCGCGATCGAGGCCGGCATGCTCGAGGACCCGTGGGTCGCGCCGCCCGAGGACGCGTTCGCGCTGACCTCCTCGCCTGCGAGCGCTCCCGCGGCGGAGGAGCTGATCGTCGACTTCGCCAAGGGCGTCCCCGTTGCGCTCGACGGTGAGGAGCTCGAGCTGCCCGAGTTGATCGCGGTGCTGAACCAGCGTGCCGGCGCGTACGGCATCGGGCGGATCGACATGATCGAGGACCGCGCCGTCGGCATCAAGAGCCGCGAGCTGTACGAGGCGCCCGCGGCGATGACGCTGATCCCCGCGCACCAGGCTCTCGAGGAGCTCGTGCTGACGAAGGCCGAGCTCGAGACGAAGCGCGTGCTCGAGCCGCTGTGGGCGAAGACGGTGTACGACGGCCTCTGGTTCTCGCCGCTGCGGCCGGCGCTCGACGCGTTCGTCGCGAAGACGCAGGAGCTCGTCACCGGCGAGGTGCGCGTCCGGCTCCAGGCAGCCGCGCCCGCGATCGTCGGCCGGCGCTCCGACCACGCGCTCTACGCGCACGCGCTCGCTTCGTACGGCAACGGCGACGAGTTCCCGCACGAGGCGGCGGAGGGGTTCCTCCGGATCGCGGCGATGGAGGTCGAGCTCGCGGCTGCCCGCGAGCGTAAGCTCGCCTACGCATGACGCTCTGGGCGGGACGGGTCGCGGGGAAGCTCGCGCCCGAGGTCTGGGACTTCCTGCGCGCGGAGGACGCGGAGCTCCTGCCGTACGACTGCGCGTCGACGCTCGCCCACGCGCGGCGCCTCGAGCAGGCGGGAATCCTGAGCGGGGAGGAGCTCGCAGCGGTCGAGGAGGCGCTCGCGCGCATCGAGTCGGTCGCCGAGGAGGACGAGGACGTACACAGCGCCATCGAGCGGCAGCTCGGCGACGCGGGCAGGAAGATTCATGCAGGGCGGTCGCGGAACGACCAGGTTGCCGCGGCGCTCCGGCTGTACGTGCAGGACGCGTGCGAGGAGGCCGACGGCGCGGTGCGCGAGCTTTGCGCGGTCGTGCTCGATCGCGCCGACGCCGAGGCGAAGACGCCGATGCCCGCGTACACACACCTTCAGCGCGCGGTGCCGGTGACCCTGGGCCATCACCTGCTTGCGTGGGTCGAGATGCTCGAGCGCGACCTCGGCCGCTTCGCCGCGGCACGCGCAGCTGCGGGGCCGTCGCCGCTCGGCGCGGGGGCGGCTGGTGGCTCAACGCTCCCGCTGCCGCCCGCGGGCGACGCGATGCGCAACTCACTGGACGCCGTCGGCGACCGTGACTTCGCGCTCGACTACCTCTACGCGTCGACTGTCCTGTTCACGCACCTCTCGCGGGTCGGCGAGGAGCTGGTCATCTGGGCGACGAGCGAGTTCGGCTTCGTGCGCCTGCCGGAGGAGGGCGCGACGGGCTCGTCGATGATGCCCCAGAAGCTGAATCCCGACGTCGCGGAGCTCGTCCGCGGCAAGGCCGGGACGATGCTCGGGCGGCTGACTGGCCTACTCGCGGTCGTGAAGGGGCTACCGCTCGCGTACGACCGCGACCTCCAGGAGGACAAGCCGCCCGTTTTCGCGACACGGGCCGACGTGGCGGCGGCACTTGGCGCGCTCGCCGTCCTCGTCGCCGCGCTCGAGTTCGACCGCTCGCGTCTCGCGGCCGCGGCGTCCGATCCGCTGCTCCGGGCCACCGACGCCGCCGAGGCCCTCGTTCGCGAGGGGGTGCCGTTCCGTGATGCCCACGAGCGGGTCGCGGGCCAGGTTCGGGCGGGCACGTTCGAGCCGCCTGCCGAGGCGCCGCCGCGGGTCGCGCCGGGACCCGCACAGGTTCGCGCGGCCGTCGCCGCGGCGCGCGCGCGTCTGCGCCGGGCCTAGCCTTCGAGAGTGTGCGCGCCGCGACGGCGAGCGCGGTGCCGTAGTGGCCACGCCGCGCCGCCGGCGCAGTGAATGCGAGCGTCGCCATGTCCGCGCGTGGCCCGGACGTACTGCGTCGTGACGATGCGGTCCTCGCCGCGTAGGTGCTGGAGTACCTCGCCTCGAGCGCGTCGCCCGCGGGCACGTGGACGCCCTTCGCGATCGGCGGCCGTCTTCTTCACCGTCGGCGGGTGCGTGACCCCGAGCTCCGCGACAGCCCGATCGTCGAACCGCTCGTCGGTCTAGGAGGCAGCTGCGGCGTGGATCCGCTCGCGCGACTCGCGCAGCGATCCGCCCTCGCGGCCTGCGCGGACCGCGAGGATCTCCGCCAGCATCGAGACGGCCGTCTCGGCGGGCGTATGGCCGCCGATGTCGAGGCCGGCGGGGCCGTGCAGCCGCTCGAGCTGCTCCTCGTCCAGACCGCTTTCGAGGAGCCGTTCGCGCCGCTTCACCTGGGTCCGGCGCGAGCCAAGCGCGCCGACGTAGAAGGCGTCCGTCGCGAGCGTTCCCACCAGCGCCGGGATGTCGAACTTCTCGTCGTGCGTCAGCACGAGCACGGCGGTCGCATGATCGGGTCTCACGCGCTCGAGCGCCTCGTCGGGCCACGCGACGACGATCTCGTCTGCGCTCGGCAGCCGTTCTCTCGTCGCAAACCGCGCGCGCGCGTCGCTGACGACGGTTCGCCAGCCCAACTCCGTCGCCAGGCGACAGAGCGCCTCGGCGGTGTCGACGGCGCCGAAGACGAGCAGGAGCGGGGGCGGGCCGAAGACTTCGGCGAAGACCTGCCGGTCGTCGAGCTCGAGTACGCGCGAGACGCCGTCGCGAAGGAGCCCGTCCGCCACGTGGTCTGCGCCTTCGCGGACGATCCACTGCGAGCCGCCGCCGAGATCGGTGAAGGAGACGGCGCGCTCGCCGGTGCGCACGACTTCCACGAGCTCGTCGAGCACGGCCGCGTCGGGCTGGTGGACGGCGACGTCGATCTCGCCGCCGCATGGAAGGCCGACGCTCAACGCCTGCTCGTCAGAGATCCCGTACGTCAGCAGCCGGGCCGGGCCGCCGCCGAGGACGTCACGGCACGCCTCGTAAACCTCGGATTCGACGCAGCCGCCCGAGACCGAGCCGTGGAGCTCGCCGCTCTCCGAGACGAGGAGTTTCGAGCCGATCGGGCGGGGCGCCGACCGCCTGGTGCCGACGACGGTCGCGATCGCGACGCGCTCGCCGCGCGAGCGCAGACGTTCGAGATCGTCGAGAACCTCGCGCATCGGGGCAATCGTAGCCCCGGCCGCCGCCGTGGCCTCAGCGCTTCAGTGCTGACAGTGGCAGGTGTCGTCCTTGGGGCGCCGCCGCCCGCACCCCGCGCACAGCGGCGGCACGAGCTGCGCCTTGACGAACAGCGCGTTCGCCAGGCTCGCCCAGAGGACGAAGTACGGAAGGATCATCGACGATTGCACGAGAGCTCCTTTTTACTCCAATCGGCTCGAAAACGGAAGTCCTGAAGACCCTGGCTCAACGGACGGTCACGACCTGGGTCATCTGGGTGGGATGGAGCGAGCAGAACAGGCGGTACGTGCCGCGCTTCGTGAAGCGGACGGCGAAGGACCCACTCGCACGCGAGGGAGAGGCGAACCCGACAGGTCCGCTTGCGACGGTGACGTCGTGGCGGCTCGGCCCCGCGAACTTCCAGCGGAAACGCGCGCCCCGTCGAAGCTCGACTCGCTGCGCGCCGAACTGGAAGTCCCGCAGGAAGGTGGATCCGATCCCGGCAGCGAGCGGGCCGCGAGGCTGCTTCAGCAGCGGGAGAACGACGCGCGGCGGCGCGCCCGGCGCCGATGACGGATCGGCAGGAACCTGCGGCAGCGGGGCGCACGGCGCCGTCTCGTGCGGCGCCAGGTACAGGATCATGATCCCCATCACCCGCGTGTGCGGGAGCGAGTTCTCGTAGAGGGCCTTTAGTCGCAGACGGTCGCCGGCGCGCACCGGAATCCCCGCGAGGCTCCCGAAGGTCGTCATGTGCTTCGGGCCGTTCTCGTGCATCACCGGGCGGATCACCGGCAGGCCCCAGGTCGGCTCCGAGCGAAACAGCAGCCGGTTGGAGCAGCTCCGGTTCGTGAGGTCGAGGCGGATGCCGCCGCCGTGCAGGTGCGCGCCGCCCGCGACGAAGCGCCCGCTCTCCGGCATCGTCAGCTCTGCCGCCCGCGAGAACGTCGAGAAGACCTTGCCGCCGCCGGGTACGTTGAAGATCGGGTCTGCGTCGCAGTTCCGCACGTCGAGCCAGATCGGGCGTACCGGCGTCAACGTCTCGCCCGTGACGTAGCGGACGGTGTACTGGACGTAGACCGTGTCGGCAACGGCCCGGTGGTTCATCAGCATGAACACCATGCCCCAGTAATCCGAGCCGCGGTTCGCGTAGCCGTACCCCGTCGGAAGGTCGATCCTCGTCCGCTCCTCGCCCTCGGCATAGAAACGCTCCGCGAGCACAGGCCCCTTGCGCCCGTCGTAGTCCGTGTAGGTCGAGCAGGTCGCGTCCTTGGCACCGAGCTTCGCGAGGACGATGTGGTGCAGCATCACGTTCTGGATCGGTTCCTCGACGCCCGCCGTGTCGACGACGGTGGCCGTCACGCCCACGACGTAGCCGTCGACCTTCGGCGACGGAATCACCTCCGACCCCTGGACGACGCCGAACGGCGCGATCGAGATTGGCTGGTACGAGCGCAATGTCAGCGTCTGCTCGTCCGCGTGCGCCAGCCCGGGAAACGCCAGCGCGGCAAGACAAACGAGGAGAAGGACCCGGCGCACAGGCGGCAGTCTAGCTCCGGGTAGAATCGCCTCCATGAGCGTGGTCTGGGTCGCGCTCCTGGCGTGCGCGGTGGTCGTTCTGGTCGCGGCTGAGTGGCCGAGGCTCGACCGCTGGGTCGGCTCGGAGGCGAGACGTGGCCGTGAGCGGGCGCGGCGGAAGCAGAACCTGAAGGTCGTCCGCTCGGAGGAGTCGCTCGAGGAGTTCGCGGCGAGCGTCGAGCGAGACCTCTCGCGCCTGCCGACGATCGACGAGCGCGACTGATTCAGCGAACGCGGAACGTCAACCGCTGCACGCGAGTGTTGGGGAGGATCCGCACGACATCCTCCATGTTCTTCGTCTCCTGGAAGTCTGCGGCCTCGACGGCGAGAGCGTGGGAGCCGCGCCGAAGGATGCCGGTCCTGACGCGCAGCACGCCGCCGCGGAATGTCCCGGACACGGCACGCCCGTCGACGCGCGCGGTGATCGTCGACGGATCGACACCGGCCCCCGCGTCGGTGATCGAGACGAAGACGACTCCGCGGGTGTAGCGAAGGAGGCGAATGCGCGGAGGCGTCGTGTCGCCGATCCAGAGCCGGAACGTGAACGCGCCGGCGGCGGCGCGGGTTCGAGTGTCGAAGACGAGCGAGTAGGTCCCGCGTTCGGGAAGGATCGCGCCGCTGACGGGGACGAAGGTCCCGTACCGTCTGCTGCGGTAGGGGTTCAGGTCGAAGGGCAGGGAGGCGTAGCCCGTGAGCCGGTTCTCGTCGCGGCCGTAGACGATGCGCGGCTGGACGGCGACCCGACGTCCCTGCGACACGATGCGAACGCCGAAGTTCGCGACCGGGCGCGTGATGCGGAGGCCGAACACCTGCTCCGGGCCGGAGAGGGCGGCGACTGGTGGCTCGGGGTAGCGGTACTCCGCCACGCGCACGCGGCCGCGCGCAGTGTTGCCGCGATACGTCCCTGTGCGTGTGAGCGTTCGGACGGGCGCCCCCAGGCTGGGACGGCTGACTCCGACCCACCACGGGATCCGACGGACGTCCGTCCCGCGGGTGAGGACGACGAAGCCGCTCGCTTCGCCCTCGGCTGCGGAGGCGCCGATCGTCGCGCGCAGCGCGAGCGAGCCGGGAA
>Ga0126312_10001459_pt1 | contig 15523 bp, 6 predicted proteins | sample Plot104A_FD_92537 | JGI IMG/M metagenome (GOLD analysis project Ga0126312, IMG submission 92537) | Serpentine soil microbial communities from UC McLaughlin Reserve, CA, USA - Plot104A | ecosystem: Environmental > Terrestrial > Soil > Grasslands | place: USA: UC McLaughlin Reserve, Lake County...
CTTCGAGATCTGTGGCGTTGCCAGCGTACGCGTTCTGATCCACGTAATAGAGTTGCTGCGACGTCGCCGCCATACGCAGTTGCGCCATGGCGGCGGCGTCCTTCGCCTTGTCGTGCTGGCCGATGTAGTTCGGTATAGCGATGGCGGCGAGTATCCCGATAATAACGACGACCGTATTGTTGCCAAACTACAAACACAGGAGAACTCAGATTTCGTGCCCTACTCTCCGAGAGCGGCGTCGACCGGTTAGAATTGACGAGGTCCTTGCCATAGTTCTCGATTAGCAGCTCATAGACACAGAAGACCGAAGCTCCATGCACTCTGGTGCGTATCCATACGGCACCACAAGATGTAGCGTTTAGGTTAGGTATTCGACGGGGCTAGGCAGGCTCTTGAATCTCCAAAGGAGCGGGCTATGGAGGACGCTGGATATGGACTTCGCAGAATTACTCTTCCACGCACTTGAATGAATTTGGCAAAAACAAGGGCTGCAGCACATTAGCCCCGGCCTACTACTCTGTGCCTCACTTCTCCTAGGAGATGGAGCCCTTGGTGCCTCCCTCGCCCGCGCCGAAGTCGAGCACCGTGTCAGTGCCAGGGCCACCCCGAAGAAGTCTGCATCGGTTCTACCCTTAGCCTGTCATCGCCGCGACCACCGCACATAATGTCCTTCCCCCCGCGCTACGAGGCACGCATGCTAAACCACGAGGTGACTTTGGAGATAATGGCCGCCAGCGCGCTCCTCAAGATGCTGCTCCCTGGAGACGCGAGCTACGAGCAGAGGCTCAGCACTCTTGGCTTCCAGCTCCTGCAGTACAGCATAACCGCAAGCGCGAAACTGCACGAGGCCGCCCAGAGTTATGAGCAGCACGAGCTAGCCACCAGAGACGAGCAGGGGGTTCGTGAGCTTGTGGTAGGGCGGTAGGCGTAGAGACCGCGCCTAGAGCGTGTTATGAACTTGGGCGAAAGTCGCATAGAAATGCGGATTTCACGGTCAGCTTGGTTCCTTCGCGATCTCCGTTTCCCGCATTCCTAAGCCATTTCTAATCGAGTTCATAACACGCTCTAAGGATAAGCGGTCGCTCCGAGAGCAGCAGGCGGGGCTCACTTTCGCCATGAGACTCTGCAAATCCGGCTCACTTTGCCTCCTGGTCCAGTGCGAGATGAGGTTTGAGGCTCGATCATCTGATAGCGTTCGCGCCTGACCAGGAAGGGGAACTCGGCCCCTCAGTGGGGCCGAGCTGTAGTGAGCGTCGCCGCCCAGATCAGTCGTGGCACCAGCAGACGGTAATGGGCCCTTCTACTGTTGGGCCGTCACACTCCCCACCCGGATACTCAGCACTGACCTGCCATGTACCGCCCGTGACACTGACGAAGAGATCTTCGAAACAGCCGTCCTCGTCGGTCGTCACAGTGCGATACGTAACGTTGCCCAGTGGATCGACGTACTTGAGGATGATCTCCTGCCCTGCAATGGGCGGCTCCATGCAGCCACGCACCACCATCCGCCCGCAGCGCCTGCGGAAGATTTCTGGGTCGATCTCCTTGCCCTGCTCCTCGGCCTCCCGGATCAGCATCTCCCAATCCTCGTCGCTGCACCGCCCGGCCTTGACCTCTAGCTTGATGGCCACCGGCCGGCGCAGGTCCACCTGCACCACGCCTCCGCCTACGTTGATAAGGGTATCGCCGCGCGGGGTCCAGCTGGTGACTTGGATTCGCTCGCTGGTGCATACCTTAGCGTCCTCCGGTGGGGTAATGGTCGCCTGACCCACCATGCGCTCGCCCGGATTGAGCCGGATCTTGTGGGGGTTCAGCTCCACCTTCCATTCATCGGGGGCGCCTTCGCTCCGGAAGTAGAACAGAGCCGACTCGGCGTACGGGTTCGTCAGGTTGTAGTTATAGGTTACTGGGTGGAACGGGCTGCCAGTGACGCTGGCGACGATCTGCAGGTTCTCCTGGGCCCAGTTGTCGTTTGGGTTCGTGTCGGTGCCCACGAGATTGATAAGGTCCACCATCACACAGGCGTGTGGATCCTCTGCCGTCTGGGGCGTCCATTCGACGAAAAGTTCGGGTCCGGTCTGTGCACCCGATCCCAGGCTGCTGACGTGCTTGATCCCGACGAACTTGTCGAAGTCGGCCTCTCCTCCCACGGTATGGTACGGCTCGGAGATGCGAAAGCGCACGTCGAAGTCGAAAGCTGTGGCCGGTCCAGCGTTATGCACCCGGGCGTAGATGCGGTTCACCTGCCCCGCTACCGGTCTCTCCTGCTGATTGGGTGGCGGCGGTCCGCCGCCCAGATTGAAGCCGTTCTTCGGCGAGTCTACCCATATATCGGGGCTGAAGTAGCCGTAGAACCGCCCGTCAATGGTGTCGCCGCGTGTTATGAAGACGTTGTAGTCGGTGACTGGGGCTGTGTAGTCCACCCGGATGTTGAAGGGGGCTCCACCGGTGCCAGCCTGCACCCTGAGGGTGATGCCAGTACCAGGGATGGTCACGACGTCTCCGACGGCGAAGAAGGCGTCACTTAGGCTCTGGGTGAGAAGGTTCTTGTCGCGCAAGATCACCGGCCCCTCGCCCTGAGGGATCAGTTCGTTTACGTAGTAGATCAGCACGCCGCTGCCGGGTAAGGCACTGTCGTAGGTGCCCGCAGCGTTGCTGCGCGCCTCCACGAGGTAGAAGACGTTCTCCGCCGCCAGCGTCGCGGCTCCCTGGCTCAGGCCGATGGCGATCGCCTTGCGGTTGGCCGCCGTGGAAGTACTGCGAAATATCGGGATCGGGTTGAGCCCAGCGTAGCTCGCGCCCGGTGCCGGTCGGGGGATGTAGTGGATGGTGTCACCGTGAGCGGTCAGCCAGCCGGCGCGCTCCTTAGACCACACCAGCGGATGGACGTTATTGTAAAGCCCCGCCATGTTGTCCCACTCGTCGACGTAAGGGCGTGGGAAGGTCACGCCCTCGTGGGCGTACAGATCGACCAGGCCGAACTGGTGGAGCAGGCCGTGAGTAAAGCGTGCGGCCGGGTTGTCGTAGGATTGGATAGAGACGGAAATGGGCCGGGTGAATCCCGCCGGCATCCCGTAAGGCCAGGGTCCGGTGGTCGCCCAGTCGTAGGTGAAGTTGATGTCGTTTGTGACGATGACCATCCGCTCGAAGTTATCGAACAGGTTCGGCTCCGCAGCCACCAGCTTCGCCACTACCTCTTCGGTCAGCTCGATCAGCAGGTTCCGGTCGGGATGGTAGTAGTAGTCTTTGTTGTGGTCCAGTGTCACCACCCCGCGGATCTCCGGCACCACTGTCGCCTGCTGGTGGCTCACCTGGTTGATGTACTTGGCTACCTCGGTCATGAGGTTTTGCAGGTTCGGCAGCGACGGCTCGACGGCCACATCGGCGAACTTCACGCGCACGACCAAGGTATCCTGGACGCCTGTGGCTACGGGTGGCTCGGGCAGATCGGCTGAGACGACAAGCGCATATCCCTGCCCCGGATTGCCGACATTGACCGCGGTGCCGGTTACTCGGATAGTCCAGTCGCCGGGTACAGGGTTATTGATTAATATCATTTCCACGTTATTCATTCCCTCGGCTGTGCCTCCCGTCGCGGAGAATCCGCCGACAAAGCGATTGCCGAGAAACGTTTGGGTTCCATCGGGCGAAACGGCAACTAGATTGAGATCGTTGACCACGGGATTTGCAGCACCGGCCGTACCTGGCGGCTCGGTCCAGACCAGGGTAATCTTTAGCGCCTGAGTGTTGGTAGCAACGTCCACATGATGATCACGAGTTTCGCTCGTGTTGAGCCCATCGACGTTGCGAGTATCCCAGACGCGCAGATTGCGAGCGTTCCCAGGAAAGTAGAGTACGTTGTTTAGGCGTACCAAGCCCCAGCCTTCCTGATTTCCCGGATACCCAGGGATGCCGGTCATATCGATGGTTGAGTTGAGTAAGGTTGCCTTAAGCAGCGCTCCGGAAGGCGTAAAGCTGTGATGTGGTTGGCGTGTACCGGTAGGATACCAGCCTTCCGTGTAATACTGGCGGACTAGCGCCGCCGCAGCGGCGCTAGCAGGAGTGGCCCAGCTAGTGGCACATACACCTCCCCAATTACCAGTAGCGCAGTTCGTGTTTACAGTTGCGGACGTTATGTTGCAGCCAGGAGCAAACAAGTCAGGTTTGCGCCTGCCGTCAGCCGTAGGACCGGGGTTGCCATCACCAAAATTCATCTCATTGGGGTCGCGCATCGTGGCACCAACACAGATAGCGTTCTTGGCAGTTCCAGGTGGACCCTGCTCCTCGCCGACGTTGCCAGCAGAGCCAAAGACAAGGTGATCTTCGTTGAACCAGGTGAAGGTGTCGACGTCTGCTGCGTTCTGGTTGTAGGTTGCAGGATTGCCGCTGCCGGCAGTATCGTCGTGCCAGCTATTGGTGTGGACAGCGGCTCCATCAGTTGCCGCAGCCGATAAGTAAGATAGTAGACTGTTGCTGTCGAGGTCGGCGTTGTTACCGTACGTTATTCGAGCTGCCCACGCATTCCCACGGTTGGCGTGACCACCAGGATTATTAGTATCGTCGCCCACGGCGATGCCGCATACAAAGGTAGCATGAGCTCCATTACCGGAACTCGTGCTATTTCTTATGCCAACCACTTTGCGATGGGCGGGTCGGATGGTGTTGTCCGTGCTATCGATGAACCAGCAATGATTAACGTCCACAACATTGGAGTCGATGACTCCAATGATCTGTCCTTCTCCGTGGATACCCTGATCCCAGATAGGCTCGGTGCCAGGGGTGCCTGATTGCATAGTCCCGGCTGTCGTCCCATTATCCTCAATCCGTTCCGGCACTTCTTCGATCCAGCGCACCTCTTCTAGACGGGCGATGGCCGGTAGACTCTCTTCGCCAGGCACGATGAATCGCGCTCTCAGGCGCCCTCCGGCCTCACGGTCGTCGAGCATACGGATTCTGCTCGCGTTAGCCGCTCTAAGCAGGGACGGCACCTGGGATGAATCTGCCTCTTCGGACAGCACAGCATCCAGCCATAATCCCTCAATCTCGCTGCGTTCCGTTGTACGAAACTCAACCTGACCAATAGTAGGTGAGATCTTGAACGCTGGCTGGTACACAACGCTGGCCCGGAACACCGGATCCTGAGAAAGTGCTGCCAGTTGCTCGGGGCTCAATCTCTCAACGAACGCATGCATCGGAACATACTCATTCAGACGCAGTTGATATCTCTCTTGCAACCTTGCTCTTTGCTCCTTGGTCAGGGATGCTTGGAACTGAACTATGTAATATGTCGGCTCTTCGGGAGTGTCCTCGATGCGCAGGTCGTCCGGAATATCCGGTCTCTCCTCAAGCGGATCGAAGGTGTACTCACCAAGAGAGTAACTATTAATGGTGATATAGGACCTGATCTCAGACATATGACATCTTCCTTTCTCAATCTACTGGATCGTCGCTGATGGCGACTGCCTTTTGACTGTAAAGTTCCATGTGATCTTTACCCCTACGCTATCTCTCACTTCCTCATGTCTTACAGCCGCACCATTAGAACAAACTGCGATGAATTGCGAATGAATCCAAGATGAATTGCGAAGAATTTCGCATCAATCTGTGGTGAATCGTTTCGGCGACAGGGCCACACCATGGCGAGAAGGCTGGGAGAGACGGCCTACTTCGTGGACCGTCTCCCAAAGAGCGATCCGTTTCCCCATCGCGTCGCATTACCGATCCCTTAGCACGCTATGACCACCGCTTCCACCGCAGCGCGTCCGAGCAGGTGGTAACCTGTGAGGCTAGAGGCACACCGATAGCGCAACGGGAGAAGCAATCCCCATGGCAGCCCTCTCCGCTCCGTCCGTTTGGGAACCACTCTACGAGTGCGCCCGCCAGGTGGTCGTCAGCGGCTTCGTGCCAGGCGCGACCATCGATATATACGCCACGCCACCGGGGGGCAGTGGACCGATCCGGATCGGCGGCGGCATCTCGCTCTCTTCGACCGGCCAGGTGTTCGGCGTGGACCCCAGCGCGATGGTTCTCAACGCGCGTATCCACGCGACGCAGACGTTCAGCGGCAGCACCAGCCCACCCTCACCTGAGGTCGTCCTGCAACGCGCACTCGACGTCGACGCTGCCCGGCTCAGCGCTCCCTTGCTGGAGTGCGCCCGCTGCGTGCGAGTCGACGGGATGCTTCCAGGCGCGACTGCCGAGGTCCGCGACGCCTCGATGGTGCGTGGCAGTGCCTCTGCAGCCACCGGCGCAGTGAAAGTCATCGTCTCGCCGGCACTCGCGTTCACCGACACCATCAGCGCTCGCCAGATTTATTGCGGCACGCCGGGACCTGGCACCCCTAGCATGGGAGTCGGCCAGGTCAAGGAGCAGCCGGTGCTCGGCACGCCCGAAGTCGAGGAACCGATCTACGCGTGCCAGGAGATCGTGGTCGTGCGGGGCTGCATGCTCGGCGCCGACGTGCGGTTGTTCGTGGACGGCACCCCGGCGAGCGCAACCTGCGCCGGGAGCACCGCGATCGCACTACGCGTTTCGGGGGGTGCCGTCGAGGGCACATCGATCACCGCGCAACAGTCGCTGTGCAACAGGTCGATAGCGAGTCCGGTGTCGAACCCGGTGGTCGTACGACCGGCCGACGAGATCCCGCGGCCAGCGGTTCGTGGCCCGCTCTATGAAGGCGACACGAGTGTGATGATCGCGATGACCGTCGCAGGTGAGGTCGTTACGATCGAGACCGACGGCACACAAATCGGGATGGGTGGGACAGGCGGGGGCGATGCCGAACTCAACGTCGAACCGGCCCTGATTGCCGGCCAACGAGTCACCGCGACGGTCGAGCTGTGCGGCGTGAAGAAAACATCCCTGTCGGTTGTCGTCCGGTCGCGCCCGACCCCGGTTGAGAAGCCAAGAGTGCTAGAACCGCTGTTTGCCTGCGGTTCGCTGGTGCAGGTCGCCGGCTGCATCCCGGGGGCGAGAGTCCGGGTGTACGCGACCGATGCCTCCCGCGTCCTCCTGGGAGTAACGCGGGCGTTCGGCGAATCGGTCGTCGTGGGGGTGACGCCGCTGCTGCATGAGGGCTGGCAGATCACGGCGACCCAGGAGGTGGGTGGCGTGGCAAGCGCGGAATCCGACCCCGTGAAGGTTCTGCCAGCACCGAACCTGTCGGAGCCCCACATCGTGGCCCCGCTCCACGAGTGTGCTCGGTGCATCCGAGTCGAGCAGGTAGTTGCCGGCACGCGCGTCGACGTGTACCAGAACGACATTTGGATTGGCGGTGCCGATAACGCAGCAGACGCGACCGACGTCGCCGTCTACCCACCTCTCGTGGCTGGCGCGATCATCACGGCGACTCAGTCACTGTGCGGCACAGTCAGCGAACCGGGACGTGCAAGGGTTGAGCAGGCGCCGCAAGAGCTGCCGCCGCCGATCATCGAGCCCGCCCACGCCGGCGACTCCGTAGTCGTCGTGGGCAACCTCGTGCCCGGCGCGACCGTCGACGTCGAGGAGACCAGCCGCTACAAGCTCGTGATTGGCCGGGCCTGTGCAGCCGCTGAGTCGACGCGGGCTGTCTGGCTGAGCCTGCCGCTGTTCGCAGGCGCCTCCCTGCGCGCCCGCCAGCGGCTGTGCACGATCAGTCCGAATTCCGACCCAGCCACGGTGAACCAGCCGAGAGAGTGGCCACTCGGGGCCGGTCTCTTCAAGGCCGGGTTCCGCACGATCTCCGCCATTCCGGTGGCGGGCGGTGGACCGCCGAGCGCAATCGACGCCATCGTCTACTACCCGGCAACAATCGAAGGAGAGAACGCGCCGTTTGCGAGTGGAGCCGAGGGGCCGCCGTTCCACCTGATCGTGTACGGTCACGGCAACCGCGACCTCACCATTCCGGCCTGCCCCGGCTCGCCGACCGACCTCACTGGCGACTTCCACCAAATGTCGGTCGTTCTGAGCCACCTGGCCCGTTGGGGCTTCGTCACGATCTCTCCGGACATGTCCGCGTTCTCGGGCAACCCCTTGGGCGAACGGGAGCTGCTGATGCGCACGGCTCTCAACCACATGCTTGCTGAGAACGGACGGAGCGGGTCGCCGTTCCAGGGGAAGATCAGGCCGACCGGCATCACCGCGATGGGGCATTCAACGGGCGGAGGCGGGGCCATCGTGCTCGGCCAGGACTCCTCGCTCGGCGTCGCCGTGCTCGGGCTGGTCGCGCCGGCCGCAGACCAGTCGGCGATCGCCGGAGTCGGCAAACCGGTACTGGTGCTCGTCGGCACCGAGGACAGTGGCGGTCTGGCGGCCAATAATCTGCCGCACGAGATCTACAACGCCGCCGGGCCACCCAAACACCTGGTAGACATCGGTGGCGCGAATCACTTCGGGTACACCGACGAGCTATGCGTCGATGGGGGCGGTGACGGCGTCGCGACGATCAGCCGCGCAGACCAGCAACGGATCGCCTACGGCTATCTGACGGCGTTCTACCGGCGCTACCTGCACGGCGCGACCGATGTGCAGGACTACCTGATCGGCGTCCGCCCGATCGAGGAACTCGAGGGCTTCTCGATCGCGGTGCAGTCGCAGCTGTGATCCGTCAACGGTGGAAACTTCAGGCCATCAATGTGGCATCCTCTCTCAAGAAACTAGGACGGCAAAGCCTGCTTGAGTAGCTGCTCTTCGAGTCTGCCGAGGCAGGCATCCGGGTCCAGCCTGAAGCGTAGCTGGGCCCGGCGGCTCTCTCGTCTCTTTTCTAGTGAGGCACGCAGCGTTCGCCAGCTCCCAACATCGTTGGGACGTAAGTCCGCAGCTGCGAAACCTTCCGATGGCGCAGCCATGGCGACCATCACGCGCACGCTGCCTCTGACCACCAGTGCCGGGGAGGCTCCTTTCCTGCCGCTGGCCCGTCGCTCACCGTAGCGTACCGAGCCGAAGCAATTCGCCGGTGCTCCCCAAAGGGGAGAAGTCGTCCACCTCGGCCTCTATAAAGCGATTTACCACCTCTTCAGTGGCCTCGGGATCCACCTCTCCCCGCTCGTCGAAGGGCGTGAGCATGCGGGCATGAGTCCTTTGAACATTATGTCCTGCACCTCCTGATGGATCCAGGTCGCGGACGCCGGGCCCAGGTAGTATCTTTCCTGCCGTGTATCTCACAGCAGTTTCATCAGGCTCTACCCGAATAGCCTCTCAAGACGTTCCTACGCTGACGCAAAACCCGCTCGGCTCGACTTCATGATTCACGCCAAGGACGGAAGTCGAGAGACGTCCTTAGTGCTTAGTTGTGACACTAGAGGCCGCCCCCGCGGCAATGGATGCTGATCGCAAGTCTCGGTGTCCGCCTGTATCGGCACCTGACTGCGCTAGGGACGCCAGGTAGAGTTGTTTCAGTGGCAGGACGCAAACGTTCCTCCGATTTGCGATCTCCAACTCTTCGCGATTATGCTTGCTGGCGAGCCGTTTTCTCACCCACCCTTCAGATTTACGGACCCTCTTCCACCTTTGTCTGAGGTCGTTAATCCGTGCAGGCCTGACTACAAGCTGGCGCAGTTCAGGCTCTTCGATCTCGAGGACGCCCTCGGTGAGGGGTGGCTAAAGGCGCTCAAGCTGGAGGAGTACGCGCCCCGAAGACCGCAGTGGTCGCAAGCCCTGCAGCAGGTCCTTTTCACCTACACAGGGGTCCTTTAGTGACGCACGCGACAGATTTCCTGTCATCATTGGTGCACGAGGGAGTCGCGGACTTTATGAGTAGGTCTGCTGCGGAGAGCTAGAGCAGATCTCAAATCATTACGCCTTCGGTTACAGCAGAGCGAAAGGAAGGCTACTCCAGACCCCACAGTCGCACTGTTTTGTCCTCTGACCCTGAGGCAAGCAGCTCGCCGCTCGGAGAGAACGCCACACTAGCCACTACGCTCGTGTGCCCCTCCAACGTGCGCAGGTACTCTCCGTTCTGCACCCTCCACAGCCGCACCATTCTGTCGTACGACCCCGAGGCAAGCAGCTCGCCATCTGGAGAGAATGCTACGCTCTCTACCGAGCCTCTGTGCCCCTCCATGGTGCGCAGGTACTCTCCGCTCTGCACCCTCCACAGCCGCACGGTAGTGTCACCTGATCCCGAGGCAAGCAGCTCGCCATCCGAAGAGAACGCTATACTAGTCACTAGGCTCGTGTGTCCCTTCAGGGCGTACAGGAGTTCTCCGTCCTCCACTCTCCACACCCTCACCGTATCATCACCTCTCCACATGCCACCACTGCACGAAGCGAGCAATTGGCCATCGGGCGAGAATGCGACTGCGTTCACCGCTTTCTTGTGCTTCGTTAACATGCGCACGCACTGAATTCGGTCAGCTGTCAAGGGCTGCAATCGGCCAAGCTCCACCCTCGCTTGAGATGGTCCTTTGTCTGAATGTACTGGTGCAATGGCCTCCTGCGGTCCAGAACTGATCGTGATACGTACGGAGGTGTTTCGCTCCACCGTACTGCCAGCTGCTGGGTATTGTTGGACGACCCTACCCTGGGGCATATTGCCGCTTGGGGCTTCAGCTATCATACCGACTATAAGGTTCGCAGCATGAAGGGTGTTTCTTACCTCAGAGCGCCTCTTGCCGGCGAGATTCGGAACCTCCACAGGCGAGGTACCCGTACTGACCGTGACGCTCACCGAGCTTTGCGTTTGAACCTTCGTACCCGATGCTGGTCTCTGCTTGATAATCTGCCCTTCGGGTATCGTGTCACTTGGGGCTACGTGCCGCCCACCAAGCTTTAGGTTACTGTTAGCCAATGTGCTAAGTGCTTGGGAAACCACCTGGCCGCTAAGGTTGGGGACTTCTACCATTGTAGGTGGTGTAAGCTCCCGTCGCACCAGCGACAGCAACGTCTCGGCATCTCGATAGCCGGGCTCGAGTAGCTGAACCTCTTCGAGGCACTGAAGAGCTTCCTGCCACTCCCTAGCATCCATGTGCCGCTGCCCTTCAGAGTAGATAGCAGCTACCCTTCGCGCCTGCTCCTGAGCTTCCAAGGCTTCGCTGGCCGATGCTAGGAGCCCTTCCGGGTCAGGATACGCTAGGTTTTCCGAGTGTATCTGATCAAAGACGTCAACCACCGCTTGCCATTCTTGGTCTTGATGCGACCGACGTGCTTGAGCGTAGAGTTCTTTCAACCGCTTCTCTAGGTCTTCTCGCTCTTGGCGCTCAAGAGCCTCTTCCTTAGTTTCGCCCATGACCTCGCGCTCGATATCAACGACGGTGTCCATGCTCAGATCTAGCTCTCTGGCCAAGGCGCCCAGCTGCGCTGTATCCGCGTCACTCACACGGTTGTCTGCCCATGCTTCCTCTACCACGTTGCGGTACCGCTCCTTAGCGGCTCGTACCTGACTCTCTAGAATTGCTTCCTTAGTATCGCCTATGACTGTGCGCTCGATCTCGCCGGTATGGCTCAGACTCAAATTGAGTTTGTCTGCAAGATCTCTGAGTCTATCTACCTCGCGCCTATCGAGCTCTCCGTCCGCCCACACCGATTCGACGACCTCGCGGTATTGACGGAGCGGCACTTCTTCCTTACTAGCCGTCTCCAATGCTTCATGAGCTGATGCCAAGAGTCCTTCGGGATCGGGGTAGTTCGCGTCTTCCAAATATATTCGTGCGAAGATATCGATTACAGCCTGCCACTCTCGATTCTGGTACAGCTGGCGCGCCTCATCGTACAGTCCCTCTAGCCGTTCCAGGATCGCTTCCTTTGTATCGTCCATCACCTCCTGCTCGATACGAGATGCAGCACTGGCACTCAGCTCGAGTTTGTTCGCGAGATCTCTAAGGCTCTGTGCTCGGCCCTCGTTTAGCCCTTCTTTCGAAGTCGATTTCACGGCCTCGCGATACCGGCGGAGCGCATCCTGCTCTTTTCGACCACTCTTCAGGGCTTCAAGAGCCGACTGTAGGAGTCCTTCGGCGTCGGGATAGTCTGGGTCCTCCTTACTTATCTGCTCGAAGACGTCGGCCACCGCTTGCCATCCCTGGTTTTGATGCGCCCGACGCGCCTGGGCGTAGAGCTGGTCCAGCTGGTTGCGCTTGTCTTCCTCTTCGGCCGTTTGCTGCTGACGCTTGAGGATCGCTTCGATGGTGTCGCCTATTACCTCGCGTTCGATGTCGGCTGCCGCGACTGGGCTTAGCCTGAGCTCGTTATTCGCCAAATCCCTGAGCCGCTGTACTTCGTTGGCTTGCAGCTTTCCGTCTATCCAAGCCGATTCGACATCCTCACGGTACCGGCGCAGCGAATCTACCTCTTGCCGCTCCCTGGTTTCCGGGGGTGGGTGGGCGCGTGGAGCCGCCGCTAAGACGTCGAATACGCGGCCGTCGGGCGAGTGCATGTACAGCACCGGAGTGCCCCACTCCAGTACGCTGTCCATGCTGACCGCCGCACGCGCTTCGGTTACGGCAGCGTCCACCGGTAGACTATCGGCCAGAGCCTCGTAGAAGTCGCGGGAGAACTCGATCGCCGCCTTGTCCGTTATCTCGTACTGCATCGCTACCACCGCAGGTACTCCCCGGCGCACCAGGGTGGCGGCGGTGCTGGAGAAGGCGTCGCTCTCACTGCCCCTGGCACCCTCGCAGGAGTTCAAGAACACTAAACGCAAGGGGTAGTGGTCGTCCAGCAATTCGGCCAAGCTCCTCGCCCGCAGCAAGTGCATGTGGCCCGTATCGTTAGAGAGCGCGATGGCACCCTCCTCGGTTGTCGGGTCGAAGCCGCCGTGGCCTACAAAGTGGAAGATATGCCAGGGACCGCGCCGCATGGCCCGCATCAGGTGGCGCCAAGTCTGTCCTTCGAGCCAGGTAATCTCCAACAAACCGTCCTCGCGCAAACCCTTTATCGCTTCCTCAACGAGCCGTCTTTCGTGCTTGACGTCCAGCGGGTCCAACCCCGAAGGGCTCGCCACCATCCCAAGGACCCTCAGCGGAGGGCTCACTCGCAACGGTTCTACAGATTGGGGTAAATCCAGGTAGCGCACTAGCGGCGTGTTGGAAGACAGAGAAGGGTACCGGTCGCGCTCGGCGTCGTAGAGGAATTCCCAGGGCAACACCGCCAGCTCGGAGGGCTGGATGCGCAGCTTCAGGCGCAAGCCCTTCCCTTGCCTCCTGGCCTCGCTCAGGCTCATCTCGTAGCGGGTGCGCACATCGCCGACCAAGAGTGACTCGAATAGGCCCCGACCGAAGTCCTGCACAGTGTGCTCCTCAGCTGAAGCTATACGCCGACGCGTGCCACCTGAGCGGAGCAGAGCTATCTCCAGAGCCTGCAGTCTGTCCTTCAGCTCCCACTCGTCAAAGGGGAAGCGCATTTCTGCCTGCGCCTCGCCCGCCGGGGAGCGGACGGCCACAGGGTACTCCCGAGGTCCCCCTCCGCGGATATCCAGCTCGAAGTCGAGATAATCCCAAGAACTCGTTGAGCCACTGTATGCGTCCATACTTCTCTCCGACCACTATCTAATGCAGCCCCAGTATACGGCAATCATGTCTCATACGATACTAACAGGAGCTGCCACACCACCTCTATTTCGATGTTAGGAACTCTATTTAGCAGGAGTCGATGAATTGGCGATGAATTCTCGATAGATCCGGCCAGCGTCAGGACGCCGAGGGCTATGCTGTTTGCCGCTTCCAGGTCATGATCACCTTGTAGTTGGCTCCAGCACTCGCCGACGCTAGAACGGCTCCGGCCTCGGCGTTCAGGACAATCCCGAACTCCACCTGCACCTCGTCGGGCGAGTTGCCAGCCGCATCACCGATTGCGCGCAGCTTCCCTACCAAGCCGGTTGCCATGGGCTTAGCCTTCTCCAGGGCGTCCTCGAAGGAGGTCTGGGCACGCTCTACGACCGCAGAAGGAGACAGGCCGCGCCTGGTCTCGCCCGTAAGTCCCACATCTTCGACCTCGACCAGGATAGGCTCCCCACTCTCCGAGGGGAACTCCACAAGGCGCTTCATCTCATCCTCCCCGTGACACACGCCGTCTTACCTTATCGCACACAAGGATAATGCATGATACGCGCTCTAGGTAAGACGGACGAGCTGCGATTACGGCATCACTCTGGTCGAGGTGCTACGAGAGCCGCGCTAACGCTGCCTCCAGTTTTGCGAGCATAGTCTAGCTAGGTTCGAACCGTCCGCTCGAAGCGTACTTCTGACGCCTCGATGTCCAGTCGGGCGCTAAAGCGCAGCCCGCTTTCCGTATGTAACGGAACCATTACGCAGTTGCTTACTCGTCGAGGAGGTACTCCATGGTCTCTACATCTTTCTCCTGTAAGTCGGGAGCATGCGGGAGTGCTACCTCGGTTCTAAGGCAGCTCCGAATTGGGCACCGCAGTGGTTAGGTACTATCTTTTAGTCTCTACAACTCGCACGTACCAGGTCTATGCTGATCCCGCGTTCGGCGCGTTCTTTATAGCGCTGACGGTGATCCCCCGAATCGCCGGTAAGACGTTCCTTCCATGGCGCAAACCCCGTGCGGCTCGGATTCACCCTCATCTCTAAAGACGGTAGGGTAGAAACAGCCCTCGAACTAGATCACGACGCCCTAGGGTAGTGAGAAGGACGGGGAGATCACTGGGATGTTGAGTGTCAACGGCTACTCGGAAAAGGTCATCTATTACAGCTTTGCCATAAACGAAGAGGCCTAAAAGCTTGCGCCAGTTGCCGTACGTCTTCGCGGGTTGTGTTAATCAAGTTCTGGTCTGTTAGCAAGCCGCCCAGCTATTCGAAGTAGGATTGCAGAGCATCTTTTTGGGCACGTTGTTTCTCAAGGTCGCGTTGCTGTCGTATAGTAGCCTATGCATTCTGCAGGTTCCTGCGAGAGATGTAGAGGTTCCCAACGGCGGCTATCGCGGAGAGTCATCCGACTACTCCGGCATCGATGATGACGAAGACCGTATTCTTGCACAATGACAAATGCTCGAGAACTCAGATTTCGTGCCGTACTCACAGAAAACGGCATTCGCCGAGTAGAATTAGCTAGAGACGAGAGAAAGGAGGCGGACGCGGGCCGCTCAGCCAGAATCTAGAGCCCGCGGTAGTGTCAACATGCCGCGTGTACCGGAAAGCTGGAAGACCTCTCTGGAGGACAGTTGGATATATGTTCGGCTTGAAGCTTTGCGTGTGGAGGGAGGCGGTCGGCTTTGCGCTTCGGCTCTGGCGCGTGCTTGGCTTCCGAGGCTTGCGCGATTAGGGTTAGGGGAGGTCGATCCGTCTACTGGAGCACCGCCGAAGGACCCTAGCTCTTGGAACCCCCACGTCGATCCGTTTCGTGACGAAGTACGTTCTTCTAGGCCAGCCGCTGCCAGTCGCTATTCGTTCCTGCTCAAGCTAAACGGACCAAGATCCGAACGAGGATACCGCACCGTAGAAGTTCTTAGGGATCTTCCGCGAACAGACGTGGCGATTCTTGCGGCCTTGACCAACTTGGAAGCCAGAGGAGTAGATGTCGAGCGGCTAGAAAGAGGGCTATCACTACTCAAGGTGCCTATGCAGGATTACTCTCTAATTGAGAGCGTGCTTGC
>Ga0126312_10001460_pt1 | contig 15522 bp, 17 predicted proteins | sample Plot104A_FD_92537 | JGI IMG/M metagenome (GOLD analysis project Ga0126312, IMG submission 92537) | Serpentine soil microbial communities from UC McLaughlin Reserve, CA, USA - Plot104A | ecosystem: Environmental > Terrestrial > Soil > Grasslands | place: USA: UC McLaughlin Reserve, Lake County...
CACCCGTTCGCCGACATCCTGAACGCCGGGCGCAAGGTCGTCTTCTCCCGGACCCTGAAGACGGCCGACTGGGCCAACACCACCATCGCCGCTGGTGACACGGCAGAAGAGATCGACAAGCTCAGGCAACGCGGCGACGGCCACATCGTGGTCTGGGGCGGCGTCAGCCTCTGGCGGTCGCTGATGCGGCTCGACCTCATCGACGAGCTCCGGCTGAGCTTGTTCCCCTACGTTGCGGGCGAGGGCACCCGGCTGTTCGACGGCGTCCCCGCGTCCTACCAGCTCGACCTGGTCTCCAGCACCGCCTCGAGCAACGGGATCCTCGAGCTGCAGTACCGGCGGCACCCCTGAACTGATCCCGCTCAGGCGTCAGTCGCGAACTCTGGCGCAGGCGACCACCGGGCATCCTGTGGTGGTGTCTTACGACCCCACGATCTACCAGGGCGCCGCTGCCCACTACCGGCGCGGCAGACCCGCGTACTCGCCGCAGCTCGAGGCTGTTCTCACCGACGAGCTCGACCTGGATGGGAGCGGAAGGCTTCTCGACGTTGGCTGCGGTCCCGGGATCCTCACCGTCCGATTCGCCAGCCTCTTCGAGGATGCGGTCGGCCTCGACCCCGACCCGGCAATGCTCGCCGAGGCTCGTGGGGTGGCCGAGAAACGAGGCATCACGAACATCCGCTGGGTTCAGGCCGCGGCCGAGGAACTTCCCGGGGCGGCGCCGGGGCGGTACCGACTGGTCACCTTCGGAACGTCCTTCACTGGACGGACGAAGCTCGCGTAGCCGAGACGGTGTACGACGTGTTGGAGCCGGGCGGCGCCCTGGCCCTGATCGGCCACATGGTCGAGGGGCGGCCCGAGCCGCCGAGGCCGGGGCCACCGCCGATCCCGCACGACGAGATCAAGGCGCTGGTGGAGAGGTACGCCGGATCGACCACGCGCGCCGGCCATGGGTTCGCGCCGTCTCGAACCCACCGCTTCGAGGACGTCCTCGTTCGGACGCGGTTCGGTACGCCGCGTACGATCTTCGTCCCCGGCATCCCCGACCTCGTCCGGGACAGCGAAAGTGTGTTGTCCGGCTACTTCTCCTTCTCCTGGTCGGCGCCCCACCTGTTCGGCGACCGCGTCGAGGATTTCGCCCGCGAGGTCCGGGAGCTACTCAGGTCGCGCTCGCCCCAGGGCGTGTTCTGGGACTGGCCCGGGGACACCGAACTGGTGCTCGCCCGCAAGCCCCGCTGAGCGCGTAACGGCGCGCTCGCGCGCAGTCGCACAGGCGAATGAGTCTGTCGTCGGCCGTGGCGAGCGAGAACGCTCGAACGAGCTGGTGGATGCGCCTATACGCCTTGTTCGTCGGCTGAGGAGGAGGTGCCCGCGCGCACCGCCACGCGAACCCGCTCGCCGGCGCGGAAGCGGCTGCCCGCGACGACGACCGGACTCGGGCTTGCGAGGACCTGCCTTGGCGCCGAGACCGTCTCGGAACTCGCGTGCGCGTTCGAGAACGCTGCCGCGGCGAGGCCACCGAGCGCTGCGGACACGTCCGCTTTCCACTTCCCCGGGGCAGCGGAGCTCCGGCGACTTGTGGCGGTTGCGGCGAATCCGTTATCGGGCTACCATCCGCGCGCTGCGGCTCGTAGACACGGGCGCGCAGTACAAACCGGAGTGCTTGGGGAGGCGTCGCAGGCCAACGACAGAACCACGTCGCCACTTGCGGCATTGCGGAGCGGCCAAGGGTTCCGCTTGACCGCAGGCCAGGCGACAGGCTGCGTTATCACCTCCACGTCGGCGCCGCACGGTGTCGCTCTATCGGAGAGGAGAGGGATGTCATCGAAGGAGACGAACGCTCGCCGCGGTCCCTTCCGTCGGCCGTTTTTCGTGGGCGCGTTCGCGCTCGCGCTGGTGGCCGCAGCGGTGATCGGCGCGATCGCAATCGGCGGTTCTTCCGTCGACGCAGCGGCGTTGTCGCACGCACGGGCCGTCGGCCCGCAGGACTACGAGCTCTCGCCCGCGCTGCGGCAGAAGCTCGGCAAGGCGCAGAGATTTGCGCCGGGGGAGCCGGCGATCGAGGCAGGCGAGAACGAGGCGAGCGACGGCGCGCAGGAGTTCCTCATGCACGCGTATCCGCTCAATGAGGTTCCGCTGGCGTCTCTGAACGCCGCGGGCAATGATTGGAAGACGCTCAAGGTGCGGGGGAACGCGGCCGGCAAGCTGGGCGAGAACGGGAAGTGGACGAACCTCGGCCCGGATAACGCGGTCTATCCGCTGAACCCGCGCCGCAATCGCGGCGTGTACGTGCCGAACGAGTACGTCGCCTCAGGGCGAACTCCGTTCAGCGTGATCGACCCGAACTGCGGTGCCGCGGCATGCCGCCTCTGGATCGCGAACGCGGGCGGCGGCATCTGGCGCACCGAGAACGCCTTCGCGTCGCAGCCGGCGTGGGAGTTCATCTCGCCGGAGTTCGAGCACAACAACACGGCGGCGCTCGAGCTCGACCCGAACGATCCGACGAGCAACGTCCTCTACGCAGGGACGGGCGAGCCCAACACCTGCCGCAGCGGCTGCCTCGCCGGCATCGGGATGTACAAGTCGAACGACGGCGGTGACCACTGGACAGGCCCGATCGGGCGCGAGAACTTCGCCGCCCGCGGCATCGGCGCGATCGAGGTGAAGCCGGGCGACTCCAACACGATCTTCGTCGCCACCGGAGCGCACGGGTCGCGCGGCATCAGCAGCACGTGCTGCAACGGCGTCGACCGCGGCGCGGGCATCCCCGGCGCGCCGCACTTCGGCCTCTGGCGCTCCACGGACGGAGGCGCCTCGTTCACGCTCGTCAACCAGGGCAACACGACGAACTGCACCGGCAACACGCCGACCGAGGTCTTCAACGGCACGACGGCGTGCTCGCCTCGCGGCGCCCGCCGCGTGAAGGTCGACCCGCTCAACCCGAATACCGTCTACGCGGCGTTCTACGCGAAGGGCATCTGGCGTTCGACCTCGAACGGCGACCCGGGAACGTGGGAGCAGGTCTTCGCGCCGGTCGGCCTGATCGGCGACGCGCCGACGGGTGCCGGCGTCGAGCGTGCCGAGTTCGATGTCGTCGCGCTGCCGAACGGCGACACGCGGATGTACGTCGGCGTCGGCGGCGGGGTTACAGCCACGGGCGCGTCAATCGCGGCGAGGTTCTACCGCAGCGACAAGGTGCAGTCCGGTGTTCCGACCTTCCAGAACCTGACGAACAACACGAGCACCGGCTACTGCGACGCGCAGTGCAACTACGACAACTACGTCTACGTTCCGAAGAAGGCCGACGGGACGGCGCACAACCCCGACGCCGTCTACCTGCTCGGGTCCTTCGCCTACACCGAGGTCGGCTCGGGACAGTCGAACGGCCGCGCGATCCTGCTGTCGACGGACGCGGGAGCGTCGTTCGACGACATGACGTACGACGCCTCGAGCAACACACAGCCGCACGGTGCGCATCCCGACCAGCACTCGATCGTCACCAATCCGGCGGACTGGAAGCAGTTCATCGAGACGAGTGACGGCGGCCTGATCCGGTCGAACGGCAACTTCGTCGACGACTCGGCCGACTGCACCGCGGTGCATCATCTCGCGGCGGGCAGCAACGCCCTCGCGCGCTGCCTTGCGGTCACGGACCGGATCCCGGAGCTGCTTCAGTCCATCAACAAGGGACTGAACAACCTGCACTTCTACCAGGTCGCGTACAACCCGAACCGGCCGGGCGAGCTCGCAGGTGGCGCCCAGGACAACGGCTCGTGGATGAAGGATCCGAACAGCAAGACCTGGGTCGAGACATACGTCGCCGACGGGACGTACAACGGCTTCGACGCGGTCGATCCGAACTACTCGTCGCTGTCGTGGCAGAACGGCGCGCTCGCGGCGCTCGACGAGCCGCGGAACCAGGAGGCGCCGTTCTGGATCGCGGACACCCTCCGCGCCACCGGCGCGGCCCCGTTCCGTTACAACCGCGAGGTCGTTCCGTTCTCCGTTCCGACGACGTTCCACCCGACGATCGGGAAGCTGATGTTCACCAGCCGGGAGCACGTCTTCCGCTCGCTGAACGGCGGCGTGAACCCGAACTTCCCGTACGCGAAGGTCAAGGAGGCCTGCAACCTCTGGACGGGCAACTTCGACCTCGACGGGTCCGGCGGCTACGTGCCGGCGATCGACGTCTGCGACGACTGGAAGGCGATGGGCGACCCGCAGCATCTCGGCCGTCTCACGTACGGCCCGGCGGCTCTCTGCCCGCCGGCCGCCACACCGACCGCGGCGTGGACCGTCGCGTGTCCCGCTCCGTACCCGTGGGGCGGCGACCGCTCGGGCGGGCATATCTCGGCGCTCGAGCCGGCGCGGTCCGACGGCAACGTCGTCTGGGCGGCGACGAGCACGGGTCGCGTCTTCGTGACGACGAACGCGCTCGCGCCCGATCCGGCCCAGATCGTCTGGCACCGGATCGACACGGGCTCCAGCGTGGATCCGGAGCGGTACGTGACCGACATCTACATCGACACGACGAACCCGCACCACGCGTACGTGTCGTACAGCGGTTACAACCAGGCGACGCCGCTGACGCCGGGTCACGTCTTCGAGGTCTCGTACAACGCGGCGACGTTCGCCGCGACGTTCACGAGCCTCGACGGCACGGGCAACAACGCGCTCGGCGACCTGCCCGTCGGGACGATCGCGCTCGACGAGAAGAAGGACACGCTGTACGCGGGCACGGACTTCGGAATCGTCAGCAGCAAGGGCAAGGACGCGTGGAAAGAGGCGCATCCCGGCCTGCCGACGACGACCATCCCGTACCTGCTGATCGACCAGGAGAACCGCGTCATGTACGTCACGACGCACGGCTTCGGCGCCTGGACGCTGAAGCTGCCGTAACCGCTCGTCAAAGCCGAGACACTTCGAGGGGCCGCCTCCGGGCGGCCCCTCGTCGTTCCGGCTTCAATCCTGAGAGAGCGTGAATGCAAGAAGGCGACGTCGCAACGGGGTGCCACGCAGCTCCCGTTCTCGGAGTAGTCCGGCCCCGACCTCCCACGCAGAACGTCGCCGTCACCGTTGCCCGCCCGGATCAGTAGTCGAGGCCGGTTCGCCACTCGCTTCGCGGGATGACGGCGAACACCTCGCCCTCCTCCGCCTCGCGGCCGACAACATCGCGAACCGCTTGCGCACGTGACCTTCGCGCCGGTAACCCGGGACGCCGATCCGCCTCGCCGACCAACTGCCACTCGTCGGGACGCACCTGCCGCAGCACGACATAGCCGGCGCGTCCCTGCGCGTTCATCGAGGGCTCTCGGGCGGGCGTCCAAAGACCTGCGCGCGCCCGTTCCCGCGCCGTGCGGGATCTGGCCGCCGGTTCTCCGGCACCTTGATCGCCGAACGTCCGCCTCGGTCGGCGAGCGGCTCGTCGTCGAAGCGCGGAATGACGTGCAGGTGCGCGTGGTGCGGGGATTCCCCCATCTCCGAGAAGCAGTTCCAGATGAGCACGTAACCGTCCGGCGACAGACGTTCGTCCTGCGCGGCCTTCGCCTTGGCCAGAAGTTCATGCGTCGCTGCCCACTCCTCAGCCGTGAAGTCGAAGGGCGACAGGCGATGCGCGATCGGGATAATGACGCCGCAGCCCGGAAGGACGCCGGGCGGGTCACGAGGATCACGCGTGGACGCGTACACACAACACGCGTTCTCGATGTACACGTCCGCCGCGCGGAACTGGGTCAGATCGCAGAAGACGCAGTCGTTCGCGCTCACGTTCGTATTTTTCACTACTCAACCGCGGCTGCGCCCGACGGCGGCGGGGAGGACGCCGCCTCCTCCTCCTCGTCCAGTCTCTCGTCGTAGCATCGATTCATGAGCTGGGACGAGGAGTTCGCGAACCGCTACGACGAGTGGTCGGCGCAGATGACCGAGGACGTCGCGTTCTACGTCGAGCTCGCGCGCGCGGCGGACGGGCCGCTCGTCGAGGTCGCGGTCGGGAACGGCCGCGTGGCGATTCCGGTCGCACAGGCGACCGGGCGACGCGTCGTCGGCATCGACTCGTCGCCGGCGATGCTCGAGCAGGCGCGCGACAACTCGGCCGCGGCCGGCGTCGACCTCGACCTGCGCGAAGGCGACATGCGCGACCTGACGCTCGACGAGCCGGCGGCGCTGATCTACTGCCCCTTCCGAGCGCTCCTGCATCTGCAGACGTGGGCCGACCGCCGCCGCACCTTCGAGCGTGTGGCCGCAGGTCTTCGCTCTGGCGGCCGGTTTGCCTGGAACGCATTCGCGTTCGATCCGCAGATCGCGGCGCGTCTCGACGGCGCGCGGCAGGAGGAGCCCGTCCCGCACACCGTGCGCTACGCCGTCGGCGACAACCGGATCGACATCGTGCTCGAGAACGGCGCGTCGAGCTCGCTCTGGTGGGCGACGAAGAACGAGTGGCTCGGGCTGCTCGACGTCGCAGGGCTCGAGGTCGAGGCGCTGTACGGCGGCTTCGCCGGCGAGCCGTTCACCGACGAGAGTCGCGAGTACGTGTTCGTCGCCCGCCGCTGAACAACCGGCGTCAGCTGCGCCGGATCGTGAGGATCTTCGCCGTCCACGTGCCGCTAGGTGCGTGGACGTCTGCGCTCTCGCCCTCACGCCGGCCGATCAGCGCGCGCCCGAGCGGCGACTCCCTGGAGATCGTTCCGCTGCCTCCGACGCTCGAGATCTCGAACTGCAGGCGCTGACCGTCTCCGTCCTCGATCTCGACGAGCGACCCGGTACCGACCACGTCTGCCTCGAGCTCCGACTCGTCGACGACGACCGCGTGGTCGAGGCGGGAGCGGAGCGTGCGAATCCGAGCCTCGAGGAGGCCCTGCTCGTTCTTCGCCGCGTGGTATTCGAAGTTCTCGGAGAGATCCCCGTGCTCGCGCGCCGTCTTGATCGCATGCACGACCGCGGCGCGCTTGGGGCCTTCCAGCTCGGCAAGCTCGGCCGCGAGCGCGTCACGCTGTGTCGTCGTCAGGTCGTCGGCTCTCGGCTGGCTCATGTTCGGGAGGATACGGCCGCGCCCGAACGGCTGCCGAGTTCCGGCGCAGCTGCGGCGCGAGACTCGCTCCGCGGCCGAGACGGCTGCCTGCCGTCAGGCGAGCGCGAGGAGCGTTGGTCGAATGCCTCTCTTCCCGACGTCGAGTGCGATCAGCGACCGGTGCTCCGCACGGCGGCGCTCTGTCGGGCTGCCCGGGTTCAGAATCCAGAGCCCGCCGTAGCGGGAGATCTCCGGGAGATGCGTGTGGCCGTAGACGACCGCGTCGCACCCCGCGAACGCGGCTGCGAGTCGTTCGCCCCGGCCGTCACGCCCCCCGGCGTCGTGGATCATCCCGATCCGCGTGCCGGCAATCTCGACGACGAGTCGCTCGGGCAGCATCGCCTGGAGCTCGACGTCGTCGATGTTGCCGCGCACGGCTCGCACCGGCGCAAGCCGGCTCAGCTCCCCGAGGACGGCCGCGCTCGTGACGTCGCCCGCGTGCAGGATCAACTCGGCGTCCGCCAGGACACGCAAGCAGTCGGCGCCGAGGCGCCTGCGGCCCCGCGGCATGTGCGTGTCGGCAATGACGGCGACGAGCGCCATGTCCGAACGATGCGCTCAAGCTACGCCGCGGGCGGCCCAGGCGACCGCCGTCACCGTGAACGGCGCGTCCGGCAACAGCTCGCGGCACCGGTCGCGCAGCGCTGCCCGCTCCGGTTCGCCGAGGCTCTTCGCGTAGCCGCCCGCCGGTCCGACCCCGAGCGTGTATGGCTCCCACCACTCGTCGAAGCTCACATACGCCGAGGAGGCGACAAGCTCGGCTTCTTCCACGTCACGAAGGCCCGCCGCCGCCAACAGCTCCACCAGGTGACCCGCACTCGCACCCGCGAGCTTCGATTCGTCGGTGACGCCCTCGTCGAGCTGGCGCGCCGCCTCCCAGAAGGTCGAGATCGGCGCGCGCCCGCCTGCGAAATCCCACACGCACGCGGCGACGACGCCGTCCGGTCGCGTGACGCGGGCCATCTCGGTGAGCCCGGCGACGGGGTCGCTGATGAAGTGGACGACGAGCTGCGCAAGCGCCGCGTCGAAGGTTGCGTCGGCGAAGGGCAGTCGTTCGGCGGGGGCGACGCGGACGTCGACGCCGGGATGTCTCGCGCGGGCCGCGGCGACGAACGGCTCGGACGGGTCGACGGCCGAGACCGCCTCCGGACCGAGACGCCGGACGAGCTCCGTCGTCAGTGCGCCGGGCCCGCAACCGACGTCGAGGGATCGGCCTGCTTCGGCGCCGCCGAACCCGGCGAACGCGTCCGCGAGCTGCTGCGAGTACCGACCCATGAAGCGGTCGTACGACTCGGCGGCGACGTCGAAGGCCACGCGCCGACTCTAGGTCAGGGAGGATCTGGACTGTCGTGGAGTTCGAGATCCGACCCGCGCAGCCCGAGGACGGGCGCGCGCTCGCCGAGCTGTTCGCGGCCGTCGCCGAGGAGCGGGACGGCATCGCGACCGAGCCGCCGGTGGACGTCGACGCGAGAACGACGCAGTTCGCGGCATCGGCGCACGGCACGATCGTCGCCGTCGCGGCCGGCGAGCTCGTCGGCTCGCTGTACGTCGAGCGGGGCCGCTTCGGCGTCGGCGAGCTCGGCATGACCGTCGCCCGCGCCTGGCGCGGGCGCGGGGTCGGGTCGGCGTTGCTGGCCGCGGCGATCGAGAAGGCGCGCGCCGACGGGCTGCACAAGCTCTCGCTCGAGGTGTTCCCGCACAACGAGGCCGCGCTCGCGCTCTACCGGAAGTTCGGTTTCGTCGAGGAGGGGCGTCGGGCGAAGCACTACCGGCGTGCGAGCGGCGAGCTCTGGGACTCGATCGTGATGGGGCTCCTGCTCTGACGCGCCACCACGCGCGCCGGTGCGGCCCGCGCTACGGGAACCGCGGCGACCAGAGCGCCGACAGCACGCCCGCGGCCACGAGAAGTGCAGCCGCCACCGCGAGCAGCTGCCACGTTATCTCGGTCTTGCCCGGGACGCGACCGAGGCGTGAGCCGAGATCCGCGTACGCAGACTCGAGCGCGTCGGCTGTGCGCGCCGCGAAGAACTTCCCGCCCGTCAAGCGTGCAACCGCCGCAAGCGTCGTCGGGTCGGGCGGCACCGGGATCGTCCGCGGACCGCCGAAGCCGCCGCGGCGCGTCACGGTGCCGTTCCGCGTTCCGAGCGCGATCGTGTAGACGGGGATCGCTGCGGAGCGCGCGAGCTCGGCCCCCTCCAGCGGCTCGAGGAAGCCGCGCGTCTGCTTCCCGTCCGAGAGGAAGAGGATCGAGACGAGGCCGCGGGGTCGCGCTGCGGAGGTGAGCGCGATCGTCTGCGCTTCGTCGGGCACGGCAGTCTTTCCCATCTCGACCGCGCGCTCGAGCGCGTCGCCGATCGCGGTGCCGCCGAATGAGTAGAAGTCGGGCACGCCGAGCTGGTCTAGGGAGGCCTGGACGACCTCGCGGTCGGTGGTCGGCGGCGCACCGACGAACGGTTCTCCGGCGAACGAGATCAGGCCGACGCGCAGGCGATCGGGCACGTTGTCCAGGAATGTCCGCACCGCCGCCTGCGCCGCGGCGAGGCGGGTGGGCTTCACGTCCTTCGCCTGCATCGAGCCCGAGATGTCGACGACCAGGATCACCGTCGCCTTCTCCGCCGGCACGAGCACGCTGCGGTACGGCCGTGCGACGGCGACGCACAGCGCGGCAAGCGCGAGCAGGAAGAGCGCGGGCGGGACGTAGCGCCGCCACGGGCGTTGCGTGCCCGCGACCGCTGCCAGCACCTCGAGGTTCGTGAAGGCGACGGCGTACCGCATGCGCCGGCGCTCGGCGAGCAGGTACAGCCCGATCACGGCGGGCACGAGCAGCAGCGCCAGGAGCAGAAGCGGATGGCCGAACGTCATCACGTTCCTCCTGCGCAGACTGCGGCGACCTGAACGACGGCGCGGACTCCGCGCACGCCCGGGCCTCCTCGCGCGGTGACGACCACGCGGGTCCCGCTGATCCGGCGCTGGGCCGCGAGGCTACCGGCGACCATCTCCGACGGCGGGACACGTGAGAACACGGCGCGGGAGTGATACGCGCCGACGAGCCGTTCGCCCGCGCGACACGACTGCACGAACTGCCGCTGCGTGCCCGGCGCGACTCTGAATGTCCGCACGCGACGCACCGTCGGCTCGCCTGGTGGCACGAGGGCGGAGACAGCCGTCGGAACGCGACTCCCGCCGCCGCGGGCGCGAATGCAGCCGATGTGGGGGCGGAAGGCCGGCGTGCGTGCGCGCGTGCCGACGTAGCTCGCGACGAAGACGATCGTCCGTGAGGTCGTGACGCCTGGATTCACCGGGCTGCCCGATCGGCCTAGGAAGGCGAGGTCGATCCGGCTGTCCGTCAGCTCTGCGTCGACACCGCCGACGACGAATCCCTGCGGACACGTGAGCTGGTACTGCACCTGCGGGCGCGGCACGCTCCGGCCGACGTCGACGAGCACCCACGGCCCCGCGACCGGCACGCACGGGTTGAGCCCGCGGCACTCGTTGGTGGCGCCGGCGCTCCCGACGCCCGCCGCGAGCGCGCAAAGAAGAGCGGCCGGCGCGACGAGCAGGCGTCTCATGGAACCCTCCGGAACAGGAACGCCGAGAGCGCGCCGCCGACGACGAGCAGGAGGGCGGAGCCGCCGGCGAACACGTCCGTCACCTCGCGCGTCTCCTTCTTCTTACCGAGGCGCGAGCCGAGCTGCTCGTAGATCTCGCTCAGGCGATCCTCGTCCGGCGCTCTGAAGAACTTGCCGCCGGTCATGCGCGCGATCATCTGCAGCGTCGCCGGGGCGGGCGGGACGCGAATCTGCTCCTTGTAGCCGCCCGGGAGCGTGTGCTCGACGACGCCGTTCGCGGTGCCGAGGGCGACCGTGTAGACCGGCACGTGCTGCCGGCGCGCCCGCTGGGCTGCGACGCGCGGCGCCGTGCGCCCGCCGTCGGGCGCGCCGTCGGAGATCAGCAGAACGGACATCGGCGCGATCACTCCGTCATCCGTCTTGAGCCGGCGCCCGAGCGACGCCGAGAGAACGACCGCGTCGCCGATCGCCGTTCCCTCACCCGGCTTCAGCGAAGCGATTCCGGCGCGCACGAGCTCACGGTCGGTGGTGGGCGCGACGGCCACGGCCGCGCTCGAGCCGAACGCGACAACGCCGATGCGGAACTTCTCCGGGATCTTGTCGACGAACTTCGAGGCCGCGATCTGCGCTGCCGCCAGTCGCGAGGGGCGTAAGTCGGTCGCACCCATCGACCGCGAGACGTCCATTGCGAGCAGCACCGTTGCCTCCTCGCGCTTGACGTTGACCGTTGCGTGCGGCCGCGCGACGCCGACGACCAGCGCGGTCAGCGCGATCAGCAGCACGGCGAGCGGCAGGTGCCGCAGCCGCCCCGGCGCGCGGTCGACGACATTCGGGAGGAGGCCGGGCGTGCCCCAACGCGCCGCGTACTGCGTGCGGCGACGTTGGTGGATCACGTACAGCACGAGGAGCGCGGGCACGATCAAGAGCGCGACCAGCGCGAGCGGCGTGTCGAACGTCACCGTGTCCTCCGGAGGAAGAGCGCGTATCGCCGCAGCCAGTCGCCCGACGTCGTGAGCACGAGGTGGCGGATCCCAACCGACGCGAGCTTCTTCGCGAGCGCCTTGCGCTCCTCCGCCGCCGCCTCGGCGAACCGGCGGCGCAGCTTCTCGCTGCGCGTGTCGACGCGGAGCTGGCGGCCGGTCTCCGGATCGACCAGCCACAGCTCGCCCGTGTTCGGCAGCTCCTGCTCGCGCGGATCACGAATCTCGACCGCAAGCACGTCATGCCGGCCCGCAAGCTGGAGCAACGGCCGGTGCCAGTCGACGGGGCCGCGAAAATCCGAGGCGAGCACGACGAGCGACCGTTGCCGCGCGAGCGAATCCGCTCGCCGCACGGCATCCCCGAGAGACGTGGCGCCCACGCGCTTCGCGCCCTTGCCGTTGCCGCCGTGGTCGACATCGCCGCGCAGGGCGCCCAGGAGACCGAGCAGCCCGATCCGCCCCTGGTTCGGAGGAATCGACTGAGGGTCTCCGTCGCCGAACGTGACGACGCCGAGCCGGTTCCCGCGACGTGTAGCCACGTGGCCCGTCGCGATCGCCACGCCTTCCGCGACGTCGATCTTCCGCCGGTCGGCCGTACCGAAGCGCATCGACGGCGACGCGTCGAGCACGAGCCACGTCACGAGGACGCGCTCGGCCTGGTAGACGCGCACGTGCGGCTGGGCGGTCCGCGCCGTCACGTTCCAGTCGATGTGCCGGACGTCGTCGCCGGGCTGGTACGCGCGGATCTGCGCCAGCTCGCTGCCGTCGCCGAGCAGTGCCGAGCGGTAGTCGCCGGTGAGGAGTCCCTGCATCCGGCGACCGATCGTCACGTCCAGCGCGCGGAGGAGCTGGTTGGGTATCGGGCCCGGCCCGGGCCGGGCCGGGGTGCGCTCGAGCTGGAGTACGCTCACGCAGCTCTCGAGCGGGCCGGATCGACGTGGGGGACGGAAACGGTGGTAATCACGCGGTCGAGCAGGTCGTCCGGGCTCACCTCCTCGGCGAGCGCCTGGTACGACAGCACGAGCCGGTGGCGAAGTGCGTCCTTCATGAGCAGCTGAAGGTCGTCGACCGTCACGTAGTCGCGACCGCGGATCAGCGCCAGCGCGCGGGAGGCTTGGACGACGCTGATCGGGCCGCGAGGGCTCGCGCCGAACGAGATGTAGTCGCCGATCTCGTCGAGGCCGTGCCGCGCCGGAAAGCGAGTCGCGTCGGCGAGGGTCACGGCGTAGCTGACGAGCGAGGGGTCGACGTAGATGCCGCCCACCGCACGCTGAAGCGCGCGAAGCTCGTCGAGGCTGAGCGCCTCTCGAAGCTCGGGAGCCGCGACGAGCTGGCGCTGCACGATCGTCAGCTCCTCGTCGTGCTCGGGGTACCCGATCAGGATCTTGAGCATGAAGCGGTCGATCTGAGCCTCCGGGAGGGGATATGTCCCCTCCGACTCGATCGGGTTCTGCGTCGCCATCACGAGAAAGGGCTCCGGGACCTGGAACGTCGTGTGGCCGATCGTGACCTGACGCTCCTGCATCACCTCGAGGAGCGCCGACTGCACCTTTGCGGGCGCTCGGTTGATCTCGTCGGCGAGCAGGAAGTTGCAGAAAACGGGGCCGAGCTCGGTGTCGAACGTTCCCTCGTCCGGCCGGTAGACGCGGGTGCCGACGAGGTCGGAGGGGACGAGGTCGGGCGTGAACTGGATGCGCGAGAACGAGCCGCCGAGCACGCCCGCCGTCGTTTTGATCGTCAGCGTCTTCGCCAGCCCGGGCACGCCCTCGATCAGGAGGTGGCCCTGGGCGAGCAGGCACACGAGCACCCGCTCGAGCATCGCGTCCTGCCCGGCGATGACACGGCGGATCTCGAACAGCGCCTGCTCTAGACGCTCCCTGGCGTCGTGTGGCTCGGGGAGGGACGATTCGGCGGCGGGCAAAGTCACAGAAGCCTCCTGGTGGGCGGTCGAAGAACGAAAGAGTACGCACCGCGCCTAAGTTTGGGCTGAGAAATCTTGGGGGCCGTCAGCGCTTGCATCCGCGGACGGCGCGAGCGAAGTACGTGCTCGCGGCCGCCCGACGGTCTACTCGACTTGTTCCACCGGTAGGCCCGCGTGCTCCCACGCGGAAAAGCCGCCGGCCACCTCGGACGCGCCCGCGCGCAGCGTCGCCTTCGAGCGGACGGCGTGCTGGCAGAGGTAGATCGTGCCCTCGCCCTCGGGCTTCATCAGATGCCCGAGGAACGAGACGTGGATTGCGCCCGGCGGGGCGCCGTAACGCTTGCGCTCGATCTCCGTTCGGAGGTCGAGCAGTCGAGCAGCCCCCTCCTGCACGAGCTCCCACGCCTCACGTGGGTCGAGCGACCGTTCCGTCACCCCCATGGGCGTTACTGCCCGACGACCTGGACGATCCAGCGGCGGTCGCGCTCGCGGTCCAGCTCGAGGAAGAGCACGCGCTGCCAGGTGCCGAGGCAGAGCTCGCCTTCGCGGACGGGGATCGACTCTCCGGCCGATCCGAGGAGGATCGACATGCAATGGGCATGGCCGTTGCCGACCTCCATGTCCTCCTCGCAGATGTTCTCGGTCCGGCGATCCCAGTCGTCGTGCGCGTAGTAGTGCTCGCCGCCGTTCGGCACGAGCCGCTTCAGCAGGGCCGAGAAGTCTTCGAGAAACCCCGCTTCGAACTCGTTCACGCGGATGCAACAGGTCGTGTGCGGCGAGTAGACGCACGCGATTCCGTCCAGCACGCCGCTGTCGCGAACCGCGGCGCTGACCTCGTCCGTGATGTCCGTGACGGTGAGCCCCCCGGACGTCCGCAGCCGCTGCTCGGTCTGGAAGACCTTCATCGCGGGGATTCTGCCCAAGCCGCAGCGACTTGCGCCGGGCAACCGTGCGCCCTCCGCCGCATGCGGGTCTACGCTGTGACGAGCGGGCCCGTAGCTCAGCTGGTTAGAGCAGCGGACTCATAATCCGTTGGTCCTTGGTTCGAATCCAAGCGGGCCCAAACGAAAGCGCACCGCTACGCGGAATCCGCATGGCCATGCGAGTCACGCGTGCCGTCGGTGCCGGAAACGCTCACACGGTGCCTACCCCGGTGCCTACCTCGGAAATCGCCTCGCGTGGCAACGTCGCCGTCACGGCGTCACTTCGCGTGCCACCGAAGTCCCGGCTGCGGCATTGGATCTCGGCGCTCCGCGCGGCCCGGGTTGAACCGACGCAGCGCGTCTACACGTGCCGGGACACGTTCGGGACGTGGGCGCTCCGAGCATGTCGCTCTTCCACTTGAGCCGGATCACAGGTACGTTTTAGCGACGCTCGACACGCACCACGGCCACCTGGTGCCTGACAGCGAGGAGTATCTCCGGCGACTCCTCGATCGCTACGACAGCGAAGGGTCGGGGCGACGATGAGAACTAGAAATTGCCCAGTTCATGCGCGACAATGAGGCGTCGAAGATCAAGGGGGGGAACGCTTTGAACGAGGTCCTGGTCACGGCAGGGGTCGCCTCGATCATCATCGCGATTGTTGGCGGCGGAGCGAATGTCTTCGGAGCTCACGTTCCGATAATCGATAGCGGCCGCAGGCAAATCGCACTCGCGCTTGCGGGGGTTGCGTTTCTTGCCGGCGCTGTCGCACTCCGAGACAACAGTGACGACAGTTCGAGTGGCGGAGCGGATCCAACGGTGCAGGGGTATCGGCAGGAAGTTCGCGCCACATGCCGAGTCCTGTCGCAAAGCCAGAATCCACCTATCAACACCGACGGAACCATTGAAGGCGACGCGTACGTCATTTTCCTGCGCGGCGGCTTTAGCCGCGCGCAGCGGATACTTGATCGGCTTTGGCAACGCCCAGTTCCCGACACGCTCCACGACGATGCGATGGAGGCGCGGCGTGCGGCCGAAACCCTCGTATCGGAGGGCCGGACAG
>Ga0126312_10001461_pt1 | contig 15518 bp, 12 predicted proteins | sample Plot104A_FD_92537 | JGI IMG/M metagenome (GOLD analysis project Ga0126312, IMG submission 92537) | Serpentine soil microbial communities from UC McLaughlin Reserve, CA, USA - Plot104A | ecosystem: Environmental > Terrestrial > Soil > Grasslands | place: USA: UC McLaughlin Reserve, Lake County...
GAACTCGTGGTTGCCGATGCCGCTGACGTCGATCCCGACCTCGTTGAGCGCCTCGATGGCGGGCTCGTCGTGGAACAGGCCCGACAGCAGCGGGCTCGCTCCGATCAGGTCGCCCGAGCCGACGGTGATCGTGTTCGAGTTCGTGGCCCGGAGCGCCTTCACGTGCGTAGCCAGGTACTCCGCGCCTCCAGCCGGGACGACGTGATTGACGATCGCGCCCGTCGTCGGGTTCTTCGACTGGCCGATCTGGATCGTGCCCGGCGTATTCGGGTCCACGTGGCCGTGGAAGTCATTGATGGCCAGGATCTGAAGTCTGGTGTCGTTGTCCTTGGCGCCGTTTCCGCCGCGACCCGCGATCGCGCTCGGAACGACGAACAATGCGGCAACGGCAATCATCGTCGCGGCTACGGCTCTCTTCATGCTCCCTCTCCCCTCCCGGGGTGGAGTTTGTCTACAGCTTTCTCCGTTGCAGGAAACCAACGGCCTATCCCTTCGGCGTCAGCCTGCCGCGGAAGTCGACCCGCGCGACCGCCGGCTCGTGGTCGGACGCCTGCACCGCATCGGCGAATTCCGAGTTCACGTGAACGACGTCGTACACGGGCGGGAAGTGCTCGCGGATGTTCGGGCCGACGAGGATCTGGTCGAGTACCTGCGAGTTCCCCTCGAAGACGTACGAATACCGCTCGCGCGCCGGCAGGTCCTTCACGAGCGTGTGCAGCGCGCCACCCGCCTCGAGGATCCCGACCGTCTCCGAGAACTCGAAGTCGTTGACGTCGCCGAGGACGATGATGTTTGCGTCGGTGTCCACCGCGAGCAGGTCCGCGACGAAGTCGTGGACGACGGCCGCTTGCCCGTGCCGGGCGATCTCGCTGAACCGCGTCGGCGGCTGTGCCGGCCCGAACAACGGCTGGTCGTCACCCTTCGAGCTGAAGTGATTGACGACGACGAACAGCTTCTTCCCGTGTGCGCGGAACTCGCCGACGAGTGACTTCCGCGTCTCGAAGAACGCGTCGGACTGCGTGCCGATCCGTCCGGGGCTGACGGAGAGCTGCGGTCCCGACGTTGTGTCGACGATCGTAGTCTCGACCGTCGGGCCGCCGCCCGGACGGTCGATGAAGCTCACACCGCGGTCGGTGCGGAAGAGAAAGCCGACCCGGATGTTGCCGCCGGGCGCCCCGCCGTCCTGATGCGCGACCGGATCGATCTGCCGGTAATCGTAGAGCGGGCCTCCTGCCGCCTGGATGGCCTGGATCAGGCGCGACCAGGCGACCGACGCGTCGACGACCGGACTGTTGGTGCCGCCCGCGACACCGTCGTTGTCCTGCACCTCCTCGATCCCGATGATGTCCGGGGCCACGAGGTTGTTCACGATCAGCGTCGCCAGGTGGTCGTACTTCGCCTGCGGATCCGTGCCGGCGAGGTTCTCGACGTTGAACGTCGCAACCGCAATCTCCTGGTCGATCGGCGCCTCGGTCGTCTCGCGCGGGATCCCGGCGGAGAGGAACGATGGCGTTGTCGTCGCCTGGATCTTGTAGTTCGAGAAGGTGTAGTCCAGCGGCCCGATCACGGAAGTCGTGAGGACGTCGCCGACGTTCATGTCCGGCATCGACTTCACCGGCCGCGGAGCCGGAGCGAGGTCGCGGAGGATCTCGTCGTCGACGGTGATCCGCTCGGGGTTCGCGTCGAGGTAGCCGCCGAGCAGGATCCCGCCGCGTGGCGTGCGCAGCCCGGTCGCCCACGTGCCGCCGTTCGGCAGGAGTGTGATCTCGCCGAAGCTGCGCGTCGCTCCGACGACGGCGGCCGCGTCGACCCGGAGGATCATCCCCTCCAGGCTTTCGTAGAAGTCGATCGCGTCGCCGGCCGGGTCGAAGGTCCCGCCGGTCTCGACGTTCCCTGCCCCATCGTCGTCGATGACCTCGGTCGGCGGCATGCGACCGCCCGCGCCGAGGATGGTCGGCGCAGGCACCGGGTTGCCCCTCGACAGGATCGACACGTTCGCGTTCGACGAGGTGATCTGCGTGATCGTCAGGTTGTCCGGGTCGTTGCCGCCCCGGAACTCGCTGACCGTTCCGTTGACCCGCACGTGGTCGCCGATCTGCGCGGCAGGCGCCGCGTTGACGAAGACGAAGACGGCGTCCGAGGTAGCAGGATCCGCGTCGGGAGTCGGATCCTGGATCCAGACGCCGCGACCGCCGGCGGTCCGCCTGGCGGTGACGATGCCCTCGACACCCGAGACGCTCTGCCCGTTCAACGGCGAGATGTGAGCGGCGCCCTGGATCTCGGCGATCTCGGGTGGGGGCGCGACGGTGGTGAAGCTGAAGGACGAGTCGCCCGCCATCGTGTTCGGCGGGTCGTCCGTGTCGACGTCGGTGACCTGGCTCGCGAAGACGGTCACCGTGCAGCTCTCTCCCTGGACGAAGTCGCCGGAGGGATCGAGCGTGTACGACGTCGGCCCGCCGCTCTGGCTCGCGGTGTGCGTGCCGCTCGTCGCGCAGACGATGGAGTACCACGAACCACTGACCGAGACGGGCTCGCTGAACGTGATCGTGACGTTCGCGTCCAGGGCGACGCCGGACGCGCCGCCGGCCGGCGAGGTCGACGAGACGATCGGTGCAGCGTCGCCACCGGTGATGTGAGAGCCGAGCCCCCCGAAGGTGTCGGTGGGGAAGCCATCCCACTGGAGCGAGGGGTCGAAGGCGTCGCCGCCATTCGAGTCGCCGCCGCTGATCCCGCCCTTCCGCCGGAGCGTGTTGTCCATCGTGCTCGTCAGCCCGCTCCCCCACTCGGTGCCGGGGTCGACGCCGATCTGGCCGATCACATCCAGAGTCGCCGAGCTCGTGCGCAGCACGACGGCGTCGTCGCCGTTGAACCAGCCTGGGCTGCTGAGCTGGTCGGCCTGAGCGAGGATCGCGGGGTCGGCCGATGACTGAGCAACGACGAACACGTCGCCGGGAGCGATCGTCCCGTTGAGGTTGATCGTCAGGCCGACCGTAGACGAGCCGTTGAAGTACATCTGAATGCCGTAGGTACCCGTCGTGAGGTTCACCGGGGAACCGGTGCCGTTGTAGATCTCGAGCGCCTTGTTGTTGCTCGAGCCCTCGATGTACTCCGAGAAGAACAGATCCGTCGAGACGGCTCCCGCCGTAGCGGGGCCGAGCACGAGGACGGTGACCGCGAGCACGGCGGCTGCGCAGGCACGGCGAACGATCGTCACGAAAAACCCCTCCCCCTTAGGTGCCCTGACTTTCGCGGGCCGCGGCCGCAATGGCCATGGCCGCGGGCGAGTCTATCCCCGTTTCGCCCGGCTTGCCTAGTCCGATATAGAGAGGCCGCTACCACATCGTTACCGCTTGGCCGCGTACCAGTCTTCTCGGCGACCTCGACTGCGAGCGCCCTATCGTTCGCGAGGGGCCAGACCCCTCACAAAGCGCGATCGCGAGGGGCCAGACCCCTCACAGAGCGCGCGCGTCAGCTCTTCGCTTCGTGCCAGTCGTCGCCGACGCCGATGTCGACCGCGAGCGGCGGGTCGAGGTCGTAGGCGCTGCACATCTCGTCGCGGACGAGCTCCTTGACCGCGCTGACCTCCTTCTCCGGCACTTCGAGCAAGAGCTCGTCGCAATGAGGGGCCAGACCCCTCACAAAGCTCGAGGGCCTCGGCCGCCAATGAGGGGCCAGGACGCCCTAAGAAAGGCGGCGCGCTAGCTGTCGGTCGCCCGACGTGAAGGGCCAGACCCGCTCACGGAGCCAGGTGGTCACGAAGCAGATCTGTCGTACCGCGTCGGTGTGAGGGCCAGACGCCTCATAGAGAGCGCGCGCGTCAGCTCGTCTCGTTCATTCGTGAGGGGCCAGACCCCGCACAAACTTCAGGCGACGCGAGTCGAGGGCGAAGCCCCTCAGAAAGCGCAGTACTAGCCCTCCACCCGCGCTGGCGAGAAGGCCAGCCAATCGTCGGCACGCTCCTTGAGCCATCTCTTCGCCCGCGGACTCGGGAATATCCAACCGACTCCCTCGGCCATGTACAGATCGTCGTCCGGGATGGTGTCGCGAACGAGCCAGATTTCAGATTGATCGGAGACGATTCGGCTTGAGCGTCCCGTCTGTGCCGAATGGCTCAGAACGAGCGCCCAAAGAGATGCCATGGCCGTCGCGAGTGTCTCATCGTGGATCCGGGTCGCGACGTAGTCCTCGGGCTCGCCGCTCACCGGGACTCGAGCGGCTTATCGGCCTCCAAATTCCACCTGCGCCAATCGAGCGCGACGATGCGCTTCTTCGCGACGGGTTCGAATGAGATCCCGCGTAGGTGCGATCGTTCGAGCTCGCCTCTGAACGCGTCGGTGACGACCACTGTCCAGAGACCCGAGATCGTGATCGGCGGGACAAATGGCCCGGTCCGCTCGATCTCGAGACGCCCGTCATCGTTCCGCGCCGTCATGCCCGAGACGAGGAGGTCTCCGTAATCGCCCCACGGAGCGGCGCCGTTCTCGACGATGAACGCGAGCTCTGACCCGGCGACCAATGCGCGTTGTCCGAGCTAGCTCTTCGCTTCGTGCCAGTCGTCGCCGACGCCGATGTCGACCGCGAGCGGCGGGTCGAGGTCGTAGGCGCTGCACATCTCGTCGCGGACGAGCTCCTTGACCGCACTGACCTCCTTCTCCGGCACTTCGAGCAAGAGCTCGTCGTGCACCTGGAGGACGAGCCGGGCGCCGCGCCCCTCGTCGCGGAGTCGGCGGTGGATCGCGATCATCGCCTTCTTGATGATGTCCGCGTTCGACCCCTGCATGACGAAGTTGACGGCGAGCCGCTCGCCGAGGGCACGCGTTTGCCGGTTCCGCGTCCGGATCTCCGTAACCGGCCGACGCCGCCCCATCAGGCTCGTGACGTAGCCGTCGCGCTCGGCCTGCTCGATCGTCCGCTCGATGAAGTCCTGCACGTGCGGGAAGCGCGCGAGGTATGAGTCGATGTAGTCCTGCGCCTGCTCGCGCGGGATCTCGAGGTTCTCGGAGAGCCCGAACGCGGAGATCCCGTAGACGATCCCGAAGTTGATCATCTTCGCGATCGAGCGCTCGCCCGTCGTCAGCTGGGCCGGATCGCGACCGAGCACCTCCGCGGCCGTCGCGGTGTGAATGTCCTCGCCGCGCTGGAAGGCCTCGCGTAGCTTCGGCTCGCCCGACACATGCGCGAGGATCCGCAACTCGATCTGGGAGTAGTCGGCCGACAGCAGCTTCATGCCTTGCTCGGCGACGAACGCCGAGCGGATCTCGCGCCCGAGCTCGGTGCGGATCGGGATCGCCTGGAGGTTCGGATTCGACGTCGACAACCGGCCCGTCGACGCCACGGCCTGGTTGATCGTCGTGTGCAGGCGACCGTCGCTCTCGGAGATCAGGCTCGGAAGCGGGCCGAGGTACGTGTTCAGCAGCTTCGAGTACTCGCGCCACTCCTCGATCACGCCGACGATCTCGTGCTCCTCGCGGATCGTGCGCAGGACGCGCGTGTCGGTCGAGTAGCCCGTCTTGCCCTTGCGGCCGGGCGTGAGGCCGAGCTTCTCGAACAGGATCCGGCCGACCTGCGGGGTCGAGCCCAGCATGAACTCCTCGCCGGCGAGCTCGTACGCGCGCGCCTCGAGCTCCTCGACGCGGTCGGCGAGGCGCGCCGTGATCTCGCCCATCCGGTACGTGTCGATCTTGACGCCGACCTCTTCCATCGCCGCGAGCACCTCGGTCAGCGGCAGCTCGATCTCCCGGTAGAGCGACTCGGCGCCTCGCTCGACCAGCCGCTCGCGCATGCGGCCGATCAGTCGCCGAGGAAGCTCGGCGCGGCGAACGAGCGAGGTCGTCTCCTCCTCGGCAGGCGGTTCGAGCAGGACGTCGACGCCGTATTCGGCGGCGAGGTCATCGAGCTCGTAGGTGGCGCGCCCCGGCTCGATCAGGTAGGCGGCGAGCAGCGTGTCGTCGGCCACGCCCGCCACGCGTTGGGCCTTGGCGTCGTGCACGACGAGGTCGCCTTCGACCCGCGACGGCGCAGCGCCGACGACGATCTCGTCCGCGGTTGCCAGAGCCCCGCGATCGGCTTCGACCGCGTACCCGGCGGGCCCCTGCGGGACCACCAGCACGCCCTCGCGCCACGAGACGGGCACGCCCTCGACCTCGATCTCGGCTGCGGGAACGGCCGCGTCCAGCTCGTCGACCCGGTTGAGTAGGGCCCGGAACTCGAAGCGGCGGAACATCTCGCGTAGCTGGGAGCGATCCGGGGGCGACAACACGAGCTCGGCGGGGTCGCAGTCGATGTCGAGGTCGCGTCGCATCGTCGCCAGCTGCTTCGACTGACGCGCCTGATCGGCGTGCTCGCGGATCGCCTTCGACCGAGCCGGCGTTAGTTCGTCGGCGTGCTCGATCACCTCCTCGAGCGAGCCGTACTGCGCGATCAGCTGCCCGGCGGTCTTGTCCCCGATCCCAGGAATGCCAGGGATGTTGTCCGAGGTGTCGCCCTTCAGCCCGATGAAGTCGGGCACCTGGTCGGGCCGGATGCCGTAACGCGCCTCGACGCGCTCGGGTGTGTAGACATGGACGTCCGAGACCCCGCGCGGCGTCATGATCAGCGCCACGTTGTCGGACACGAGCTGGAAGGCGTCGCGGTCGGTGCTCACGACGGTCGTCTTGACGCCGGCCTCGTCGGCACGCGTGGCGAGGGTCGCGATCACATCGTCCGCCTCCCAGCCCTCGAACTCGAGGTTGCGGTAGCCGAAGGCCTCGACGATCGGCCGGAAATGCGGGAATTGCTCCCGCAGGAGGTCGGGCATCGGCCTCCGGTCGACCTTGTAGGTGTCCGAGACTTCATGCCTGTGCACGGGTCGCGTGTCCCAGGCGACGGCGACACCCTTCGGCCGGTAGTCCGAGAGCAGCTTGAAGAGCATGTTCGTGAAGCCGAGCAGGGCGTTCGTCGAGAACCCCTCGCTCGTCGCCAGCTCCTCGGGCAGCGCGAAGAACGCTCGGTAGGCCAGGTTGTTGCCGTCGACGAGGAACAGGTCGGAGTCGCGAACCGGACCATCGTCGAGCTGCAGCTCGGCGCCGGTGAGCGTCTTCGGGGACACACCGCAACTGTACGGTGTGCCCCCGTCGTGCCGCGCGTCCCTCTCCTGACGGGCTCCCGCATCGTCGTGGTCAACGCGCCCGACGGCTCGGTGCTCATCGCGCCCCCGCCGCCGGTCGAGCCGATCGCGGATGTCGCGGCAGCCGTCGCCGATGCGTTGAGCTTTCCGCTCGCAGGAGACCCGTTGCCGCGCCTCGCGGTCCGCGGCGGCCGCGCGACGATCGTCGTCGAGCCGCCCTCTCTGCCCCTTCCCGGCGCGGCGCGCGATCCACGGCAGCTCGCGATCGCGGCCGCCGTCGCAGCGGTCGAGCGGACAGGCATCCCGGCCGAGCGCCAGACGCTGCTCGTCGCGGGCGGGCTGGCGCGACGCTCGGGACGGACTGAGCTCGAGCAGCTCGTCTCACCGGAGTTCGCGCGCCGCTTCCGCGGACGGGTGGTCGTCCACGACGCGGAGAGCCCCGAGCTCGTCCACCTCGGCGACGAAGGCAGCGTCCCCCTGCGCGTGAACCCGGCGCTCGTCGAGACCGACCTGGTCGCGACCGTCACCGCCGCCGAGACCGTCCTCCACGGGGGACCCGCCGCCCTGCTCGGCGCCGCCGGCTCCGAAGCGCTGCGCGCCGCCGGAAGCTACTCGCTCCTCGAAACCGCGGCCTCGCAAGGCTGGCGCCTCGCCATCGCGCTCGAGAAGGCTGTGGCCGCTCGCGTGGCGACGATCGGCGTCTCCCTCGCGCTCAACAACCCGAGCGTGGCGGGCGCGCTCCACGGCTACCCGTACGACCCCGAAGCGCGCGAGCGCCTCCTGCGCCTTCCGGGCCGACGAGCCTTCTCTGCACTGCCCGGCGCGATCCGGCACCGGATCCTGCAGCGGGTCCCCCGCCACCTGACCGCAACCGCCGCGTTCGCGGGCTCTCCCTCGGTCGCGCACATGGAAGCGCTCCTGCGCGCCGTGGAATCACGTTCCGCGGAAATCGAACGCCCACTCGACACGTTCGTGCTCGGGATCCCGCGGATGACCCAGCACCTCCCGCGGGAGGCGCCGAACCCGCTGCTCGCAGCCGCCCTCGGGCTGGGCCTCGCGCTCCGTCTCTGGCGCGAGACGTCGCCGGTGGCCGACGGCGGCACGCTGATCCTCGTCCACTCGTTCCGCCGCCGGTTCGCGCACCCCACCCAGACGCCCTACCGCGCGTTCTTCGGCGCGCTGAGAACCGGCGCCCGCGAGCCTGACGAGCTCGCCGACGCCGAGCGTGCCGCGGCTGCCGACCCGCGCGCGATCGCCGCCTACCGCGACGGCCGCTCGTGTCATCCCCTCCTCCCCTTCGCGGACTGGGCCGGTTGCGCGCCCGCACTGTCGAGCCTCGGAGCTGTGCTCGTCGCCGGCTGCCGGGATGCGACGGCTGTGCGCCTGCTCGGCTTCGTCCCCACACACGGGATCGGCGCCGCGCTCGCGATGGCGCGTGGGCGCGCACCCACCGGCGCGCGCACGGGCTTCCTGCTCGCGCCGCCGTACTTTCCGCTCAGAGTTGGAAGGGGCTAGTCGATCCCGAGGTAGGCCTTCTGGACCTGCTCGTTCTCCCGCAGGTTCTTGGCCTCGTCCGCCAGCGCGATCCGTCCAGTCTCGAGCACGTAGCCGCGATGGGCGGTGTCCAGTGCCATGAGCGCGTTCTGCTCGACGAGAAGGATCGGCGTGCCCTGCTCGTTGATCTCGCGAACGATCTCGAAGATCCGCTCGACGAAGATCGGCGCGAGGCCCATCGACGGCTCGTCGAGCAGGAGCAACTTCGGCTTGGCCATCAGCGCCCGTCCCATCGCGCACATCTGCTGCTCGCCGCCGGACAAGGTTCCTGCTTTCTGGTGCTCCCGCTCGGCGAGCCGCGGGAAGAGCGAGTAGACGCGGTCGAGGTCCTCCTTGAGCGAGGCGCGGTCGGTGCGCTGGAAGGCGCCCATCTCGAGGTTCTCGCGCACGCTCATACGCGAGAACAGCTTCCGGCCCTCGGGCGACTGCGCAATGCCCATCTTCACGACTCGGTGCGGCGACTCGTTCGTGATGTCGCGTCCGGCGAACTCGATCCGCCCGCGGCGCGGGTGGTTGAGCCCGTTGATCGACCGCAGCGTGGTGGACTTGCCGGCGCCGTTCGCGCCGATCAGGGTCACGATCTCGCCCTCACGGACCTCGAGGGAGACGCCCTTGAGCGCGTGGATCGCCCCGTAGAACGTGTGGATGCCGTCGAGCCGCAGGATGACGCGCCCATCATCGGGGTTGGGTGTGGGGCTCATTCGTTCGCCGCCCGGCCGAGGTACGCCTCGATCACCCGGTCGTCCTTCTGCACCTCCGCGGGCGATCCCTCGGCGATCTTCTCGCCGTAGTCGAGGACGGTCACGCGGTCGGAGATGTTCATCACGACCTTCATGTCGTGCTCGATCATCAGCACGGTCAGGGCCTCTTCCGCGCGGAGCCGGCCGACGAAGTCCGTGAACGAGGCCGTCTCCTGCGGGTTCATCCCGGCCGTCGGCTCGTCGAGCAGCAGCAGCTTCGGGCGCGTCGCCAGCGCACGCGCGACCTCGAGGCGACGCTGGTCGCCGTAGGGAAGCTCGCGGGCGACCACGTCGTCTCGGCCGCGCAGGCCGCTGAAGCGCAGCAGCTCGCGCGCGCGCTCGGTCGCGTTCCGTTCCTCCCTCCGCACGCGGGGAATGCCGACGATCGACCCGAGGATCCCGCCCCTCAGCCGGCAGTGCATCCCCACGAGCACGTTCTCGAGCGCTGTCATCTGCTCGAATAGCCGGATGTTCTGGAACGTGCGGCCGACGCCCAGCTCGGTGATCGCGTGCGGCGGCTTGTCGGTCACGTCGTTGCCGTCGAAGACGACGTTTCCGGAGGTCGGCGTGTAGACGCCGGTGAGCATGTTGAAGAACGTCGTCTTGCCGGCTCCGTTGGGGCCGATCAGGCTGACGATCGAGCGCGTGGGAATCTTGAAGTCGACGTCGTTGACGGCGACGAGGCCGCCGAACTCCTTGCGCACCTTCGCCGCGATGAGGATCGGCTCCTCGGCGACGGGCGCCTCGGCCGCAACCGCGGTCAATGCGACACCTCGTACAGGGACTCGTCGTGAACGCCCTCTTCCAGCTCGCGTTTGCGGCGCCGTTCGGGGATCAGGCCGGTCGGGCGGAAGAGCATCATCAGGACGATGATCGTGCCGTAGATCCCGAACTGGTACTTCGCGATCTCGAAGTCCGTCCCGGCCGCCGCGTTGAACTTGCTGCCGATGACGGCGAGCCCTTCGACGTTGAGCCAGCCGAGGATGAGCCCGCCGGCAACCACCCCCCAGACGCTCCCCATGCCGCCGAGGATGACCATGCATAACAGGAAGATCGAGATGTTGAAGTAGAAGTCACTCGGGAACGCGCCGCTCTTGAAGCTCGCGTAGTAGGCGCCGGCGATCCCGCCGAAGAACGCCCCGATCGCGTACGCCCAGGTCTTCGTCCGCATCAGGGGAATCCCCATCGCTGCGGCCGCGGTCTCGTCCTCGCGGATCGCGATCCACGCGCGGCCCAGGCGGGAGTCGCGCAGCCTCACCGAGCAGAAGACCGTCAGCAGCAGCAGGCCGAGAATCGTCCAGTAGAAGAGGCGCTCGCGCTGGAACGACGCCTGGTAGGAAACGGGCAGCCCGAGCGTGTCGTGCAGCGGGTCGCCGAACCCGGGCGAGTCGATCGGGTTGATGCCGAACGTGCCGTTGGTGAGGTTGAAGCCGCCGAAGTCGTCGCCGTTCCGCACGACCTGCGGGACGATCTCGCCGAAGCCGAGCGTCACGATCGCGAGGTAGTCGCCGCGGAGACGCAGAGTCGGCAGGCCGATGAGGATCCCCGTGATGGCGGTGAAGGCGCCTGCGATCAGGAACACGAGCCAGAGCGAGATGTGGATGCCGGTGACGTCGGACGTGATGCCCGACGAGCCGAGGTGGAAGTTGACCTCTTCGAACTGGCCGGACGCAAGCCAGCCCGCCGTGTAGGCGCCGGCCGCGTAGAAGGCGACGTAGCCGAGGTCGAGGAGCCCGCTGTAGCCGACGACGATGTTCAGGCCGACGGCCATCATCGTGAAGACGAGGATGATTACGACGGAGCCGAGCTGCGGGAAGAAGTCGCCGAGCTCCCCGAGGCTGCGCAGATCCTTGTAGATGAAGGGGTACGTGAGTGCGAGGACGAGCACGATCGCAAGCGGGATCGGGCGCCGAATCACCTCCGGAATCGACTGCCACGTCTGTTGCACGGCGCTCAGGCCGGTGACGGCGCCCTGGCGCCGCTTGCCGTTCGGGCCGTTGTCCCGTGGCTCGGTCATGCTCGGTCGGGCGTCTGCTCGCCGAGCAGACCCTGCGGTCGGAAGACGAGAATCGCGATCAGTACGCCGAAGATGATCGAGCGCGTCCAGTCGCTGCCGGGGGTCATCCACGACAGGCCCTCGTTGAACGACTGGATCAACCCGATCGTGACCGCCCCGAGCACCGCCCCGCTGAGGTTGCCGATCCCGCCGAGGACGGCCGCAGTGAACGCGATCAGCCCGAGCTCGAAGCCCGTGTCGTAGCGGATGTTGAACTGGAGCAGGAACAGCAGGCCGCCGACCCCGGCGAGCCCGCCGGCGAGGGCGAAGGTGAACGAGATCGTGCGGTTGACGTCGATCCCGACCATCGCCGCTGCGTCGGGGTCCTGCGCGGTCGCGCGCATCGCCTTCCCTTGACGTGTCGACTGGACGAGCCAGCTGAGAGCGATGAGCACGGGGATGGTGACGAGGATCACCGCGAACTTGTTCCACTGGTAGTGAACGCCGCCGATCTCGAACACGTCGGTGCGCGGGATCAGCTCGGGCACGCGGCGGAAGTTGACGTCGTAGATCGCCAGCGCGACGTTCTGGACGATGAAGGACATGCCCACCGCGGTGATCAGCAGCGCCAGGCGCGGTGCCTTGAGCAGCCGGTGGTAGGCGACCCGCTCGATGACCGTGTTCAGGGTGGCGCCGAACGCCGTCACGATCACGAGCGTGGCCGCGAGACCGAACACGATCGTGACCGCAGAAGACTCCTCGGTCAGGTTGAAGACGCTCAGGATCATCGTGCTCGCGAACAGCCCGGTGAACGCGAAGACGTCACCGTGGGCGAAGTTGATCAGCTGCAGGATGCCGTAGACCAGCGTGTAGCCGAGCGCCACGAGCGCGTAGACCAAGCCGGTCGTGAGTCCGATCAGGAACACGACGAAGAAGTCCTGTGGATCCTTGATCAGGTTGATCAGGAGCCACACGGCGAGGATCCCGACGAAGACCAGGCCGACCGTCGAGAGGGCGCTTGGACGCGCGCCCCGCAGCACGCCTTCGAAGGGGCCGCGCTGCTGGTTGCTTTCCCTTGTCGCCACCGGCGCGATCGTAAGCGGTCGGGGGGCGAGAGCCAAGCCCTCGCCCCCCGGCCGCCCAGGTTTAGCCCGCCGCTTCCTGGCGGGCCGCGTCGATCAGGTTGGCCTCAGGCGTGGCCGTCTTCAGGGTCGTCAGCTTGTTCGTGCCCTTGTAGACCGTGAACGTCAACACGGCGCCGCTTGCGCCCGTGACGTCGCCGTTCTCGTTGAACTCGAACCCGCCGATGTAGCCGTCCGAGATCTTCAGCTTGAAGAGCTCGTCGCGGATGCTCTGCCGGGTCCCGTCGGAGTTCGCGATCGCCTGCAGCACGACGTCCGCGGCCTGGACCGCGAGGATCGCGTACGGGTCGACCGGCTTTCCCTTCAGGACCTCCGACTGGAACTTCTTCGCGAACTCGCCGCCCTTGCCCTTGAACTGGTCGACCGGGGCGCCGGCGACGGTGAAGATCGCGTCCTTGGCCTTCGCCGTTCCCCCCTCGGAAGGCTGGAAGACGGCGTCCGTTGCGAAGCCGTCCGGCAGATACAGCTTGACCTTGCCGTTGTTCGGGCCGAGCACGGCGACCTTGTCGTTGATCAGCTGGCCGGCGTTCTCATCGATCAGCCCGCCGACGAAGACCGCGTCGGGGTTCGTGCCCTTGATCTTCGTGAACAGGGCCTCGAAGTTGGCCGACTTCGGCTCGTAGGCCGCGAAGCCGACGACCGTGATCCCGGCCGCCTCTGCGGCGCCCTTCGTGTTCTTGGCGACGCCGAGCCCGTACGCCTCCTTGTCATTGAGGATGTACAGGCGCTTGACGCCCTGCTCCTTCATGACCTGCGAGAGCACGGCACCCTGGTTCGGGTCGCTCGGCGCGACGCGAGCGTAGTTGCGCTTGCCCGACGGGTAGTACTTCTCGGGCTCGTTGCCGGCGCACGGCTCGGTGAGGCAACCGTACGTGTTCGCGGGCGAGACCATCAGCACGCCGCCGCCCGGAGCCTGGTTGAGCACCGGGATCTCGATCGCTGCGCAACCCGAGTTGAACGTGCCGATCACGGCGCGCACGCTCTCGTTCTGGGCATACGCCTGCGCGTTCTGGCTGCACTTACCGGAATCCCACTTGCCGGCCTGGGCCGTCGCGTCGTCGCAGTCCTGGTAGGCGACGTTGTAATCGCCGGACTTCCAGCCCTTCTCCTCGAGCAGGAGCCGGATGGCACCGCTCATCTGTGTGGTCTGCAGGCGCGAGCCGCCCTGGCGCGGCAGATCGCTCGCGACCAGGATGTCGGGATCGCCCTCGCCCTTGTACTCGAGCGCGCGGCACGACGAGGACGGGAGCGCGGTCACATTGCCGCCGCCGCCGCCTCCGCCGCCGCCACCGCCGGACTCGTCGTCATCGTCCCCGCCGCAGCCCGCCGCAGCCAGCGCGAGCGCAGCGAGCACGAGGATCAGCAGTCCGATAAACCGTCGTTCCTTCAACAAGTGCTCCTCCTCCGTGTCGCCGTCTTTCGGTCGTACGCCATTCGCCGCCCGGCGAGCGTGTCCCTTCGCCGGGCTGCAAGTATCCGTACGCACGCGCGCCGTCGCAAGCTGGAACCGCGCGCGGACTCATGCCGAAGGTGGGAATCGAACCCACACGCCCTCTCGGGCACCGGATTTTGAGTCCGGCGCGTCTACCAATTCCGCCACTTCGGCCTGCTTCGATGATACGGCCGCTCTGCTGCTGCCGTGGTCCGCCAGACTGACGCGATGCGAGTCGGCATGCTCACGGGCGGAGGCGACTGTCCCGGTCTGAATGCAGTCATCCGCGCCGTCTCGCGGCGCTGCTTCGCCGCCGGGCACGAGGTCGTGGGCGTCCGGGAGGGCTGGCGCGGGCTCGTCGAGGGGATCTTCGAGCCCCTCGGGCCTCGGGAGATCTCCGGGCTGTTACCGCGCGGCGGGACCGTGCTGGGGACGACCCGTACGAACCCGTACAAGCTCGAAGGCGGGGTCGAGAGGGTGCTCCAGACGTTCTCCCGCGAGGGGCTCGACGCGCTGGTTGCGATCGGGGGTGAGGACACGCTCGGGGTCGCCGCACGCCTGTTCGCGGAGCACGAGTTCCCCGTCGTCGGTGTGCCGAAGACGATCGACAACGACCTCTCGGCCACGGATTACACGTTCGGGTTCGACACGGCTGTCACGGTCGCAACCGAGGCGATCGACCGCCTGCACACGACGGCCGAGTCGCACAACCGCGTGATGGTCGTCGAGGTGATGGGGCGCCATACCGGCTGGATCGCGGTGACCAGCGGGATCGCCGGCGGCGCGGACGTGATCCTCATTCCCGAGCTGCCGATCACGGTCGAGGACGCTTGCGCCGAGATTCGGCGGCGGCACGAGCGCGGCAAGGACTTCTCGATCGTCGTCGTCAGCGAGGGCTACGAGCTCACCTACGAGTCGGGCGAGACGCGCATGGTCGCCGGCGAGGCGCGCGCGAGTGACCAGTTCGGTCACGTTCGCTTCGGCGGCGTCGGTGAGGCGCTCGCGCACGAGATCGAGGAGCGGATGGCATACGAGACCCGCGTGACGGTGCTCGGCCATGTTCAGCGCGGCGGCACGCCGACCCCGCGTGACCGGGTGCTCGCGACCCGCTACGGGCTCAAGGCCGCGGAGCTCGTCCTCGAAGGGAAGTTCGGGCAGATGGCGGCGCTCCACGGGGACGCGATCGTCGACGTCTCGCTCGCCGACGCGACGGCCGAGCTCAAGCGCGTCCCACGCGACTGGTACGACGTCGCGCGCGCCTTTTTCGGGTAACACACCGCGTCTCCAATCCCGAGGGGCCAGACCCCTCACAAACCGAACCGATGCGTAAAGCGAGGGGCCAGACCCCTCACAAAGCGAACCGACGCGTAAAGCGAGGGGTCAGACCCCTCACAATCGGTAGACGGCGACCCACGGGCCGACGTACTCGCCGCCCGGGTCGAGGCGATAGACGCGGCGCGCCCTTCGCTCCAGCGCCGCGTAGAAGCGCGCCTCCGCCGGGTAGTCGGCCGCTCCCGCCCGCACGCGGTCGGCCACCGCACCGCTGATC
>Ga0126312_10001462_pt1 | contig 15510 bp, 20 predicted proteins | sample Plot104A_FD_92537 | JGI IMG/M metagenome (GOLD analysis project Ga0126312, IMG submission 92537) | Serpentine soil microbial communities from UC McLaughlin Reserve, CA, USA - Plot104A | ecosystem: Environmental > Terrestrial > Soil > Grasslands | place: USA: UC McLaughlin Reserve, Lake County...
CTTCCTCGGCGATCCCGAAGTGACCGAGGGAACGGGCTTCGGCTCGGCTCCTGGCCTACGGATCAAGGGCAAGATCTTCGCCATGCTCGTCAAAGACCAGCTGGTCGTGAAGCTCCCGAAGGATCGGGTCGACGAGCTCGTGTCCGCGGGGGCGGGGGCGCAGTTCGACCCGGGTCACGGGCGTTTGATGAAGGAGTGGGCGTCGGTGGCCCCCGACAGCTCGGAGGACTGGGAACGGCTCGCCGGCGAAGCACTGAAGTTCGTCGGCTCGCGCTAAACAGGGCGCTGCTCGAGCGGCAGCTCCTGCTCGGCCGCGTCGACGTGCCCGTCGGGGACGCCGTCGAGCACCTCGTCGGGCTACAGGCCCAGGCGCCGATGCCTCCGTACTACGGGCTCTGGTCACGTCTCGAGGGGTTCGATCCGAACGAGCTGGGGCGGATGCTCACGGAGCGAGAGGCTGTCCGTCTGACGCTGATGCGCGGGACCGTCCACCTCGTCACCGCTCGCGACGCCCTCCTGCTTCGGCCGCTCGTGCAGATCGTGATCGAACGCGCGCACAACGGCGCCTTCGGCCGGCGGATGGGCGGAGTCGATCTCGAAGAGCTCGGGAAGGCGGTTCGCGAGCTGCTCGCCGAGGGCCCGCTCGGAGCGCGCCAGCTCGGCCGGCGGCTTGTTGAACGCGGCATCGGTAACGACGCCGAGGCGATCGGATACGCCTCTCGGGTCTACGTCCCGCTCGTGCAGGTGACGCCGCGGGGGGTGTGGGGAGCCGGCGGGCAGGCGAGGTACACGACGATCGAGTCGTGGACCGGCCGCATGCTGGAGCGGCGGCCGTCGATCACCGATGTCGTCCTTCGCTACCTCGGCGCGTTCGGCCCGGCCTCGGTGCTGGACGTACAGAAGTGGTCGGGTCTGACCAGGCTCAATGCGGTCTTCGAGGAGCTCCGACCTCGACTCGTGATCTTCCACGACGAGGACGGTGCGGAGCTGTTCGACCTACCCGAAGCCCCGCGACCGGATGCCGACGTCCCGGCGCCGGTGCGCTTTCTGGGCGAGTACGACAATGTGCTGCTCAGCCACGCAGACCGGCGCCGGATCATCCCCGAGGACTTCCCGTGGGAGGCGATGCTGGCCCCCGGCCGCTTCGTCAACAACCTGCTCGTCGACGGGATGCTGCGCGCGACGTGGTGGACCGAGCGGGACGGCAAGCGCCGCGCGACCCTCGCGATCCGCCCCTTCGGGAAGCTCTCCAAACGCGAGCAGTACGAGGTGGCCGCCGAGGGTCAGCGCCTGATCGACTTGGCCGCCGCCGACGTCGAGGCTCGCGACGTGCGCTTCGAGGAGGCCGTCGGCTAGCCGGCGGGTGTCGCGCTCGGTAGGCGCTCGTCGACGAGAACGTCGTAGCGATCGACGCTGATCCGTCGACCCGAGAACTGCTGCATCAGGTCTCCGAGTGCCCGGGGCATCTCCTCGTCGAAGATCGGCTCCGCTGCGACCGCGTTCTCCTCGGTGTCGAAGAAGGCGATCGAGAGCGACTTGCCGGAGCTGCGGTCGGCGAGCTCCATGTAACCCTCGATGCCGGTCATGCCGCGAATGATCGGCTCGACGATCTTTGCTGCCTGCTCCATGAGCTTCTCGTCGGCGGCGGGATCCGTGCTATCGAAGGTGGCGATGCGTGCGTACATGAATCCTCCTTCGGTTGGCTCGCACTTCACCCTAGCGGCGTACGCTTCGCACGTGGGCGAACGACGACCCAAGCATCTGGTTCTCATCATCGCCCGTGAGTTCGCGTCGAACCTCGCCACGCCGACGCTGATCGCGGACGACCAGGGCCGGATCGTCTTCTACAACGAGGCGGCGGAGGAGGTCATCGGCACCACCTTCGCAGAATCCGGTGAGCTGCCGCTGGACGAATACAGCGCGTCGTTCGCACCCCGGACACGTGATTCGGAGGAGCCGTTGCCGGTCGAAAGCCTGCCGGCAAGAATCGCCCTCGACGAGCGGCGGGCCGTGCACACGCAGCTACGGGCCACGAGCCGCGACGGCGTCGATCGTGACGTCGCCGTGACCGCGTTCCCGCTCTTTGCGCATGCCGACGAGTTCGTCGGCATCGTGGCGATCTTCTGGCGCGAGTAGCGTTGGTGTTGCTGTGCGCCTGAAGATCTGGGGCTGCCGTGGTTCGGTTCCGACGCCGGGACCGGCCACCGTTCGCTGCGGCGGGAACACGTCCTGCGTCGAGGTCTGCCTCGATGACGAGACCACCCTCGTGTTCGACGCGGGCACCGGCATCAGAGACCTCGGCTTCGAGCTCATGGAGCGCGGCACTCGGCGCATTCACCTCCTTCTCACCCACCTGCACCTCGACCACCTCGAGGGTCTCCGCTTCTTCGCCCCGATGTGGGACGAGCGGGTGACGCTGGACATCTGGGGACCGCCGTCGCCGGTGGTGAGCCTCCAGGAGCGCATCTCGCGCTCCTTCTCGCCGCCGCTGTTTCCGGTCGACCTCCGTGAGGTCCCGGCTCGGGTGACGTTCCACGACGTCCCGCGAAAGCGATGGACGGTCGGAGGCGTATCGCTGAGGGCGAGACTCGTCATGCACCCCGGGCCGACGGTTGGCTTCCGGATCGAGGCCGACGGAGCGCGCGTCGCGTACATACCGGATCACGAGCCGGCGCTGACAGGAATTGCAGGCAGGTCGTGGGACTGGATCTCAGGCGCGTCGATCGCTCGTGGGGTCGACCTGCTCCTGCACGATGCGCAGTACTTCGAGGACGAGTACGAAGATCGGATCGGCTGGGGTCACTCGAGCGTCGCGGATGCGGTTGCGTTCGCACAGGCTGTCGGAGCCCGAGGCCTCATGCTCTTTCACCACGAGCCCCGTCATGCCGACGATTCGCTGGAGCGGCTTGAAGATCGCGCGCGTGCGCTCGTCGGTCGGAATGGGAATCAGCCCACGCTGGCGCGCGAGGGCATGGTCGTCGAGGTGCCCTAGGTCGAGGCTAGCGACGGCCGACGGCGAGGATCAGCTCACCCGGCAAGCTCACCGAATCGTCGGCGGCAGCATGGGCCTCTGCCGCTCGGGCGATCGCGCTCCACATCTCTTCTTGCCGCTCTCTCGGCTCGTCCGCGAGCAGCTTGTTGAGCGGCGCTGAGACAGCGCGCATGAACTGCGCGTACGCGGTGGCCGACGCGAACTCGACGTCGACCGTCATCCGCTCGCCGCGCACGTCTGCGAATCCGGCTTCGCGCACCGCCCCTCGAGAATGTCCTCGTCCCCGAGGCTCAGCGGCCCCGGAGTCCCCGGCGCCGGTGGCGGCAGCTTCAGCTCCCTCATCACCGTGGTGACCGCCAGCGTCACGAACGGCGTCTGCTCCGATCGTGCCCATACGGCAGCGGCGAGCCAGCCGTCCGCGACGAGCGCGGCGCGGATGCGCTCGAGCGCTGCGCCCGGATCGGCGAGGAACTGGAGCCCGTTGCGGCACAGGATTGCTTCGAACCGCTCGCCGTGCAGCTCGAGTGCCTCGGCATCCGCCTCCCGGAACTCGACGTTGTCGAGCCCGAGCTCGACGGCCCGCTCCCTCCCGATCTCGAGCATCCGGGGCGCGATGTCGGTTGCGAGGACCCGGCCCTCAGGCCCGACGCATCGTGCCGCCGTCACCGCGGGCTCGCCGATGCCCGTGGCGATGTCGAGGACCCGGTCGCCCGGTTCGACCTCTGCGAGCTCGACGAGCCGCTCGCTCAGCGGTCCCAATCCGGCCTCGATCGTCTGCCACCACTGCCGCCATCCCGAAGCAGCGTCGCTCCACCCCTTCCGCTGTTGCGCCTTGTACTGGTCGGGGTCGAACGTCGGTGTGGTCATGAAGCTCACTCTCCCGGAAGATCGAACGCCGGGTTGTTCGCTTCATTTTGGCTCAGGCGGATACGACGCGCCGCGCGCCGATGAGCTGGTCGCCGAAGTACGAGCGCAGGCTGACGACCTCGACCGTGCGCCCGGCGCGCGGCGCGTGCACCATCTGCCCGCGGCCGAGGTAGACGCCGACGTGCCCCAGTCCGAAGAAGAAGAGCAGGTCCCCGGCTTTCAGCCGGGAGCGCGACACGCGGCGCCCGCGGTCATAGAGCGCGTATGAGCTGTGCGGTAGCTCGACGCCGAGGTGCCGGTAGGCCCAGTAGACAAGCCCGGAGCAGTCGAACCCGGCAGTGGGGGAGGCGCCGCCCCACTGGTACGGCGCGCCGACGGCCTCGAGGGCGATTCGCGCCGCACGCTCACCGAGGCTGGGCCGCGGCTTCGGCTTCCGCTTCCGCTTCGGCTTCGGAGCTGGGCGCCTGGGCGTGTGGTGCGTCGGCTTGGCCTGATCCTTGGGTTGAGCCCGGTCGCGGGGGGCCGGCTCTCGGCCGGTCATCCCGTCCGGCGCCGTTGTGCAACCGAAGACCAACACGGCGAGTGCGAACGCGAGCAGGAGGCTGCGGAGGGATGCCGGCATAGAGGAAACGGGAACGACGGGCCGCGAAATGTGCGAAAGCGCAGCCCTGGCCTGTTCGTCGGCGGGGCATCCTAGTCAGAGAGGCCGGCATGTCTATCCCCCAAACGGGTCAAGCGCTCGCGAGCTCCGCGAGCTTCGTCACCGTTCTCCAGTTCCGCGTGGTTGCTCTCACGTCCAGCTGCTTCTCGAAGTACGCATTGGACAGCTTCGACCGGCCATAGCCGTTCGGGAGGTGCATGTAGACCTCTTGTCCGATGACGCGGAACTCGTCGGGCTCGGCGAGCGTCGGGTCGAGCTTCCGGATGCGCGCGCGGTCCGGCTTGTCGGCCAGGAACGTCACGTGGAGCTTCGTCGGATCGTCCGCGTCGTCGGCGTACGGGTTGGCGGTGAGGACCTTGGCCAGCTGCGGCTGCGTGCGCAGCAGGACGGTGACGTCGAGTCCCAGGTCGCGGCGGATTCGTTTCTCGATTGCTTCGGTCAGCTTCCCCGGGCTGTCGGAGCTCCTGAAGACGACGTTGCCGCTCTGCACGTAGGTCGCGACGTCCTCGGCTCCGAGGTTGGCGAAAAGCGCTCGCAGGTCCGCCATCGAAACCTTATTGCGCGCACCGAGGTTGATCCCGCGCAACAGCGCGACACAGGTCTTCAGGCTGCTTCCTGCTTTGCTAGCGCGGGGCATCGCGTCATTGTCGGGTTATTCGAAGTCGAAGTCGAGAGGGGGGCCAGCTAGGCTCTTGACCGTGTCCGGAAAAGGCCTCGGCATCCTCGTGGTCATCCTGGCGCTGGTGGTCGCGCTGGGCGGTTGCGCCGGGGACGATGACGGTGGTGGCGCCAGCGCCGAGAGCTGGGCAGGGAGCGTCTGCGCCGATCTGAGCGAGTGGATCACCGACATCGACGCGGCGGTCAAGTCGGTTACGGACGAAGGGCTCGGCATCAACCAGGACACGTTGCGCGATGCCGCTGACCAGGCCAAGGATGCCACTGACAAGCTGAGGAGCGATCTCGACGAGCTCGGGACTCCCGACACCGAGTCCGGTGACGAGGCGAAGGAGGAGCTCGACAACCTCAGAGAGGAGCTGGGGGACCAGGCCGATGCGGTCGAGCGGGCGGTGGACGAGAACGGTGGGCCGGCCGAGGTCGCAACAACCGTCGCGGCCGCCCTCTCGGCGGCGGCGAACCAGCTGAAGGAGTCATTCCAGAACCTCCAGGACGTGGACCCGGGCGGAGAGCTCGAGGACGCGTTCAGGAACGCGGACGACTGCGATTCGCTCCGCGAGCAGATCGAGGACATCGGCTCCTAACGGCGCCGCGAGCGCGCCCGCTCGGCTCGGTGCCGGCGATCCCAGAGCGTCGCGTTGAGGAAGGCGGCGACGGTGATGAGGCGACTGAGGACATACAGCCACACGAGCATCGTCGCCGCGCTGCCAAACGCGCCGTAGGTCTCCTCCGACCTGCCGAGCCGCGGCGCGAAGTAGAAGATCACGGCGATTTGGACGACCTCATAGCCGACCGCGACGAGCAGGGCGCCTGGGAGCAGCTCGCGTACGTCGGTCGCCCGGTGTGGCAGCAGCCACATCGCCCAGAGCGCGATCGCGGTCGCGACCGCGAGCGCGACCGCGGTGCCGAGTAACGCGGTGCGTCCGATCGCCGCTTCGAGCCATGCTCCTGCGACCGAGGAGAGGATGGCCAGGAGAAACAGCCCGTTGAAGACTGCGAAGACGCGGAGCGGCCGTCGGATTCGCGGCGGCTCCAGTTGCCAGGCCAGCGCGTGGGCGAGGACGAGCGCCCGAACGGCGCCGAGCGTGAACCAGGCGAGGAGGGCGAGGCCGAAGACCAGGACGAAGACCGCGTTCCGGTCGCCGAACTGCAGCGCTTCGGAGGCGGCCTGCGCAGCCGCTGCGCCGACGCCAAAGCGGCGTGCGGCCGATTCGAGCCCGTTGGAGTCCAAGTCGCCCCAGAAGGAAAGAACGGCGGCGATGACGAGCACGAACGGCACGAGCCAAAGGAAGATTCGGAACGCAACGCCGCCCGCGATCAGGCCGCCACCCAGCTCGCGCTCGCTCTGAAGCACTTCGCGAACCAGCGGCGCGCCCGGGAGCGTCTCGCTCCGCGCACGGACTGTCGCCAGCCGTTCGGCGAGCGCCGCCGTTCGCGACTGATGCTTGGCCTGCACGCGCAATCGCCTTTTAACGTAGGCGACTCCGCCGCCAGGACGCCCGTTGAGTACGACAACGCGGGACGGCATCGCGGCGCTCATGCCGCGGCTGAAGGACGAGCTCACACGGCTGGTCGCGATTCAGGGCATTTCGGCTCCTGACTTCCCGGAGGAGACACGCGCGGGCCTAGTCGAGTGCTACGAGGCGCTCCTCCCGCTGCTTCGCGAGGCCGGCGTCCAGAAGCTAGACGCGCTCGAGTTGCCCAACACCGCTCCAGTCCTCACCGGCGAGATACCGGGGCCGGAAAGTGCTCCGACGGCGCTTCTGTACGGGCACTACGACGTCGTGCCCGCCGGCGTCCGGTACGACAAGTGGATCCGGTTCATGCTTCCGCTGATGGGGACTGCTTGGGCCGCCGCGGTCGTGATGCTCGGCATCGCCGCGCTCATGGAGTAGCGGGGCGCCCGTCCTGCCAGTCCGTCGTACTCGTCGTAGCTCGGCTGGGATTGGGCCTCTTCGCGTCGAAACCCGAAGCGTGAGACGTCTGGCTCGCTCGGCGCTGGTTGGCCTCGCCGCCTTGCTCGCGCTCCTCGCTCCGTCGACGGCCGTGGCCGCCCTTGCGGACGAGCAGGCGCTCGCCGACCGCTTCGCCCCGGTCATACGGCTCGTCGAGCAGGCCGAGGAGTGCGGCCCCGGCGAGCCGTACGAGCCGATCGACGTCGATCTTCTCTTTGACGAGCCGACGGTGGCGCTGCGCGGGCCGTGGAGGCCCACGGATCTCGTGGAGATCGGCCCCACCGCCGCGGATCTCGCCGACCTCTACGAGTACCACCTCGACTTCCCGGGCGACGCCCTTGATCCGGGGTGCGACTACGAGCGCTGGGCGCGCCGGCTCACCGAGGGAAAGGCCCCGGCCGTGTATGCCCACGTCGCGACCGAGCGCGGCCACCCGGGGAAGCTCGCCCTTCAGTACTGGCTCTTCTACGCGTTCAACGACTTCAACAACCTGCATGAGGGCGACTGGGAGATGATCCAGCTCGTCTTCGATGCTGGAGACGCTCGCGAGGCGCTCGCGCAGGATCCAGTCGAGGTCGGCTACAGCTCGCACGAAGGCGCCGAGCAAGCCGACTGGGGCGACGACAAGCTCGAGCTCGAGGGGACGCATCCGGTCGTCTATCCCGCCGCCGGCTCCCACGCGAACAAGTTCAACCAGGCGCTCTATCTCGGAAGCTCGGCCGAGGCGGGCGTCGGCTGCGACGACACCCAGGGCCCGCACGTGGACCTCCGTCCGACCGTGAAGACCATCCCGAGCGACCCGGCCGCGGCGCGGGCGGCGTTCCCGTGGATCACGTTCGAAGGGCGCTGGGGCGAGCTCCAGGAGGCCTTCTTCAACGGGCCAACCGGGCCCAACCTGAAGCGCCAGTGGACCGAGCCGATCACTTGGTCTGATGGGTGGCGGTCGCGGAGCTACGCGGTGCCGACCGGAGGGGTGCTCGGGACCGGCGCGACCGACTTCTTCTGCGATGCGGTCGAGACCGGATCGCGCGGCCTGATCAGCCTGTTGCGAAACCCCGGTGGGACGCTGCTCGTGTTCGGCGCGCTCCTCGCGCTTGCCGTTTACCTCATTGCGCGGACCACGTGGCATCCGATCGCGCCGCTCCGCGTGGCGCGTCGGCGGGCCTGGGGGCAGATTCTAGCGGCGGCCGGACGGATGTACGTGAAGCGGCCACCGCTCTTCCTCGGCATTGGCCTCCTCTTCATCCCACTTGCGGGGCTCATCTCGCTTCTGCAGACGCTCCTCATCGGCGGGTTCGGGCTCCTCGGCATCGACACGACCGGAGAGTCGGCCGGGGCGCTCGCGCTGCTCGTGGTCGCGCTCGGCACGACCCTCACCCTGCTCGGGCTCGGTCTCGTCCAGGCGGCCACTGCGTCCGCACTCGTCCGCATCGACGCCGGCCAGGCCATCGGCCCGGTGCAGGCTTACCGGATTGCGCTCACGAAGACCCGAGCGCTTCTGGGCGGTCTCGGTCTCACGGCCGCCGCGTGGGTCGCGCTCACAGCGACGGGGATTTTGCTTCCTGTCGCGATCTGGCTCGGCATCCGCTGGTCACTGCTCGCGCCGGTCGTCGAGCTCGAGGATCGTTCGGCGACGGATGCCCTTCGCCGTAGCGCGGAGCTCGTGCGTCGCCGCTGGTTCCGGGTGGCCTCGCTCGTCGGGATCAGTGCCGCTCTGGCGCTCGTTGCCGGCCCTCTTCTCGGCGCCCTGTTGATCTTCCTGACGGACGCGCCCCTCCCCCTGCTCAATATTGTCGCCGGCGTCGTCTATGGACTGGCGATGCCATTCGTCGCCCTGGTCACGTCCTATGTCTACTTCGACGCCCGCACGCGGCACGAGCTCGAGCCCGCCGACGAGCCGGATGAGCTCCCCGCGGAGATCCAGTTCTCCGGCTGACTGGAGAGAGCTTCAGGCCGCTTCGTGAACTTCGGAATCCGAAGGCTGGCCCTCTCGGTACTAGCTGTGGGAGATGGGAAATGACTGAAAGGAGCGATGGATGAAGAAGTGGACTCTCATGGCCGCCGTTGTGCTGGCCGTCGGGCTGATCGCGCAGACGTCGGCGGCGAGCTCGACAAGCGGCGAGACGGTTCTCGAGTTCAAGACGATGGTCGGCGTGGACGGGCCCTTCAGGGGAGCCGCGAACGCGATCCGAGGGATACCCGGAGCCGGTGCGCCCTGGCGGATCGATGACGTCAACGGCGAGCTCAGGAGCGACGGCAAGCTCGAGATCGACGTGGAGGGCCTTGTCCTCGTCAACACAGGCCTGAACCCGGCAGCCGCCTTCCGGGGGGCGGTTAGCTGCCTCACGAGCACCGACACGACGGTCTCGACCGTCAACCTCGTCACGGAGCAGTTCCCGGCGACACCCACCGGCGACTCGGAGATCGATGCCGAGGTCAGCCTTCCGAGCCCGTGCGTCGCGCCGATCGTGTTCGTCATGAACGCTGGCGGCACCAGCTGGTTCGCGGTGACAGGCTCGTAAGACCGGAGTTCAATCCGAGGGGCGGCAACGGTCCGCCCCTCGGATTAGGGGGCTTAGGCGAGGAAAGGCTTGACGGCGGCGGTTGCCTGCGCGGCCGTGAGGACCTTGGGCAGCGCCGGCGCCGGCACGATCCCGCCGGCGGCGATGTTGGTCAGCACGCTCAGGTGGCGGGACTCGTTCGCCCCGATTTGGGCGGCGACCCCCTTCAGCTCGTTCGACTTGAGCGCGGTTACCGCTCCCATGTAGGCGCCGACGAAAGCCGTCTCGAGCGCCTGGCCGAGCTTGCCGATCGCCTTCGCGGACGAGAAAGCGCCGTTGGGGTATTTGAACCTGAGCTTCTTGGGCGCCTTCATGCCGAGCACGCCGACGAGCGCCTTGTAGTGGGCCTGCTCGTTGCCGAGCGCGGCTCGCATGTAGCCGAGCTCGTCGCCGGAGAACTTCTTCGACGCGATCGCGCGCTTGTAGAAGTCGATCGCGAGTAGCTCCGCGGTCGCGGCCAGCTTGGCGATGTCCGTGTCCGCGCTCGGCGCGGCTAGCGCGGTGTCCTCTGCGAGACCGAGCAGCGCTCCGCCGGCGACGAGCGCGAGACCGCCTCTGGCGCCACGGGTGAGGAAGGCGGCGCGCGTCGTTTCCATCGTGGACCTCCTTGTGTCCTGATCTTGCGTTGCTCGCAGCTGGGCGAGTGAAGCTGGTTCGCGCATGCGCGCAATTTGGTTCGCTCCATCGGCCTGAGCGACCGCGCTCGGCGTGGCCCTGGAGCTAGGGGAACCGTTCGCTGTCCGGATTGAGGTCGAGGCGTCCGCCGTCGCGGCAGTCCGGCGGTATGCGATAGTCGGGGCTCGCGCGGCTGCGGAGGACGTTCTCCGCGAGCTGCTGGCGCATCATCCGCTGCGCTGTGTCCTGCGAGAGGCCAAGCCGCTGTCCAATTTCGACGCCGGTTTGTAGCGCGTAGCACTCGGTCGTCCCCTCGTCGGAGACTCCGCGAAGGTGCCACGCCTCGTGGGCGAGAACGGCGAGGGCACGGGCAGTTTGGCTTGACCTCACCTCCCGCTTGAACGCCAGCCGGTAAAGGTCGAGGCAGCGCCCCGGCGTCAGGTAGGCAAGGTCGCCGCCGACGAGGGCGACGCCGTCGGCGTGCTGGACGGCACCGACGAAGTCGCCGGATTCGTCGCACCGGATCGTGACCGGTTTGGCCGCGATACGGGAGGCTTCGTCCGAAAAGAGTGCCGCCGCATCGGCGCGCGTCGTTGCATCGAGCCCATTCCAGCCGGTGCGGTTCTCGACTACCCAGAAGATCAGTGCAAGCGCGCCGATGAGGCCGAGACCCACGAGAAGGCCGCGAAGGGGCGGCCTAAGGCGTCGGCGCTCCGGACCGGCGACCGCGGCCGGAACTGCTTCCTCCTCCGGAGGCTCGCGCGCCTCGGCGATCAACGCGCTCAACTCCTCGTCTGTCTCGCCCGCGTAGGGAACCCACAACTCCTCACCTGCGTCGCGGACAAGCAGCAGTTCCTCGGTGTCGGCTTTGTAGCCGTACCGCTCTCGGTCGGCAGCCTCGGGCCCGCGGTCCGGGCGACGCGCCGGAGCCGGGCGGAGGGCGCCGATGAAGAAGTGCAGCTCGAGGCCGAGCGCGATCAGGAACGGAAGCCAGATCGGTACCGCAGACCGCAACGCGTAGGGCCCGAAGATCCAGGCAAGCACGAAGACGGCCAGCCCGACGCGCAGCAGCGTCAGGGGACGCGGCAGTCGACCCGTTGGTTTCTGCACGCCTCGAAGGTAGCGCCGGATGGGTGCGTCGGCGGCCCGAGCCTGGCTACCTACCTACGGACCTTGGCCGAACCCGGGTAACGCCGGTAGAAGTGTCTCCGTGCGCCGGATTGATGCGATCGAACGGCGGGCGCGGCTCGTTCGCCGGCACCGGTTGACGCCAGCGGACAGGGCGGGCGACGGGCTCGAGGCCGCGCGGTCCGTCGTCGTCCTGCACTCGTCGGACCCGGCCACCGTCTTTCTTTCGGTTTACGCGCGGACGTCGGGGGTTCTCCCCGCCGACATCGAGCGCGCCCTTTACGACGACCGCACGCTCGTCCGGGTGCTCTGTATGCGCCGAACACTGTTCGTCGTCCCGCGCGAGGTCGTCACCGTCGTCTATGCAGCGTGCACGCGGACCATCGCCGCGCGCGAGCGCCGCAGGCTCGAGCAGATGATCGCGGTCAGCGGAATCTCGACACGGCCGGCCGCCTGGCTGGCACGTGCCTCGACCGCCGCGCTGCGCGCGGTCGAGGCCCGCGGCGAGGCGTTCACGAGCGAGGTAGTCGCCGACGTCCCGGTGCTGGCGAAGCGCCTTCGCGTCGGGGCCGGCAGTCGGTGGGAGGCGATCCAGAGCGCCGGGTCGCGTGTCCTCCGCCAGCTGGCGATGGAGGGGCGAGTCGTTCGGGGCCGCCCGCGCGGCACGTGGGTGAACGGCCAGTACCGCTGGGTGCCGACCGCAACCTGGCTCGGTGGCGACATCGAAGCGATCAACCAGGCGGTGGCGCAGGTAGAGCTCCTCCGTCGGTGGCTGGCCTCGTTCGGCCCGGCGACCGAGACCGACCTGCGCTGGTGGACGGGCTGGACGGCTCGCGAAGCTCGCGCGGCGCTCGCCGCCGTGCCGCACGTGGTGGTCGACCTCGACGGCTCGACGGGCTACGTGCTGGCCGACGACGTCGACGACGTCGAGAAGCCGGAGCCGTGGGCTGTGCTGCTGCCCACGCTCGATCCTACGACGATGGGCTGGAAGGAACGGGACTGGTACCTGGGCACGCACGGCTCCGTCCTCTTCGACAGCGCCGGCAACGCGGGCCCGACGGTGTGGTGGGACGGGCGCGTGGTGGGCGGATGGTCGCAGCGCCGCGACGGCGAGATCGTGTACCGCCTGCTCGAGGACATTGGGTCGGACGCGGAAGCGGCGGTCGAGGCGGAAGCCGGGCGGCTGGAGGCCTGGCTCGGCGAGGTGCGCCTCAGCCCCGGCTTCCTGCCGCCGTTCCAACGCGCGCTATCGGCCTGAAACAGCGCAACGTGATGAACTACCAGCGATGAGCCCGCGTGCAACGCCGCTGCCGCCCGGGACGAAGGCGCCTGACTTCGAGCTTGCCTCGACGCCCGACCAGACCCTGTCGCTGGCCGATTTCGAAGGTCAGCCGGTGATCCTCGCTTTCTATCCGGAAGACTGGAGCCCGGTCTGCTCCGACCAGTTGGCCCTGTACCAGGAGCTGCTCCCCGAGTTCCAGAGGTTCGGCGCAGAGCTCTTGGGCATCTCGGTGGACGGGATCTGGAGCCATCTGGCCTTCGCCAGGGATCGGAACCTGCATTTCCCCCTGCTCGCCGACTTCGAGCCGAAGGGCGAGGTGGCTCGGACATATCAGGTCTATCGGGCCAAGGAGGGGACGAGCGAGCGGGCCCTCTACGTGATCGACGCCGACGGCATCGTGCGCTGGAGCTACGTCTCGCCCGTGGGCGTGAACCCGGGCGCCGACGGGATCCTCCATGCGCTCGAGAGCCTGGGGGCGGAGGGCGCCGCTTGAGCAAAACCCAGTGGGAGGCGACTCTGACCCTGCCGGTCAGCGAAGATCGGGATCACATCCAGGGTCCGGCCGAGGCGGCGGTGACGCTCGTCGAGTACGGCGACTACGAGTGCCCGTACTGCGGTGCCGCGTATCCGATGATCAAGGAAGTCCAGGAACGGATGGGCGAGCGGCTTCGGTTCGTCTTTCGCAACTTCCCGATCTCGACCTCGCACCCCCACGCGGAGCAGGCCGCCGAGGCAGCCGAGGCCGCGGCCACGCAAGGCAGGTTCTGGCAGATGCACGACTTGCTCTACGAGAACCAGCAGCGCCTGGGCGACGAGGACCTCCGCTCGTACGCCGAGCAGCTGGGGCTCGAGGTCGAGCCGTTCGACCAGGAGCTGGCCGAGCATGTCCACGCCCCGCGGGTCCACGAGGACTTCATGAGCGGCGTCCGAAGCGGCGTGAACGGAACGCCGACCTTCTACATCAACGGTTCGAGGCACGACGACTCGTACGACGCCGAGACCCTGCTCGCCGCCTTGGAGCGAGCCGCGGAATAGCTGGGTCAAACGCTCCCGGGCCTGCCGGACATGGACGGGGTGGTGCCCGTGTCTCTGATTTCGTTCCGGTTGGAGTGGCGCGCATGAGGCAGAGCGAGAGCGAGCGAACGCGGCGTTTCGATGCCCTGTTCGCCGCCTATAGCCCGGACATCGTTGCGTATTGCGGTTGGCGGGCTCCCTCTGCGAGCGACGCGCAGGATGCGGTGGCCGACGTGTTCCTGACGGCATGGCGTCGTCTGGATCAGCTGCCCGAGGGTGACGCGGCGCGTGTGTGGCTGTACGCGACGGCACGGAGGGTGATCGCGAACCAGCGGCGGTCAAGCCGGCGGCGTGTCGCGCTGCAGGAACGGCTGGCGCTCGAAGCGCCGTCCCGACCGCAGGAACCGCTCTCGCCGAACCGAAAGGAAACGCTGGTACACGCAGCCCTTCGCGGCCTCGGGCCGCGTGATCGCGAGGTTCTGCTGCTGGCCGAGTGGGAGGGCCTCTCGCCCGCGCAGATCGCGGCCGTTTTAGGTTGCCTCACTGTGACGGCGCGAGGGCGGCTGCACCGCGCGCGGCGTCGCTTCCAGGCGGTCTTCGAGGCTTTGCTCGCCCGCGAGGAGAACGCACAGCCCAGGCGCGAGGCCGCGGTGAGGCCGCGCACGACGACACAGGCTTCGTGAAGGAGGACCATGAACAAGTCTGAGAGCTTCCAGGCCCTCCGAAGGGCCAACCCGCGCGTCAAGGACGGCTTCGCCCAATCGGTCGAGGCAGGCGCCGACGCCGTGCGCGCACAGATCGCCAGCGCCGGTGATGCCCGCGCCCCGAAGCTGCGCCCCAGGCGTTCGCGTCTCGTGGGCGTCTCGGCGGCCGGTGCGTCGCTCGCCGCTGCGGCTGCCGTGACCGCGTTTTTGACCGTCGGGTCGCCTGGCGGGGGCGGCCCTGGCGTCGAGAGCGCAGTGGCGGCGGTCCAGCGAGCCGCCTCCCTCACGGCGGCCTCGGCCGAGCGCTCTGGCACCGCCGTCGTGCGTATCACTCACAACAGCGAGGTCTGGGCCGGCACGACCGTCCGGTGGCATGGCCGGGACGTGCGCTCCCATGGTCTCCCGCGGCGGCCTGGAAGGGCCGGATCGGAGCTCCTCGTCGTCGACGGGATGGTGTACGGCGTCGAGGACGGCCGGTGGGTCGAGCTCGGCAGCCCGGAGAGCATCGATCCCGGAAGCGGCACGACTCCCGACGAGTACCTCGCCGCCGTGCGTGAGGACATCGGCGGCGTGACCCTGCGTAGGATCGCCGACAGCGTGAGCGGGCTGACGACGCGCCGGCTCGACGACGGCTCCACCGCCTACGGTGGCACCGTCGCGGCCGGGCTGATCGCCAGGGAATCGGGCTTCAAAGGAGGGCAGCCGATCCGGGTCTTCCCATTCGGCTACGTGGCTCACGACGAGGCGGCCAACCCGGCGGCGCACCTCGACGCGGTCATAACGGTCGGCGCCGACGGCATCGTCCGCGAGATCGCCGTGACCTGGGGAACCAGCGCGTCGGCGTGGACGTACACGGTCACGTACAGCAGGCTCGGCGCGACCTCGGCCCCGGCGGCCCCCGCGAATCCGCGGCCCTTCCCAGACCGGTCGCCCGCGGGCTAGCTGGACTAACCACACACCTTCGAGACGGCTGATCGCGTCCGGGCCTCCGGCGAGCCTTGTGGTCGACCAAGACCCGGCTCGCACAGGAGGCCCAGATGCATGATCGAGTGTGCC
>Ga0126312_10001463_pt1 | contig 15506 bp, 18 predicted proteins | sample Plot104A_FD_92537 | JGI IMG/M metagenome (GOLD analysis project Ga0126312, IMG submission 92537) | Serpentine soil microbial communities from UC McLaughlin Reserve, CA, USA - Plot104A | ecosystem: Environmental > Terrestrial > Soil > Grasslands | place: USA: UC McLaughlin Reserve, Lake County...
CCGGGCGACGAGTTGCTCGCCGGCCGCGTCGAGCTCACGCACCACCGCGACGTCGGCGCGAGACGCGAAGGCCGCGGCTCGCGCGAACGCCGTCAGTGCTTCGCCCGGCGCCGAGGCCGCCGCGATCCGCGCACCGTCGGCGAGCGCCTCGAGCACCGAAGCTCGGGCCCCCGGATCCGTTTCCAGCCTTGGCAAAGCCAACCCCACGCAAGTATGGCAACGCGCGGCGCTTCGCTGCAGGCGAGCGGAAGCCGCGCGGCGGCGGCCGCCCTAGACTTCGCGCATGGCGCGGTCGAGAGGATCTTCGCAGTCGGCCGCGGAGGCCGACGAGCCGCCCACCGATCCGACGACCGTCGAGCGCGCGTATCGGGTTCACCGCGCGCGGCGGCGGGCGCGCGTCGAGCGCCGGCGGCGAACGCGCTACGCACAGCTCCGCTTCTACGTCACGCTCACGGCGCTCGTGTTCCTAGTCGTCCTGGTCAGCCTCACGGTCTGGAACGAGCTCCAGCGCCTCTTCGGGTTGTGAGCGCGCGGGTGAGGTTCGGAAGGCGGGGACCCGGCCCTGAACCTACTGCAGCACGGAGCGAGCGCGCGCGAACGGGCTCCACGTGCTCTGCTCCCATGCCTCGCACCCGCACATCGGGCACCGAGGAAGCTCGCGGAACACCGTGACGCCGTAGCCGCATTCGGCGCAGTGGTACTCGCCCTTCGCGTTCTGGCCCGCCGCGTGGAACTCGACGTCGACGTCCGCTGAGCTTTCCGACACGCTGTCGTCGAACACGTTCTCAAACCCCCTTGGCGGTCAGTCGACCGTGACCTGAGCGGCACGGTTGGCACATACTTTACCCGATGCAAACATTTGAGTCCTCACAGTCTTCTCCGCTGCCGCCCGAGCAGCGGCGGCCAGCGACCGGGCCGTGGGCGCTCGGCGAGCGGCTCACGTGGCTGTCCGCGCTCGTGCTCCTTGTCTCCACCCTGACCGGCTGGTACGTGGGCTCGGGCGACGGCCTTACGCTCGCCGTGATCGGCTGGCACACCGGCGTCCCGGGCAAGGTCGTCTTCTTCATCGCGCTGGCGGTGCTCGCGCTCGTCGGGCTGCGTGAGGCCGGGATCGAGTTGCCCGGGACGGTGCCGGAAAGTCTTGTCGTAATCGCGCTGGGCGCGGTTGCCACCGTGTTCGTCCTCATCAGGCTGATCTCGATCCCGGAGGAGTTCCTGCCCGCGGACGGGCGCGGCGTGGGAATCTGGATCAGCCTCGTTGCGGCGGTGGCAGTAATCGTCGCAGGGCTCCTGGAAGCAGCCGAAGAGCTGTAGCGAGCCCGAGCCCGAGCATGGCGCCCGCGACGACGTCGAGCGGATAGTGGGCGCCGACGTAGACGCGCGACCACGAGATCAGCGCCGCGAGGACGTAGAAGGCGATCCCGGTCCTGCGCGGGACGTACCGCGCCAGCGTCGCGGCGCAGGCGAAGCTCGTGGTCGCATGCCCCGACGGAAATGACGGCGTGTGCGCGACGCGCAGCAGTGGCTCGGGGTCGGCGAACCGATCGCTGGGGCGCACGCGGTCGAAGCTGAACTTCAGCCCGCTCGAGATCCCGTCGCCGACGAGAACGGCGAGGAAGGTGAGCGGCAGCGCGGTCGGCCGCCGGTAGTAGAACGCGACGACGCCGGCGATCGCGAGCCAAACGGCGCCGAAGCTGCCGATGTACGACAGGAAGACGAAGAACGAGTCGAACGGCTCCGTCCGGTGCCCCACCACCCACCGATCGAGCTGGCGGTCGAGCGCGGCCAGCGGAGGCTCCTCGGCCCCGTGAACTTAGACGGGGACGATCTGCTTTGCCTGCTCGATCAGGTGCTGCGGATCGAACGGCTTGCCGACGAAGCCCGAGGCGCCGCGCTCCTGCGCGTCGCGCGCGGAGCGCTCGTCGACCTTGCCGCTGAACATGATCACCGGAATCGATCCGTGGCGCTCCTGGATGCGCTGCAGCATCTCCCAGCCGTCGACGCGGGGCATCATCACGTCGAGCAGGATGAGCTGCGGCTCGACGCCCTCGAGCACGTGCAGCCCCTCCTCGGCGTCCCCCGCCTCGAGCACCGTGTACCCCTCGAGCTCGAGGTTGGCGCGCACGTACTCGCGCAGCCGCGCATCGTCGTCGACGACGAGCACCGTGGGGCCGACGTGCTCCCCGGCGTGCGGGCCCGAGCTTTCGAGGAACTTGTCGAGGTCTCCGCGCCGGTAACGGCGATGCCCGCCGGGCGTGTAGAACGCCGGCACGCGGCCCTGATCGGACCATTTGCGGATCGTGCTCTGCGCGACGCCGAGGTACTTCGCAGCCTGGCCGAGCGTCAGCCAGTCCGGCTCCGTCGTCCCGGGAAAGCTGCTCGAGCGCTCGGAGGCCATGCCGGCAAATCTACCCAAAGCTGGTTCTTCCTGAAACTTGGATTTTCGGCGGTTCCAACCTGAGCTCTACGGTTCGAACGTCCTTTCCAGCGTTTGGGTTCCGCCGGGCTGCGGATTGTCCTCGAGCGCCTGGCCGAGTGCGATCCCCGCCGCGAACGCGAGGAGCATGAGGAGAAGCGTCCCGAGCCACGACGGAAAGCGCTTCCGGCGGCGTCGTCCGCGCGCACGCCGCAGCGCAGTCACGGGTCGTAGTCGGTCGCGCCGCGCGCGTAGAGGTGGAACGCCGCGTCCTCGACGAGCGACAGGTCGCGCACCCAGCCGTCGTAGGAGGCGTGCTCCGCGACGACTTCCCTGCCCCACCGCTCGACGTCCACGTACGCTCGTGCAAGCTCGTCGAGCGTGAAGGTCTGCCCGATACGGCCGCGCAACTCATCCGTGACGGCTTCCACGGCCTTGAGCCGGTTGCGGTAGCGCCGGGCGTCGTCCCGCTCCGACTCCAGCTCGCGGAATGCTCGCTCCCACTCCGTGCGGACGACGTCGACGGACAAGGCGCGCGCAGAGTAGCCGCACGCTCAGTCCGTGCAGCACCGGTCGTCGGGCCACATCCGCGGGAGCTCAGCGAGGATCCGGTCGCCGAGCTCATAGCCGGACCGCGCAAGCGCGAATGCGGCATGTGCATGCAGGCACTTCAAGCTGCCGGTCCGCGTCGCGCCCGCAATGCCGCCGTCCAGCGACGTACGCAGACGCCGCTGTTCGGCCGTGGCGTCGGCGACGCTCGAGCGAAGCTCGGGGTCGGCTCGCGCCGCCTCGCTCCAGCGCTCGACGCCACCGGCCGCCTCGACGCGTGAGATCGCCGCTACCAGGTGCGGGCACGTCAGCCAGTACGTCGTCGGGAACGGACGGCCGTCCTCGTCCCGCGCCGCCTGCTCGGTGACGGCGGGACGGCCGAACGGACAGCGGCGGACGACGCCGACGTACGCTCGCGGCCGGCGGCCGAGTTGCCGCTCGACGAGCGCACGGTCATCCATCCTCGCGAGCGTAGCCGTGCCTCCGGCGCCACTCGGCGATTCCCTTGACGATGAACAGCTGCTCCCCCGGCTTGACGAAACCGAGCCGCCGCGCCTCGCGCGCCAGGGCCGCGTCGCTGTTCGAGATCGCCACTCGCCGTTCGAGGCGCTCTTTCTGCGCCCGCAGGTGCTGCACCTCCGCGGCGCGGTCGGCGAGCGTCGCGCGCTTCTCGAAGTACGTCTTCGCCGGCCGGTAATAGAGGAAGGCGACGAGGCAGAGGACGGCGACGCCGAGCCAGCGCAGGAGCAGCCGCGACCATGACGGCCGCCTCGAGCGGTCTTTGGCCATCCCGGCGCCTGTTCGCCGCGCGCCGGCGCGGTCCTGCCGAGACTCAGGGGACCGTGTCGACCTTGATGACGTTCGTCGAGCCGGGGATGTTCACCGCGGTCCCCGCTGTGATCACCACACGGTCCGCCGACTGAACGAGCCCCGCCTGGTGCGCGGCGCTGACGGATGTCGACCACAGCTCCTCGACGTCGGCGCACTCGGGGACGAGGAGCGGGGTGACGCCCCACTCGAGCGCCATCTGCTGCAACGCGTGCTGGTGGTGCGAGAACCCGCCGATCGGCCGGCGCGGGCGAAGGCGCGCGACCGCGGACGCCGTGCGGCCGGTAAACGTCGGCACGAGGATCGCGGCCGCGCCAAGCGCTTCGGCGAGGTCGCAGGCGGCGTTCGACATCGCGTTCCCGACACTCGGTTCCTCGCTCGCTTCCGGAAGCTGATGGCGGTAGCCGAGGCTTGGCTCGACCTCGCGCGCGATCGCGTCCATCGTGCTGACCGATGCGACGGCGTACTCCCCGATCGCCGTCTCCCCGGAGAGCATCACCGCCGACGTTCCGTCGAGGATCGCGTTTGCGACATCGCTCGCTTCGGCGCGCGTCGGCTCGGCGTTGTGGATCATCGACTCGAGCATCTGCGTGGCCGTGATCACCGGCTTCGCCTGCTCGAGCGTGCGGAGGATGATCCGCTTCTGGAGCAGCGGCACGGCGGCCGGCCCCATCTCGACGCCGAGGTCGCCGCGCGCCACCATGATCGCGTCCGCTTCCGCCAGCACGGCCTCGAGATCGGCGATCGCCTCCGCTTTCTCGATCTTGGCGATCAGGCGGGCGTGAGACCCGGCCTCGTCCACCAGCTTCCGCAGGTCGCGCATGTCCGCAGCCGAACGAACGAACGACAGCGCGACGAAGTCCACTCCGAGCGACAGGGCGAACCCAAGATCGTCCACGTCCTTCCTCGTCAGCGACGGGATCGGCAACGGCACGCCGGGGAGGTTCACGCCCTTGTGCGCGCCAACCTCGCCTCCGACGACCACGGCGCAGCGAATCCGGCCGTGGACGACCTGCTCGACCTTGAGCCGGATGAGCCCGTCGTCGATGAGGACGTCGTGCCCGGGCCGCAGCACGTCGCCGATCACCGCCGGGCTGACGGGCAACGCGCCGTTGTCGGGCCGCTCGGCGCCGATCAGCTCGACGTCCTGACCGCGCTCGAGCACCCACGGCGCCGGCAGGTCGCCGACCCGAAGCTTCGGCCCCTGGAGATCCGCGATCAGCGCGATCGGACGGTCGTGCTCCGCCTGCACCTCGCGCAGCAGGCGGACCCGCTCGGCGTGCTCCTCGTGCGTCCCGTGCGAGAGATTCAGCCGCGCGCCGTCGAGGCCGGCCGCGAACAGGGCGCGGAGGCAGGCCGGGTCGCTCGACGCAGGCCCGATCGTCGCGACGATCTTCGTGCGCCGGCGGGCGACGGCGGCCATGGCCTGAGCCTAGCGTTCGGGTCGGCTCCGGCCGCGGCGGCCGCCGACCGGCTACCGCTTTATCGACGTGCCCGCGGAAACGCGTCCGCGCCGGGGAACTCAGCGCGGTCTCCCAGCTCTTCCTCGATCCGCAAGAGCTGGTTGTACTTCGCGACGCGGTCTGAGCGCGATGGCGCCCCCGTCTTGATCTGTCCGGCGTTGGTCGCGACCGCGAGATCGGCGATCGTCGTGTCCTCCGTCTCGCCCGAGCGGTGCGAGATCACGGCCGAGTACCCGTTCTGCTGGGCGAGCCGGATCGCCTCGAGGGTCTCGGTGAGCGTCCCGATCTGGTTCACCTTGATCAGGATTGCGTTCCCGACGCGCTCGTCGATGCCGCGGCGAAGCCGCGACGGATTCGTGACGAAGAGGTCGTCGCCGACCAGCTGGACGCGCTCGCCGACGCGCGAGGTCAGCTGCTCCCAGGCCGCCCATTCGTCCTCTGCAAGGGGATCCTCGATCGACACGATCGGGTAGCTCGCGACCAGCCCCGCCCAGAACGCGATCATCTCGTCCGGCGACTTCTCGCGCCCCTCGAATCGGTAGGCACCGTCGCGCCAGATCTCCGTCGCTGCCGGATCGAGCGCGATCGCGACCCGGTCGGCGTGCCCCGCGCGGTCCGCGGCCTCGAGCACCACGTCGATCGCCTCCTCGGACGAGCCGAGGTCCGGCGCGAAGCCTCCCTCGTCACCGACGGCCGTCGGCAGCCCCCGTTCGTGCAGCAGCGCCTTCAGTGCGTGGAAGCACTCGGCCCCGATCTGCAACGCCTCCGCGAAGGACGTCGCGCCCACCGGCGCGAGCATGAACTCCTGCAAGTCGATCGAGTTCTGCGCGTGCGCGCCGCCGTTGATGACGTTCAGCATCGGCACCGGCAGCGTGCGAGCCTCGGCGCCGCCGAGCCGTCGATAGAGGGGCTCACCGGCGTCCGCCGCGGCCGCCTTCGCAGCCGCCAGCGACACGGCGAGAATCGCGTTCGCGCCGAGGCGACCCTTGTTCTCGGTGCCGTCCAGCTCGACGAGGCGGCGATCGAGCGCCTCCTGGTCGGCGGCATCGAGGCCGCGGACGGCGGCGGCGATCTCCTCCTCGACGTTGGCGACGGCCTGTGTGACGCCTTTGCCGTTCCAGTCGGGGCCGCCGTCGCGCAGCTCGACGGCCTCGTGCACGCCAGTCGACGCTCCCGACGGCACCGCCGCGCGACCGCGTGCGCCGGAGGAGAGCCCGACTTCGGCCTCGACAGTCGGATTACCGCGCGAATCGAGGATCTGGCGTGCTTCGACGTGCTCGATCGTCGAGCCGCTCACCCCACTACCTCCTTCGCCTGGTCGAAGTAGGCATCCTGCTCGGACAGGCCGAGCCGGGCAAACTCCTTGCCGTCCGCGCGCGCGAGCTCCTCCGCCCGCTCGACACGCTCGCGAAAACGTCGCGCAGTCGCGCGCAGCGCGAGCTCGGGATCGACGTTCACGAGCCGCGCGACGTTCACGGCCGCGAACAGCGCGTCGCCGAGCTCGTCGAAGACGCGGCGGTCCGGCTCCGTCTCAGGCCGCGGTGTCCCCGCGTCCTCGAGCGCCTCTCGCAGCTCGCGCACCTCGTCCTCGAGGTCGTCGACGGCGCCGGACGCATTTGGGTACTCGAAGTCGATTGCGGCCGCACGCCGCTGCAGCTTCCGCGCAAGCAACAGCGCGGGGAGCGTCTCCGGAACGTCGTGGAAGATCCCGGAGCGCCCCTCATCGTCGCGCTTGATGCGCTCCCAGTTCGAGCGAACGCGACCCGCCGTCTTCGCCTCGATCTCGCCGAAGACGTGGGGGTGCCGCCGCACCAGCTTGTCGTGAACGCCGATCGCGACCTGCTCGAGATCCGCAGCACCGCGTTCAGACAGGAGAAGCGCAAGAAAGTAGACCTGGAACAGCAGATCGCCGAGCTCGTCCGAGAGCTTCTCGTCGTTTCCGCCGAGAGCCGCATCGGCGACCTCGTACGCCTCTTCGACCGTGTGTGGAACGATCGTCGCCGCGGTCTGCTCGCGGTCCCACGGACACTCGCGACGAAGGCGCTCGGTCAGCTCCTGGAGCTCGACGAGCGCTTGCGCGAGCGCCACCGTCAGTTGCCGGTCGTCGTCCCGGTGGTGGCGGTCGCCGGAGGCGCGTAACCGACCTGGTAGTCCACGTTGTCCGCGTACTTCTTGCGGGTGTCCTCGACCCAGGTCGTCATCTTCTCGTTCTTCTTCTGCTGCCCGAGCTGCTGCTTGATCGACGTCTTGACGTCGGAGAGCGGCGTCGTCTTCGCCGCCTTGACCGGCCCGAGCGCCTTGATCACGTGGTAGCCGAACTCGGTCTTGATCGGATGCGAGACCTGCCCCGTCCGCATCAGGAACGCGGTCTGGTCGAAGGGCGCGACCGTCTGGCCCTTCGAGATCGTCATCTTCCCGCCGGCGTTCTTCGACCCGGGATCCTGCGAGTACTTCTTCGCGAGAGTCGCGAAGTTCGCGCCGTCCTGGATCTGGTCGTAGAGCTGGTCGGCGAGCGACTTCTTCTTGACCAGGATGTGGGCGATGTCGCGCTGCTCAGGGACCTGGTACTGGTCGGGGTGCTCCTTGTAGAACTTCTCGATGTCGGAGTCGGTGACCTTGACGTCCGCGGTCACCTTCTTGAAGAGCTCCTCCGAAAGGATCTGCGCGCGGATGTCGTCGAGGACCTGCTCCTCTGTCAGGCCTGACTTCTTCAGCTGCGCCTGGTACTTCTTCTCGTCGTTCTGGAAGTACTGCTTCTTGATCGAGGCGAGGCGGTCCTGAACCTGCTTGTCGGTGATCTCGATATCGAGATCGTCCGCCTCCTTCTCGAACTCCGCCCGCTGGACGAGATACGCGACAGCCTGATTCTTGAGCTGCTCGTATTCGGGCGAGCCGGCCTTGGGGAACGGCGCCTTCCGTGCCGTATAGCCGCGCTTCGCCTGCTCGAGCGCACGGTCGAAGTCCTCTTTCGGGATCTCCTGCCCGTCGACCGACGCGATCGCGTCCGCGGGGACCGACTCGCTGTCGCCGCTGCCACAGCCGGCGGCGAGGAGCAACGCCGCGGCGAGCGCGGTCAGGACGATGATGAACTTCACTGTGCGCATTCCAGAGAGAAGCCGGGCTTTTATGCCGCCCGGCGTGCTTCGAGAATAGCATCGGCCAAGTCTTGCGCCCCGGAAAACTCAACCGTTCTTAAAGAAACCTCACGACTCCCCGTGGAGTAGACGGCGGTGTCGAGCCGGCCGCGGATCGCCTGGAGCTCGCCGGACCCCAGCACCAGCGGTCCGATTGACGCCTTGCCGCCGCGGTACACGAGGTAGTCCGCGCCGATCGCCGCGAGCTTGAGCTTCGCCTCCTGAATCGCGAACAGGTTCTCGACCGGCTCAGGAATCTCTCCGTAGCGATCCTCGAGGGAGAGGCGCAGCTCGCGCAGCTCGTCGTCGGTCTCCGTGAGCGCGAGGCGCCGGTGGAGATCGATCTTGAGCGCCTCGGAATCGATGTACGTCGCGGGCACGTATGCGTCGACGCGGGCGTCGACACGCACCGGCCGCGCGGCCACGCGCCGCTGCCCCTGGAGCTCCGCGACGGCCTCGCCGAGCAGCTCCACATACAGCTCGAACCCAACAGCCGCGACGTGGCCCGACTGCTCCGCGCCGAGCAGATCGCCGGCGCCGCGGATCTCCAGGTCGCGCATAGCGATCGCGAAGCCGGAGCCGAGCTCGGTGTGGTCGGCGAGCGTCGCGAGGCGCGCCCGAGCCTCCGGTGACAGCTCGCTCGCATCCGGATAGAAGAGGTAGGCGTGCGCGGTCACGTCGGAGCGTCCGACGCGGCCACGGATCTGGTAGAGCTGCGCAAGTCCCAGTGTGTCGGCGCGCTCGGCGATCAGCGTGTTCGCCTGCGGGATGTCGATGCCGCTCTCGATGATCGTCGTCGAGACGAGCACGTCCGCGTCACCTCGCAGGAACGCGTGCATCTTCTCTTCGAGCTCCCGCTCGCGCATCTGTCCGTGCGCGACCAGAAAGCGCAGTCCAGGGCAAAGCTGCTGCAGCTTCGCCGCCACGTCCTCGATCGACTCCACGCGGTTGTGCAGGTAGAAACTCTGCCCGCCGCGCGCGGCCTCGCGCTCGAGCGCGAGGCGGACAATGTCCTCGTCGTACTCACTCACCGTCGTCCGGATCGGACGACGACCTTCGGGCGGCGTCTCGATGACGGAGATGTCACGCAAACCCGCAAGGGACATGTGCAGCGTCCGCGGAATCGGCGTCGCGGACAGCGCGAGCACGTCGACCTCCAGGCGCAGCGAGCGGAGGAGCTCCTTCTGGGCGACGCCGAACCGCTGCTCCTCGTCGAGGACGACGAGGCCGAGCTGCTTCGGGATCACGTCGCGCGAGAGGACCCGGTGCGTCCCGATCAGGACGTCGACCTTGCCTTCGGAGAAATCGGCAAGCGTCCGCTTCACGTCCGGTGGCCGGCGGAACCGCGACACCATCTCGACGCGCACGGGGAAGTCGCGGAAGCGGCTCCGGAATGTGTTCCAGTGCTGTTCCGCGAGGATCGTCGTCGGCGCGAGCATCATCACCTGCTTGCCGTTGACCGCCGCCGCGAACGCCGCGCGCAGCGCGACCTCGGTCTTGCCGAAGCCGACGTCGCCGCACACCAGCCGGTCCATCGGCCGCGGCGCTTCAAGATCGTCCTTCACCTCCTCGATTGCGCGCGCCTGGTCCGGTGTCTCACGGTATGGGAACGACGCCTCGAGCTGCTGGAGCCAGTCGTGCTCGAGCTCGAACGCGAACCCAGGCGTGCTCTGGCGGCGCGCGTACAGCGCAAGCAGCTCGCCCGCGAGCTCCCGCACGGATTCGCGTGCGCGCGTCTTGAGGTTCTGCCACGCCTTTCCGCCGAGCTTCGAAAGCGCCGGCGCGCGCGCGTCCGCTCCGATGTACCGCGACACCTTGCCGATCTGCTCGTGCGGGACGTAGAGCCGGTCCTCGCCGCGGAACGCCAGGAAGAGGTAGTCGCGCGTGACGCCGGCGACCGCCTTCGTCTCGAAGCCGAGGAGTTTCCCGACGCCGTGATCCTCGTGGACGACGTGGTCGCCGGTGCGCAAGTCCGCGAAGGACTGCAGCGCGCGGCCGACACGGGCGGCTTCGCGGCGCGGCGCACGGCGCCGGAACACCTGCGAGTCGGGAAGGAGGACAAGGTTGAGATCGCGCCAGACGAAGCCGCGGCGGGCCGGCGCGACGGCGAACGACACTCCGGGCTCGTCGCTCAGGATGCGGCTCTCCTCCAGCACCGCCGCTTCGACGCGGCGAAGCAGGTTCTGTGTGCGCAGCGCCTCCCCACGGTGAGGGAACGCCACGACGACGCGGTGGCCGGCTCGCGCGAACGCCGAGAGCTCGTTCTCTGCCTCCGCCAGGCCTCGGGCCGCGACGGCGGGGCGTTGCGCTTGAAAGACGAACGGCTGTGCGGCCGGAAGCTCCGACAGTTCGGTCACGCCCTTGAGACCGACCGGGCGTAGTCCCTCCTCTTCCCAGACGGCACGAACGTCCTCCACCTCCCAGACGAGGTCGGGCCGCTGGCCGAGCGGCGGGACGAGGTCGCCGGGGGCCGACGGCGGCTTCTCGTCGTCGAGGTCGGGGATCGACTCAGGATCGACGCGGCGCTCGGCGGCGGCGTACACGACGGTCTCACCGACCGTGTCGAGCGTTCGCTGCGTGAAGGGCGAGAACGAGCGAACCTGCTCGATCTCGTCGCCGAAGAACTCGATCCGCAGCGGCTCGCGCCCCGTCGTCGGGAACACGTCGACGAGGTCGCCTCGGACGGCGAACTGGCCGCGCTCCTCGACCCGATCGATCCGCTCGTACCCGCCGAGCGCCAGCTCCTCGACGAGCGTCTCGAGGCCGCGCTCGTCACCTGGTGCGATCGCGATCGGGGGGACGCGGCTCGTTGGCTGCGGCATCCCCTCGGCGAGCGCGGCCGCCGAGACGACGACCAGGCCGCCCCGATCGAGGATGTCGACCGCCCGCGCGCGCTCGCCGATCAGGTGCGGCGGCGGGGGCAGCCCGGAATCCCAGCGCACGCCCCGACTCGGCAGGAGCGCGACGCGTTCGCTGCCCACGTACCACGCGGCGGCCTCGGCGACGTCGCGGACGTCGGAATCCTCGGCGACGAGCAGCGTCAGGGCTCGTCCGAGCTCCTCGTGCAGCGCCGCGACGACCAGCGGGAGCACGGGCTCCGAGACGCGGGCACGCGTCGGCAGCGCCTGGGCGAGCTCCTGCAGCTTCTCGCTACGCAGCAACTCGCGTACGAGCGCGAAGAGCACGGGGCGCTGTTCGACGTTCCGGACCATGAAGCGTGACGAGGCTGGCGCCTCGCGGGCCTCAATCTAGCCGTCGTAGGTTGCTCTGCGGCAACAGTCGGATCGTTAGTTGACGCGAGCCTGCGCCCGCTCCAGACCCTCTGCGTCGAGCGTCTCGACCGCGTCGGCCGCGCGTGCGACGAGAGCGTCGCGGTCGTCCTCCGGCTGGAAGTCCGAGAGGACGTAATCCGCCGGCGTCCGGCGGTCGCCGCGACCCGGACGGCCGACGCCGACCCGCAGCCGCATGAAGTTGTTCGTGCCCAGGTGCGACACCACCGAGCGCAGACCGTTGTGACCCGCGAGGCCGCCGCCGAGCCGCGCCTGGAGCCGACCCGGCTCGAAGTCGATCTCGTCGTGGACGACGAGGACGGCGTCCGGCTCGACCTTGAAGAACCGCGCCGCGGCGGCGATCGAGCGTCCCGAGTCGTTCATGTAGGTCTCCGGCTTGAGGAGCGCGACGCGGTGGGAGTCGAGCCGGAGCTCGGCCAGCTGGCCGCTGAACTTGGCCCGCCACGACGCACCGTGGCGGCGCGCAAGCTCGTCGACCACCATCCAGCCGACGTTGTGCCGGTGCGCCGCGTACTCGCGCCCGGGATTTCCGAGGCCGACGACGAGCAGGTCGAGCGACGAGGCGCGCTCGCCCCGCCTCCACGGCAAACGCATGCCGCGTCTTCGGCCTAGCCGGACGCCGTGCCCGGCTCGCCCGATTCGCCGGTGCCGGCGTCGCCGCCCGGCGCAGCCTCGCCCTCGGCGCCACCCTCGGGCCGCTGCTCTGCGGGCACACCCTCGAGCGCGCCCTCCTCGCCCTCGGCAAGCGCCTCCTCGGGCTCCTCCACCCGCGTCGGCATCGTCACCGTGGCGAGCACCGTCTCCTCCGGATCGTCCAGGTAGGTGAGGCCCTCGCGCGCAGGCAGGTCGGCAAGCCGCAACGTGTCGTTCAGCTCCATCCCGCTGACGTCGAGCTCGAGACGGTCCGGGATCTCCATCGGCAGCGCTTCGACGTTGACCTCGCGCGCGACCTGCGAGAGCACGCCCCCCTCCTTCACGCCCGGAGCATCATCACCGCCGACGAGCTCGACCACCACCGACGCCTGGATCGGCCGGTCGAGGCGAACCTCCTGGAAGTCGACGTGAATGACCCGACCGCGCCGGGCGTCCTGCTGGTAGTCCTTGAGGATCGACGGATGCGCCGACTGCTGGCCCTCGAGGACGACGTCGAGGATCGCGTGCAGGCCCGACTCTCCCGTCAGTGCGCGCCGAAGCTCGCGCTCCGGCACCGAGATCGCGCGCGGGGCGTTGCCCCGCCCATAGAGCACGCCGGGCACAAGCCCCTCGCGGCGCAGCCGCCTGGACTCGCCTGAGCCGACGCGCTCGCGCTCGCGTACCTGCAATGTCACCCGTTCGCCTGCCATTTCGCGTCGGTGAGTGTAGTCGCGCTCGCGTTGCTCCGCTTTCGCTCGAAGTCCTCGCGGACCTGAGGCGACGAGACCGAACGCGCGGCTTCGCGCGCGCGTCCAACGTTCGATTCGCGATGTTCCGCCTGCGGCAACGGTTCGTGGGCAGCCCGGCGGAGCCGGGCTGCCGGCGGCCGTACGGCGCTGCGAAGAACGGCGGGGTTACGCCTTGATGTGGAGGTCAACGCCGAGCAGGGGGAGCGGCCACAGCAGGACTGCGAGGAGGGCTGAGACGATGCGACGCCAGGTTTCGAGGTTGTCGAAGTAGTCGTGCGTCGCGGCGACCGCAATGCCGATCCCCACCCAGACGAGGACGAGCAGGTTCCGGGGGATGAACATGGTCTCGTTTTCTCTCGCGCGACCGCGGCCAAACGGAGCATCACGACTGCGCCGGGCGAGGACGAACGCGATCAGGCGGCCAAGGTCGCTGAGGCAGCTCGCCGTCTGTCGCGCGCGCGCAGGTTAGAAGAGCTGGTTCTCGCCGCCGAAGATGGCGGACACCGAGTCGTCGGCGAACACGTTCATGATCGTCTCGGCGAGCAGCGGCGCGACCGTGAGCACGGTGATCTTGTCGGGCTTCTTCAGCGGATCGATCGGAACGGTGTCGGTGACGACGATGCCCGCGATCTGCTCGGCGTCGGCGAGGCGCTGGAGCCCAGCATCGTTGAGGAGCGCATGGGTCACGCAGACCCAGACGTCCTTGGCCCCGTGCTCGCGAAGCGCCTTCGCGCCGACGACGAGCGTACTGCCCGTCGTCGTGACATCGTCGCCGACGATCGCAATCTTGTCGCGGACGCGGCCGGTGACCTCCGTGACCGCGACCACGTCGCGGCTCGGACGCGTCTTGTGCATCACCGCGAAGTCTGCTTCGAGCATCTCGGCGAACCGCACCGCGACCTTCGCGCGGCCCGCGTCGGGACCGACCGACACGACGCCGTCGCCGAAGATCCCGAGATCGCGGAAATGTCGTGCGAAGAGCTGCTGTGCCGTCATGTGGTCGACGGGGATGGTGAAGAAGCCCTGGATCTGCCCCGCGTGCAGATCCATCGTGAGCACGCGGTCGGCTCCAGCAAGCTGGAGCATGTCCGCGACGAGCCGGCCGGAGATCGGCTCACGCGGCTTCGCCTTGCGGTCCTGCCTCGAGTACGGGAACCAGGGGATGACGGCCGTGATTCGCTTGGCCGACGCGAGCTTCGCGGCCTGAATCATCAGCAGCAGCTCCATCAGGTTCTGGTCGACAGGCGCGCAACCCGTCTGGACGAGGAAGAGGTCGGCGCCGCGGATCGACTCGTCGTAGCGGCAATACGTCTCGCCGTTGGGGAACGTGCCCAGGTCGATCTCGCCGAGCTGAACGCCCAGGTGCTCTGCGATGCGCTGCGCGAGCACTCGGTGCGAGCGGCCGCTGACGACCATCAGCCGCTTCTGCGGCCACCGCTCGAGCCAATGCCCCGGAGTCGCAGCGGCCGCCGCAGGCGGGCTCTCGAGCCCCGGGAGCGCTTCAGTCGTCGCTGTCGGCGCGCTTGTCATAGACGTAGCCGTCGCGGGTGACCTGACGGGGAGGAAACCCCACGAGCGAACCGGGTGGGACATCTTCCGTGATGACCGTTCCCGCCGCAGTCCAAGCATCGTCTCCAATCTCGACAGGAGCAACGAACGTATTGTCGACTGCGGTCCTGACGTTGCGTCCGATCTTCGTCCGTTTCTTCGGCACGCCCGGACGGTGATCCAGGTTTGCGGTCACGTTGCTCGCACCGATGTTGGTTCCCGCTCCGATCTCAGCGTCGCCGATGTACGAAAGATGCGGCACCTTGGCGCCTTCGCCGACCTGTGAGTTCTTGATCTCGACGAACGTCCCAGCCTTGGCTCGTGCCGCAAGAACGGTGCCAGGGCGAAGGTAACAGAACGGCCCGACGATCGCATCGGCGCCGATCACCGCGTCAACTGCGACCACATGAGGATGGATCTCCGCGCCGCCGGCGACACGCGTCTGGCCGCGGAGGACCGTGAACGGATAGATCGTGACGTCGCGCTCGAGCCCGACGGTTTCGTCGATCCACGTCGAGGCAGGGTCGATGATGGTGACGCCCGCCAGCATATGCCGCTCGTTGATCCGCTCGCGGAGCGTCCTCGCTGCCGCGGCCAGCTCGACCCGAGTATTAATGCCCTCGGCGGCGACAGGGTCGGGCGCCTTGTGGACCGCCACGGACTCGCCGCTGCCGACGAGGAGCCCCACGGTGTCCGTGAGGTACAGCTCGCCCTGCACGTTTTGGGGCTCGAGTCGCTCGAGGACCGGCCACAGCTTCTCGCCGCGAAAAACGTAGATCGACGAATTCGCCTCGCGCAGCGAGAGCTCGTCCGGCGCCGCGTCGACAGCCTCGACGATGCGTGCGAGGCGCCCGTCGCCGTTGCGGACGATCCGGCCGTACGCGCGAGCATCCTCA
>Ga0126312_10001464_pt1 | contig 15493 bp, 15 predicted proteins | sample Plot104A_FD_92537 | JGI IMG/M metagenome (GOLD analysis project Ga0126312, IMG submission 92537) | Serpentine soil microbial communities from UC McLaughlin Reserve, CA, USA - Plot104A | ecosystem: Environmental > Terrestrial > Soil > Grasslands | place: USA: UC McLaughlin Reserve, Lake County...
AACGTATCATTTTAATATCGTTCCAAAACCTTGAATTATTGTAGGGCCGGTCGTCTAGTCCGGTAGGATACGGCATTGGCATTGCTGAGGTCGTGGGTTCAAATCCCACCCGGTCCATTTCTTTCTGTGAGGGAACTACGGTATTATTTTGAATTCGATTTAGATAATTGTCGGACAAAAAGCCTAGCAATGCCAATGCCGTATCCTTCTATTTGTCCGACATTTTGTCCGACAAAAGTTGAAATTTTTACAAAAAGTGTCGGACAATGCCCACCGCAGCCCGACAATCAAAAAGTGTGTCGGACATCCTTCAATTTGCTTCATTTGAACAAACTGCCCACAGATTCAGCTTTTATAATGCAGTAGGTTACTGCTTCGGCTTTCAAGTTCGTTACTTAGACTCTTATTACTGACTGGCAAACCAATTGATGATAGCCAGAAAAGCTTTAGCTAAGCGTGCCCACTCACGCTCATATATGGTTGACGAACACGACTCAGACCTCAGACAAGGTAGTCGGACATCCTCATCTTCTGAAATCTCGGTCGGACGACGACAACAACAAGAGAAAATAATAATTCCTCCATCTGTAAGCAAGCCAGCAAAGCGCAAGCGTGTGGATGTTGGAGGAAAAATGTATGAAGACGAATTAATGGTTCTCAATGTGCGTCTGAAGCAGTATGGTTATGAGTCAACCATTGCCCTTTTGTGAGATTTCAAGGACGGAATATCCCGAAAACTACTTCAAGCCTCAAGGGGCACTCCACATGGGGCAGAACCAATCAAATTCTGGAGCCGTATCATTGATTAATGGCAAGCCCAATCCTGACTTTTTCAATCACATTGACTATGAAAAGATGTTCGAGTTTTATAGAAACGAGCTGAAGCTGTCTGAGCGTTATGCACGAAGCTGTTGTAATTATTTCAAATATAACTGGAGGATATTTTTTGGAGACCATCCTGAGGAACTGCAGAAATTGACAGTTGACCAGAGGCAATGGATCGTTTTGTCTTTTAGGAACTTTGCCAAATACTATCTGCGACTCACAGGATCAGACGATGTGGAAGAATCTGTTCGACTAAGAATCAAGCGTTATTCTCTAAATGTTGGACTTGGCTTTGAAAACAGACTGATTTTGGTTGACGAAGGCTACATTGGTAGAATGAGCAAAGCAATAGTTGAGCGGCTCAAAGGCGAATTGGGAATCATCTCTAGAATGGGACTATTTGCTGGGACAAGGGAAGACGAGCTTGTCTACATGTACAACACTCCTATATGCGATAATGGGAGTATTTGTGACACTCAAAATTGCAAAAGCCTTCATTTAATCAGCAAAAAGAATGGAATGACTATAGTTGTTGTGAATTGGCATAGACGAGAAAAGCATTGTTATTTTACAATTGTTCCAACGACGCTCTGGCAAGCATTCAAAGCATTGCCTAAGTTCACGTATTACGATATCAAGTCCACGCATCTTTACTTGAAGTCAAGACTGGATCTAAAATTCATGTATTTGCGCAAGCTGCATTACAATGTCATGCTACGGACATTGGGGAAGGATGCTGCCGAAGTCTTAGCAGGGAGAGCAAATACTGTGTCGGCTCGACACTACCTTATGGTTGAAATTGATAGGCTGACAGGACAGGTCATTGACGCTTGGGGCAATTTTGGAGTGCAAATAGAAACATGATGCATGCTATATATCTGAGAAAAACAAGAGGCAGAGATAGAAGCTAACTACAAACAGCATATTTACCGATTTGAAAGTAGCTACTACATTGTATGAGTGTGGTCAAAGAAGAGAATCTCTGCATACAACGGTTATTAACAGTTGATCTGATTGTTGTAGCTTGCTCATTGTTCAATCTTCTTTCGAGTAAATACGAAGCATCTCATTGTTTAGTTTGATTTCTTTTTTATGCCATTCGTTTAGCAAAGAATACATCTTTATTCGGTAATCCTTTATCTCCTGATCGGTTTGTCTGTCGATAGTCTTGACATAAATATGAAAGAAACCTGCTCGCTTCAATCTCCCAAAATAACTATCTATTGCAAAAAAGTATCTCTCAGTGACCCTCCGCTGTAGATAATCAATCTCATAAGTCAGCAAATTTTGGAACTCTATTCCTATTTCCCTCAATGTACCAATTACATCAAATCCTGATTTTTCAAAATCTTGCCAATACTGAAGAAATGGTGCCTGCTCTAAAATGACAGGATTTAAAATGACTTTGAGCAGTCTTCTATTATCTTGTCTTTTGGATCTTGACTCTCCTACTAAGTAGAGCAAAAAACCTCTAAAATTTAAACCATATTTCCACTTTCGGGGCTCAAAATCGTCGTCTCCAGTTATCGTTACAAATCTTGGTCCCCTTGCTGCAGCTTTTATTTTTTGTTCATATTCCTTCTGATATTCTGAGTTTGATTCTCTGTTCCGCTTTCGATATTTTGGATTAGTTAGCATATCCTTGAAAGGTTCCTTTGGAATGCCCGTCAACTCTTTTATCCTCTTGTAGACATATTTTGACTTTCCAGTTCGTTTGAATATTTCATAGGAAGATAGTGGTTGTTCGCTCATGCCAATAACTGACAATAGGGATATATTTTCTATGTTGGTCAGGTTTTTGGGCATGTTTTCCACAGTTACGCTCAAATCACGCTCGGTATTGGTCAGGTAAAAGGAGTTTATCAAAGTTACTGGGATAACAGTGTGATGGATAAACTTGTGAGAATTAGAGATTCCACCTACAACGAACTTGCCAAGTGTGGCAAGTGGAATGATACTATGGACAGCATCATTCAGGGATTGCTGCAACAACAACAAAACAATCAGGGAATAGGCGATACACCTAAGAAGCCAGAAAGAGAGGAACGACCGCATCAAGAAAGCAACTTGCAGGATAGTGCAAGAGAAGATATGCTTAAACCATTTGCTAATGGTGACGGTAGTATACGGAACTGTCACAGTACTAGCAGAGCCAATATACCTAATGCAATTGCGGAATGCAGAACAAGGCGATATTCAGAAGCTGCAGACGACGAGAAAGTGGTCAAAGAGAAACGAAACAGAGAGAAAATGATGATCATGGAAGGTAATGAAGGTAAGAACATGCTGCAAGACGCCCTTCAGGTTGGTAGCCAGAAGCGCCAGGCAGAGATATCATCATCGCAACCCGCAGAATGGGATGGTGAAGATACCAGATATGAATAGGTACGCCTGGACTTTAAACTTTATCACAAATAGCTACGAAATTTTTCTTCAGCTAGCTGTAACAGCAACAAAAGCAGTCAGGGAGGTCGTCATTAGCTAGTTGATTGTCACAATTAAAGATAGCAATGACGGCGATGGTATCGGCACATATCTTAGCTGGCTCGAATATCATATAAGAGATGAGGAAAATGGCGGCAACAGAACAATCAGGATCAACAGTAACCCTAAATGGGTTATCACATTAAAACGAAATAGGCATTATATTCAGAAAGCAATTGAGAACCTTGTATGCGGATACTGCAACAAACATGATCTTGATTATGGCGGCGAAGATACTGTTAGAAACTGTGTCAAAGAAATATTCTGGAAGGTTAATAATAAAGTAGAAGAAGGGAGCAAAGACAATTTGGCCCTTCCTGTCCTGTCTGTATCCGATGCTATACGCCTGCATTCGGGGAAAGTAAAAACCCTTGGTAGGATAGTTGGAGTTTCGCCACCATACAAAGTGGTCACGAGCATAACGTGGGATTGTCCAGCATGCGGTTATGAGACTGTAGATGAATTGGATCCACCACTGCCATTTTTCAGTCCACTACACAGGAAATGTCCCATGTGCAACTTTACTAATAATAATAATAATGGTAACGGTAAACAAAAGCAAAAGCAAAGTGACCTAATTGACCTAATTGCCCTTCCTGAACATGGTAATGCTAAGAGTATTTCATTTCAAGATGGTGAACCAAAGGATGATTTGGAAAAGCTCCACGTAGTTTTGCAAGGAGATGAAGAGACTAGAAAAGTGAAAGTTGGCGAGACGGCTATCATAACAGGGACTGTGTATATTCTAAGTGCAGGCGGTGGTGGCGGGGCTGCTAATAGCAGTAGTAGTATGAGCAAGAACAATAGCGGGAAGTTATTCCCAGTCTTGTATGCTGACTCTATCCGATATGAACGAGAGGAAGAGAAACCCATAACTGAAGAGGACATTGCAGAATTCAAAAAGTTCGCACAAAATCCCAGTGTCATAGATGAACTTGTATCAATGTTTGCTCCCAATGTTATCGGTCACTCTGATCCAAAGCTAGGACTACTTCGTTCAGCAGTCAATACCAAGAATAACGACATTATTGTAACAATAAACAGTACGGGAAACATTCGCAACAGAACACACACTCTCTTAGCGGGGGATCCAGGAACCGCAAAAAGTATTCTTGCCAAAGAAGCAACAAAAATAGTTGCTAATTCTAGATATGTGACAGCTCAACATGCTAGTCCCAAATCGCTCTTGGCTATAATAGAGAAGGATCAGGATAACAAAATGCTTCTGCTTGGGGCCGTACCGATGTCAAAGAATGCCTTATGCTCCATAAATGAAATGGGTAGTATGTCTTACGAGGACCAACAATATGCCGCGGACGTCATGGAGGAGGGCAGGTTTACAATCGATAAGTATGGAATCTTTCAAGAGATCGACTCGCCCACTACCATAATAGCAACCACAAACCCTCATGGCGGACGTTGGGATTATTCGTCATCATCAGGTCTAAGCGTCGATCAGATTCCCGTAAAGAGCAACATCTTGGATAGATTTGATCAAATCTATATCTTCAAAGATTTTCAAACATCAGAAGAGCGCAGGGAATATGTCAATAGAAAGATGGAGATGAACCAAAACAGCATAACATATGACTATGATTTCTTGCGGCGATATCTACAGTACGCGGCATCGATGATGAAAGAGCCATCTCTAACACCAGAAGCTGCCAGCATGCTTTCAGAGTTTTGGATGAGATTAAGCGACGAGGGTCATGGTGCAAATAGAACCCTTGACTCTCTGTTTAGGATCGCAAAAGCACAAGCCAGGTTACACCTTAAAGAAGAAATAGACACACAGATCGCCAATGAGGTAATCCAAAGCGTAGGTTTAATGCTTGCAGAATTGGGGAAAGCCATTGACACGGCAGTTGCAGACCCAAGGGACTTGGCGTATAATGAGATCATTGAATATGTCAATAGGCTTGACTATCCGATAACCTTCATGGAAGCAGCAAAATATGTCTGTGCAAACGGTAGTAATGCCATAAAGCAATATCTTGGTGATCGATTGTTATCTATCAGAGATAATAAGAAACTGCGAGCAGTTCACGACCGTTTCGCCGACAGCAGCAGAAAAGGAACCAAGAAGCGAGGCAGGTCAGGACTGTGTGTTTCTATAGTAGGGATTAGTCCGCTTACACTTGTGAAGACTGAAAAAGAAAGAGAAAATGAGGGTAATGATGATGAAGAAGGAGAAGAGAAATTTGATAGGTCACTTAAGTCAACTAGGTCACTTACACACTATAAGAAAGAAGAAGAATCTAATGATAAAAATCACTCGTATATAAGTGACTCAAGTGACCAAAATGACCCCTGTCAAATAGAGAACGCAGATCAAAGACACATACTATTAGAAGCCATAAGAAAAGCAATGATGGATGACGACGGAACAACCAACAAAGGCTACTTCGCTGCAAATCATCTCATATTTGAGTTGATGGCGTTAGCAAACCAACATTGGACCTATAATGAGGCTGAACATCTCCTAAGTCAATTACTGCAGGATGGTAAAGTTGTAGAGATAGAGTCAGGGACAGGAAAGTATAAACCCAACTGAAACTATCATTGAGGCGATACTTGAGAAAAAGATTCTGATTACTCTCGAAACAGGGGAGCTAAAGATGCGTTCATGTTTGTGACAATCAAGTATAATAGGCTTAGCCAGGATATAGATACTATGGTAAGTTGAGGAAAAGCATTGACATCACTGATCGTGAAGGAAGAGAAACCGAAGCAGTTTTACTCTGATGCAAAAGCCGAGCAAGACAGACTCTTAAACCGTCTCAAAGAGATTAGAGAGACGTTAGTTGAGGCGGCATATGCCCACGATACGTCCTCACGAACTACCTTTGACCTAAAGGGCGACTGACTATTGGAACTATCAACTAATCAATAAGTTGGTTAAGTCAGGTAAATGCATAGGTGCTGTTGAAAGCAAATTGTTGAAAATTGGTTACAGTGAGATTATAAGAGATGATCATGGAATTTGTTATTTTATCAAACATCAACAACGTCTTGCAAAACTTAATAACAAGGCGGGAAGGACTTGATAAAATAGATAAGTTGCATGTTGAATTGATGTGCGAAAATAATGGCATATCATTTGAACAATTCTATTCTTTGTATAAAAAAGCCAAAAAGGCACAAACTGTGACAATACTAATTCAAGCTTTGAACAAGGCTAACAAGGAAATTGCGAAGTGTACTGTCTTCGTCTTCCCTGTACAGAAAGCATAAAGCTATGAATTGTATAGTTGTAATCTATGGCAGTTTTGGCAGTAAATAGGAGGAATCATGGTAGTAGTGCTGCCTGAAAAGAAGGACCAATGGTGGCAGCAGCTTTGAGACGAGTAGCAGGAGCAAACAGTACCCCATCTAAAGTAAGAAAGGAAAAGTCAATGGCGGAAATTAGGCGATTAGTTTCAGAAGACTACTCTCACAGTGAAATTATGGAGCAGTTAAAGCTGCCTCCAAGAACTTATTTCCGTTATCTTTCAGAGGCTTTTGAGCATGACTGGCAGCTGCTAAAGCAAGAAAACAATGCTGCCAAACTAGCATTTGAGATTTCCATACTTAAAGACAGACTTGAAACGACTTTCAGGACATTAGATGAAATTGCAAATTCTCCAAAGACCAGAGTACGACAAAAAATTGCTGCAGTGAATGCAAAATGCTGTGTTGCAGTAGCAATTTTGGAACTGCAATATAAAGGACCGCTGATAATGAACAAGATTCCCAAAGATATAGATCTGTCATGGCATTTTAAGAAGCCTTTTTGCGCAGGAGAAGTGGAATTGGAATAGTTAGTATAGGTGCAGATTCAGTTAAAGTTTAAGAGCAAACTACTAAGAATAATTCCAAGTAACTTTCATGCATCCTTGGCAGCCAATATCGCCAATAATATATGTCAAGTAATTGAGAGTCAATTTATGAGATCTTCTGAAGAAATGGTTAAAAACCAAATACCTTTAATAAAGTAAGGAATAGTGGTCTAAATTAGCCAAGAAGAGACAACAAGAAGATGTTGCTGCAAAGACGGTCAACTACTCATTATTTAATCAGAAAATAACATTTGACTTTCTAAAGTCTCATTTATGGGCTGCAGCTGATATTCTTAGAGGCTCTTTAGATCCAGCAGATTATAGGCAACCAATTATGACTTTATTGTTTATCAAGAGACTAAACGATACCTTTGAAGAGAACGCTGAAAAACTAATCAAGGAGGAAGGTAAAAGCGAAAAAGAAGCATACGGGAATAAGAACAGGCATTATTTCTTCATTCCTAAAGAAACAAGGTGGTCTGTCCTTTCTCAAACATCAGAAAATATTGGCGAAAAGATTGACCATGTATGTAGGATTATAGAAAGAGAAAATCCCGATCTAGATGGCATTCTTACAAATATCACCTATAATGATAAGAGAAAAATATCCAGATGATAGGCTACGCAAACTAATATCTCACTTTAACTCTCCAAGACTTGCAAATTCAGACTTAGAAAGTACTGACATCTTTGGGGATGCCTTTGAATACCTTTTGGAACAGTTTGCAGATGAGACAAAGAAATCTGGCGGCAACTTCTTTACACCTAAAGAAATTGTGAGGCTTTTGGTTAATCTAGTTGAACCTAAAGAAGGCATGAGCATATGTGATCCTACTTGTGGCTCTGGCGGTATGCTTATTGAATGTATGAAGTATGTGTCTCAGCATGGCGGTAATCCAAGGAATTTGGTCTTAGAAGGACAGGAGGGCAAACTATGGGACTCTTGGTATGTGTAAAATGAACATGGTATTGCATGGCCTACAAGATTTTAGGATAGAATATGGTGACACATTAAGTAACCCGAAACTTGTTGAAGGTGGCAAACTCAAAACCTATGATAGAGTAGTAGCTAATTTTCCGTTTAGTATGGACTGGGATAATAAAATTGCAGCAAGAGATCCATACAACCGGTTTAGATTTGGAATACCTCCTGAAAAAGACAAAGCTGATTTTGCATTTATACAACACATGTACTCAAGTCTTAACAAGAATGGTCAGGCTGCCATAATCTGTTCCCAAGGTATTCTATTCAGAGGTAATGAAGAAGAAGAAATTCGTAAGAATATGATAAGAGCGGATATAATAGAAGGAATTATTGCTCTACCGCCAAAGCTGTTTTATGGCACAGGGATACCGGGTAGTGTATTAATCCTTAATAGAAATAAGCCAGAGAATCGCAGAAACAAGATTATTTTCATTTATGCTGCAAGGGATTATGAGGAGGGCAAGGTTCGAAATAAACTTAGAGAATTAGATATACAAAAAATAGTTTCTGCATTTAGAAATTATAAAAATGCTGACCTGTATTGTCACATTGCAGACATGGAAGAATTACAAGAGAATGAGTTTAATCTGAATGTGCCAAGGTACGTAGATGTTTCACAGGTCGAAGAAGAAATAGACATTCAGGAAACAATCGATACTCTAAAGAGGTCAGAGAGCGAAAGAAAAGACGTGTACAGTCAGCTTAATGTAAACTTGAAAGAGTTGGGTTTCAGAATTTAGATAATGCGAGAAGGATAGCGATCTATAAAGGGATACAGGAGAAAGAAAAATGGAGAAATTCACAGGCTCAACAAAGGTTTGGTGCAAAGACTGCTGAAGAAAGATAGTAGACGTACTCTATTTAAGCAAACAGAAATAGGTAGCATCCCTGAAGGTTGGAATCTCATAAGGCTGGGAGATATTATACAGATTAAATCTGGTCAGTATTTCCGCTATAACGAATTTGTTAAACAAGGAGTTAGAGTTCTAAAAATTGACAATGTTTCATTTGGAGAAGTGATGTGGGAGAATTTCGATTATCTTCCTGAGGAATATCTCCAAAAGTATGATGACATTCTACTTCGTGAAGGAGATGTTGTAATGGCACTTAACAGACCAATAATTGATAATAAAGTAAAGGTAGCGATTCTAAAAGCAGGAGATGCACCATGTCTTCTTTACCAACGCGTTGGAAAATTCAATATTGTTGAAAGTTTCCAAATTACGAACGAATATCTCTTCCACTTTTTCAGAAGTAGTCTTTTCAGACTTCAGCTCTTAAGAATATGTATAGGGGCGGATCAACCGTATGTGAATACGACCGCGTTAGTTCAGATTAAAATACCATTACCTCCACTTAAAGAACAACAAAAAATTACTGCAATTCTATCCAAAGTGGACTACATTATCCAGAAGACAGATGATATCATAGAACAAACTCAAAGGCTCAAGAAAGCCTTGATGCGTAGACTTCTTACGGTCGGAATCGGTCATATTAAATTTAAGGAAATGAAGTGGCTACTTGGGAAGCAAGAGATTCCCGAAGTGTGGGAATGTGCATTTTTGAAAGATATTGTTCTTTCGTATAAGAATGGCATCTATAAGACGCCGGAGTATTATGGAAGAGGATTCCCAAGCATAAGGATGTTCAACATTGTAGATGGAAGAATAAATGCCAGCGGCGCTCCCTTACTTGATGTGACCGAAGAAGAATTAACAGACTATAGTTTGAAAGTCGGTGATATTATCGTCAATAGAGTAAACACTGCTGATCTAGTTGGCAAGATAGGAATTGTTAAAGAAGATCTTGGTAAAGTCACCTTTGAGAGTAAGAATATAAGGATAAGGGTACGCCATCAAAAGTGTATTCCTGAATTCCTAGCTTATTTCATGAGTACTGATCTTTATTATAAACAGATCAGATCTTCAATTAAAGCTGCAATAGGGCAAGCAACAATCAATCAGCAAGATCTTAATATGATTAGAGTACCGTTGCCACCGATTACAGAACAGCAAGAGATTGTTTCAATCCTCTCAACAACTGATCTCATGAAAAAAACTGAATTGAAGAATAAGTTTTACTTTCAGAACCTCAAAAAAGGTCTGAACCAAGAACTTCTCACAGGTAAGATAAGGGTCAAAGTATGAGCAGCAGTAGCAGCAATATTGTTGGCACAACAGAAAAGGAGGAATATCTCAAGTCAGAACTGCCAGCGATACAACAGCTCAAAGCAATGGGTTATGATTACAAAAACCAAAGTGACTTAAACAAAGAAAGAAGAGATTATCGAGAAGTTTTGCTTTATGATAGGCTAGAAGCTGCAATTAGAAAGCATAACCCAGAGCTTGACGAAGACGGCATATATGGCGCTCTATCAGAAATTAATGAATCTAAATTTCCATATACTCTTGATATGATGGACACTAACGAAAAGATTAGAGCTAAATTGGTTGGCTTGTCAAGGTCAGAAGGAGGATTAGAACCTATCACAGTAACTCAAAACTTTGGACAAGGAAATGTTGAGAAAACGGTTGGACTTTTTGATTTTGATAATCCAGAGAATAACGACTTTCTTGTAACTAACCAATTTCAACTTGATGGTTTAAGACAACCAATTTTTCCTGATATTGTTATTTTTGTAAATGGTATCCCTCTTATTGTCATAGAATGCAAATCTCCTTACATCAAGGATCCCATTAACGAAGCCGTAGAAAAGAATTTTCAAAGGTATCAGAGCAGAGGTGAGGGTTATGAACGATTGATGTTTTACAATCATTTTCTCGTTGCCACATGTGGTATCTTGGCAAGACATGGAACCATAGGTGCCAGTGTGAACCATTATGCTAGATGGTCTGAAGCTTACCCTCTTACAGAAGAGGAAATTGGAGAAAAAATGTGTGAAGGAAGAAAACCCCGAGAACAGGAAATTCTCATTGCAGGAATGCTATCAAAGTCTCATATTCTGGATCTGCTAAAAAACTATGTCATTTATGAAACCTATGGCAACAGGAAAATCAAAAAGCTAGCAAAACATCAGCAGTATAGAGTAGTTACAAAAGCAGTTGAAAGGCTAAACCTTGAAGAAAATATTACAGACAAAGGTGGTGTGATATGGCACACCCAGGGTTCAGGCAAGTCACTTTCTATGCTCTGGCTTGCAACCCAACTAATGTTTAGATTTGGAAACCCCCCAATTGTAATAGTTACTGATCGAAAGCAATTAGACGAACAGATTCATGGAACCTTCAGAGCCTGTGGATTTCCTGATCCTATATCAGCTAAGAGCCGTAGACATCTTCAGCAATTACTTGGTAATCCCAGAGGAAAAACGATAATGACTACCATTCAGAAATTTGGTAGTAAAGAGAGCCATATTCATACTGATGAAAAAGTTATTGCTCTTGTAGATGAAGGGCACCGTTCTCAATACAAATTCAATGCAGAGGCGATGAGGTCTTCTATGCCAAATGCAGTATTCTTTGCATTTAATGGAACTCCAATAGACAAGAAAAATAAAAGCACATACAAGGTTTTTGGACCTCTTCTTGACAAATACTCATTTGAAGAATCAAAACTAGATGGCGCCACACTAAAGATTCTGTACGAAAGCAGGATGCCAGACCTGTATGTTGAAGGAGCTGATAGCATAAACCAGATTTTCGACCGTATATTTTCAGATCTTGAGCAAGAAAAGAAAGACAGACTCAAAAAAGAGTACGTTACAAAAGAGAAGATAGGAGAATCTCCTTCAAGAATTAGAAAGGTGTGTCTTGATCTAATTGATCATTATACTAAGCGGATAGAACCTAATGGGTATAAAGCAATGTTGGTTGCAACTTCAAGGGAAGCTGCTGTCACTTATAAAAGAGAATTAGACAAGCTCAATGCTCCCAAATCCAAGATTATTATGACCTCTCACCTGGGAGAAAAAGGCAAAGATGGAAGCAGCTGGGATGAGTATTTTCTTACTCCTGATCAGCGGGAGAACGAAGCTAAAAGGTTCACATTTCGAGATGACCTGACTAAAATTCTCATAGTCGTTGACATGCTTCTCGTAGGCTATGATGTCCCAATAGTTCAGGTCATGTACTTGGATAAAGGACTAAGAGAACATACTTTGCTTCAGGCTATAGCGCGAGTTAACAGACTAGAGGATCCAGCGAAAACCTATGGACTTATCGTTGATTACTGTGGAATAACTAAAGATCTACAAAAAGCACTCGCTATATTTGAAGAGGATGATATCAAAGGGGCATTAGAGCCCGCAGAAAAAGAACTTGAAGAATTAAGGATCAGACATAGAGAAGCAATATCCTTTTTCAGCGATATTAATAAAGAAGGAGAAGATGTTGATGGTGCTATAATCGAAAAGTTTGAACCTGTCAATTTGAGAGATGACTTTGAATATGCTTTTAAGATGTTCTCAAAGGCATTAGACGTTATTCTTCCAAAAAAAGAAGCAGACCCTTTTATTGCTGACTTTAAGTATCTGAGTGAAAAAAGACAACTGATCAGAACATACTATGAAGGAGTCCGATACAGTCTAAGGGTAGATGGCAAAAAAGTTCAGCAGCTAATTGATGACCATGTTAGATCTCTAGATATTGCAGAACTTATGGATCCAAGAGAAGTCACATATAATAATTTTCTTGGATATGCAGCTAAATTCAAAAGTGAAAGAGCAAGAACTGCATTAGTTAAGAATAAAGCAAGACAGATAATCGAAGAACTTGCCTCGACAAATCCTGTATATTATGAAAAGTTAAGAGAGAGATTGGAGAAAATTATTGAGGAAGAGGAACGTCGTAGAATTAAAGATGCAGGTTATTTTAATCAGCTAAAAGCGGTTTACAATGAAGCATTAAATGCTGACAAAGAGCGAAAGGAGCTTGGATTCTCCACACAATTTGAATTTGCTGTATATGAACTATTATTATTACATTCTCCAAAAAGAGATGAAAAGGCTTCAAGAGATATAACAAATGCAATATATGCCAAGATAAAGGAGGAAGCTGGAATTGTAGGTTGGAAGACTAAGAGAAGTTCTGAGAAGAAAATAAGTGCTGCTGTTTACGATATTTTATCTGAAGATAATAATAATAATTATTCCGAAGACAAAGCTAATGAAATGACTATGAAAATTATAGAACTGGCTAAAAAGGACCTATGATGATTTACGAGAAAGATAGGGTAAAGTACGGAACAACAACCATACCCTATCAAATTATCAAAACAGGACGTGTCAAGACTTCTGAAGTTATTGTAGATGCTGATACAACAACAATTACAGTTAGAACACCATTAGAGAAAAATAAACATGAAATTCAAAGAATCGTTTTAGATAAGGCTAGCTGGATTTTACAAAAGCAAAGGGAATTCAGAAAGAGTACACCGCAACTCATAAAACCTACATTCAAAGAGAATTCAACTCTTCCTTATCTTGGTAAGAATTATCCATTAGTAATAATAAAAAAGAAGAACCAATCAGAAAATGAGGAGCTACAATTCATCAATGGAGAATTTGTAGCCACAATAAAATCATCTAAGAATTCAAAAAAAGTGCTTAACAGTCTCTATGAAAGTTGGCTACTAGATAATACGCAAATAATCTTGAGAGAGAAAGTTGAGAAATGCTCAGAAAAAACAGGAATACCAATTGAAAGAATTAACATCAAGAACCTTAGAAAAAGATGGGGAAGCCTTACTAAAGACAAAAAGACAATTAATCTTAATGTAAATTTACTAAAGGCTCCTGATGATGTCTTGGACTACATAATATTACACGAACTATGTCACGTAAAGATTAACGACCATTCACATCATTTTTGGAATTTAGTTCGTAAATACATGCCAAGTTACCAAGAAAAAATAAACTGGTTAAATGCAAACACAAGTATTTTAGTCTAGCACAACCCAACCAAAAACTACTTCTCCGACTAATCTGCTATCAGATAAGTCAATATCTCACCGCAGTTTAACAGTAAAGAACTGATTATTATCATACTACTAGATAGGGTTCCATAGCGTAAGCGTAGGATTGAGCGCAACGTTCTGAGTATAACAAGTCGTCGGGTGGTAAGGCATTATCGAAGAAACTAACTATCAGCGGATGATGTTAATAATGGATCGATTTTTTAAGGCACTTAACTACTTTAAGACCATAGCAAAAAGTTGTCATTGCCAACTCAGCCAGAAGATCTTAGGGATAAAAATAACAACCCTGTAACCATGACTCCACATGCTAAACAAAGAGCTGAGGAACGAGCAGTTGATGAACAAGAGATCATGCATGTTATCAATAATCCAATCGAGACGATTTACGACGAGAATAACCAAACGTGGAAAAGTTATGGTAAAATTATTGGTAAGTATAGAAAAGAAGAAAGAATTTTGATCGTCGTACACACTAAATACAACCTAGGTGTAAAAAATAGTTACTATGTTCTGGTCTAATAGAGGAGGATTGAGTTTTCATGGCTTCAGTAAGTTATGACCCTGAGGCAAAGGCACTTTATGTACATATCGAAGACGATCAGAACGAGCGTCAGAAAAATCAAAAGAAGAAGAAGATTGTCACCACAGTACCAATTAGTAATAATTGGTATCTAGACGTCGACGAAACGGGAAAAGCAGTTGGATTTGAAGTGATTTTCCCTCAAAACGTTCCACAAGAAGCAATAGATGCGATAATTAAAAATCCAGAGGAAATAGCTCTTCTCATTGCGAAGAATAAATGATCGTGTCAAAAGGTAAGGCATTCTTATAACAACCCGCTAGACAAATCCCTAATGCTTCAGTTATTGTTGGCGGTGGGTGGGATTTGAACAAGCTTTCTATTAACAGCTAATGGGACTAGAATATAGAATGTGCTGAGGTCGTGGGTTCAAATCTCCCATAATCCATTTTTATCCATCTGGTTAGTTATGGCATTAAATTGAGTTCATTTTTAGTAGTTGTCGGACAAAAGCCCCCGAATCCGCCTTTCCAAGGTAATGGTTGTACGCTCGCATATAAAAGGAATTTGATGCACTAGGTACACATTAAGGGTGGCAATAGAAATTTATCGCATTTTGTCTCAAAAAAGCCCTGATAGTTCGCAGATCAAATGGAGCATATATCCTCTTTAATGAATAACTACTGATCATCTTTGCCCCTGTCTCAATTTTCGCGCTTGACATAACTACTCTTCAGATTGTTCTGGTGTAAGATATTGATTTAACTATTAAAAGTACATAAATGATTGACTTAAATGGATGGCAAGGAATAAGCGGTTTGCGACATCATCATTTCATCGTCATACCACCGCCATGACTTTGATGCTTATCTCAGTTATGATTTTGCTGCCTTTTTATTACATTCCCCAGTTAGCTTGGAGTCAACC
>Ga0126312_10001465_pt1 | contig 15490 bp, 16 predicted proteins | sample Plot104A_FD_92537 | JGI IMG/M metagenome (GOLD analysis project Ga0126312, IMG submission 92537) | Serpentine soil microbial communities from UC McLaughlin Reserve, CA, USA - Plot104A | ecosystem: Environmental > Terrestrial > Soil > Grasslands | place: USA: UC McLaughlin Reserve, Lake County...
AGGCGGCCGACAGCATGGAGAACGGCATCGCCGAGGTGATCCGCAAGGGCGACAAGGTCACCTATGACCTGAAGCCGTCGCGTGACGACCCCTCAGCGGTGGGTACGAGCGAGTTCGCCGACGCTGTTATCGAGGAGATGAACGCCTGATGGCAACCACAGTGACCGTCACCGGCGCGGCCGGCCAGATCGGCTACGCGCTCCTGTTCCGGATCGCGAGCGGGCAGATGCTCGGGCCGGACGAGAAGATCGACCTGCGGCTGCTCGAGATCCCCGACGCCGTGAAGGCCGCCGAGGGCACGGCCATGGAGCTCCAGGACTGCGCCTTCCCGCTGCTCGCCTCCACCGAGATCTTCGACGACGCGAAGAAGGCGTTCGACGGCGTGAACATCGCCATGCTGGTGGGAGCGCGACCGCGCTCGAAGGGGATGGAGCGCGCCGACCTGCTGGAGGCGAACGGCCAGATCTTCAAGCCGCAGGGCGGGGCGCTGAACGAGGGCGCGGCGGACGACGTGAAGATCCTCGTGGTCGGCAATCCCGCGAACACGAACGCGCTGATCGCGATGCGCAATGCGCCCGACGTCCCGAGCGAGCGCTTCACGGCCATGACGCGCCTCGACGAGAACCGCGCAGTCGCGCAACTGGCGGAGAAGCTGGGGGCGGAGATCGAGGAGGTGGAGGACCTCGCCGTCTGGGGCAACCACTCGCCGACCATGTTCCCCGACCTCTTCAACGCGAAGGTGAAGGGCGAGCGGGCCGTCGACCAGGTCGACATGGGCTGGTACGAGAACGAGTACATCCCGCGCGTCGGGAAGCGCGGCGCCGAGGTCATCGAGGCGCGCGGGGCGTCGTCGGCGGCGAGCGCGGCGAACGCCGCGATCGACCACGTGCGCGACTGGGTCCAGGGCGCGAGCGGCCTGCGCTCGATGGCGGTCGCGTCGACCGGCGCCTATGGCGTCGAGGAGGGGCTCATGTCGAGCTTCCCGGTCCGCGTGAGCGGCGGGAGCTACGAGATCGCCGAGGGCCTCGAGGTCGAGGACTTCGCCCGCGGCAAGATCGATGCGACGGTGGCGGAGCTCAAGGAGGAGCGGGACAGCGTGCGGGAGCTCGGCCTGGTCTAGAAACGGGTGGCGGTGGAGGCCGTCGCTGCGCCGCGGGCACCGCCCGCGGCTTGCGCACTACGCGGGGTGCCAGCCGCGGTCGCGCTTCTTGACCTGGCCCTCCGACTCGAGCGTGGGCATCACGCGGTAGAGGTAGTTCGCGTGGATCCCCATCGCGTCGGCCAGCTCGCGGATGGTGATCCCGGGCCGTGCCCGCACCAGCTCGAGCGCCTGCTTTGCGCGCGAGCCGCTGCCGCGCGGGCGGCCGCGCCCGCGCCGGCGCGTTGCCGTCCGCGTCTGGCGCGCGCGCCCGTTGCCGCCCACGCCGGCGAGCGCGGCGGCCGCCTTCTGAAGACGGTCGTACTCCTCGACCAGGGGGCGCAGCTCCTTCAGTCGTGTGTCGATCTCGCGACGCTTCTCGTCAAGAAAATCAGCCATTAACGAGTAATCGTAGTGTACGAGGCGCCGGGCGGTGCCCGGCGCGGAGTAACGCTTTTGTATTACTCGGTAATGCGCTTGAGTTTCTGCAAGGTTGCGTCCAACTCTTTTTGAGTGACACGCGCGACGCCGCGGCCTGCGATGCGGCCCAGCGGCCCGCCGGGAAGGTCATATTCGTTCATGTAGTGGAAGTCCGTGCAGTCCCCGTTCGACGAGTCGCCGAACTCGTAGATCACCTTCGCGTGGGAGCCGACCGGCCCCTTCCCCTCCCAGACGACCCGCTCGCACGGCTCGTTCTCCACCACGGTCCAGCGCACGTGGAACTTGCGGCCGGCGAGCCTGAGGATCTGGGTGAGCTTGGAGCCCTTCTGCAGCGCCCCCGACGGCGCGTCCTCGAGGTGATGGTGGATCGTCACCCAGTCCTCGAGCCGCTGGGGGTCCATGACCACGTCGTAGACGCGCTGCGGCGGCGCGTCGATCCGGATGTCGCGCTCGACTCTCACCGGGCCCCCAGCGGCTCGAGCTGCTCCCACTCGGCGAGCGCGTGGTCGAGCGCCCTGCCGAAGCCGTGCGGGCGCAGCCCGTACAGGCGCGGCGCCTCGTCGCCGTCGCGCGGAAGCAGGTCGGTCTCGAGGCTCTCCATCAGGGGCCGGACCAGCTCGAGCGGCTGGCCCGTCACCGCGGCCACGACCGCGCTCGCCGGCGGAGTGAGCGAGCGCCCGAATCCGAGCGGCAGCCGCGCGACGCCCATGGCCTCGGCGATTCGCTCGATCATGCGGCCGTAGGTCATCACGTCCGGTCCGGCCACGTCGAGCGATCGTCCCGCCGCCGCCTCGACCTGCGCGGTGCGAGCGAGGAACTCGATCACGTCGCGCTCGTCGATCGGCCGCGTGCTGTTGCGGCGCCAGGCCGGCAACGGAAGCACCCGCAACCGTTCCACCAGGCGAACAAGAATGCGAAAACTCGACGACCCCGCCCCGATGACGATGGACGCGCGCAGCGCGGTGGAGCCGGGGACCGCGCCGAGGAGGATCTCCTCGACCTCCAAGCGTGACCTGAGGTGGGGGGACTGTGCGCCGTCGGCGGGCACGATGCCGCCCAGGTAGACGATCCGCTCGACCCCCGCGCGGGCGGCCGCCTCCGCGAAGCTCTCGGCCATCCGGCGGTCGCGGCCGGCGAAGTCGCCGTTGACCGCCGCCTCCATCGAATGGATGAGGTAGTACGCGGTCGAGCAGGCCTCGAGCGCCTCCTCCAGGCCGGACCCGGTGAGGAGGTCGCCGCGCACGACGTCGACGTCGGTGAGGAGCTCCGGGCGGCGAGCGAGCGCGCGCACGGGCCGCCCCTCCGCGACGAGGCGGCGCAGAAGACGACTGCCGACGTATCCGGTCCCTCCGGTGACGAGCTCCATGAGAGGGGGGCTACGTTAGCCGTGGCGCAAGCCGTGGGCGGTGCACGCGGCGCAGCGATGCTGTTATCCGAAATTCGCCCCCCCGAAAAATGCGCAGCTAGCGGGGCTTCCGAAAGCGACCCTGCAAACTCCGTAAAACGGTGGGTGGCGCCGCGCGCCGAGTTGGTATTCGATGGACCTCGTGCCGACGACGAAGCCCGCCCGCTGCGAGGACTGCTACTTCCAGCAGAACATGCTCTGCGCGCTCAACCTCGGCAAGCCGTGCACGACGTTCCGCCCCGCCGAGCGCGGGCTCGCGCCCGAGCGCCAGCTCGCGTTCGTCTTCCGGACCGAGCGCACCACCGCCGCGTACGCATTTCCGCAGCCGCGCGTGTAACAGCGCGGTTAATCTGCCCTCATGCGGCTCACGGTGCTCGGCAAGTCGCCGTCCTGGCAGGACGCGGGCGGCGCCTGCTCCGGCTACCTGATCGAGGAGGAGGGCACCGCCGTCCTCGTCGACTGCGGCAACGGCGTCTTCGCGAAGCTGCGAGAGCGGATCGACTACGTGGACGTGGACGCGGTCGTGATCTCGCACCTTCACGCCGACCACTTCCTCGACCTCGTTCCGTACTCGTACGCGCTCACCTACGCGCCGCGCCAGCAGCCAGTCCCGGTCGACCGCTGGCCCGGCACCGACTGTCCGGCGTGCCCGGTGCTGCACGTGCCGCCGGGCGCGCAGGAGGTGTTCCGCCGCGTGGTCGGCGCCTGGGGCAACGAGGACCTGATCGAGAAGGCCTTCGAGCTGCGCGAGTACGACCCGTCGGACGAGATCGAGATCGGGCCCCTCCGGATCGCGTTCCAGTCGGTCCCGCACTTCACGGAGACGTTCGCGATGAGCATCAGCTCGACAAACGGCTCGGGCCGGATCGTCTACGGCGCCGACTCCAGCCCGACCGAGGCGCTCGCCGAGTTCGCGCGCGACGCCGACCTGATGCTCGTGGAGGCGACGCTGCCGCGGCCCGAGCGCACAGGTATGCGCGGGCACCTGACTCCCGGTGAGGCCGGCGGGCACGCGCGCGGCGCGGGCGCGAAGCGACTCCTCCTGATCCACATCTCGGACGAGCTCGACTGGGGCTGGGCGCGCGACCAGGCCGCCGAGACGTTCGGCGGCCCGGTCGAGGTCGCGACCGAGGGCGCGATCTTCGACGTCTAGCCAGGCCACCAGCGGCCCTCGACGCGGAGCTGCTGCGGTCTATTCTCGGTCGGAGTGACCTCCCAGCGCGACCTGTTCGCGAACTTCGAGCGCATGCGGCGTGAGATGGACGAGATCTTCGGCGACGTCTTCGAGCGGGGGCGCGGCCTGCGCGGGCGCGGCTTCATGCCCCGGGTCGACGTCTACTACACGGACGACCCGCCGCGCGCCGTCGTGAAGGTCGACCTCGCGGCCGTGGACCCCGCGGACGTCGCGCTCGAGATCCGCGGACGCCAGCTCGTGATCGCCGGCGAGCGGCGCCCGGCCGAGGCCGAGGCCGGCGGGCGCCTCTACCAGCAGATCGAGATCGAGCACGGCCCCTTCCGGCGCGTCGTCGAGCTCGGCGCGGATGTCGTCGCGGACAAGGCGAGCGCGTCCTACGTCGACGGGGTCCTCCAGGTCGAGATCCCGCTGGCGGAGCCGGACCAGTCCAGCCGCCGCGTGCCGATCTCGGACACATGAGCCCGGTCGCGCAGCCATGACGATCCACGTGCCGGCCGTGAACGGCGAGCCGGCCGCCGAGGCCGCGCTCGAGCAGCGGCTGCCGGAGGCGCTTCCGGTGCTGCCGCTCCGCGACAGCGTCGCCTTCCCCGAGACGATGATCCCGCTCGCCGTGGGCCAGGAGCGCTCGATCAAGCTCGTGGACGACGTGCTCGGCGGCAACCGGATGATGGTCATGGTGGCCTCGAAGGACCCGGAGGCCGACGAGCCGAGGGCCGACCAGCTCTACGGCGTCGGCGTCGTCGGCGTCGTGGCGCGCATGGTGAAGGTGCCCGACGGGACCGTGCGGATCCTCGTCCAGTGCGGACAGCGCGTCGAGCTCGGCGACTTCATCGCGACCTCGCCCTACCTCATCGCCCGCATCACCGAGGCGCCGGACGAGCTCGAGCCCTCGCCGGAGCTCGAGGGACTCCGCCGGAACGTCCAGGCCACCTTCTCGCGCATCATCGAGGAGCTGCCCTACCTGCCGGAGGAGCTCCTGATGGCGGTCGCGAACCTCGACGAACCGGCGGAGCTCGCGCACCTGATCGCCGGCGCCCTTCGCATAAAGACCGAGGAGAAGCAACGGCTGCTCGAGGAGCGCAACGTAACGAAGCGGCTGCGGCTGTTGTCAGAGATCCTGGCGCGCGAACTCGAGCTGGTCGAGATCGGCAGCAGGATCCAGACGCAGGTCCAGTCCGAGATGGAGAAGGGCCAGCGCGAGTACTTCCTGCGCCAGCAGCTGCGCGCGATCCAGGAGGAGCTCGGCGAGGTCGACGAGCAGCAGGCGGAGGCCGAGGAGCTCCGGCGGCAGCTCGAGGAGGCGGGCTTGCCCGAGCACGTCTGGACGGTCGCGGAGCGCGAGCTCGGCCGCTTCGAGCGGCTGCCGCCCCAGGCTGCCGAGCACGGCGTGATCCGCACCTACCTCGAATGGCTCGCCACGCTGCCGTGGTCGAAGTCGACCGAGGACAACCTCGACCTGAAGCACGCGCGCGCCGTCCTCGACCGCGACCACTACGACATCGAGCGCGTGAAGGACCGCATCCTCGAGTTCCTCGCGGTGCGCAAGCTGAACCCGGAGGCGCGCAGCTCGATCGTGCTGTTCGTCGGCCCGCCGGGAGTGGGGAAGACCTCGCTCGGACGGTCGATCGCCTCCGCCATGGAGCGTCAGTTCGAGCGCATGTCGGTCGGCGGCGTGCGCGACGAGTCGGAGATCCGCGGCCACCGGCGCACGTACATCGGGGCGATGCCCGGCACGATCGTGCGGGCGCTGCGCGACGCCGAGTCGAACAACCCGGTGCTGATGATCGACGAGATCGACAAGATGGGCGCCGACTTCCGCGGCGACCCGGCCAGCGCGATGCTCGAGGTGCTCGACCCCGAGCAGAACACGGCGTTCCGCGACCACTACCTCGACGTCCCCGTCGACCTCTCGCACGTCTTCTTCATCTGCACGGCGAACCAGGTGGACACGATCCCGCCTGCGCTGCTCGACCGGATGGAGGTCATCGAGCTGTCCGGCTACACGCACGAGGAGAAGCGCGAGATCGCGACGCGCTACCTGGTGCCGCGCCAGATGGAGCGGAATGGGCTGGGGCGATCGAAGATCGGCCGTGGGCAAGCCGTGGGCGGTGCCCGCGGCGCAGCCATCGTCTTCACGAAGCCATCGCTCGACCGGATCATCGACGGCTACACGCGCGAGGCCGGCGTGCGCTCGCTCGAGCGCGAGATCGGCTCGATCTGCCGCAAGGTCGCCCGCGAGTTCGCCGAGGGCTCGCGCCGCTCGAAGCGGACGATCCGCCCCGAGACGGTCACCGAGCTGCTCGGCAAGCCGCGCTTCCAGTCCGAGGTGAAGCGGCGGACCAGCGAGCCCGGCGTGGCGACCGGCCTCGCCTGGACGCCCGTCGGCGGCGACGTGCTGTTCGTCGAGGCGACCGCCTACCCGGGCGACGGCAAGCTCCAGATCACGGGGCAGCTCGGCGACGTGATGAAGGAATCGGCGGCCGCGGCGCTGTCGTACGTGCGAAGCCGCGATGGCGAGATTCCCCAGGACTGGTTCAGCGAGCACGACCTGCACGTCCATGTCCCGGCCGGGGCGATCCCGAAGGACGGCCCGAGCGCGGGTATCACGATGGCCACCGCGATCGCCTCGCGCGTGACCGGGCGGCCCGTGCGCTCGGACACGGCGATGACCGGCGAGATCACGCTGACCGGCATGGTGCTCCCGATCGGAGGGCTCAAGGAGAAGGCGCTCGCGGCGCAGCGCGCCGGGATCAACCGCCTGATCATCCCGCGCCGCAACGAGCCCGACATCGACGACATCCCCGAGCCGCTCCGCAAGAAGATGAGGTTCACGCTCGTGGATTCGGTCGACGAGGTGCTCGCCACGGCCCTGCGCAAGCATCCGGTGCGGCCCAAGGCCTCCTAGACGCGGCGTGTGCGCTTAGCACCGCCCGGGTAGAGTGTGCGCCTGGCAAGCGGATCGAGGAGAGCAATGGCAGCAAAGAAAAAGGCCGCTAAGGCCGGGGCCGGAGCGTACGCCGCCGGCAAGGCGGTCCGCTCGAACACCTATGTGAAGCGGCTCGTCGACGACGAGGAGCTGCGCGACAACCTCCGCAACGCGTTCGAGTCCGCGAGGAAGGCCTACACGCGGATGTCGAACGGCAAGGGCCCGGTCAAGGCCGTGACGGAGGACAAGAAGGTGCAGCGCGAGCTGCGCGACGCCGCGACTTCGCTGAAGGACGCCGCCGACTCGTTGCGCGGTGGGAAGCGGAAGAAGCGCGGCAAGGGCCGTCTGCTCCTGATGGCGGTCGTCGGCGGGGCCATTGCGCTCGCCGCGAGCGAGGGCCTTCGCAAGAAGGTGCTCGACGCGCTCTTCGGCGCGGAGGAGGAGTTCGAGTACACCGCGAGCACCACCCCCGAGCCGAGCAGCACGAGCGAACCGGTGGGCACCACCTAGCGCGGTCCCACAGCGAGCTTTTGGAAAGGGCGCCAAGGGCGCCCTTTCCCGTTTGGGGGCCAGATGACCGGGTAGCGCCTATCCGGGAGGTAGAGGCATATGAGGCGCTGGTATCTGCTGTTGTTGGTGCCGTTTGCAGGGCTTTTGTACCCGCCGCTCTACGCGACGCAGGACCCGCAGCTGTTCGGGTTCCCCTTCTTCTACTGGTACCAGTTCGCGTGGGTGCCGGTGACGGCTGCGCTCACCTACTTCGTGTACCGGAAGACCCGGTCGGGAGAGCCGTCGCCCGCTGATCGCGGCACCGGCCGCTTCCGCCGGGAGGTGGCGTCATGAGCTTCGAGACAAACGCCGTCACCATCACCGTCTTCTCCGCGCTGTTCCTGCTCGTAACGGTGCTCGGCTTCGTGGCCGCGCGCTGGAAGCGGGGCGATCTCGACCTGCTCGACGAGTGGGGCCTCGGCGGCCGTCGCTTCGGAACGGTCATCACCTGGTTCCTGCTCGGTGGCGATCTGTTCACCGCGTATACGTTCATCGCGGTCCCCGCGCTCGTCTTCGCGGTCGGCGCGGGCGGGTTCTTCGCGCTGCCCTACACGATCATCGTCTTCCCGCTGGTCTTCCTCGTGATGCCGCGGCTGTGGTCCGTCGCCTCGAAGCACAGGTACGTGACCGGTCCGGATTACGTGAAGGGCCGCTACGGCAGCCGCTCGCTCGCGACTGCGATCACGTTCACCGGGCTGCTCGCGACCATGCCGTACATCGCCCTCCAGCTGGTGGGCATCGAGGTCGTGATCCAAGCGCTCGGCATCGGCGGCGGCCACCTGCCGCTGATCATCGCGTTCGCGATCCTCGCCGCATACACGTACACGAGCGGCCTGCGCGCGCCGGCGATGATCGCGCTCGTCAAGGACACGCTGATCTACGCGACGGTGATCGTCGCCGTGATCTACATCCCGTCGAAGCTCGGCGGGTTCGACCACATCTTCAGCGCGGCCGGCGACGCGCTACCGAAGCGTGACGAGCCGGGCGCGCTGATCCCGTCCGGCGCCGACGCGCAGGTAGCCTACGCGACGCTCGCGCTCGGCTCGGCGATGGCGCTGTTCCTGTATCCGCACGCGCTGACCGCGGTGCTGAGCTCGCGCTCGCAGGATGTGGTGCGGCGCAACATGTCGCTCCTGCCTGCATGGACGTTCCTGCTCGGGCTCATGGCGCTCCTCGGCTACATGGCCATAGCCGCGGGCATCAAGGTGACCGAGCCGAACCTCACGGTTCCGGCGCTCTTCGACAACATGTTCCCGAGCTGGTTCTTCGGCGTAGCGCTCGCGGCGATCGCGATCGGCGCGCTGGTGCCGGCGGCGGTGATGTCGATCGCCGCGGCGAACCTCTTCACGCGGAACATCTGGAAGGAGTTCGTCCGACCCGACTGCTCGGACCGCGAGGAGTCGCAGGTCGCGAAGATCGTGTCCCTCGTGGTGAAGGCCGGCGCGCTGGCGTTCGTGCTGTTCCTGCCCACGAAGTTCGCGATCGACCTCCAGCTGCTCGGCGGAGTGTGGATGCTCCAGACGCTGCCGGCCGTGATGCTCGCGCTGTACACGCGCTGGCTCCATCGCTGGGGCCTCCTGGCGGGCTGGGCCGCCGGCATGGTCGCCGGCACCTGGATCGCGGCCTCGCAGGACTTCGTGCCGGTATGGGCTACGCCGATCATCGGCGCCACCGCATACACCGGGCTGGTGGCACTCGTCCTGAACCTCGCCGTCGCGAGCGTCCTGACGCTGGTCCTCGGCCGGCATGGACGGGCGGACGAGCTGGACGAAACCCGCGACGTGGACTACGACGAGCTGCGCGAGACGCGCGAGCCGGCGCCCGCGGTGGGCGCAGGTGTGGCCTAGAGACCGGGCCGTCGGACATGGCCTGACTGGCCAGCCAACTAAGATGCGCGCTGGATGGAGGCTGCGACCAGCGCGCCGCGCAAGCTCGAGGGCGACAAGGCCCAGCGGATCATCGCCGCGATGCGGGCGAGCGTCGGCACCCGCGGCGCGGCGGCGTCGACCTTCGACCACGTGGCCCGCGAGGCGGGCGTCTCGCGCGGCCTCCTGCACTACTACTTCGGCTCGAAGGAGCGGCTGCTCGTCGAGGTGGTCCGCCACGACGGCAACGCTCGCATCGCCAACATGGACGAGCGGCTCGCGAAGGCGCAGAGCGCGGACGAGATCGTCGATGCGCTCGTCGTAGGGCTCGAGGAGTTCCTCGAGGACGACGCCGGCGGGCAGGCCGTGATCTACGAGATGCTGAGCGCCTCGCGCCACTCCGAGGAGATCCGCGCCGAGCTCGCCGCGCTCTACCGCCAGTGGCGCGAGCGCCTCGCCGGCTGGCTGCGCACGAAGGAGCGCGAGGGCGTGATCCGCCTCCAGGCAGAGCCCGAGGCGGTCGCGTCGATCCTGTTCTCCCTGGGCGATGGCTTCGGCATCCAGGTCCTGTCCGACCCGGACTGGGACCGCCAGGCAGCGTTCGAGCTCGGCGTGGCCACCGCGCGCCGCATGCTCGGCGCGGGTTAGTCTCTCCGGGTGCGCCGGGCCCTCGTCGCGCTCCCGCTCCTGTTGCTCGCCCTCGTGCCGTCCTCCGGCGCGCAGTCGCTCCCGCCCTGCAGCTCGGAGCAGTTGGTGCCCGACCTCTCTGTCGACCCCGTGATGTACGCGACCCACACGTACTTCGCCGAGGTCAGCTTCGAGCCACCCCCGTCGTCGACGAAGGTCTACGAGCCGGTCAACGTCCGGGTGGCCGGACCTGCGTGGGTGGTCTCGAGATTCAGATTCGACGGGCGCGGGCGCCTCGATCTGAAGCCGCGGACGGGCGGCACGCTTCCCCTGACCGTGTCCTGGGACCAGCAGGAGCTCGACAAGACGGCGCCAGACTGCTCCGCGAGCGTCACGTTCGAGCGTACGGTCGGCGACGCGCTGCCGGTGGTGATCCGCCCGTACAAGAGGAGGCCGGTGTTCGGCCTGAACGGGCCGGGCTACGGATTCACGCTCCGGATCTTGTTCGCCACCCAGGGGTCGAACAGGGACGCGTGGGACGCCGCCGACATGACTCCGATCCGGGTCGAGGCCAGGGCGGTCCGGAGGGCCAGGCGGCCCAGCCGGGCGGTGGCACCGGCCGTCATCGAGTTCCCGCCGGGAGAGCCAAAGGTGCGGCGCGACACGAAGGGCGTGGTCCAGGTCCGCCGCGCCCGCCCGCAGGCCGATCCCTATCTCGTCGAGGTATTCGTCGCGACCCGCAAGGGGCGCGCCCGCCGCGGCCTGACCATCGATGTGAGCCAGGGCGGGCGGAGCCTCGGCAGCTTCACGCTGGTGGGCACCTGCAACACGCGGATCTCGTACGGGAACATCTCCGCCAACTGCAACTTCAAGGGCCGCCAGCCGTGGCTGGCGGGCCCCCTCTGAGCCAACCCTCCATGTGCACGCCCGCGGGACCGTGCGGGTTCCGGATCGTGAGCTTCGTCACAGAAGGTGTGGGCATTTCCGGGTATTCATGGGGCGAGTGCAGGGGGCGATGGACAGACTTGCAGGCTTTCTGGAGCGGCGCAGGTGGCTCGTCCTGGCGGCCTGGCTGCTGCTCCTGCTGGCCGCGCTCCCCTTCGCGGCGAGGCAGACCGACCACCTCACGAGCGGCGGCTTCGAGGTGCCCGGCTCGCAGTCGCAGGTCGTCGGCGAGAACATCGACCGCTTCGAGGGCGCTCAGCGCGACCAGGTCGCCGTCGTGCTCGCACGGCGCGAGGGCGCCGGCGCCGCGGCGGCGCGCTCCGAGGTAGATCGCGTCGGCCGCATCGCCGGGGAGCTTCCGCACGTCGAGCTGACCGCGGAGGCCGCCGCCCGCGCCAAGCGCGAGGCGGACTCCGCCTCGATCACCGTCGTGCCGCTCGCGGTGAACGGCGAACGCGACCAGACCGCGGACATGGCCGTGGACTTCCGCGACGAGCTCCTTGCCGGGGCGCACGGCGCCGTCGAGCCCCACCTCGTCGGCCAGCAGGCGATGTGGGCCGGCATGCAGGACCTCACGAAGGAGGACCTCGCGAGCGCCGAGCGGATCGGCTTCCCGGTCGTCCTCATCATCCTGCTCGCCGTCTTCGGGTCGCTCGCCGCGGCGTCGCTGCCGCTGGCGCTCGGCTTCGCCAGCGTGATGATCACCGGCGCGTCCATCTTCTTCCTCTCCCAGGCCACGCCGATGTCGGTGTTCGTGACCAACATCGCGTCGATGATCGGGATCGGGGTGGCGGTCGACTACTCGCTGTTCGTGCTCGCCCGCTACCGCGAGGAGATCCGCGGCGGCGCCGAGCGCGACGAGGCGCGCCGCATGGCGCTCCGCACGTCGGGCCTCGCGGTGGCGTTCTCCGGGGTCACGGTGATGCTCTCGCTCGCCGGCCTCTACCTCGTCGACTCCACGACGATCCGGTCGATGGCGGTCGGCGCGATCATCGTCGTGGCCATCTCGATCCTCGCCGCCCTGACGCTGCTGCCGGTGCTGATGAGCCTGTTCGGGCGCCGCGCCTACTCTCGCGGCCGGCTCGCGGTGCTGTTCGGCGTGTTCGTCCGGTTGGTGCGCACCCGGCCGCGCCGCCGCGGCTCGACGCGGAAGACGCCGCGCGCCGGCTTCTGGGAGCGCTGGACGTCCGCCGTCACCAAGCGCCCCTGGGTGTCGGCGCTCGCCGCCGCCGCCGCGCTGCTCGCGCTGGCCATCCCGGCACTGTCACTCGACTTCGGCAACGGCGCGCTGCGGCAATTCCCGAAGGACAACGAGACGCGCGTGGGCGCCGAGCTCGCCGCGCAGAAGACGGGTCCGGGCGCCAGCGGCCCGGTTCAGGCGATCGCCGAGCTCGACAGCGGTCGCGTCACGGACGAGGGCAACCGCTCCGCGCTCAGCTCATACACCGCCGAGCTGCGGCGTGACCCGGAGGTGGCGCAGGTCGCGGAGCCCGCGCCCTCGCGCGACGGGCGCGCCGCGCTCGTCACGGTGATCCCGAGGCACGACCCCGAGAGCGCGCAGGCGGAGGCGCTCGTCGACCGCATGCGCGACGACCCCGGCGCCCTCGGCGGCGTGGCCGAGATCCAGGTCGGCGGCGCCACGGCGTTCAACTCGGACTTCGTCGAGCTCGTGTCAGGGTCGCTATGGAAGATCCTCCTGTTCGTCCTCGTCTTCAGCTATCTCGTGCTGTTCCTGCTGCTCAGGTCGGTGCTGCTGCCGCTGAAGGCGGTGGTGATGAACCTGCTGTCGGTCGCGGCGGCGTACGGCGTGCTCGTGATGGTCTTCCAGTACGGCTGGTTCGACGGGCTGCTCGGCTACGACTCGCTCGGCTACGTGAACGCGATGACGCCGCCGTTCCTGCTCGCGATCGTGTTCGGCCTGTCGATGGACTACGAGGTGTTCCTGCTGTCGCGGATCCGCGAGCGGTATGGCGAGCGCGTGGCGCGCGCGAGCGATCGATCTCATTTCGACGCGACCGGCGAGACCAAGCGCTCCGTCGCGGAGGGCCTCCGCGCGAGCGCCGCCACGATCTCGAGCGCGGCGCTGATCATGGTCGCGGTGTTCGGCGTGTTCGCCGGCACGGGCACTCCCTCGATCAAGGAGATCGGCGTCGGGATGTCCGTGGCGATCGCGCTCGACGCGACGCTCGTGCGCCTGATCCTGGTGCCCGCCACGATGGAGATCATGGGCCGCTGGAACTGGTGGCTGCCGAAGCGCGTGGACCGCGTGCTGCCGCACGCGGGCTTCGAGAGCCGCTCACGCGAGCCGGCCCTCGATCTCGGCCGCTAGCTCGCTCACCGCGATACGCTCCTGCTCGAGCGTGTCGCGGTCGCGGAGCGTCACGGTGTCGTCCTCCATCGTCTGGTGGTCGACGGTGACTCCCCACGGCGTGCCGATCTCGTCCTGGCGGCGGTAGCGCTTCCCGATCGAGCCGCCCGCGTCGTACTCGGCGGCGAAGCGCCCGCGCAGCTCCTCGTAGATCGCGCGCGCCTTCTCGGGCTGGCCGTCCTTGTTCACGAGCGGCAGCACCGCCACCTTGACGGGCGCCATGTGCGGGGCGAGGCGAAGCACGGTGCGCCGCTCGCCGCCGATCTCGTCCTCGTCATAGGCGTCGCAGAGGAGCGCCAGCACCGTGCGGCCGACGCCGCCGGCGGGCTCGATCACGTGCGGCACGTAGCGCTCGCCGTTCGCGGTGTCCACGTACTCGAGCTTCTGGCCGGAGAACTCGGCGTGCTGGGTGAGGTCGAAGTCCCCGCGGTTCGCGATTCCCTCTAGCTCGGACCACCCGACCGGATACAGGTACTCGATGTCGCTGGTTGCACTCGAGTAGTGAGACAGCTCGTCCGGACCGTGCTCGCGCAGCTTCAGCGCCTCGCGATAGATTCCCAGCGACACGTACCACTCCATCCGCTGATCCATCCAGTAGCGGTGCCACTGCTCGGCTTCGTCGGGCGGCACGAAGAACTCCATCTCCATCTGCTCGAACTCGAGTGTGCGGAAGACGAAGTTGCCCGGCGTGATCTCGTTGCGGAAGGACTTGCCGATCTGGGCGATGCCGAATGGCGGCTTCCTGCGCGCGTACTGGAGCGTGGTCTTGAAGGCGAGGAAGATGCCCTGGGCGGTCTCCGGGCGGAGGTAGACGGTCGACGCCGCGTCCTTCACCGGGCCGATCTGGGTCTCGAACATCAGGTTGAACTCGCGCGCCTCGGTCAGGTCGCAGTCGAGGTGCTCGCCCGGCCGCTTCGAGGGGGCGCGGCCGCAGCGCACGTCCGGGTGCTCGGCCACGCCGTCGAGGGCCTCCTGGAGGTGGTCCGCGCGGAAGCGGAGCTTGCAGGTCCGGCACTCGACCAGCGGGTCGCTGAACCCGGCCAGGTGGCCGGACGCCTCCCACGTGCGCGGGTGCTGGATGATCGCCGAGTCGAGCGCCACGATGTCGTCGCGCTCCTGGATCATCGCCTTCCACCAGGCGCCCATGACGTTGTTCTTCAGGAGGACGCCGTAGTGCCCGTAGTCGTAGGTGTTGGCGATGCCGCCGTAGATCTCAGACGCCGGGAAGATCAGGCCGCGCCGCTTGCAGAGCGCGACGATCTTGTCCATGGTCACCGGGCCGGGCACGGCGGCGGAGGCTATCGAGGAGCCCGAACACCCCGGACTTTCCGCATCTTCATGTGAACACAATGTGACCATTTGTTCAGCGGTGGGGTACGTTCGGCTCGATGGTCGGACTGGCCCTGCGCCCGATCTCCCACCTCACCGCCTGGATCGTCTGGCACGCAGCGCGGGTGTCGCTGCTCGAGGACCTGGACAGCCCCAAGCCGCCGCGAAACTAGGCGTTGCCGCTCCGGCTCATCGGCGAATCGCTTCCGAGGTGGAGAAGCGACCCGCGCGAGTCGGCGTGACGGTCAAGCGCTACCGCTGGACGCCCCCACCGGTCGCACTGGCGGCATCCTAAGCGAACCGATTGACACCCAAAAACGCCTTAGGGCTGCTGCTTCTGGCACTCCTATACTGAGAGTGCAGCTCGCTGCGGGAAGTCCCTGCAAGCGCGCGGGTTTTCCCGCGCTCTCGCGCTAGGCCGCGAACGTGACGCGAACATGTGCTGGCTTCCTCGCTAACCCGGACACCCGAGTTGCGACTATGGCTGGCAGCCGTCCGCTTCGTCCCGGACGCCTGAGTTGCCGGTGAGGCGCTGACCCCTTTCGGGGTCGGCGCCCGCCGAAGCTGTCAGGCGCCGTCGGAGACGGGGCGGGGGAGGCTCGGAACACAACTTAGGTGGAGGACGAAGAAATGCACGACCTGACGGTTGACGTGCAGTCCTTGCTAGGGCGGGACTGGTCCGAAGATGAACTTGCGCGGCTC
>Ga0126312_10001466_pt1 | contig 15482 bp, 21 predicted proteins | sample Plot104A_FD_92537 | JGI IMG/M metagenome (GOLD analysis project Ga0126312, IMG submission 92537) | Serpentine soil microbial communities from UC McLaughlin Reserve, CA, USA - Plot104A | ecosystem: Environmental > Terrestrial > Soil > Grasslands | place: USA: UC McLaughlin Reserve, Lake County...
AAGGACGTCGAGATCCCTTCTCAGATGCAGCGGGCGATGGCCAGGCAGGCTGAGAGCGAGCGCGAGAGGCGGGCGAAGATCATCGCTGCAGAGGGTGAGTACCAGGCCTCAGAGCGCCTCAGGCAGGCAGCAGACAGGCTCGAGAGCCCGACGGCTCTGCAGCTAAGGCTTTTTCAGACGATGGGCGAGATAGCGGTCAACCAGAACTCGACCATCATTCTGCCCATCCCCATCGACCTCCTCAGACCATACCTGGAGTCCCAGAACGGATCTTACGGCGAGGGGGTCAGGGCGTCGCGGCGCGAGGAGAAGAGAGAGGCCGAGCGGGAGGCTGAGCGCCTCTACGAAGAGACCGTCGGAGACGCCGCGCGCGAGGTGTCGAGTGAGGCAGTGAGCAGCGAGATGCCAGACGGGGAAGCCAACCGGTAGGTCGGCTTCAGCCGCTGAACATCCTACGCCACCGAGCTCGGGAGGGTCGGCGGACCGCCGGCCCTCCCGTCCAGGATGTTGATCAGGGAGCTGGCGGCTCGTCGTAGAGCTTGGAGGTGCTGGGCCGGATGACGCGATCGATGGCCCAGTCGGCGAGCCCGGCCTGAAGCGCGCTCAGGGGCCGTGGCGGACCTCTCCGGGCGGTCGGAGACCTGTCCGAGTACCTCGAGGAGCCTGGACGTTTCCCCGAAACTACCCGTCGGCTCGCGCTCGAGGCCACGCGGGACGCCAACGCGGTGCTCCAAGAGCGAAACGACCTAGTGATCGCCGCGCTGGTCGCCCAGATCCGCTCGACGACGGTGAACATCTTGAGGGGACCGGCATGGACTACGAAGGGACGCTCGCCGCGCTCGAGGCTTCGGTTGCCAGCTCGCCCCAAGAGACTGCCGACGCCCCGGGGAGCCCCGATCCTCCTCAGGAGCCGAAATAGTGGACGATACGGACGCGCCGTCCGCCATCAGCAGTCCCACTAACCGGTGCTTCGCTTGCTTAGGGTGGCGGGGATCAGAGAGACCCGCAAGGAAACGCGCGAGCGCAAGCGCCCGAATTCCTGACATCGTTTGACACCACTCTGACACCACCGGGGACGCAATACGGTGCAACACCCAGCAAGCCGGAGACGATAAAACCGCTTAGATATGCAGGATTTGCAACCCCGTGCAAACCCCTGCAACGCCTGAGTTATCACTCGTAGCTGGAGCAGGGGTAAGCGGTTCGAGTCCGCTCGTCGGCTCTCTTGATTCGGCTTAGATATGGGAAATTCTCGAAGATTCAGGATGCCGCCGCTTTATCGCCGGGAGCTCTTGACACCACTGGGCTACTAGTTGAGGGCTTTGTGCACCTCGTCAGCGGTGTTCCAGCCCATTGAAGGCCTTTACTGCTCCACTGATCCTCACCTCGCTGATCGGGGCGGCGTGTGGAGGCATGATAGGCAGTCAGTAAACCAACAGCGACCCAAGTTGCCGAGGCAACGAAGCGTCCGCGTAAACCAGGCTGGGCGATAGACCACAACATTTCTAGCCTCGGATTCGTGCTGTGCGAATCCGAGGCTAGGATTTATCAACGATGTTTTCTAGGGTTCTATCCGTTTAGTCTTTCCGGAGCTTATCTTCATGTCCGTCATTAATCGGTCGCCAGCCCTATCGGCTCCTGATGCGGGTGCTGGTTGAAGAACCGTACCATCTCCGCGGAGGCGTCGGGTCCCTTGGGGTCGGTGTACGAACCGGAGGAGCTACCGCCCGACCACGCGTGGCCGAGCCCATGGACAGTCCAGCGCTCGACAATGGCCCGCCCTCCGGCGTCACGGTAGGTGGCGCGGGTGTAGGCATGCCCGCCGGGAATCTGTCCCTGGCGCACCGTCCCGCGCGACGTCGATCCGCCTGCCTCGTCTCGACCACGTGTGGTCTTGGCGGTGCAGTAGTGTTCGAGCAAGTGATCGGCGTTGCGCGGGTGAACCGTCTTGTCATGGTCCCCGTGGAACACGATCGCCGGCACTATCCGGGCGGACTCCCAGGTGGCTGTCGCGGTGGGAACATTCCGTCGGGAGGTAGCTGCCCCCCCTTGGTGCATCGCGGCGAAGGCAGAGGGCATATCGTGGGCCGCGCCAGGAGCGAGACCTGAGTGGACGCCGACTGCAGCGTAGAGGTCAGGGTATGCCTCGGCCATGATCGCTGCCATCGCCCCACCAGCTGACATGCCTGCCACGTAGACTCGGTCATCGGCGACGTTGTACTCGTCGATGATCTGGCGCGTGATACCGGCGACCAGCGACGGCTCGCCCCGCCCGCGCCGCTGGTCTTCGGCCTTGAACCAGTTCCAGCACTTGTTCATGTTGGCGCCCTGGGCTTGTGCAGGATAGGCCACGAGGAACAGATGCTCCTCGGCGAGCGCGTTCATGCGCGTGCCGGCGGCGATGTCGTTGGGATTCTGGGTGCAGCCGTGGAGCATCACGACCAAAGACACTTCCTGGCCTATGTAGCCGCTCGGGATGTACAGCTTGTAAGAACGGGTCCCAGCCTGATTGGTGTAGGAGCGTTCAACGAACCGGCCCCCTGCCGGAACAACCTCCGGACTGGCCTCGCCTTGTTTTGGGCTGGGCATGGTAGCAGGCAGCCCGGGCAACCCCCCCGGTATGGTCAAGGGCAGGCCGTCCGGCATAGATAAGGGCAAGCTGCCAAAGAGATGGGGCGAAGTAGCGGGCTGCGGGGCTGCGGCCGGTCCACGACCTGCGGCAGCCCGACTAGCCGTCCCAGGGTGCGGGACTTCGTCCACGACGCTACTTTCCACATCTATTGGCTCGTCGGCACCACCGGGGCTGGCCGGCGAAGCCACCGGGGTGAATCGGCTTCCGAGGGAGCTACCCCCGAGGGCGCGTTGGATGACGGCGGTCGCCTCGGCCAGGTCGCCCTCCTGCATGAGGCGCATCGCCTCCGCCATGCCGCCCTGTATCTGGTCACTCATAGCCATTTTCTCCCTTCTTGCCATCTCTTTACCATCTATATACCATCTACACAGATGGTAGCTTACACCTTGAGAGGTCCCTGTCAAGCAATCAGAGCAAGCTGCTGCGGAAAATTGCACTTGGGCTTCGATCTAGGGAGGACGAAATCGGGCGTCATAGCGTGGGCGCCGAGTGAGACCTCAGGGGCGTCTATCGAGGCTGCCCACTACGTTTGAGACACCGAATCCCCGCACAACAAAGGAACGCGTGATATTAACAGACCGAGGATCGCTGGCACTATCAGGAGCCAAAACGCAACCAAAGTCAAAGTGAGGCCAGAGCGGTCGCGGCTCAACTCGCGGCCATACTTACCAAGCTTGTCGCCGAACACGCGATAAAGCTTCTTACATCGAGGAGGCAAAGGCTTCTTACATCGAGGAGGCAAAGAAAAGAGCTACGCCGGTCTTAGGGATTAGCCGCTCTGCTTCCTTATATAGCACTTGACCGACACATCAGTTGACGAGGTACGAAACGTTAGGCTGGGGTTGTAACCGGAAGGTGGAGAAGATGTCGATCTTGTTTGCGATAAATGACAGGCAGAAGAAAGCGGTCTCTCAACGCTAGTGTGTGTGTCCACCTTGTCCTTTACGTCGATCGGATGCGCTCCGCCAGCGCCGACTTCACAGCTGGGCTCGCTCGCAAGGCTCCCAGAACGTCGATAGAGGCGATTGTCGCCAACGCTAACTCCGGAGTGACGTCGTCTGCTATGCTCGCCAGGCCTAGCACCCTTATCTCCAGCGTCTCGCCGGCTTGGCGCACTGCCTCCAGGTCACGGCTGGCGTAATGCTGCAGACCGAGGACCAACTCCTTACGGGCTACCGTCTGCTTGACCGCTTCGGCGTGCGTGCCTAGCTGGTTGCGGATCGCCGTGCGGATAAAGTCCGTGCGGTTCTGGTAGAAACCTTCCTGCACCAGCAGATCGATCTGCCCGAGATCCACCAGCCCCAGATTGATCGTGATCTTCTCTGTCTCACTCACTTTGCCATCTCCTTACCATCCGAATGGACGGTAACATATACACTCTAGTTCCGCTATCAAGTAGGTTGGAGTAGCCGATTCTATGCATCAGTCACTCCTCCAGGCCTTGTAATAGCTGTATAAAATAGGGCGCAAAGAGTTGATGGGGGTGGACGATGCGACATGCGGTTATCGGAGCGGGTGGGGTCGGCCTCTGACACCACTTTGACACCACCGGGAACGCAATACGGTGCAATAGGGGGCAAGGCACAGAAATGAGAACCCTATAGATATGCGCATTTTGCAATCTCGTGCAAACCCCTGCAACGCCTGATTTATCACTCGTAGCTGGAGCAGGGGTAAGCGGTTCGAGTCCGCTCGTCGGCTCTCCAATCGGCTTATCTAAGCTCCCCGGGTCTGGCTTGCGGCGTGTTGTATCTCAGGATGCCGGCATCGGCGTCGCGCGGCTCAAGGACAGCCCATCCTCGGAGAACAAGATGGTAGCCGAGTGTGAGGACTGCGCCCGCCTGAGTACCCTCGCCGGCCAATCGTCTATTGCCTCCTCAATCGCGGCTGTCTTGACGACGAGGTGCCGGGCGTCGACGAGTTCGGTCAACCTCTTTTGCTGTTCTAGGGCCGTCTCCAGGTCGACGTGCATGGCCCAGTTGAAGCAGGCCCACACGGTGCGCCCCTTCTCACCCTCTTCCTCCAAAAGTTGCGCGAGCTCGCCCCACCGCCCACCCCCTAGGGGATCTGTCTCGGGCCTCATCAGGAAACGCCCCTCCCGCTCCAAGCGCCCGACCTCCAGGCCGTTCTTCTCAAACTCGGCGCGCAGCTCGTCTGCTGGCGCATCCTCGCCACCGTAGAACTTCACCAACATCCCGCCCCTAGCCTCGCCGACCTGGAAGTAGGCCACATCGAGGCGGTGCATCAGGCCGATGTTCTGGGTGATCGCGAGTACGTTGTCGGGCACTTGCAAGAAAGAACTCAGCTGCCCAACCAGCGTGCTCGGGCGCTCACTGCGCCTCAGGAAGTCCTCCAGGGCCTCCCGCCTGACGCGCCAGTGCTTGCCGACCTTCAGGCACGGTAGGCGTCCCTCGCGGCACCAGCGCCACACCGTGGTCTCCTTGACCCCAATCAGTGCCGCGACTTCCTCCGCGCCTAGCAGCTCCATCATCTCTGGCGACCGTCCCATGCTCTCCCCATCCTAACCCTTGCGACGCCTTCGTTACACCTTTCGGGCCATTTTACTTGGTTTTACTTGACTCTACTTGTCTTTACTTTATCATGCCTGCGTAAGGTAACCGAACGCCGCGGAGACGCGGTGAGCGAAAGGGGTCACATGAGTGACATGAGCGCGCAAGGGGCGGCTCCCAAGGTTGCTACCCGAGAGAGGGATGCCGGCATCGAGAGGAGCACAGAGACAAAAGCTTCCACCAAGACCAGCGAGTTCTTCGTCTACCTGGCCGCCGCGGCCGCCATCCTGATCGCGTCCTTGGTGGTGGACGGCTTCAACGCAACCGAGGGGTGGATGTTCTTCACCTTCCTCTCGATCGGCTACATGGTAAGCCGCGGGCTAGCGAAGTCGGGTTCTAGGGAGCCTTACCGCGACTAGCAGGCGACTGCGGGCGAAGCTGGAAGGGTCGGGATCTTCGGGCTCCGGCCCTTCTGCGTGACCGCAAGGTGCATTAGAGAAGGGTGTAAATTGGACTTGGTGGTCAGAGCGGGTAACGAATCTGTGGCTCTCGCGTGGTTGGAGGATGCTCTAGAACACGCTTACGCCCACGGGCAGATGAAGACCCTAGCCTACGTAGAAGCGGTCATGGAAGACGTGGTGTTCGTGATGGAGATGGCCGAACGGGAGTCGTCTACCGTTGGGTAGGGGTTGCCTGTTCTGGATAGTGCTCAGCATCTTGCTCAGCGTTGGATTAACCATCCTCCTCAACCTCGGCCTCTTCGCGTTTGGTGGTTAGCACTGCGATAAAGCCGCGGGCTCGCCAAGTCGGATTCGAGGGAACCCTACCCGGCGGATCCCTAAACACCACAGGCGCCAAGCGGCGTCTGATCTAACGGCCGTCACGGCCGTGAGGGACCGGGGTGAGTACCCTCGGCCCCTTACTCATAAGAGAGATCTATAAGCTAGGAGGTACAACATCGTGGTAATCGAAAGCATGGAGATCGTCTTTGTCAGCGTGGCACTGATCGTGTTTGTCGTCGCCACCATCATGATGCTCCGTAGCCGGTGAAGGAGCACGGTGTAGCCGCTTCGAAGTCCGCCACCTAAAGAGAGGTAGGTTTTTGTGCAATACGTAGTGGCCGTGTTGGTGGGGCTGGTGCTCGCGGAGGTGGCTACCCTGATCACCACCATCTACCTCCACCGCGTCCTGTCGCACAAGTCAATCCGGCTCCATCCGGCGCTGACGATGCTCATGCGCTTTGGGACGTGGATGCTCACCAGCATCTCTCCGAGGGAGTGGGTAGCCGTACACCGCAAGCACCACAACTTCAGCGACGTAGAGGGAGACCCCCACAGCCCCCACATCGAGGGCTACTGGCAGATCATGCTCGCCAACGTCTACTACTATCGCCGCGAGGCCAACAATGGCGATACCCTGGAGAAGTACGCCGCGGACCTCCCCTTCGACCGCCTCGACAAGGCACTCTTCAGACGCGGCACATTGGGCTTCTCCCTGACTGGCTTGATCCTGATCCTCCTGATGGGGTTGGGCCCCGGCCTGGTGGCGCTCGTTACGCTCGCGGTCGTTTACCTGGTACTCAACGCCGCGATCAACGGCGCGGGCCACACCTTCGGCTACAAGAGCTTCGCGAACGACGCGACCAACCTCAGGCTCCTGGCGCTCATCACTTTCGGGGAAGGCCTGCACAACAACCACCACGCACGCCCGGCGTCGGCGAAGCTCTCCGCCTTCCGCGGCGAGTTCGACCCGGCGTGGCCCGTCATCCGTCTTTTGGTGGCCCTCAGGCTGGCCGAGGTCCTCAGCAAGCTTGACGAGGGATGGGAGAACCATCGCCGCCGCATCCCCAGGACCGTCGTGAGCCCAGGGCGTAGCCCCATGGGGAAAACGTACGCAGCCGAACGCAAGGATGCCGCTGCTTGAAGGAGGAAGTGGGAGCCTACGCGGTCTACGAGGACTGCGCCGAACTGCTCGAGGCCGGTTTCCCTGAGGAGCTCACCCCGACCGCTTGACAAGCCGCAGCGGTGTTCGTGGAAAGAGAACTGAGGCTACACCAGAGAGAAAGGACGTGGGAACCGACGCATGGCTGTTGAAAAGTGGGACGTTGAAGTCGAGGGCTTGCCCATCCGCTATCTTACCGTCGGCACAGGCCCACCACTGGTGTTGCTCCACGGCGCTGGCGACAACGCCCTCGACTGGCGGTGGGTTATGCCAGCCCTGGCAGCTACCCACCGCGTTTACGCACTGGACCTGCCCGGCTCCCCTGACAGCGCGAGGCCTACAGTCGATTACTCGCCCGCCTTCTTCGAGCGCTTCGTCGCTGCGTTCGTCGACGCCCTGGAGATAGGGCCAGCGACGTTCGTCGGCAACTCGTTCGGTGGTCTGATCGCCCTCCGCCTGGCGCTCTCCGAGCCGACCCGCGTTACGGCTCTGGTCCTAGTGGACAGCGCCGGCCTCGGGCGCGCGGTCAACCCGGCGTTCACGTCTGTCAATGTGCCCGGCCTCAGCGAGGCCGCGATACCCTTCTGGAGGACCCCGGTCGGCGCCTACCAGAGGGCCTGGGGGCGAACGGCACTGCTATTCGCGTATCCCCCCAAAACCGTCCCGCGCGCGTGGCTGGCGGAACAGTGCAGGCTGGCGCTCTCGCCAGGCTACCTGGAGGCACACATGACGGTGCTCCGCGCCGTGGTAAGCCCCCTCGGCCAACGCGAGGTGCTAGTGGACCGCCTGGCCTCTCTGAAGCTGCCGACGCTTGTCGTTTGGGGGACCCGCGACCGGGTGTTCCCAGAGTCCCAGGCCAGAGAGGCGGTTGCGCGCCTCCCACAAGGTTCACTCGCCGTCATCCCAGACTGCGGCCACATGCCTCACGTGGAGTGCCCAGACCGCTTCTTGGGAGTCCTGGGTGGGTTTATCGGTGGACGGGCACGCGGTTGATGGGCAGCGGCCTGTGGAAGCGCGAGATTATCCTCGGCAGCCCTGACGGCGCCCCAAAGCGATCTACCTCGGACACAGGTGCAACTAGCAGTTTCGCAAGAGAGTTCAAAAAGCACGAGGTGCGATGAGTATGCGGCTTAAGCCAGTAGGGGAGCAGGTGGTGGTGCTTATGGGCGCCTCCAGTGGCATAGGCCGCGATACGGCCCTCCGGTTCGCTGAACGGGGCGCTAGAGTCGTCGTTTCGGCTAGGAGCGAGAAGGGACTGAACTCCCTGGTCGATGAGATACGAGGCAAAGGAGGGCAGGCCACAGCCGTACCCGCCGAGGTGACCGACTTCGAGCAGGTCAAGGCAGTGGCCGACCGCGCAGTAGAGGTGTACGGACGGCTCGATACCTGGGTGCACCCCGCCGCTGTCCTGCTGGTCGCTTCCTTCGAGGAGACCACCCCAGAGGAGTTTGCACGGGTTGTCGACGTGAACCTCATGGGGCAGGTGTACGGGGCGATGGCCGCGCTACCGCACATAAAGCGCGAAGGTAGAGGGGCCCTGATCCACGTCTCCTCGATGGGCGCCAAGCGTTCGATCCCGCTCCAGAGCGCCTACTGTGCCTCCAAACACGGCATCGACGGCTTTCTGGAGTCTCTGCGGGTGGAGCTCCAGCGCGAGAAGCTGCCCATCAGCGTCACGCAGGTGATGCCGGCGACTATAAACACGCCTTTCTTCGACAAGGCGCGTACCAAGCTAGGCGTCAAGCCGGTCGCCCCGCCGCCGATCTACCAGCCGGGCGTTGTCTCCGAAGCCATCCTCCACGCCGCTGAGAACCCGGCTCGCGATGTGGTGGTCGGAGGCGCTGCCAAGGCGCTAATCCTTAGCCAGGCTGTCGCGCCACGGCTGCTGGACCATCTACTCAAGGCAAGGGGTTTCGAGGTCCATTACACACGCGAGCCCAAACCCGAAGACGCCCCGGACAATCTCTTCGAACCTATAGAAGGACACAATACCGTCGAGGGAACCTTTGTAGACCGGGCGCATCCGCGGAGTTTTTACAACTGGCTGCAGAGGCATCCGACGGTGAAGCGAGGGGCTGTGGCGGGCATGGCGATAGGAGCCTTAGGTGCCCTGCGAAGGAGGACGTAGAACCAGCATGAGGGGGAGTCCTTAGTCGAGGTGGATGCGAGGGTACAGTTGATACCACTCTGATACCACCGGGAACGCAATACGGTGCAACACGCAGCAACCCAGAGGATAGAAAGTGGCTTAGGAATGCGGCATTTGCAAGCCTGTGCACACCCCTGCAACGCCTGATGGATCACTCGTAGCTGGAGCAAGTCAGCGGTTCGAGTCCGCTCGTCGGCTCTCTATTTTACCCATAGATAAGCGGAATACTCGCACGAGTTATGACTCCTGGCGGTGAGTGGGGAGCTTTTTGACACCACTGAGTTCGAGGGCCAAAAGCCTCGTAACAGAAGAATCGCGGAGAAGCGAATCTCGGGGATACGTTGCCCCGACGCAAAACCGACCAAGCAATTCTTTCGTACAACTGATCACTAGACCAGAGCGGCTCTTATGGCCCGCTGAGCAGAGGAGAAAGAAGATGCACAAACCGTTACGTCATGTAGAAGATCCGGTCACATCGGTGGTCGCGCTGCTCGTCTGTACAGCGCTAGGTTTCTTGGGCCTGCTCGTGATGATGCTCACGCTCGCACTCGGCTTTTAGGTTTCCTGCTGGTGAGTTTGAGAGAAGGGCGCGAAAGTGAAAGCCTCCTCTTTGGCTTCCAGATCTGATCACCTTGTCTGTCCGGTCTGCCAAGCGGGTGAGTTACACTCCTTCGGGGGTGAGTGTGCCCGCTGCAGCTCGTGTGGGTGCATCCTGGGTGCTGCGATGTTGCTGACCCTCGAGCAGATAATTGCGCTGCCAGACGCTTTGGGCAAGCACGCCTGCGAATGCAGCCACCCCGAGATGCGCGGCTTGCCCGACGGGGCGTTCCACTGCCCCTCCTGCGGCGCGGAGGTGCTCCCTATCGAAGCTGTCTCAGGTTCTTGATAATGATCGGTGTGCGCGGGATATTCTCGGCCCGCAGGTTGGAGGCTTACGGCACTTCTCCCTTTAGGGCCACCTCTTCGCTAAAAGTACGATGGTCGTCAATATGCTCCTCGGTGATGAGCAAGGTGCGGTAGTTTCGGGTCTCAGGCGGAGCGTTAAGCAATACTCTGGTTTCGCCTTCGCCCACGCTGGTGAAGGAGCCGGCGCTAATGCGGCTCTCTCCCGAGACGAACCACAGCTCGTAGTAGCTATTTGGCTTGGGTTGCTCGAAGTTGTTGAGCTTTAGCTCCACCTGCTGGTTGCCAGAGGGCTGCGGGCGGATTTCGGCCACACCCCAGTATCCTTCAAGCCCGGCGGCCTCCTGGGGTGTCGGCACTAGCTGGATAGTCGCCACTGGAGGTTCCTCCCGCAGGACGCCGAAGAAGACCCCGAGGACGACCATGGCCACGACGGCCGCTGCTGCCACGCTAGGGAGAATGATGCGGAGGTGCTTAGAGCGCTCGGAGCGAGGAGCTTCAAGAGATCTCTGACGCTCCCGCAAAGAGGCCAAGTCCTCCTGTTGCTCCTCGTTGGAAGAGGATCGCTCTTCCGCCGTGCGCACCTGAGAAAGTATCTCGTCTTTGAGGTGTCTGGGTGGATCGGCTGGTGAGGGCGCCGCTTCGAGAGCACGGTTCACCTTCCGGAGCTCTTCAAGTTCACGTCGGCAATCAGAACAGGAAGCCAGGTGGCGCCGAACCTCGACGTCCTCCTCGGGCTCCAGTCCGCCTAGGACGAAGGCTGGCAAGTTCGGGTGGATCTCTGCACACTTCATCTGATGGGCTCCCGCGAAGTATCCTGGATCGTAAGCTCGGTGCGCAAGCTCTTGAACGCGCTCGCGGTCCGGGTCTTGACAGTGCCAAGGGGCACGCCGGTTCGCTCGGATATCTCCCTCTGGGAGAGTCCTCCAAAATAGGCCAGCTCTATCACTTCCCGGTGCGGCGCGTCGAGCGCCTCCAAGGCTCTCGACACCCGCCACGATAGCCAAGATTCGTCCATGACCTCCTGAGGACCGTCGGAGGCATCCCTGGTGGCTGCGATGTACGGGTCTCCATCTGATACCTGGCGAACCCTGCTTGCGCGCTTGCGGTAGAGGTCCAAGGCGCAGCTGCGCGTGACCCTGTAGAGCCAGGTGGAGAAGCTGCCCCGCGAAGGATCGAAGTTGCGTGACGAACGCCACACCTTCAAGAAGACATCCTGAACCAGCTCCTCCGACAAGGAGCGGTCGCCGAGTATCTTTAAGCCCACCCCGTAGACCGTGCGGCTGTATCGATCGTAGAGCGCGGAGATAGCCGCTTCAACCTCCGGCCCAGTGAGGCGGGTCATGCACTGCTCATCGGATATTTCGTCCGCTCGTTGATACATCACGCAGCGCGGACTCCTTGGTCTCCTGTCACTCTCAAGAATATCACCCGCCGCAGCATCCATAGCGTCTCCGTAGAAGTTGAGAACGTGTGGAGTTATACGAGAGACGTAGCTCATCGGATTTGGTCTTGCCCCGAGGATCGACAATGACGAAGAGTGTGGCGGTCAGTGGGAATACCTTAAATTGTCAGCTACACCACTCATGTGGAAGTGCCAAGCGTGACCAAAGGCGCGGAGTTCTTACTCTTACGTTGTTTAAAGGCACGTTTGATCCTCACAAGCAGAAACCAAATCCGAAGCGACGAACGGCTCGTATAACCCCACGTTCTCAAGTTCTGGTGGAAAGGGGAAGCAGGGGTATGGACAGGTTCACCAACGAGAAGACTACCGAGAGTAGGTATGGAAGATGAGCATCTCGACCAAACGGATTATCTCCCCAGGCAAGCTAGCGTGGGTGGGCACATCGCTAATCGCCGTAGTCGGCCTGATCCACCTGCTCGAGGTCCCGGAAGAGTTGGAAGAGGTCACCTACCTGGGGCTGCTGTTTTTGGCCAACTTTGGTGGGACGGTTGTGGCGGCGATCGGGATATACCGAAACTACAGGTGGGGCTGGAGCTTGGTCGCCCTGGTCGCCGGAGGGGCTTTTGTAGGGTATGTGGTCAGCCGCACTATCGGTCTACCCGGATTGCCTGTCGAGGAGGAATGGCTCGAGCCCTTGGGGGTGCTCGCCCTGCTGGTCGAGGCCCTTTTCGTGGGACTTTGCCTGACGATCTTTGTACGTTCCGCAAAGGAGGCAAGGATGGATTGATCTAGATCTCCCCAACACCGAGAATCAGATAATTAACTAGGAGGAAGCTGATGACAAGAAAGATATTCGTGCTGTTCGCCTTGGTCGCCCTGATGGTGGTCGCGGCGAGCGCGGTCGCAACAGCGACTCAGGACCACACCAAATCCAACCTCGAGCCGGTAGGCGACTCAGGCATCCACGGTAAGGTCTACCTTCAGCAACTCTCCTCGGAGGGCACGCGCATCCTCGTCCAGGCGAGGGGATTGACACCAGGCAACCAGTACATCTCGTTGTACTACGACAATGACCACTGCGCCCTTGAACCGTACTCAGAAGATGACGTCATAGGTGGCACCTACACCGCCAATCCCAGCGGGAACGCACATACTTCGGGCGTCGCTGACGATGACCTGGACGAGATCCACTCGGTATCGGTGCGCTCGGCGGATACCTTCGAGTTACTCGCTTGCGCCAAGGTCGACCAATAGCGTGCCGGAGCTGAAGTTACTGCTAATGGGCTACAGCTCCGAGGCAGAAGCTACGACTCCCGTTGCCTGCACTTGAACTAGTGAGGTACGAGCCACCGACGCCCGCCAACCTTTGCGTCAGTGCTGCGCTTCGGGGGTCCCAAAAGACGAAACGGAGAAGTTTATGAGACGACTGGTGTACATAGCTGCGCTGGCCCTCGTGGCCACGCTGGTGCTCGCGCCCGGCGCGACGGCTCAGCAGATGAGCGGTGAGCACATGATGCCCAACGGACAGATGATGGATGACAGTCAGATGATGGCTAGCCCCTCTGCATCGGCCAGCGCTACAGATAACGGACAGATGATGAACAACAACATGATGGCGAGCCCTTCCGCATCGGCTAGCGTCTCCCCTTCAGCTACGGCTACGGCTTCTGCCACGGCTACGGCTTCCACTATGGCTACGGCTTCCGCTCCTCGGAGTCATCATCATGGAGGCGGCGGTAGCTCCGCTTCAGCCGCCGCCGGCGGCAGGCTCCCGAGTACCGGCGGTGTGCCCTTGGTGTCGCTAGTGTCAGTTGGAGCTCTGGCCTTGCTCGTGGGGTTCGGGCTCGCTGCGGCCAGGCTGTTGCGCCGAAGCACTTAGTCCGTAAGAGGAGGTGTTCCCCACGCGAATACCTCCGTATGTAGGCCGGGGTCCTTACAACGGTAGGGGCTCCGGCGCCACAATCTACTTTCGGCCCCGAGTACCGTAAAGCATGGTTTCTGCGTACCTGGCTAACGCCTGCCCGATACGCTGCCCTCGTGACGGTAAGCGACGACGCAGCGCGAAAGGGAGCGCAAAGCCCAAAGGAGAAAAAGGATCATGGATACCTATGTACGAATTCCATTCTTGGAGTAAGCAGCGCTGCGAGGAGGCGTTCGGGGAGGCGCAGAGGCGGTCAGTAGCCAACCGGGCAAAGGGTGATCGCGGGACGCGCTTCGAACTGCGTTGTGTCGGCTCGGCCCTGAGTGGCGGCATGAGGGGACCAAGAGGTTACCGGTTTGAGAGTCAGAGCCGTGCCAATAACTGCAGCAAGGAAGGGAAAACGAAGAGCATGAACACTACGGAAACGAGGGAAGCAGAGCGCTCGCTTCGGGAGAGGATACTCGCCCTGCTTGAGGAAGACTGGCCAAAAGTCGTCACCGCAAGCAGGATCGAATACGGCGATGTGCGCAAGAGAGCTGCCGGGACGCGCTTCCACCTTCGCTCCACCCACCAGATTGCGGACGTGATGTTGGTGGGGAAAGCCCCGGTCGAGGAAGCGATCGAGAAGTTGCTCAAACGATTGGAGGTCGGAGTACCAGCCGACGCGCTAGACTTGCTCTCGGTTCTGGCGTCTTTGTCTCCTGGTGAATACCTGGCGCTTTGCAGAGGCGGGGCGAAGACCGCAGCCAACCCACCACGGAACCTTGATAGCGAAACCCTAATACAGGTGGTGGGTCCTGCTAGGGCTTCACAACTCGAATCCCTACGGCCCGAAGAGGCAGTTAACAGAAGGTAAAGAGGATCGTAGGGCGAGACCCACAAGTACACGCGGAATGGCCAGCGTCTCCGACACCGTTTGACACCACTCTGACACCACCGCGAGCGCAATACGGTGCAACGCAGGGCAAGCCGGAGAAAAGAAAGTGGCTTAGATATGCGGCATTTGCAACCCTGTGCAACCCCCCGCAACGCCTGATGCATCACTCGCAATGAGCAGGTCAGCGGTTCGAGTCCGCTCGTCGGCTCTTCATTTTGCCTTTAGATAAGCGGAATACTCGGAACAAGAGCATCGCCGGACGGCAGACCAGGGCTTCTCTACATCACCCGTACATCACCGAGACAGGGGTGAAAATCATCCATAACTTGCTGGCTCGTAACGTATGCCGTAACGCTCAGGAGACGGTGCTGCTGTAGAGTGGTGTTATGACAGAAGGGACAAGCGAACAGAGTCGAGGAGTCGGTGGGATGAGTTACCGTGCCGCCTTCTGGCTCGCATGGTCACTTTGGGGATTCTCATTAACACTCACGGTGTTAGCCCTCCTGCTCTTGGCTCTGAACCTCTCTCACCCACACACGCACACCTTCGATTCCTGGCTCGACAGCACGCTTAACGCTGTGTTCTTCTCGACCGTGGGTGCTATCGTAGCCTCCCGCCGCAGTGAGAATCTTGTGGGATGGTTGTTGGTCCTATATGGTCTCGCCCAGAGCATCTCCCACTTCAGTGCGCAGTACGCCATCTACGCTTTACTGGCCCAACCCGATTCACTCCCCGCAGGCGAAGCGATGGCCTGGGTCTCTTCCTGGCTGGTGCCTATCATAATTGGCTTCTCGGTGTTCTTTATACTGCTGTTTCCCACTGGAAGGCTACCAAGCAGGCGCTGGCGGTGGGTAACGTGGCTGACGGTGGCCTTTATTTTGGTGGGAGCCATATCGGGCGCGTTCACTTCTGGTCCCGTAGACGGTCTTGGCCCGATCCGAAACCCGCTCGGCATAGAGGGCTTCTCCAACATCTACAATTCGATTCTCTTCACCATGGTGGTTACTTTTCTGCTCGTTGCGGCGGCTTCATCAGTGTTTATGCGCCTGCGTCGGGCCAAAGGGGTAGAGCGCCAGCAGATCAAATGGTTCGCTTACGCTGCTGCGGCGACAGTCATGGGCCTCGTACTTGCATACGTCATCCC
>Ga0126312_10001467_pt1 | contig 15481 bp, 10 predicted proteins | sample Plot104A_FD_92537 | JGI IMG/M metagenome (GOLD analysis project Ga0126312, IMG submission 92537) | Serpentine soil microbial communities from UC McLaughlin Reserve, CA, USA - Plot104A | ecosystem: Environmental > Terrestrial > Soil > Grasslands | place: USA: UC McLaughlin Reserve, Lake County...
CCATAGTCGCGCCCCCACGCGACGGTGGTATGCGATTCGTCGCAGAGTCGATCATTAGTCGGATCCAGGTAGAGCCAGCCGGCGTTCGGGATCCAGCAGCCAACCCAGGCGTGGCTTGCGTCGGCGCCGATCGGGCGCGGCTTGTCCGCTAGTGGCCGGGGTGCGAGATAGCCGCTCACATAACATCCGCCGAGGCCAAGGCTTCGCAGTCCCGACACCATGAAGTGCGCATAGTCCTGGCACACTCCCGTCTGCTGCTCGAGCAGCTCGCTGACCTTGGTGCTCAGGGTCGTTGAGCCCGACTTGTAGGTGAAGTCGGCATGAACCCGGCGCATCAGGTCGATAGCAGCCTCCCCGATTGGGCGAGCCGGAGTGAAGGATTCGCACGCATACGCCTCGATGCCGACCGGGATTTCGACGTACGGCGATGCGAACGTAAAGTCTGCGGCCTCCCAGGCGTCCGGCACATCAGTTCGTTCCAGTGGTCGGGCCTGCTCCCAGGGCAGCGCCAGCGCTTGCGGATCCAGCTCGTGGCCGGAAACATCCACCATGCTGATGGCGGAGACCTGAAGCTCGGTGTGTGGTTTCACGACGTGGAAGTACGACTTGGTGTTGCCATAGAGGTCGACATGACGGAAAAGATCAGCTGGCTCTGGATCAATTTGCACCTCATGGGCAAGACAGCTCTGCCAGGCCGCATCACGCGGCCGCAGATAGAACTGCCCGAAACTGCCGGTGACATCGGCGTCATAGCTATAGGTCGTGGTGTGGATCACTCGATACGTCGTCATCGTGCGCCGCCTGCCGTCGGACTGCCGACATCGTTTGTTCGATACATCGGCCGCGGCGTCGGAGGGGACTGCTGGTAGGCCGCTCGAATCGTCTCGGAGAGATCGCGGAGCTCGCTCTGCAGCGTGCCCAGGAACTCTGCCAGGGTTGGCCGCTGTTCGTCGATTGTTTGACACAGCCCCACCAGGTCGGCTGTCCGGACCCGCTCGATGAGGCCGTCCAGGAGCCGGAGCTGGCGTGCCGTGGGCGAGGTGCTGGGAATCGCCAGTAGGTCGGTCCGCAGCCGGTTCAACTGGTAGGCCACCGAACGGGGGTTGAACTGATCAAGAACCACCAGTTCCACCAGGCCTTCGAGCCGAACCCGCAATCGGTAGCGGCGGCGGAAGGTCACGATCGACTCGGCAGCGGTCAGGACCGCCTCGGTGACAAGCCGATCGGTCTCGGGAGAACGCTCCTGGCACACCGTGAATCGCAGCAGGGCCAGCACCTGCAAGGCTCGCTCCAAGCCCCGCCCGGAGTCGAGCATGAACCAACCGGGGTCTCGAACCATGTTCTCGCTGACGATGCCGCTCAACGCGAGCAGACCGGACAGCACCCGTTCGCTGGCATCGGTCAGCTGAAGGCCCTGATCGTACGGGTTGGCGGCGAGCGCATTCAATGCCCGTTCGATCTCCGCCAGCACCATCCAGACGTCTTCCGACAGCTGATCACGCACACCCTGGGCGGCCATCGAGAGCGCTCCAATCGACTGCGACACACTGCCGGCGCGGTGCCGGTCGAGTACCACCGAGCGAAGTTCCGGCATCATCTCTACCCCCCTCGCCAGGAACCCGGGGTACGTGGTGCTGACGTGGGTCACCCCCTGCAGCAGGACCTCAAGTGCGCGTCCCTGGCTGGTATCGAGGTCAGTCTCGATAGCGACCGTGCGAACAGCCAGAACAAGGCGCAGCAGGTCTTCAGCTCGCTCGGCGTACCGACCGAACCAGAACAGGTCACTCAACACCCGAGGCACCATCGCCGCCGTCGTCGACACCGTCGGGATGAGCTCGCGCACCGCTTCGGTCCCGCGCCGCGGCAGCACGACCCGTGGGGCCGTCATTGGCTCGCGGCCGACAATCCAGACATCTTTGGCAATTCCGCCGTCTGGGGAGGTGACCAGCGGGCCCTTGTTACTGGAGTCGTCACTGACCCGGGCCAAGCCGCCCAACATAGCGGTGTAGGAACTCGCGCTGCGGATTGCGAACGAACGCAACACCACCTGCCGTTGAACGAGCCGGTCATTCTCGCTGGTGGGCACAGAGGACAGCTGTAACACCTCCTGACCGACATAGCGGTGTGGCGCTGCCCTGATCTTGCGGATCAGCTTTTCGCGTTGTGCAGCCGTTACCGCAGACCCCAGGACGCTGCGCCCGTGGCCCCGGCTGATCGGGCGGATCACCAGGCTGTCGAAGTTGGCCAGGACATGGCTGAGTGAGTTCGGTTCACCGCACCACCAGGTGTCCACCGACGGTAGGCGTAGCGGCTCACCGAGCAGCCGCTCGCACAGCTGCGGCAGGAAGGGAATCAGCGCCGGGTTTTCCATGATGCCGGAACCGATGTTGTTCACGACGCTGACTGTGCCCTGCCGTACGCACTCGACCAGCCCAGTTACTCCTAGCCGCGATCCCGCCCGCAGCTCGAGCGGATCTGACCAATACGAGTCCACCCGACGCAAGATCACGTCCACCTGCTCCAACTTGCCGAGCACTCGCATCCAAACCCGCCCGTCACGTACCGTCAGGTCGCTGCCCTCCAACAACGGAAAGCCGAGCAGGGAGGCAACGAACGCCTGGTCGAAGGCGGTTTCCGAGTGGGTGCCGGGGCTGAGCACGACAACTCGTGGGTCCTCGACGGCGCTCGGCGCGGCGTCGACCAGAGCCAGTCGCATCGCCTGGAAGAAGGGTGTGAGCCGATGCAGGTGAGCGTCGCGATAGACCTCTGGGATCACTCGGGACACAACCCGCCGGTTCTGCATCGCATATCCGGCCCCGGAGGGGGCCTGGGTGCGGTCGGAGATCACCTTCCAGTGCCCATCGAGATTGCGACCAAGATCGACGGCGACGGTGAACAGCGCCTGACTCGTCAGCGCCGCGATGCCGACGAGGGTGCGCAGGTATTCCTCGTGATCGAATATCGCGCTGGGCGGCAGTTCACCGCCGGCCAACAGCCGTCGCGTGCCGTAGAGGTCGGCCATGATCGCGTCGAGGAGCTCGGCCCGCTGCACCAGGCCCGCCTCCAATCCGGCCCATTCCCGCTCGTCCAAGATCAACGGGAGCGGGTCCAGCTTCCACGGCTGCGGTTCACTGAGCGTCGGCGGTTCACTGAGCATCGGCAGGTGGCCGTCGACCTCATCGGCGATCGAGATCGTTGAGGCAGGACTCGGCGTATAGGTGACGTTGTCATCCTCCAGCAGCCGGACTACCTCGCGTTGGGCGCGCACCAGGTCTGTCTCAGTGAACTCGTCCAACCCTTCGGTCAGTGCGGACCAGCCAAGGCGTACGGTGCCGTCAGGCGCAGCAAACTCGTCGAACCCGGTTGTGCTGGAAAACATGTCTGGCTGACTCGCGGCGGCCAGGTAGCGTCCCAGAACGGTCATCCCCGCCTCCGCTCGCCCCGAGACCCGACCCTCACGCGCGGCCCCAGCGACGCGGCACCCGTCGGCGCAAGTCCAGTGTGCAGACGTAGTCGGCGCCGGGGACAGCCCACCAGGCCAGTTGGGCGCCGAGCGCCTCGACATCGATCGCCCCAGGAGTATGGCCCGACGCCTCAAACCGCGCGTGCCGACGCGCCTCCGCCTCTTGGGCATTGACCGGCGGCGTGTCGTAGTAGCGTCCGCCCGGATGCGCCACCGCATAGGTCACTCCACCAAGCGAGACATGGGCGCCACGATCGATGAGTTCGATCTGCAGCGGCGCATCGATGCCAAGCGTCGGATGCAACGCACTCCACGGCTTCCATGCCTTGTAACGGATACCGGCCACGTAATACCCAGGCGTGCCGGCCGATACCAGCGGGACCGGGGAGCCGTTGCAGATCAGCAGCTGCCGAGCCGGGTTGAATCCGCTGACCGACACCTGGATCCGCTCCGTTGAGGAGTCGACATACCGGGCGGCAGCGCCGGAAGTCGCGTCGTCGGAGAGCACCTGCCAGGGTTCGATCGCGGTGCGAAGTTCCAGTTCCACCCCAGCGCCATCGGAGCCTCCGATCTCGGCGATTCCAATCCGGGGAAACCGAAATTCCAGATTCGGGGCCAGCCAAGTGCGATCGAAGTCGATGCCATGTGCCCGGAGATCGGCGATCACCTCGGCAACATCAGCCATCGCGAAATGTGGAAGCAAGAATTTCTCGTGCAGCAGCGTTCCCCAGCGGATTAGTGGTGCCGAATAAGGGTCCTCAACAAATCGCACGACCAGTGCGCGAACCAGCAATGCCTGGACCAGCGCCATGTCGGGGTGGGGAGGCATCTCGAAAGCACGCAACTCAAGCAGGCCGAGGCGGCCAGCCAGCGAGTCCGGGTTGTAGAGCTTGTCGATGCAGAATTCGGAGCGATGGGTGTTGCCAGTGACATCGGTCAGCAGATATCGCAGCGCCCGATCGACCGCCCAGGGCCGATGCTGGTTGTCAGCCAGCTTCTCGATCTCCGCGAAGGCGATCTCGAGCTCGTAGAGTTTCTCCGGCCGTCCTTCGTCAACCCGCGGAGCCTGGCTCGTTGAGCCAACGAAACGGCCCGAGAACAGATAAGACAGCGACGGGTGGTGCTGCCAGTAGGTCAGCATGCTGACCAACAAGTCGGGGCGGCGAAGAAGCGGCGATCTGGCGGGCTCTGCAGCGCCCAGCGTGATGTGGTTGCCGCCTCCGGTTCCACTATGCCGGCCATCCAGGCCAAAGGTTTCGGTGCCCAGCCGTTGCTCGGCTGCGAGCCGGAAAAGGGTGTGGGTGAGCTCGCTCAGCTCATCCCAGCTGCTGCTGGGATGCAGGTTGACCTCGAGCACGCCGGGGTCGGGAGTGATCAACAAATGATTGATCCGCGGGTCCGGCGGCGGGCCGTATCCCTCCAAGATCAGCCGAATCCGATGTGCCGCGGCAGTCTGGCTGACCAACCGGACAAGCTCGACGAACTTCTCCAGTTTCTCCAGCGGCGGCAAAAAGACATGCACGAAGCCGTCTCGTGGCTGCACGACCAACGCGGTGCGCGACGGGTGGTCATCCGGATCGACGATGACCGCGCGCGGCTGGCCTTCCAGCTCGGGGGGAGCCGTGGCGTGGAGATAACTCTGCTCCCCGGTGAACTCGGGATCCTGCCAGGACAGCGACCCCAGGGGCAGCCGGGAGCCGGCAGGTGACTCACCTGGCAGAAGGACCAGCCTGCCCCGACGGGTGCGCCAGGCGGCGCTGGCCCAGCCCTCTCCCCACCAAGCCGGCGCAAGCGGAAGCACCCAAGCAACCGGCTCGGCCTGCCGATCGACATCGGCAATCAGGTCCAGATCGGCCACCTGGGGATCGACATCCGGTCGTGGACCGGTCGGGCGGGCAACCTCTTCGGCGAGTTGCGCCAACGGGTCCTCATAGCATGGCTGCAGATGTTCGACCGGCAAGCCGAATTCCTGAGTGATGATCTTGGCCAGCTGCTCGGCCCTCGCGTCCGCTGCCTCGTCGGCCTGCCCGGCGTCGAAGGGGTCGGCCAGCAAGTCGGGATCCTCCCAGAGCGGTTCACCGTCCTTGCGCCAGATCAGCCCAATCTGCCAGCGAGGCATCGCCTCGCCCGGATACCACTTGCCCTGACTGCGCTGGAGGATTCCGCCGCCGGCGAACTGCTTCCACAGAGCGTTCGCCAGGTTGTTGGCCAGCTCACGCTTGTGCATCCCGTCCGCCGCGACGGTCCATTCGGCGGCGGTTTGATTGTCCATTGAGACGAATGTCGGCTCACCGCCCATGGTCAGCTCGACACCCGCCTGGGCCAGCCGCTCGTCGACATCACGGCCGAGCCGATGCAGATGATCAAGTTGAACCGAGGTGTACGGCTTACTGACCCGCGGGTCCTCGTGCACCCGTCGCACGGTGTTGGCAAACTCGAGGGTCACCTGGCATGGCTCGGTCGCGCCGGTGATGGCGGCCGCAGACGAGGGGTGAGGCGTGGCGGCTAGCGGAATGTGACCCTCGCCGGCGAATAAAGCCGATGTCGGATCGAGGCCGATCCAGCCGGCCCCTGGGACAAAGACTTCGGCCCAGGCGTGCAGGTCGGTGAAGTCTTCGACTGGACCGCTGGGCCGCTCGAGAGCCGATTGATCCGGCGCGAGCTGGACGAGGTACCCGGACACGAAGCGAGCGGCCAACCCGTAGCGCCGGAGGGCAGTAACCAGTAGCCATGACGAGTCCCGGCAGGATCCGATTCCCCGGGACAGCGTCTGATCCGGGGTTTGCACGCCGGTCTCCATCCGCACCGAATAGGCGACATCGCGATAGACGGCAGCAGTCAGATCGCGCAGAAAGTCCACGATCTGCTGACCGTCGTCGGCTACCGGTGGCCGCGCGGCCAGCCATTGCTCAAAGCCTGGCCCAATCGCGTTCGATGCCGGCTGGAGGTACGGCTTGAGATCATCGGCCAGCTGCGCCGGGTAGTGAAACGGGAATCGCTGCGCGTAGTCCTCGATGAAGAAATCAAACGGGTTGATCACGGTCATGTCGGCGATCAAGCCGACGGTGATCTCGAGTTCAGCTGCTTTGTTGGGAAAGACCGCTCTGGCCAGGTAGTTACCGAACGGGTCCTGCTGCCAATTGAGGAAGTGCTCGGTCGGCTTGATCGTCAACGAATAGGCGTCGATGCGGGTGCGGCAATGCGGTGCAGGGCGAAGCCGGATGACGTGCGGGCCGACGCCCACGGCGCGGTCGAACCGATAGGTGGTGCGATGCTCCAGGGCGACCTTGATCGTTATTCGAAACTCCTCGCGCCGTCAGTAGCGGTAGTGGCCGGACTTGTACGGTCCTTCCACCGGCACTCCTAGGTACGCGGCTTGCCTTTCGGTGAGTGTGGTCAGCTTGGCACCGAGCGCATCCAGATGCAGCCGCGCCACCGCTTCGTCGAGGTGTTTGGGCAACGTGTAGACCCCGAGGGGGTACTGCTCGGGCTTGGTGAACAGCTCGATCTGGGCCAGCACCTGGTTGGTGAACGAGTTGCTCATCACGAAGCTGGGATGCCCGGTGGCGTTACCCAGATTCATCAGCCGGCCTTCGCTGAGCACAAGGACGCTGTGAAGCTCGCCGTCGTTCTCTCTGAACTGCCACTCGTCAACCTGCGGCTTGATATTGAACTTGGTCGCGCGGGGATGGGCGGCCAAGCCGGCCATGTCGATCTCGTTATCGAAGTGCCCGATATTGGACACGATCGCCTGGTGTTTCATTCGGCTCATCTGGTCGGCGGTAATCACGTCTCGACAACCGGTGGCGGTCACGTAGATGTCGCCGACGTCCAGCACGTCCTCCAACGTCGAGACCTGAAAACCATCCATTGCCGCCTGCAGAGCGCAAATCGGGTCGACCTCGGTAACGATCACCCGGGCACCCTGGCCCCGGAGTGACTCGGCGCACCCCTTGCCGACATCGCCATATCCACAGACGACGGCGACCTTTCCGCCGATCAGCACGTCGGTGGCGCGGTTGAGCCCGTCGATCAAGGAGTGGCGGACGCCATACTTGTTGTCGAACTTGGACTTCGTCACCGAGTCGTTGACATTGATTGCTGGAAATAGCAGAGCTTCCGCCCGCAGCATCTCGTACAGCCGGTGCACCCCGGTCGTGGTTTCCTCGGTCACCCCACGGATGTGGTTGGCGATCTCGGTCCAGGATCGGCCGTCGGTCATGGATCGGCGGAGCAGATCGAGCAGCACATGCCACTCCTCGGGATCTTCTCCGCCGGGCTGGGGCACGTTGCCGGCTTTCTCGTACTCGACGCCCTTGTGCACCACCAGGGTGGCGTCGCCGCCGTCATCCAAGATCATGTTGGCGAACTCACCGTCCGGCCAGACGAGGATCTGGTCGGTGCACTCCCAGTACTCCTGCAACGTCTCGCCCTTCCAGGCGAAGACCGGAACCCCCCGCGGCTCGTCAGCTGTACCGTCCGGGCCGACCACGACGGCGGCCGCCGCGTGATCCTGCGTGGAGAAGATGTTGCAGCTCGCCCAGCGGACCTGGGCGCCGAGCTCGGCCAGGGTCTCGATCAGTACGGCAGTCTGCACGGTCATGTGCAGGGAGCCGGCAATCCTAGCTCCGGCCAGCGGCTTGGCATCGCCGTACTGGGCGCGCATGGCCATCAGACCGGGCATCTCGTGCTCTGCCAGACTGATCTCCTTGCGCCCGAACGAGGCGAGGGTCAGGTCCGCGACGCGAAAATCCATGTCCCAAAGCCTATGGGAGGTGCGTCGATGGGCCTGAATTGTTCCGAACCCGGCTGCGCTGCCTAGTGTCCCGGGGCGCCGGGACGTTTAGGCGGTTCCGCAGGTACGTAGTTCGGATCGTAGATATCAGGCTCGAGGTAGAGCGCGGTGACGACCGGCTCTGCCGCACGAATGTTGACTTCGGCTCGATCGATCGTGTCAGCCACTTCCGCGGCCGTGGACGAGCCGCTCACCGCGATCTTGGCTGCGACCAGCACCTCCTCCGGGCCGAGATGCATCGTCTTCATGTGGATGAGCCGCTCAACACCGGAGGTGCCCGCGATGGCCATCTCGATGCGCGCCACGGCCTCGTGGCTGGCTGCCTCACCGAGCAACAGGCTCTTCGTCTCGATCGCGAGGGCCACCGCGACTGCGACCAGCAGCAGACCGATCATGACCGTACCCAGAACGTCGAAGTAACCGTTACGGGTCAGCAGCGTCATGCCCACCCCGAACAGGGCGAAGACCAGGCCCATCAACGCAGCCAAGTCCTCCAGCAAAATCACTGGGAGCTCGGGCGCCTTGGCGGAACGGACGAACCTGCTCCAGCTCTGCGTACCGCGCACCTTGTTCGACTCCACGATGGCAGTCCGGAAGGAGAATGACTCGGCGATGATGGCGACGGTCAGCACGAGCAGCGGCACCCACCACCATGGGCCCTCGAGCAACTCGTTCGGATGTTCCGCGCGCACCTCGTGATACTTGTGGTACGCCTCATAGAGTGCGAAAAGTCCGCCGACGCTGAACAGCACAACCGCCACGATGAAGCCGAACACGTAGCGCTCCCGGCCGTACCCGAACGGATGTTCCGGCGTCGCCTCTTTCTGAGCTCGGCGACCACCGACCAGGAGCAGCACCTGATTGCCCGAATCGGCCACGGAGTGAATGGCTTCGGCCAGCATTGAGGATGCTCCGGTCAGCGCCCAGGCTGCGAACTTGGTCAAGGCGATGAAGATATTGGCGGCCAGCGCTGCTACGACCGCCTTGGTAGCACCATCTGCGCTCACAAGCTGAATCCTGCCAGAAGGGCTTCCGACTCACCGCTCCATGCTTCGGCCCAGGCCGACGGCCAGGTAGACCGCGGCGAACATGCCTGTCTGCAGCAAGGTGGCGTAGCGCTCGACGTCCGAACCTGTCCAATGCGCAATGGTGCAGACCCGAACGTCGTTGAGCTCGGCGGCAGCGAGGAGTCGCTCGTAGTCGCTGCGAATGATCGACTCATTGTTGCCGTCATCCAGCAACAACAAGGTGGGCCGCCTATCGGCCGACACCCCGTCCTCGAACGGATCCTCGAACGGATCACGGGGCCCGGCCGTTTCCACAATCGGCAGCAGCTCGTCGGCGTCCGCCGCCAAGGCTGCCCTGCCGCTGGCGGCTCGCAGAGCCTCGGCAAGTCGGCGACTGGCGCGAGCGGCGAGCACGGACCCACCCCAGACCAGAGGCTGTGCATCCGCCAGACCCATGGCGATGTCCTTTGCCGGGTTCTCTGCAACGTCGGCGAACGGCGAGCAGTCCTCGGCGACCCGATCCATCGCGTCTGCCACCAGGTCGGGCCGCACCTCCGGTCCTAGCTTCATCTCGTTCAACCCGGACAGCATGACGATTGCCGCGGCCAGCGGATCAGCGGTTGCGGTGGGCAACATGATGGTGGACCGAGAGGCGGCGTGTTCGGCGATCAGCGATGCCTTCGGGCAGGCGATGATCAGCTGAGCCCCCCGGCGAACGGCTTCATGGACTGTGGCGATGAGCCCAGGAGCCGGATGATCGCTCGCCATGACGACTACCACGTCCAACGCCCCCACCCAGCCCGGCAGTCCGTGACTGGGCCATGCGACGAAGGGGACGGGACAGACCGGCTCGAGCATTGCCCGGATAAATCTCGCCTCGGCTCCAGCGGCAATAAGGGCTCGAGGCTGCGGCAGCTCAGCTAGTTGGTTGATCGGCTCCAACGCGTCGGCCGTCTCCCGGCGTACCCGAGCACCAGCTTCGGCGAGCCGGCGGAGAATCGTGTCGGCCGAGGCGAGTGCGTCAGGGTTCTCCAGCGCAGAGTCGTCAAAGACCGTCATCGCCTTGCCACTCAGCTGCTGTCTGGCCGCCGGGCTTCGTCGATCAACAGCACCGGAATGCCCTGCCGTACGGGGTAGGCCAGCCCGCAATCACGGGCTAGGCATACCAGCTCGTCGCGCTCATGATCTACCGCCAGCGCACCGTGGCAGTTGGGACAAGCCAGGATCTCCAGTAATTCGGCTGCAAGTTCAACGGGCATCGGCTTTACCTCCCAATTCCTCTGCTGACCTGATTTGCTACGCCCGAATCAAACCTAACGTGTCGTCACGCAATGCGATCATGTCGGCTTCGCTGGCCGCCTCGACGTTCAGTCGGAGCAGCGGTTCAGTGTTGGAGGGCCGCACGTTGACCCACCAATCCGGACCTGCAATCGTCAGCCCGTCCAGATGATCTTGCTCGCCGCGACCCGTGAAAGCTTTGGCGACCCTCTCCAGGGCCGCCTGCTGATCTTCCACGCGCGAATTGATTTCACCGGACGCCGCGTATCGCGAGAAGCCGGCCACCAGCTCCGATAGCCGCTTGTTCGTCGCAGCTGCCATGGCAAGCACATGCATCGCCGCGAGCATGCCGGTGTCGGCACCCCAGAAATCGGAGAAGTAATAATGCGCCGAGTGCTCACCGCCGAACACGGCATTGTGCTCCGCCATCGCCGCCTTCACGAACGTGTGGCCTACTCGGGTGATCACGATCTTGCCGCCTAGCTCCTGCACGATCTCCTGCACCACCCGCGAGGTGATCTTGTTGCAGACAATGGTCGCCCCGGGCCGGCGCCGCAATTCCGCGCTGGCGATCATGGCTGTGATAGCTGAAGGACTGACCACTTCGCCATGCTCATCCAGGACGAAGCATCGGTCGGCATCTCCGTCGAACACAAGGGCAAGGTCAGCGCCGCGCTGCCGTACTGCTTCGGAGGCATCGAGAAGATTCTCCGGCTCCAACGGGTTGGGCGCGTGATTGGGAAAGGTGCCATCGGGTTCGGTGTAGAGGCCGATCAGCTCCAGATTGGTGGATGCCAGCACGGCGGGCAGTGTGTGCCCGGCCATTCCATTGCCTGCATCGACAACCACGATGAGGCGGCGGATGCCCGAGAGGTCGACCAGGGAGTGCAGATGTTCTGCATAGGCGGGCAGCAGGTCTTGTTCGCTGCGATTCCCGGGCTTGGCATGTGGCGCCGGTACCGAACTCACCGCGAGGTCGGCGATGGCGGTGAGTTGCTCCGGAGCGATCGGTCGTGCGCCGGCCAGACAAAACTTGATCCCGTTGTAATCGCCGGGATTGTGGCTGGCGGTGAACATCGCGCCCGGCAGGTTCAGGTGTCCGGAGGCGAACCACAATTCATCTGTGCTGGCCAGCCCGATGTCGATCACGTTCGCGCCCTGGCTTGCCACCCCGTTGGCGAATGCGGCCGACATCCGCGGACTGCTCAGCCGCACGTCCCTGCCAAGCACCAGTGAGCCCTCGGCTGCGCGGAGGCCAAGCACCTCCACCAAGGCTGCGCCGATCGCGTACGCTCCGGCCTCGTCCCATTCAGGCGACGCGCCTTCGGTCACACCTCGAATGTCATTGGCTTTGAAGATTCCGCGCCTGATCATCGCGCGATATTACCGAGAACCTCGGTCGCGACTTGGATCGGCGAGCACCGTCAAATGCCCACGTCGGCCGAGTTCGATGATGCCGGGTGGTCGCGGCGGACTTTCCGGAGTCGGCGCGGCGTCATAGGACAAGCCGACTTCCCGAACCGCATCGGCCAGGGCGACCAGGTCGTCCGTGCTGGGCTTTGGTTGCTCCTCGACGGCAAGCCGGATGACCTCCCATCCCAGCGGGGCCGACAGAGTCTGCGCGTGGGGAAGGCAAAGGTCATAGCAATGTGGCTCCGCCTGGGTTGCCAGCGGACCCAGTACCGCAGTGGAGTCGGCGTAGACGTAGGTCAGGGTTGCGACAGCCGAGCCCGAGCAGCCGGCTCTCGAGCACCGCCTGATCCTCATGCGCGCGACGCTACCGGCCGCGTGGTCGTGATGGTGGGAGCCGACAAGCGTGTCCAAGCGCGGTGTCGGCGTTAAGGTTTGGCCATGTCGGCACGTCCTCGCGATCGGCACGGTCGCGGGCTGCGAGGTCCGCTGGCGCTGACCGGTCCGATGACCTCGCGCACGGCCCGATCTCCGTCGCCGAGCAAGTTCGAGTTCTTTCGGGACGCCGTCCAGGCGGCGGTCGACCGAATCGGCCGGCAGTGCCCGGAGGCGCTCGCCGGGGTTTCCATCGGGATCGAGGACGTGCCCTACCTGGAAGCGGCATGGACCGGTCCGAGAGTGCCGTTGGCTGCCGCATTGGATGCCATGCCGGACAAGCCTGCGCAGGTTGTCGTCTACCGACGCCCGCTGGAACACCGGGCAGCGAGCAAGCGAGGGTTACGCATCCTGGTGTATCGGACGATCGTCGAGCAGCTCTCCGCCTTGACCGGACGCAGCGTTTCCGAGATTGACCCCGAGGGCCTCAGTGAAGATGAGTAGCAGGCCGATAACCTCAGCGGCCTACCCCGGGGTCCGGGACGGCAGCAGGCGCGCGACTCGCCAGGTCAGGCGAGGTCAGCTGGATGATCGTCAGGCCTGCGATGTCACCCTCCGGCTGGGCAAGCCGCACTCCTCCGTAGATCCCGGAACCCTGCGGGACTCGCACGACCACATAGCAGGGCGATGGGGAGTTGAGCCGGCGGGTTGCGGTGCTGTTGGCGGCCAGCAGCACGTCGCCTTTTCGCAGACTGACGGCCGCGTAGTTGAACACCTCAAAGGTGACGGGCGTGTCAACGTTGGTGCCGTTGCTCAGAATGAGGTCGCTGTCGGTCGCGTCGGTGGTGGCGATCGCGCTGACTCCGTCCCGCACCAGCGGTGCAGCGGCCGATGAGACCGCGAGGTCGTTTTGAGCCGATTCCCGCTGGCCGGTGGAGACGACGGCACCCGTGACCGGCTGATCGCTGATCAACTTGATCGCACCCGGTTCGCCGGCCAGACCAGCGGTTAGGTCGAGCTCGGCAGTGCTTTCCGGCACGAGATCCAAACTCTCCGCAGCAGCCGGCGCGTACTCCCCTTGCAGGCCGAGGGCCGAGACAGTAACCGTTGCACGTGATGTTCCGGGATTGCTGACAACCAGGCGCCGAGAGCCATCACCGTCGGGGATTGCGGGTATGACCACCGTAGTCGCGGGCGCAGCCGAGCTCAGTTGCCAGTCGGCGCCGGCCGCCGCCAGCTTGTTGCTTCGAACCTTGCTGGCCACCGCCGAAACGCGTCCTGAGCTTGTCCGGGCGGCCACTGTCAGCGGACCGTCGGCTTGAACGAGGGAACTCAGCGAGATCGTCCGACTCGAGCGCCCCTCGACGGTGATGTTCGGGCTGCCGGGCACGGCCACCCGACCGCGGCGGCCGAAGAACCGCAGGTCGACCTCGGCTTGCGTCTCGTCCGGATTCGTCAAGATCAATTCAGTGGTGTCGCTGCCGTTGGAGCCAACGCCGGGAAACCAATGCGTGGTGGTCGGTGGCTGGCATGGGGCAGCCATTAGGCCGGCCTGCTCGCCGCGTTCAGCCGTTCCCAAGACGGCGGCGCTGCCGCCGGTCGCCATGACACCTTCCGCCTGGAGCAGAACCGGCTCCTTGCCTGGGGCCAAAGTTCTACCCTTGCCCTGCTCGGTGACCTCTGGGCCAGCCTTGTCACCGGAGAGCCGTTCCACTCCCAGCTGCCCCTTGCGATCCGGCTCGCGTGCGACGGCTACGGCAGCGATCACGCTACGGCTGCCCTTCTTGGCCGAGACGGTGCAGACACTGGTTGTCCGGCCGACGGTGGTCACCGACAGCGGTGTTGTGGTCGCGGACTCTGCAGCCAGCAGCGACCCTCCTCCGACGATCAGAACCAGAGCTACGGTCGTGCCGACCAAGGTCACGGCACGACGGCCCAGCGTCCGGCGTCCCAGTCGAACCGTGAACTCGCTCTCGCTCATTCGGCGACTTCCGTTCCGATCGCCGCCCGCCGAGCAGACTGGGTGGGATCGCGCACTTCTGGCCGTCTGATGGCTGGCGCCGCCAGTACCCCAGCCACCCCAAGTGCGGCGAGCTGGACAATCAACAGCCAGCGCAATGGCGCAACTAACGTCCAGCTGGCCGTGCCGCCACGGTCCGGAAGGGCAAACCCCTGCTGCCAGCCTGCGGGTTGGGCTGCCAATTGTTCGCCATCGAGTGCGGCCCGCCATCGTGGGTCAGCCGCTTCACCAATCCGAAGTTGCCGGCCCGCCTCGCCGGCTGGGACAGCCCCGGAGATAACCGGGACGCGACGATCGTTCTCGACCACTGCCGCCCGGGTGACGGGTGGTTCGAGTCTCCAGACGACGCTTCGCTCATTGCCACTGGCGGTCCCCAAGCCCGGCGTGTTGTCGATCCGGGCCTGCTCCTCCTCGTCGGCACCGCTGACCCATAGGTAGCCGATACCGAGGTCGGCAAGTTGAGGGACCAGATCCGCGTCCGCGGTACCCGACGTCAATCGGACGACGAGGTCTTGGACCTGTCGCCGGGCGAGGACCGAGCCACCGAAGGTAAAGCCGCGGTCGGCGTCCCCGAGCCGGACTTGGCCGTCGGCAATCACCGCGTACCTCGCCTGACCGGCGGAAAGATCGATCGCGAGAACGCGGGTGCCGGCAGCGGAGGCCGCGTCGTTGAGGACGTACGGCGGTATTGCGTCGAGATGTACCCGATCGATGGGTCCGCGGCTGCCCGCCCACACCCACCAACCCGCGCTGCCGAATGCGATAGCAGCAACCGCAACCGATGCCAGGACGCTGGCCGGCTGCAACCAGGAGAAGCTCCGGGTGCTGAGTTCACCCGCCATGGCTTCCAGGCCAGTTCCACCGGCGAGGGCCAGTGCGGCGAAGGTGATAAGCAGATAACCGCCGACCCAGGGTCGAACCTCGGTTCCCGCAGGCGGCACGCTGACCACCAGCCGGGAGAGAACGACTGCCATCGCCAGCGCAAGCAGCGCGACGGTCCACGCCGCGAGAACGGTCCGTCGACGCGGCTGGCGAACCAATCCCAGCAAACCGACAAGCCAGAGCACCCCGAAGACGACCGTACCGAACCACAGCGGCGGCAGCCCGACGCCCAGCCCTTGACCGATCAGCAG
>Ga0126312_10001468_pt1 | contig 15480 bp, 16 predicted proteins | sample Plot104A_FD_92537 | JGI IMG/M metagenome (GOLD analysis project Ga0126312, IMG submission 92537) | Serpentine soil microbial communities from UC McLaughlin Reserve, CA, USA - Plot104A | ecosystem: Environmental > Terrestrial > Soil > Grasslands | place: USA: UC McLaughlin Reserve, Lake County...
CGACGAGTCGACGAAGCCGACGCCCGGACTTGAACCGGGGACCCCTTCATTACGAGTCGCAGCCGGGCGGTGAAGCCTGCGGACGAATGGCCCAACCATGTGGGTTTCCGGGTGACCCGATTCCCTCAAACCCCCATGGCTCCCCGCTAGCTGTAGACACGTTGGAGACACGCCCGGGGCCGTCCTTGACCGCACCTTGTGGGGCGGGGAGGATGGTCCAGCGTGGGTATCGGAGCCATGAAAGACGCAAGGGGAACGTGGTTCTTTCTGGTGGTCGGCGCGGTGATCGGACTAGCCCTCGGCATCCTTGTAAGCGTGACCAGCGACGTTCCTCTCGCGCCCGAGGCCGGGTTGCTACTCGGTGCGCTCATCGGCTTGAGGCTCTCGCGCCGGGTCAGCCGCCCAGGCGCTAAAGCGCATGGCCGAAACGGCCACTAGGCGGAAACGGGAGCGCGGCATAGCCGGGCCGGGCCGGGTCGCGTTGCACCGCCCGGGCGTTCGGCTCGCCGCCCGGCCCCATTCGTCGGCAGGGGCGTACGATCCACACATGGCCGACCACACGTGGATCCTCCAGTCGAACCCGAAGCTCTACGTGCGCGAGCGCGCTCGGCGTTGAGCTCATCGGCATGGCGAGGCGAGGACGATCCGGCCACAACCGCGAAGGCGATCATCGATGCCAACCTCTACATGGTGCTCGGCACGGCCGACGAGCACGGTCGCCCGTGGGTGTCCCCCGTGTTTTACGCCCACGTCGACTATCGCGAGTTCGTCTGGATGTCGCGGTCGGAGACGCTCCACTCGCGCAATCTCCTTGCCCGGCCTGAGGTCAGCATCGTGATTTTCGACTCGTCGGTGCCGATCGGCACGGGCCAGGGCGTCTACATGGCGGCTACCGCCGAAGAGGTCAACGGCGATGCCCGCGTCGCCGCGATGGCGGTCTTCTCGCGCCGCTCGCTCGGACACGGCGGCGGTGCCGTGGCGCTCGATGACGTAGAGGCGCCCGCCAAGCTCAGGCTTTACCGTGCGACCGCTGCAGCGCACTACATCCTCGGTTCGATCGACCGACTCGTGCTCGCCGACCTGGAGCGCTGACGCACTCCAGCAGCCCTGACCCGGACAAGGCGTTGGGCGGGCACGAACTTCCTGGAAAGAGGTGCACCGCGCCGAGCTCGAGGCGAACTGGGCGAAGGCCGTGGCGCACGAGCCGCTAGATACCATTGAGCCGCTGCCGTGAGCACCCGCACCCGTACAGCTCGCGTCCGTAGCGTCGAGCCACTCGAGGGCTTCGTGCTCCGCCTCGGCTTCGACGACAGGACGGTGCGGGAGATCGACCTCGAGGCCGAGCTCTGGGGGCCGGTCTTCGAGCCCCTCCGAGACGATCCGCAAGCTTTTCCGCCAGGTACGCGTCGACGACGAGCTCGGGACGATCGTGTGGCCTAACGGCGCCGACCTAGACCCGGACGTGCTCCACGGCGACGCCGCGGCTGGCCAGTCGCAGGCGAACTGAAAAAAGAGCCGACGCCCGGACTCGAACCGGGGACCCCTTCATTACGAGTGAAGTGCTCTACCAGCTGAGCTACGTCGGCAGCGGCTGTCCAGTCTAGCCCGGCCCGCGCTAGGCCGGGACGGTGCGGCGGCCCTCGCAATCGCGTGAGGAGGAGCCGCAGCGTGGCGCCGACAAGCTTGCCCCGGCCGCCGCCGAGGAGCGCCGTGCCGATGAGGATCTCCGCCATGAGCTCGGCGAATGCGGCGCGCGGCCCCAGCCAGAGATACAGCAGGAGCGCCAACATGATTCGAAGCACGTAACCCCGCCCGGCCGCGCCTAAACCGCTAGCCGGCCGATCCCGGGCGTAGACTCGCGTCATGCTGCTCGTCCGCATCGTCATCGCGATCGCGATCAACGTGCTCGCACTGTGGGTCGCGAACGTGCTCTGGGACAGCGTCGACATCCACGGCTTCTGGGCGTACGTCATCGGGGCGATCGTGCTCGGGATCGCGAACGCGGTGATCAAGCCGATCCTCGCGCTCCTGACGCTCCCGCTGATCGTGCTGACGCTCGGCTTCTTCTACCTCGTGATCAACATCGCGATGGTGGCGCTGGCCGAGTGGATCGCGCCGAACTTCTCGATCGACGGGTTCTGGACCTACGTCGGCGTCGTCATCGTGATCTGGCTCGTGAACTGGGTCTGCAGTCTCGCCGTCGATCTGCTCGAGGGCGGGACGCGCGAGAGCTACGCCTAGCGCTCGCGCGGCGCGAGCCGCGGGCGGTTCCGTCAGTGCTCGAGCTCGGCGAGGTCGTCGTCGCTCAGCTCGAGGTCTACCGCGGCGACGATCGGGTCGACCTGGTCGGGCCGGCGGAAGCCGACGATCGCCCCGTGGACGGGCGGGTGGCGCAACGTCCAGGCGACGGCGACCGCTCCGGGCGAGACGCCGTGCCGCTCGGCGACCGCCTTCACCCGCTCGACCACCTCGAGCCCGCGCGAGAGCTCGGGCTCGCGGAAGCGGGCACTTTGCCGGCGCCAGTCGTCGGCCGGTAGCGACTCGATCCGCTCGCGCGTCATCCGGCCCGTCAGCAGGCCGGAGGCCATCGGTGAGTAAACGATCACGCCGATCCCGTGCTCCTCGCAGTACGGGAGGGTCTCCGCTTCGACCTCCCGGTCGAGCAGCGAGTAGGGCGGCTGCAGCGCCTCGACGGGCGCGATCGCCTCGGCTCGCTCGAGCTGCTCGACCGAGAAGTTCGAGGCGCCGATGTGGCGCACGAGTCCTTCCGCCTTCAGCTCGGCGAGCGCCGACCAGCCCTCCTCGACCTCCTCGTCCGGGATCGGCCAGTGGATCTGGTAGAGGTCGATCGCGTCCAAACCCAACCGCTCGAGGCTGCCCTCGCATTCGCGGCGGAGCGAGTCGCGTTTCAGCGACTGGTACGAGGTGCGGTTCGGCCCTTCCGGCTGGCCGCCCTTGGTGAAGATCAGCAGGCGCGGCTCGCCCTCGACCGCGCGCCTCACGACCTCCTCCGAATGGCCGAGCCCGTACTGCGCCGCGGTGTCGATCCAGTTGACGCGGAGCTCGAGCGCGCGGCGAATCGCGGCGACCGATTCCTCGTCGTCCTGCTCCCCCCACCCGAACGCCCAATTGCTCCCGCCGATCGCCCAGGCGCCAAAGCCGACCCGGGTGATCTCGAGGCCGGTGCGACCGAAGGTGACGGTTCTCACGCCGGCGTTCCCACGGCCCCGGCGAAGGCGCGGCGAAGCTCGACAAAGAGCGCCTCCAGCGCCACGCCCGGCGAGAGCTGGAACTCCTCGAAGCGGCGCCAAGTCTCGCGGACGAGCTCCGCCGCGCGCTCGGCTCCCTCGAGGCGCTCGAGCGTGCCGTCCTCGCGCAGCTCCTCGGCGCGGTCGACGTGCACGAGCGCACTCTCGGCGCCGGCGGCGGCTGCGATCAGGTCGCGGTACCACGTCGCAAGCTCCTCCAGCGATGCGAGCAGTTGTTCACGCTCGGCTCCGCGCGTGGCCCGGCGAACGCGCTGCTCAGCCTCGCGCGCCGGGAGGTCGAGCTGCTCGATGGCCGCCTCCTCGTGCTCCTTCGCCTCCGCGGCGCGCTCGCGGGCCGCCTCGAGCACGCTTCGCGCGGCTGCCGCCGGGTCGAAGTCGGGGCCGTAAACCGAGCGCGCCGTCTCCAGCAGCGCTGCACGACGGCGGACCGCCGCCTCGTCGAGGAGCCGCTCCGCGCGGTCGAGCCGCCCGCCGGCGACGCGCGCGATCGACGTCACCTCGTCCTCGGAGAGCTCTGGCGCGCGGGCGCGCACCTGCTCCCGCACCGCGCGCTCCGAGAGCCGACGGAAGGCGACGGCCTGGCAGCGCGAGCGGATGGTCTCCGCCAGCGAACCGACCTCGTCCGCGACGAGCACGATCACCGCGTACTGGGGAGGCTCCTCGAGATCTTTCAGCAGCGCGTCCGCTGCCTCGTCGTTCATCGCGTGGGCGGCGAAGACGAGGTAGACGCGGCGCTGCGCCTCGAACGGCCGCATGTGCAGGTCGCGGCGCATCTCTCGCACCGCGTCGATGCGGATCTGGTCGCCGAGCGGCTCGAGCACGTAGAGGTCGGGGTGCGAGCGCCGCTCCACACGCGGGTCGCCGCCGAGCAGCTCTGCGGCGAACGCGAGCGCCGTCGCGCGTTTGCCGACCCCCGCAGGCCCGTGGAAGAGGTACGCGTGCGCTGGGCCTTCGGTGAGCGCCGCGCGCAGGAGCCGCTTCGCCTCCTCCTGCTCAGGAATGTTGTCGAAGCTCGTCGAGCACCTCCTCAGCGATCTCGCGCGGCGGGCGCGTGCCGTCGATCGTCGTGATGCGCTGCGGGAAGTACTCGGCGAGCCGGCGGTAGGCGGCGTCGACACGCTCGCGGAAGCCCTCGGCCTCGCGCTCGATCCGGTCGCCGTTCCCGCCGACCCGGCGTGCCGACTCTTCGGGGTCGACGAGCAGCAGGAACGTCCGCTCCGGGAGCAGCCCGCGCACCGCATGCAGGTTCAGCTCGAGCACGCGCTCGAGGCCGAGCTCGCGGGCGATGCCCTGGTATGCGAGCGACGAATCGAGGTAGCGGTCGCTGATCACGTCCGCCCCGCGTTCGAGGGCGGGCGCGATCACCTCGTCCACGAGCTGAGCGCGCGCGGCCGCGAAGAGCGTGGCCTCGGCCCACGGCGAGACGTCGCCCTGGTGGAGCAGCAGCTCCCGGATCCGCTCGCCGAGCTCGGTGCCGCCGGGCTCCCGGGTGGCGACGACCTCGCGACCGTCGGCGTGGAGCGCATCGGCGAGGAGCTGGGCCTGGGTGGATTTCCCGGAGCCGTCGAGGCCTTCGAAGGTGACGAACATCGGCTTAGGATATGAGCCGGTGCGGGCTGTCGTGACAGGGGGCGCGGGCTTCATCGGCTCGCACGTCGTTGAGGCGCTGCTGGCGCGCGGCGACGAGGTGACGGTCGTCGACGACCTGTCGAACGGGAAGCGCGAGAACGTCCCCGAGGGGGCGCGGCTCGTCGTGCACGACGTGCGGGAAGGGCTGGGCGAGGTCTTCGGCGAGGCGCGGCCCGAGCTCTGCTGCCACCTCGCGGCGCAGGTCGACGTGCGCGTCTCGGTCGAGCGGCCGCAACTCGACGCGTCGGTGAACGTGCTCGGGACGATCGCGGTGCTGGAAGCGGCGCGGGGGCACGGTGCGCAGGTCGTCTTCAGCTCGACCGGCGGCGCCATCTACGGCGAGTGCGACGCTCCCGCGCCGGAGGGCTCGGAGCGGCGGCCGCTCGCGCCATACGGCGTGTCGAAGCTCGCGGGCGAGGAGTACCTGGCGGCGTACAACCGGCTCTACGGCGCGCGCCACGTCTCGCTGCGCTACGGCAACGTGTACGGACCGCGGCAGGACCCGCACGGCGAGGCCGGCGTGGTGGCGATCTTCTTCGGCCGGCTCGCCGAGGGGGAAGCGCCGCGGATCTTCGGCGACGGTCTCCAGACCCGCGACTACGTCTACGCGGGCGAGGTGGCGCGGGCGACGCTGGCCGCCGCGGGTCACGACGGCGGCGTCTTCAACGTCGGGTCCGGGATCGAGACCTCTGTCGTAGATCTATACGAGCTCTGCCGGCGGGTGGCCGGCTCCGAGGTCGAAGCGGTCAAGGCGCCGGCCCGCCTCGGCGAGCTGCAGCGGAGCGTCCTCGACGTCTCGCTCGCGGAGCGCGAGCTCGGCTGGCGGCCGGAGGTGTCCCTCGAGGAGGGTCTGCGCCTGACCTGGGAGTCCTTCAGGAGGTAGCAGGAGGGCGGTGCGCGGCGGCGAATCGGACCGTCCGCCGTGGAGCACGCCCTTCCGAACACGTCCGGCCCCAGCGGCCACGCGCACCCGTGGCGCACGATCGCGGTCGTGGCGACGGGAATCGCGATGCTCGAGCTCGTCGGGCTGATGGTCGTCGCGATCGCCCTACTCGCAAGGCCGGTGCTGCACCACGCGCAGAGCGAGGCGCGGGCCGCGGACGCGAAGCCCGCGGCGGAGAAGCCGGCCGCCCCGAAGGTCGGCCCGCTGCTCCCGCGGCGCCTCGTCTCGGTGACGGTGCTGAACGGCAACGGCGTCTCCGGCGCCGCGGCTGCGGAGGCCTCGCGCGTGCGCGCGCGGGGGTACATCGTCGGCGCGGTCGGCAACGCGCCGAACGGCAGCTACGGCCGGACCGTGGTCATGTACCGTCCCGCCCGCCGCGGCGAGGCCCTGCGCCTGGCCCGCGACCTCCAGATCCGCCGAGTCTCCCCTCTGGACGGCCTGCGCCGCCGCGACCTCAAGGGCGCGAAGCTGGCCGTCATCGTCGGCGGCTGACGCTCGGCCGCTAGGGCCGACCGACGCGCCGGCCTGCCACGTCGGATTCGGCCCGGAGCTGAGCGGCGCGGCTCGTCGTGCTTGCGGCCTCCTCGCTCCGTCCCGCTGCCACCAGCAGGTCCGACCACTCGCGACACACTGCGGCGGCCTCGCGGTGCATGCTGGAAGCCGTCAGGGCTTCAACAGCTCGCTCGAAGCTGTGAGCTGCGGTGTCCAGTTCATCGCCGCCTGCTTCGACGAGCGCCTGCGCCAACCAGAGGAGCCCCTGCTCCGCGGGGGCGTCGGCGAGCTCTCCGTAGGCGCGTCGGATTAGCGGACGCGCGCTGTCGAAGTCGCCTCGGCGGGCGCGCGCGAGCGCTTGCCCCGCGTGAAGTGCACCGAGGTCACGCGCATCCGCCGCCAGGGTCTCGAGCCGTGCGGCGAGCTCCAGATGCCGTTCTGCCTCGGAGATGTTGTAGGCCCACAGATGAACCTCGGCCGCGAAGAGGTGCGCTCTGGCGAGCTCGAGGCTGTCCTCCGTGTGATCGAGAAGCGTGATGGCCCGTCGGATCTCGCTGAGGGCGGCCCGCGGTTGGCCCTCCATGTAGGCGAGCCGCGCCAACGACCAGTGCATGGTGACCTGCGCGTGCGGGTCGAGAGCGTCATCCGAATCGAGCTCCTCGAGAACCGAGCGCGCGCGCTCGAACTCGCCGAGGTCGGTGAGCGCGTAGCTGAGGTACGTCGCGAGCCGAAGCTGAACCCCCACTCCTTCGGGCATCTGACAGCCAGGATCGTCGAGCGCGTCCTCGAGAATCCGTACGGCCTCATCAGCCCGTCCGAGGAACCTGAGCGCCTTCGAGAGGCTGACGTACACGTTCGTCTGCATCCGTGGCGAAACGAGCGGCGAGGCCACCGCGAGCGAAAGGTAGTGCGCAGCCTCGCGTTGGTTGCCCGCCGCGAGCGACGCGAGCCCCAGCGCGATCTGGGCGTGTGTCGCGATCTCGCTCTGGCCGGTCCGCTGCGCCTCCCTCAAGACCGCCTCGAGCGTGTGGCGTGCCTCGATGCTGTGATCGCCCAGGCGCAGTCGCAGCTCGGCGTCCGTAAGTCGAAGCTCCAGCGCCTCGCCGGGGGCGATGTCGACACCGCTCTCGAGGTACTCCGGGGTCACGCCGAGCCTGTGCGCGAGCACGCGGATGGCGGGGACGGATGGCGTGCGCTGACCTGATTCGATTCGCGAGATGTAGGCAGCACTGACGCCGCTGGAGGCGAGTTGCCGCTGGGAGAGGCCACGTGCAAGCCGCAGCCTTCGCACGCGTGCTCCGATGCTCTCGTCCGAGCTCTTCGACCGAGGAGACGTGATCACTCTCGCGCATCATCTCGGGCGCACGTGCGTAGCGTCAAGCCCGCCGACTTGACAGGATCGCCGTGGTCGGCTCTGGTCCCCCTCTCCCCATCTCCCACGACCAGTGTTGCTTCCCTGGTTATGCACATCCACAGCGGAGCGAAAGGAGGTGAGTATGGCCCGCCTGATCTCCATTGCGGCAACCGCCGCGCTTGTGCTCTCAGCTGCCTTTGCAGCCGGCCTCACCTGCGGCGGCTAGCGATGCATGATGGGCTGTGTCTCGGGGCGGCGCCGCATCCCGCCCCGAGACGCCCACTCATGCACGCGGCAACCAAACGCTGGTTACCACTCGCACTCCAGAAGATGGCGTATCGACTGCTGCCGGTGGGCAGCAACCCGTCATCGGCGGGGGGCCAGGCTGCGGCTTCCCGGCCGCCCCGCCACTGCTGAGCATACGCGGAAGTTTTTTCGGAGAGCGCCCTATCATCGAACCGTGCCCGCCGAGGACCCGCGCAAGCAGGCCGAGATCGACTACCCGCGCGCGGCCGGGGAAGAAGGGCGCGCCTGGATCCGCTCCAAGCCGTTCGGGCATAACCCGCGGGAAACCGCTCGCTTCCTGATCGACTTCGGCTACGCGCTGCAGCTGCTCGACCTGCACGCCGGCTCGAGCCTCGTCGAGCTGGGCTGCGGCTCGGGCTGGATGACCCGGCTCGCCGCGCGGCACGGCGTCCACGCCGAGGGCTACGACATCTCGCCGGAGATGATCGAGATCGCGCGCGAGGAGGCCCAGCGCGAGGGGCTCGAGGTCACCTTCGGGGCCGGCGACTACGAGCACCTCGACCTCGGCCGCCGCTTCGACGCGTGCCTGCTCTACGACGCCCTGCACCACAGCGAGCGGCCCGAGCTCGTGCTCGCCGCAGCCGGCCGAGCGCTGAAGCCGGGCGGGCGCCTGCTGCTGGCCGAGCCGAACTGGAAGCAGCGCTTCCAGGGCCGCGGCGCCTCCGACGCCTACGGCACCACCGAGCTCGGCTACAGCCCGCGGCGCCTGAAGAGGCTCCTCCGCGAGGCCGGCTTCAGCGACATCCGCCGCTTCCACAACAACCACAAGCGGCTCTTTTCGAACGCGCCGGCCGACACCGCGGCGCACCTCGCCGAGCCCTTCGTCTACCGGCTCCTCGCGCCGTTCTGGACGCAGATCTGGCTGCGCGCCCGGGCCGGCTGATCAACCTGCGGCAGCATGCGCCCGGGCGAGCTCCGCGGTGACCAGCGGATTCTGCGGGTCGAGCTCCACCGCCCGTCTCAGCGGCCGCAGCGCACCGGCGGGGTCTCCCAGATCCTCCTCGAAGCGGCCGAGCTCGAACCACGGGCGCCAGTTCAGCGGCTGCAGCCGCACGGCCGCGGCGTAGCGCTCGCGGGCGCCCTCGACGTCCCCGAGCTGCTCCAGCGCCGTCGCCTGCACGAGCACCGGGTCGAGCGAGAGCGGGTTCAGCGAGCGCGCGTCCCGCGCGTCACGGTAGGCACGAAGCGGCCGCCCGTCGGCGAGCGCCGTCCGCGCCGAGTCGGTCTCGCGCTCGGCGAACCAGGGCGTCAGCAGCGAGAGCGCGACCGCGATCGCCGCCGCCGCAGGAAGGGGCGACCACACGAGCCGCGCCTCGTCCCGCACCACTCCGGGCCCACCCAGCAGAGCGCCGACCGAGAGCACGAACGGCGCCGTCACGGCGACGAAGTCCCAGTCGAAGTCGACGAGCGAATGGAGCACGTAAGCCGCGGCGAGGACGGCCAGCGCCACCGCCGCGGGGTCGCGCCCGCGCAGGCGCCGCACCACGCCGACCGCGGCCGCGCCGACCGCGACCAGCGCGAGGAAGAAGCCGACGAGACCGGTCTCGGTCAGGAACTGCAGCGGCACGTTGTGCGGCTCGGTGACGACGATGTCGTTCGTCCGCAGCACGCGGTGGGTCAGCTCGAAGCTCCGCGCCCCGGTCCCCCGCCACGGCTGGCGCTCCCACGCCTGCCACGCCTCCGTCCACCAGAGCCAGCGGCTCGAGGAGCTCACGTTGGCGAGGTGCTGCGGCCCGCCCTGCAGCGACGCGTTGGTGGACTGCGAGGTGAATTCCGTGAACCACCCCTCCGGCTTCGCCTCCACCGCGAGGACGACCGCGCCGACGGCGACGCCCGCGCACAGCACGCCGAGCGCGATGCGGCCGAGCAGGCGCCGCCGACCCGCGGTCAGCGGCCGCCGTTCCTCGACGAGCGAGCCGAGGTACGCGAGCGCGCCCACCGCGACGGCGGCCAGGACGAACACGACGCCGAACCACGCGCCGTCGTGGACGCGCAGCGAGTGCTCCGCGCGGTCGGTCGTCAGGCCCGGCCGCGTGAAGGCCCACGCCGCCACGCCCAGCCCGCCGCCCCCGCCGAGGAGCAGCGCCGCCGCGCTCTCGACCCGCGGCCGGCCGAGCACGAGCCAGAGGACGATCGCCGCACCCGCCGCGAGCACGCCCCCGCGCGAGTAGGTCAGCAGCAGCCCGACGACGAGCGCGTAGATGTAGACGACGCCTGCGGCGCGCAGCCAGTGCCGGTGCTCCCGTCGCGCCGCCAGCCAGATCGCCAGCGGCAGCGCCATCGCGAACAGCAGGCCGAGCGCGTTCCAGTAGCCGATCGGCGAGCTCAGCCGTGCGATCCGCCCCGACGAGCCGAGCGCCGGGATCGCCTTCCCGAGCAGCCCCCACCCGAGCGGCAGCGCAAGCGCGCCGGCGAGCACGTAGGCCCACTCGCGCAGCCACGGCCCGAGCCAGAGCCCGATCACCGCGAGCGCGACGCAGACGAGCCCGCGGTTCAGGTAGGCCCACGAGCGGTCGGGCTGGATCGACCACAGCACCGAGACCCCGTTCCAGGCCACGAAGGCGACCAGGAACCCGAGCGCGACGAGCGCCTCCCGCGAGAGCTCCGGCCGCGGCAGGCCGACCAGCGCCCCTGCCACGATCAATGCCGCGAGGATGAGTGCCGCAATGCCGATCCAGGTCAACCGCCCGCCGGACGAGCCGGCCGAGAAGAGCGCCGAGACCGCCGCCAGGACCCCACCGGCGCCGAGCAGCAGCCAAGCCGCCCAGCGATCCAGCGCCCTGAGCATCGCCGCCGGAGGCTAACATTGGCCCGGACCGGACGTCTCCGTTTACAAAGTGCTTACCGGAGGCACACGACCGCCTCACCGGAAGCAGGAAGACTGCCGTCGACAAGCCGTCGCTCATGCGCATCCGCCTAGCCGTCATCGCCGTCGCACTGGTCGCCCTCCTGGCGGGGCTGGCCGGCGTGACCGCCGCTCCGGCCCAGGCCAAGGGCAAGGCGTGCTGGGAGCGCGTCATCGACGACTGGCTGAACGGACGTCCGCTCGACAAGTACTCGTCCAAGTGCCTGCAGGCGGCGATGAAGAACGTCCCCGAGGACCTGCGGGACTACTCCGACATCACCGACGTGATCTCGGCGGCCTTGCAGGACCAGCTTCGCGGCGGCGGCGCCAACGGAGGCTCCAGCGGTGGTTCCTCGAGCGGCAGCGGCAACGAGAGCGGCGACGAGACGCCGCGCAAGCTGCAGAACGTTCCCGACCGTTCGTACTACCGCCGCGCGATCGACAACCTCGGCACCACCAGCGCCGACTCGCTCCCGATCCCGCTGCTCGTGCTCGCGGGCCTCGGCACCGCCCTGCTGCTGACGGCGGGCGGCCTCGCGGCGCGCAAGCGCATCAAGGCGCGCCCCCGACCGCCGACGAGCTAGCGTCGAGCGCTCAGGCCGCGGGCGGCAGGTCCTCGTCCTCGTAGATCCGCTCGCCGCGGTGCAGCCGCCGCGCGATCTCGTACGTCTGACGCTGCGAGCGCGCGGTCGAGGCGTGCGCGGCCAGGTAGCGCGCGGCCGCGAGCAGCGGGAGCGCCGCATCCTCGGTTCCGTTGAGCAGCTCGTGCTGGCGCACGGCCGCCTCGACGCACTGGATCGTGTGGAAGTTCCTGTCCTCACGGAGCAGGCAGGAGCCAAGCTCCGCCACCAGACGGCCGGCGTCCCCACCAGCGCCGAGGTACGACGCGACCAGCTGCCCGGCCTCGTCGACCTGCTGCTGGCGGTCGTACAGGTCGCGTAGCTCCGCGAGCAGCGCGTCGGGCTCGCCGCCCCGCGGCTGCGGAAGGCGGGTGGCCGGCACGTTGAGGAAGCGGTCGAGGTAGACGCTCATCGCGGCGTCCAGCACCCCGCGCACGAGCTCGGGCGACGCCGAGCGGCGCAGGCCCTGCTCGACGGCGTTGGCGAAGGTGAAGGTGTGCAGGGCGGTGTCCCAGTCGCCGAACTCGTTGCTCGTGGGGAAGCGCGCGATGCGGGTCGCCGCCGCGAAGGACACCGCCGAGGCGAGCTCGACCTCGCCCGCGCCGTCGTGCAGCGCGGCGAGCAGCGCCTCGAGGATCTCGCCCGGCTCGGCGGAGAGCAGCGTCTCGACCAGCGCGCCGCGGCCGTCCCAACCCTGCCGCGGCGAAGGCAGGGCCTCCGGCAGCCGCGCGAACGCGTCCTCCAGCAGCGCGACGAGGTCGACCGGGTTGCGCCAGGCGTTCGCCTCCTCCATCCGCTCGGCGAAGGCCAGCTGCGCAGGCAGCGACGCGAGCACCGCCTCGGCCCGCTCCCAGCCCGCTGCGTCCAGGGCCTCGAGCGCCTTGTTCACGAAGTCGAGCGTGTGGCCGCCGTCCAGGTACCGGTGGTCCGTGGCGGCCGCGAAAAGCATGTCCGCGAGCTCCGCCTGCGACGCGCCGGCGCGGACCGCCGAGACGAGCGCCCGCTCGGCGCCCTCGGCGTCGCGCACCTCGACGAAGCCGCGGAACCAGCGCGCGAGTCGAGCCGGGTCGAGCTCGTCACCGGGCAGCGGCTGCAGCGGGAAGCGCGGCTCCATTCCCGCCGAGTCCGAGGCGACGTCCGACAGGCCGTGGTAAAGGGCGGCCGCGCGGTCCGCCGGCGCGAGTCTCGGCACGAGGTTCATCAGGCAACTCAGCGTCGTCAGGCCGCGGAACCAGCCGCCTCCGCGGCGGAGCACGCCGAAGTCCAGCCCCGCCCGGAAAGCGTCCGCCCCGCTCGGGTCGGCCTCGGCCAGGACGATTGCGGCCTTCGCGACCACGAGCGAGATGTCGCGCTCGAGCCCGACCTGCAGGCGGCCGCGCTGGTGCTCGACCGGATCGCGGCGCGGGGTGACGTCGACGTAGATCTCGCCGTCGGCGACCTCGACCGGGAACCGGCGCAGCTCGTCGGCCCACTGGTCGAACGTGCCGCCGCTGCAGAGGTCGAAGCGCGCGTGGTGCCAGTGGCAGGTGAGGATCCCGTCGGCCACGGAGCCGCGGTGCAGCGGGAAGCCCATGTGCGGGCAGCGGTTGTCGACCGCGTGCACCTCGCCGCCCTCGTGCAGCAGGCAGATCGTGTGGCCTTCGACGCCGACGACGAGCCGGCCCTTCTCCTCGAGCTCCTTCAACGACGCCGCCCGCATGCGCTGCGGTGCCTCCATAACCGTCATTCGGATCGCCTCCACCAGTAGCGGGGATCGTCGGGCTCGGCCGCCGCCAGCTGCTCGAGGCTGACCTCGCGGTACTGCTCGAGCGTGAACGATGTCTGCGCGGAGAACCCGACGCCGGTCAACGAGAACGTGAGCGGGTGCGAGCTGACGGCCCAGCCCTCTAGCGGGCCGGGCTCGGCGAGCCGCGCCTCCTCCTGCTCGTCGCGCACCTCGAGCACGACGGTGCCGCCGTGCCGGCCGACGAAATGGTCGTGCCAGACCGCAAGCCCGCGGCTGCGGTCGGCGACGTATTCGTTCAGCAGGTCGTTGGCCTGACGGGCGCTCGTTCCGGGCGGCGCGAGTGCGTAGACGAGGTGGCAGCGGCCGCTCACTCCCGGCACCCTAGAAGCTCAACTATGGTTCAAGTCAAGTGGCCACCGAGCTGTCCATCGGGGAGGTCGCAGCGCGAAGTGGCGTCGCGCCCTCCGCGCTCCGCTTCTACGAGCGGCGCGGGCTCATCGCGGCGGGCCGAACCGACGGGAACCAGCGCCGGTACGAGCGCGCCGTCCTGCGCAGGCTCGCGTTCATCCAGGCCGGACGGGCCGCCGGGGTCTCGCTCGCCGCGATCCAGGAGTCGCTCGACGGCCTCCCCACCCGGCGCACCCCGGACCGAGAGGACTGGGAGCGGCTTTCAAACAGCTGGCGCGCCGACCTCGACGTCCGCATCGCGACCCTGCAGGCGCTCCGCGACCGCCTCACGACCTGCATCGGCTGCGGCTGCCTCTCGATCGACCGCTGCGACCTGCTGAACCCGGACGACGAGGCCGCCGTCCAAGGCGCCGGAGCGCATTACCTCAGAGCAGACGGCCCCCGCGGGCGGGAACAGTGAGGCCATGGGCGAACCGCGACTGAAAGGGACCGTCGCGCTCGTCACCGGTGCGAGCCGCGGCGGCGGGAAGGGGATCGCCCTCGTCCTCGGTGAGGAGGGCGCGGTCGTCTTCGTCACCGGCCGCTCCGTCCGCGGGGAGCCGACCACCCTCGGGCGTCCCGGCACGATCGACGACACCGCTGAGGAGCTCACCGCCCGAGGCGGCACCGGCATTGCCGTTCGCTGCGATCACACGAATGACTCGCAGGTCGAGGGGCTGTTCGAGCGGATCCGCAGCGAGCACGGCCGGCTCGAGCTGCTCGTCAACAACGCGTGGAGCGGCTACGAGCTGCCGCTGTATTACGAAACGCCGTTCTGGGAGATGGAGTGGCGCCACTGGGATCTGATGTTCCAAGGGGGCCTCCGTGCCGCCGCCTTCGCGTCGAGCCTCGCCGCCCCGCGGATGATCGAGGCGGGCCGCGGCCTGATCGTGAACATGACCTGGGTGCTCGACCGCCCGCACGGGGTCACGTTCTACGAGGTCGTCAAGAACGCGACCAACAAGCTGACCGAGCAGATGGCCGACGACCTCCGGCCCCACGGCGTCGCCTGCGTCGCTGTCTCGCCGGGCTTCATGCGCCTCGAGCGCATGGACCTGACCCCGGAGACCGCGGCGAAGGCCGAGTCGCCCGAGTTCCCGGGACGTGCGATCGCGGCGCTCGCTTCAGACCCGGACGTGCTCGAGAAGTCGGGCCGCGTCTTCACCACGCCTGCCTTGGCACGCGAGTACGGCTTCACCGACGTGGATGGCAAGCAGCAGTCGACGTTCTGGGACGAGCACTGGGCGTTCAGCTAGCTCCCGGCGCTGATGGCCGGGACCGGCTCCTCGCGCCGCTCCGCCTCGATCTGGATGTGCGGCAGCCACTCGAGCCACGCCGGCAGGTACCAGTTCCACTTGCCGAGCAGGCACATCGCCGCCGGCAGCAGCACCGAGCGGATGATCGTCGCGTCGATCAGCAGGGCGACCGCGATCCCGAAGCCCATCTGCTGGAACATCACGAGGTCGCCCATCGCGAAGCCGCTGAAGACGGCGACGATGATCAGCGCCGCGCCGGTGATCAGCCGCGCGGTCGACGAGACGCCCCACTCGACGGCCTCGCGGGTCGAGCCGCTCACGTCGTAGCGCTCCTTGATCCGGGTGAGCAGGAAGACCTGTTAGTCCATCGAGAGCCCGAACAGCACCGAGAAGAGGAAGAGCGGCACCCAGGCGTCGATCGCGTCCACGCGCTGGAAGCCGAACAGGCCGCTGCCGATCCCGTGCAGGAAGACGAGCACGACGAGGCCGTACGCGGCGCCGACCGAGAGCAGGTTCAGCGCCATCGACGTCGCCGCCACGACGACCGAGCGGAACGCGATCGTCAGCAGGATGAAGCTGAGCCCGAGCACGAA
>Ga0126312_10001469_pt1 | contig 15474 bp, 15 predicted proteins | sample Plot104A_FD_92537 | JGI IMG/M metagenome (GOLD analysis project Ga0126312, IMG submission 92537) | Serpentine soil microbial communities from UC McLaughlin Reserve, CA, USA - Plot104A | ecosystem: Environmental > Terrestrial > Soil > Grasslands | place: USA: UC McLaughlin Reserve, Lake County...
GGGCGCCCGCGCGGATCGGCAGGCGCCGGCGGCACCCGCGGGCGACGGCGTGGACGGCGGCGCACCACCCGCGCCGACCAGGCGGTGAAGCTGATCCAGGAGAACCCTGGGATCAGCGCCTCCGACGTCGCCCGGCAGATGAAGATCAAGCCCAACTACCTCTATCGGGTGCTCGGCGACCTCCAAAAGGAGGGCCGGGTGAAGAAGTCGGGCCGCTCATATACGGCCGCCTGACCCGCCGAGTTCAGCGACCGGCCTAGACCAGGCCGAGCTCGGCGACCGCCGCGCGCTCCTCGTTGAGCTCGGCAACCGAGGCGTCGATCCTCTCGCGCGAGAAATCGGGCACCTCGAGCCCCTCGACGATCGACCACTCGCCGCCCGAGCACGTGCACGGGTAACCCGAGATCACGCCCTCGCCGACGTCGTACGCCCCGGTGGCCGGGACGCCCATCGATACCCAGTCCCCCTCGGGGGTGCCGAGCACCCAGTCGTGGAAGTGGTCGATCGCGGCGTTCGCGGCAGAGGCCGCCGAGGAGGCACCGCGAGCGTCGATAATCGCCGCGCCGCGCTTGGCGACCGTGGGAATGAACTCATCGGCGATCCACACCTCGTCGCCGACGGCATCCCAGGCCGAGGCGTCCTTCACCTTCGCGTTCACCAGGTCGGGGTACTGCGTCGTCGAGTGGTTGCCCCAGATGGTCATGTTCGTGATCTCGCTGACGGCTGCCCCCGTGCGCTGCGCGAGCTGGGCGATCGCGCGGTTGTGGTCGAGGCGCACCATCGCGGTGAACCGTTCGTCCGGGACGTCGGGCGCGTTCGACATCGCGATCAGGCAGTTGGTGTTCGCCGGGTTGCCGACCACGAGAATCCGCACGTCGTCGGCCGCGCCCGCGTTGATCGCCTCGCCCTGCGGCTTGAAGATCCCGCCGTTCGCCTCCAACAGATCGGAGCGCTCCATTCCTGGCCCGCGCGGGCGGGCGCCGACCAGAAGGCCGACGTTGCAGCCGTCGAACGCGGCATTGGCATCGTCGAAGATGTCGATGCCCGCGAGCAGCCGGAACGCGCAGTCGTCCAGTTCCATGGCCGTTCCCTCGGCCGCCTTCACGGCGTCCGGGATCTCGAGCAGGTTCAGGTGCACCTGCTGGTCCGGCCCGAGCATCTGGCCCGCTGCGATCCGGAAGAGAATCGCGTACCCGATCTGGCCGGCGGCGCCGGTCACCGTCACCTTCACTGGGCTGCTCATGTTGCGTTCATCTCCTTCTGCAGGTTCTCGTCGATCGACGCAAGGAACTCCTGCGTCGTCTGGAAGGGCTGGTCGCCACCGACGAGGAGCGCGAGGTCCTTGGTCATCTTCCCGCTCTCCACCGTCTCAACACACACCCGCTCGAGCGTCTCCGCGAAGTTCGAAACATCGGGCGTCTCATCCATCCGCCCGCGGGCCGCTAGCGCGCGCGTCCAGGCGAAGATCGAGGCGATCGGGTTGGTGGAAGTCGGGTTCCCCTTCTGGTGCTCGCGGTAGTGGCGCGTGACGGTGCCGTGCGCGGCCTCGGCCTCCACGGTCTTGCCGTCGGGGGTCATCAGCACGCTCGTCATCAGGCCGAGCGAGCCGAAGCCCTGCGCGACGGTGTCGGACTGCACGTCGCCGTCGTAGTTCTTGCACGCCCACACGTAGCCCCCCTCCCACTTGAGCGCCGCCGCGACCATGTCGTCGATCAGCCGATGCTCGTAAGTGAGGCCCTCCGACTCGAACTCCTCCTTGAACTCGGCGTCGAACACCTCCTGGAAGAGGTCCTTGAACCGGCCGTCGTAGGTCTTGAGGATCGTGTTCTTCGTCGACATGTACACGGGCAGGCCGCGCTCGAGGCCGTAGCGGAAGGAGGCCCGGGCGAAGTCGCGGATCGAGTCGTCGAGGTTGTACATGCCCATCGCCACGCCGCTCGACGGGAAGTCGAAGACGTCTATCTCGATCGGCTCGGCACCGTTCTTCGGCGTGAATGTCAGCGTCAGCTTGCCCTCGCCGGGGATGAGAGTGTCCTCGGCCCGATACTGGTCGCCGAAGGCATGGCGGCCGATGATGATTGGCTTGGTCCAGCCCGGGACCAGCCGCGGAATGTTCGAGATCACGATCGGCTCGCGGAAGATCACGCCGCCGAGGATGTTGCGAATGGTCCCGTTCGGCGATCGGTACATCTCCTTGAGGCCAAACTCCTCGACGCGTGCCTCGTCGGGGGTGATCGTGGCGCACTTGACACCCACGCCGTGCTCCTTGATCGCGTTCGCGGCGTCGACGGTGATCTGATCCTGGGTCGCGTCGCGGCTCTGGATCGAAAGGTCGAAGTACTGGAGATCCACATCGAGGTAGGGCAGGATGAGCTGCTCCTTGATGAAGGCCCAAATGATCCGTGTCATCTCGTCGCCGTCGAGCTCGACGATCGGGTTTTCGACTTTGATCTTCGCCATCGGGGCGGGCGATGCTATCGGCGCACATCACCAAACGTCCCTCCATGGGCGCTATGGCGTCCATCGCGGGACGTTCGGCGTGAGGGCTAGTCGCGCCAAGAAGTGAATTGTGATTCACTTCTTGTGTGGCCTATCGGGCGACACAGCGGACCGAGGCGCGCAAGGCGGAAACTCGCGCGCGGATCATCGGGGCTGCCCGGGAGCTGATCGCCGAGGGCGGTTACGTGGCGGCGCCGATCGCCGCCGTTGCCGAGCGGGCCGATGTTGCGGTGGGAACCGTCTATCGGCACTTCCACTCGAAGTCTGCGCTGTTCGCCGACGTCTTCCGCGAGGCCTCCCAGCACGAAGCCGACGCCATGCGCGCTGCCATCGAGGCCGATCCCGCCGCGCCGGCCCGGAAACGGCTCGCGGCCGGCTTCGAGACGTTCGCCCGGCGCGCGCTTCGGGGCCGCCGCCTCGCCTGGGCGCTCCTCGCCGAGCCGGTGGATCCCGCCGTGGAGGCTGAGCGCCTTCACCTGCGTCGCAACTACCGCGACATGGTCGCGGCGGTGATCGGCGACGGGGTCGCCTCGGGGGAACTCCCACCGCAGGACCCCGAGACCACGGCCGCCGCGCTTGTTGGAGGGGTCGCCGAGGCGATGGTTGGCCCACTGTCCCCCACGGCAAACGGCGGCGACGGCGAGGCCACCGTCGCCGCCCTCGTCACCTTCTGCGTCCGCGCAATCGGAAAGGAGCCCAATAGTGTCAATGCTTGAGACCCCAGTTGGGGCCCGCACCCATGAGGTCCTGAACCAACCGCCGCCCCTCGAGGGCTACAACGCATTCGAGGCCGACGGGGTCCTCACCGAGTCCGTCGCCCGCGAGGGCGCGGAGTGGGCCCGCGAGGGTCTTCGGGAGCTCGGCGCGATCTGCGGCCGCCCCGACGTCATCGAGCTCGGCAAGCTGGCGAACGAGCATCCGCCGAAGCTCCGGACGCACGATCGCTTCGGCCACCGGATCGACGAGGTCGAGTTCCACCCCGCGTGGCACGAGCTGATGCGGCTCGGAATCGCGCACGGCATCCACGCCGCCCCGTGGCGCGACCCCCGCCCGGGCGCCCACGTCGCCCGGGGTGCGGCGATGATGCAGCTCTCGCAGGTCGAGGCAGGGGTCCTGTGCCCGATCTCGATGACCTACTCGGTCATCCCGGCGCTGCGCATGCAGCCCGAGCTGGCCTCCGAGTGGGAGTCACGATTCCTCTCCCTCGAATACGACGGGCAGCGACTGGTGCCGGCCCCCGACAAGAAGGGGGCCCTCTGCGGGATGGGGATGACCGAGAAGCAGGGCGGCTCGGACGTGCGCGCCAACACCACGATCGCGCGGCCTATCGGTGGCGGGGGGGCCGGCGCCGAGTACGAGCTGACCGGCCACAAGTGGTTCATGTCGGCGCCCATGTGCGACGCGTTTCTCGTGCTGGCCCAGGCCGAGGGTGGCCTCTCCTGCTTCCTCATGCCTCGCTTTACGCCCGACGGGGAGCGCAACCGGATCCAGATCCAGCGCCTCAAGGACAAGCTCGGCAACCGCTCCAACGCGTCCTCCGAGGTGGAGTTCCGCGGCGCGTGGGCGCGCCTGGTCGGCGATGAAGGCCGCGGCGTGCCGACGATCATCGAGATGGTCAACCACACCCGCCTCGACTGCGCTCTCGGCTCGTCGGCCGGGATGCGCTGGGGAACGGCGGCGGCGATCCACCACTGCACCCATCGCTCGGCGTTCGGCAAGGAGCTCGCCGACCAGCCGCTGATGCAGAACGTGCTCGCCGACCTCGCGATCGAGTCCGAGGCCGCCACGATCTCGGCTCTGCGGCTCGCCCGCGCGTACGACGAGTCAATCGCCGGCGACGAGCAGGCGACCCAGCTCAAGCGCATCGCGAACGCGGTCCTGAAGTACTGGATCTGCAAGCGCGGACCGATGCACGCCGTCGAAGCGCTCGAGTGCCTAGGCGGGAACGGCTACGTGGAGGAGTCGGGGATGCCCCGCCTCTATCGGGAGAGCCCTCTCGCCTCGATCTGGGAGGGCTCCGGCAACGTCCAGTGTCTGGACGTGCTGCGCGGGATGGCGCGCACCCCGCAGGCGCTCGAGGCCTTTTTCGCCGAGATCGACGAGGCCGCCGGAGCAGACGCTCGGCTCGACCGCTTCGCGGCTGAGCTTCGCGAGGAGCTCGGCGATCTGGAGGGCATCGAGTCGCGCGCCCGCCGCGTGGTGGAGTGGATGGCGCTCGCGCTGCAGGGCTCACTGGTGGTCCGCTATGCGGACGATGCCGTCGCCGACGCGTTCTGCGCCTCCCGCCTGGAGGGTGACGCAGGTAGGGCGTTCGGGACGCTGCCGGCCGGGCTCGACTTCCGCCGGATCGTCGACCGCCACCGGCCGGTCGCCGCATGAGCTACGAGACGCTGCGCTACGAGGCCGACGGCCACGTTCGCGTCCTCACCTACGACCGCCCCGATCAGCGCAACGCGGTCAACCGCCAGATGAACGGCGAGCTCCACGACGCGTGGCGGCGCTTCCGCGACGATGACGACGCCTTCGTGCTCGTGATCACCGGCAGCGGCGACGCGTTCTGCGCGGGGTGGGACCTCCAGGACGCGGCCGACCTCGGAGAGGCGGGGCTGGAGGGGCTCGGCGAGCACGGCGAGGGATACGACGCCTTTCGCACCCACGTTTGGAACTCGCCGGGCGATTGCGGCTACACGCGCCGTGTCGACGTCTTCAAGCCCGTCATTGCCGCCGTCAACGGCTGGGCGGTCGCGGCGGGACTCGAGAACGCCCTGCTGGCCGACATCCGCATCGCGGCCGAGAACGCCGTATTCGGCGCATTGGAGAGACGCTGGAACATCGTTGCGGGCGACGGGATGACCGTGCGCCTGCCGCTGGTCGTGGGGTACGGCCGAGCCATGGAGATGATCATCAGCGGCCGCCCCATCGGCGCGGAGGAGGCGCATCGCATCGGGCTGGCGAACGAGGTGTTGCCGGAGGGAAAGGCCCTCGATCGAGCGCTCGAGCTCGCCCGGGGGATCGCCGAGCTTCCTCAGGGCGCCATCCGCTCAGACAAGGAGACGATGGTGCGCAACGTGGGACGCACATACGAGGACCAGCTTCGCCAGGAGCTCGAGGCAACGCTGTCCATGTTCCTGCGACGCGACTCGCACGCGATCGGGGCTGGCGCGTTCAAGCGGGGCGAGAAGCCCGAGTGGCCGCACCACGGGCTGTAGGCCGATGAGCTACGAGACGATCCTCTACGCCGCCGATGGGCCCGTCGCGACCATCACGCTGAACCGGCCGGACACCCTCAACGGCATCGTCCCGCCGATGCCCGAGGAGGTGGAGGCTGCGGTGCGAGAGGCCGTGAAGGACGCCATGTGAAGGTGATCGTCCCCCGCGGCGCCGGGCGGTCGTTCTGCGCCGGCTACGACTTCAGCGGCGGCTTCGAGCACTGGCCGCACCTGGACACCGAGGGCAAATGGGACCCGGGAAAGGACTTCGCCGGCGCGACCGCGCCCCGCTCTCACCCCGCGGGCACGTGGATCTACCGGCTCGGCCTGACGCGGGTCAAGTGGCACGGGCTCACCGGCAAGCCGCTCAGTGGCTCAGAGGCCGAGGAGGCCGGGCTCATCAACGAGGCGGTGCCGTTCGAGGCGCTGGAGACGCGGGTCGCCGAGGTCGGGGGCCAGCTCGCCTCGATCCCCGGCTCGCAGCTCGCGGCGATGAAGCTGGTGATCAACCAGGCCTACGAGAACATGGGCCTGGCCTCGACCCAGACCCTCGGCCCGATCCTCGACGGGCTGATGCGCAACACGCCCGACGCGCTCCGCTTCATCGAGAAGGCCGGGGCGGATGGGGTGAGCTCGGCGGCCGCCGAGCGCGACGCCGCCTTCGCGGACTACAGCCAGGCGCCACCGGGCGAGCGGCCCGACCCGTCGCACGTCATCGAGCCGTAGCCTCGGCTACGGGCCCCGGCGCCGGTCGGGCTTAACCGGTGAGCAGCTCGATCAGCGCGATTGCGACGCCGCCGCCGACCAGCAGTCCCACCACATTGGCGAGGCCCACTCGGGTCTCGCCGAGGCGCTTCCGCTGCGGCAGATCGGGCGCAAGTATGAGCAAACGCTCATTCATTGCCGCCCGAAGTACACCGAACGCGTCGGACCTAAACCTATTCAGCCCAGCCAGCGCTCGCCGAGGCGGCGCACGGTCGCCTCGGCGAGGCGGACGGCGTCCGCAACCGTCCCGTAATTCACGTTCTCGGCGACGTCGGTCTTCCAGTGATAGTTGGAGATCTGATGCAGCTTGGTGACCGAGGAGATCGACGCGCATTCGTAGCCGGCCGCGAGCGCCACGCAGCCGTCCGTGGCGTTTCGTGTGCGCAGGTTCGGCACCAGCTCGATCCCGAGCTCGTCCGCCAGGCCGTCGAGCAGCTCGAGCGAGCGGGACGGGTACTCGCGTATCCGGAGCATCCCCTCCCCGCGCAGCACGAGCAGGCGCGGGGACCCGAGGCTGTCGAGCGACAGGAAGAACGTGCTCTCGGGGGGCAGGGAGCCGAAGTGCCGCCTCCCCCACTCCGCCATGCCGTCGCAGGTCGCCTCCTCGGAGGTGGACAGGAGCAGGATCCGGGTGCCCTCCGGCGGCCGCTCGGCGAGGGCGCGAGCAAGGGCGATCAGCGCGACCGCGCCGGTCGCGTTGTCGTTCGCGCCGGGCACGACCTCGTGGGCGCCGATGTCGGCAAGCACCGCGACGGTGCCCGCTGAGAGAATCGTGCCCAGGCGGGTGAGCGTCCTGCTGCCGAGCACGGCGCCGGCCGCCACCGCGAGCGGCCCCCCGACGACGGGCCACATGAGCGGAGGGCTCGTGTCGGGAACCCGTTCCTCGGGGATGCGGCTCAAAAGCAGCTCGGGAATCGCCGGGCTGTACAGGAGCCCCGATCGTGGCGCATCGTGGTGCGCGTGGACGACGATCGTGCGCTCGGCGTCGGCCGGGCCGATCTCGCCCACCACCTGCGAGCGCTCCCCCTGGGGAAGCACCCGGCGCAACTGCCGCGATCCCTTCGGCGGCAGGTCGTCGATCGCCGCCGCAGCTGCGGCGGCTGCGATTGTCGCGCCGAGCAGTCGCCGACCCCGCAGGGCCGCGATCCCGGCCGCCGCGGCGGACGCTGCCGCGAGCCCCAGCGGCCACCAGTAGCTGCCGTGGGCCGGGCTGGCCTCGATATCGCCCTCGAAGCCCAGCTCCTCGAGCTTCCCGAGCAGCCACTCCGCGGCCTCTCGCTCGCCCGTCGACGCGCTTGGGCGGCGGATCGAGCTCAGCTCGCTCACCAGGTCGCGAAGCCAGGCCTCGTCGGTATGGGGCGCAGTCTGAACCTCGGCGGTCGGCATAGCGAGCGCGGACCCTACCGGCAGTCGGCGGGAGTCGCGGGCTCCGCCAATACCATCTGTGACATGCCCGCGCGCAGCGCGATCACCCTTTTCCGCTTCCGGGGAATCCGGGTCGGGGTCGACTACTCCTGGTTCTTCGTCCTCTTCCTGGTGATCATCTCGCTGTCGGGCTTCTATCGCGACGTCCTCGGGGCGGACGAGGGGGAACTGGGCCCGTACCTCTTCGCGGTGGTCAGCGCGCTCGCGTTCTTCGGGTCGATCCTGCTCCACGAGATGGGGCACGCCGTTGTCGCCCTGCGGGAGGGCGTGGGGATCAGCGAGATCACGCTGTGGCTGTTCGGCGGTGTGGCGCGCATGAGCCGCGACACCACCTCGCCGGGGGCCGAGTTCCGGATCGCGGTTGCCGGCCCGGTGGTGACCCTGATCATCGCCGCCGCGTGCATCGGCGTCGGGATGGCGGCGGACGCCGACGCGTTCTGGGACGCAATGCGGTTCACGGACACGGGAACATCCGGCGTCGTCGCCCTTCTGGCATGGCTGGCGACGATCAACGTCTTCGTGCTCGGCTTCAATCTGATTCCGGCGTTCCCGCTGGACGGAGGCCGAATCGCCCGGGCGATCGTCTGGCGGATCACCGGCGATCGCAACCGGGCTACGCGCGTCGCGGCCACGCTGGGGCAGGGCTTCTCGTACATCTTCATTGCGGTCGGCATCCTCCTGGCGGTAAACGGCGACGTGATCAGCGGCATCTGGCTCGCGCTGGTCGGCTTCATCCTCGGTTCCGCAGCGCGGGGCGCGATCGCGCAGACCGAGCTGTCCGGGCGCATCGCCGGGCTCACCGTCGCCGACGTCATGGACTCGGATCCAGTGGCGATCCGCGAGGACACGAGCGTCGAGCGGGCCCTGGACGAGTTCTTCCTCCGCTACCGCTGGCCCTGGTTTCCCGTCGTGGACGCCGCGCAGCGCTTCCTCGGCTTGCTGCAGCGCGGCGCGGCCGACGCGGTGCCCGAGGGCCGCCGAGAGAGCGCCGTCGTGTCCGAGTTCCTGACCGCCGACAACGACGGGGCGCTCCGCGTCGGCTTGGACGCACCCATCGAGTCGCTGCTGGGCAACGAGGCGCTCCGGCGCCTCGGTGGGCTTGCGGCCGTGGATGCCGACGGCACCCTCCGCGGCGTGATCACCGCCCAGCAGATCGGCCGCGCCCTGCGTGATGCCCTCGGGGAGCCCAGCGAAACCTAGCGCCGGCGCCGTGCGCCGCGGGTCATAAGGCTTCAATAGGATCGCCACGCCATGCCTAGTCATGACGTTTTGGTGATAGGAGCGGGACTCGCAGGCCAGCGCGCCGCGCTGGCGGCGGCCGAGGCCGGAGTCTCCGTCGGAATCGTCAGCAAGGTCCACCCCGTCCGCTCCCACTCCAACGCCGCTCAGGGCGGGATCAACGCCGCCCTGCAGGAGGGCGACTCGTGGGAGTCGCACGCGTTCGACACGGTCAAGGGCTCCGATTACCTGGGCGACCAGGACGCGATCGAGGTGATGTGCCGCGAGGCACCGGAGGAGATCTTCCACCTCGAGCATCTCGGCGTCCCCTTCCACCGCAACGAGGAGGGCAAGCTCGGTACGCGCGCCTTCGGTGGGGCCTCGCAGGCACGCACCTACTACGTCGCGGACATCACCGGGCAGGCAATCATGCACGTCCTCTACGAGCAGCTCATGAAGCACTCCGATGCGGTCGATCGCTACGAGGAGTACTTCACGACCAATCTCGCGCTGAACCGCAACGGTGAGTGCGCGGGGGCGATCCTCCGCAACGTGCGGGATGGCTCGATGGAGCTGTTCGAGGCCAAGAACGTGATCCTCGCCACCGGCGGAAACGGCCAGGCCTGGCAGCCCACGACGAATGCCCTGATCTGTACGGGCGACGGGATCTCGATGGCATATCGGGCCGGGGCGCCGGTGATGGACATGGAGATGATCCAGTACCACCCGACGACCCTCGCGGGGAAAGGCTTCCTGATCACCGAGGGCGCCCGCGGCGAGGGCGCGCACCTTCTGAACGCCAACGGTGAGCGCTTCATGGAGCGCTACGCGCCGAACAAGATGGAGCTGGCATCGCGCGACGTCGTCTCGCGTGCGGAGCAGACGGAGATCAACGAGGGAAGGGGATTCCCGGATGGCACGGTCGCGCTCGACATCACGGTCGTTCCTCGTAAGCGCATCCACGAGGCCCTGCGGGAGATCGTCCTTGTCGGCCGCGACTTCGCCGGCGTAGACATCACCCGCGAGCCGATCCACATCAAGCCCGGCAACCACTACACGATGGGCGGCGTGAAGACGGACATTCACGGCGCCACGTCGATCGACGGCCTTTATGCGGCCGGTGAGGTTGCGTGCGTCTCGGTGCACGGCGGCAACCGCCTGGGCGCCAACTCGTTGCTCGACACGCTGATCTTCGGGCGGCGAGCCGGCGAGCATGCCGCGGCGCGAGCGAAGCGCACCGATCTGCGCCCTCCCTCGAAGGCACAGTTCACAGACGAGAAGGCGGCGCTCGAGGCGATCGTTGGCCGCGAGCGGGGCTCTGGCCACAGGATCTCCGAGATCAAGCGCGAGCTCGGGGAGACGATGGATGGCCACGTGGCCGTCTTTCGCGACGACGCGGGCATCAAGCAGGCACTCGAGGTGGTCAAGCGGCTTCAGGAGGAGGCCGAGAGCGCCTACATCGACGACCGGGGCGACGTCTTCAACCAGGATCTTCTGAACGCGATCGAACTTCGGTTCATGCTCGATTGTGCGGAGTGCAGCTGTGTCGGCGCCCTGCACCGGACCGAAAGCCGTGGCGCGCAGTTCCGAACGGACTTCCCGGAGCGAAACGACGACGAGTGGCTGAAGCACATCGAGCTGACCCGCGGGGACGACGGCCCCCAGATCGGATACTCCGACGTCACCATGACCCAATGGGAACCGCAGGAGCGGACCTACTAGTGGCAACCGGGCGAGTAGTGTGAGAGCTGATGGCTGACTACACGCTGAAGGTCCGGCGATACCAGCCGGAGGCCGAGTCCGAGGAGGGCGGAGCGGCCGGCCCCTACTGGCAGGAGTTCAACGTGGAGCTGGATCCGACGCTCTCCGTCCTGGACGGGCTCCTCCAAGCGAGGGATCGTGAGGATGGCTCACTTGCCGTGCGCTGCTCATGCAGGGCGGCGATCTGCGGGTCCTGCGGGGTCAAAATCAACGGCCAATCGACGCTCGCGTGCCTCACGCAGATCGGCGAGGCTCATGAGGCGGCGAACCGTATGAACGGCGGCGCCAAACCCATCGTGGTGGAGCCGATGGGGAACATGCCCGTGATCAAGGACCTCGTCACCGACATGGAGTCCACCCACTGGACGAAGATCCGCAGGGTCACGCCGTGGCTGCTCGACGACGGCAACCCGCCGGAGCGGGAGCGCATCGTCGAGCCGGAGTCGATGGTCGACATCACCCAGACAATCGCCTGCATCCAGTGCGGAGCCTGCGTCTCCGCCTGTCTCTCCATGGAGGCCGATCCGGACTTCATCGGCCCGGCGGCGCTCGCGAAGGCGTACCGCTTCGTGGGTGACCCCCGCGACGTGCAGGACGCCGAGCGGCTCTACGACCTCGCCCAGGACCCACACGGGATCTATGACTGCACACACTGTTTCTCGTGCATCGACGCATGCCCGAAGGGCGTCGCGCCCATGGACCAGATCATGCGCCTGCGCCGGGCCGCCGGCGGCGAGGGGATCGACGACAAGAACAACGGCCACCGGCATGAGGCGGCGTTCACGAAGATCATCCAGAAGAAGGGAACCCTCGACGAGGCCCTCCTCCTCCAGGAGTCCTATGCGGCGGGCGTGAAGGGCAAGCTGGTGCCGAAGCCCGCGGCCATCAAGGGCCTCCTGGGCTCGATTCCAACCGCCATCCGGGGGATCCGCACGGGCAAGATGCGCTCGCTGCGGAAGCTCATTCCCGGAATCCACCACAAGCTTCCCGGCGACGCGCAGGACAAGGTGAAGGGCATCTACGGCCACGCCGAGGAGCACCGCACCCAGCTCAACCTCTACATCACCGGCGAGGAAGAGGTCGAGCCCGAGCCCGATGAGATGGCGCCCGGGGCACTGGCCGCGGAGGCGAAGCTCTCGGCTGTCGGTGGCGGGCGCCAGCACATGGAGCAGGCCACCGAGGGCGGCTCCGAGACCGCCCGCACCAAGGACGAGGACGGCGATGGCTGACGGCCTGAAGCTCGCCTACTGGCCCGGTTGTGTGTCGCGTGGGTTCACCCCAGAGCTGCACGGGTCAATGGCCGTGGTCGCGGAGCGGCTCGGGATCGAGCTCGTCACCCTCGATCGCGCGAACTGCTGCGGCGCCGGCGTGATCGCCGAGCACAATCAAGAGCTTGCCGACACGCTGAACGCGCGTACCTTCGCCCTCGCGCAGTCCACGGGGCTCGCGATGATGAACATCTGCTCCACGTGCCAGGGCGCGCAGTCGGAGTGCCAACAGCGGCTCGATGCCGACTCCGCGTACCGCGCCCACATCAACGAGGCGCTCGCCACCGAGGGGCTCGAATACAAGAACGGGAAGGACGGCTTTGAGAACAAGAACTTCCTCTGGGTGCTCGTCGAGGACATTGGGCTCGACAAGCTGCGCGAGGCGGTTCGCCGTCCCCTTACCGGCCTCCGCGTCGGCCCCTTCTACGGCTGCTACATCATCCGCCCGAAGCACCGGCTCGGCTACGAGGAGTACCCCGAGCGCGACCTCTATCTCGAGCGCGTCATCGACACGCTCGGCGGCGAGGTCGTCGAGTACGACGGGGCCCGCCGCTGCTGTGGCTTCCCGATCATCACCATGAACCGCGAGACGTCGCTGCGCCAGGCCGGGACGCATCTCGGCGATGCGCTCGACGCCGGCGCCGACTGCCTGGTGACTCCGTGCCCGCTTTGTCACCTCAATCTGGACATGCAGCAGCCGGAGGCGGCCAAGATCATCGGTCGTGACCTCGGCATCGCCGTCCTTCATCTCCCCCAGCTGGTGGGCCTGGCGCTCGGGTTCGAGCCGAAGGAGCTCGGCATGCGAACGCACATCGCCTCGACCGAGTGGGTCGGCGAGCGGTTGGAGGGCACGGTCCCCGCTTAATATTTCGGCCCCGGTCGCTATCCTGCCGCGCCGATGAGTGACGCCGTGGATATCTCAAGCGCCCCTCCGGTCCCGCCCGAGGTCGAGCAGGCCGTGCTCATGGGTCACATCCCGGAGGCGATCAGCTCGTACATCACCCACACCGGGGCCGAGCGCGACGTCGCCGAGGCCGTCGTGGGCCGACTCGTCGAAGAGCACTCCTAGGCGCGACTAACCCAGCAGCCGGCCGGGCACGTCGTCGTGCTCGTCCGACTCCTCGCGCGCGCGCATTCGCGATTCGATCCATCGCGCGCCAACCGTGTCGGTCAGGCCGTGGGCGATGATCGAGGCAAGGATCGTGAAGGCGGCCACGTCGAAGACCAGCGAGCGATGCTCGACCGCGCGCTCGAGCACGAGCAGCGCGAATAGCATCGAAGCCACCCCCTTCGGGCCGAACCAGGCGATGAAGAGGCGCTGTGGACGAGGCAGCCGGGTCCCGGCGAGCGCGGCGAGCACCGCGAGTGGCCGAGCGATCACAAGCGCGAAGGGGACGAAGGCAATCAGAGCCCAGATCGAGCCCCCGTATCCGGTCGCGACAATGATCGCGCCGAAGACGAAGAACGTGAGGACCTGGAAGATGGCGCTGACGTTTTCGGAGAAGGCGTGGAAGCGCCCTGAGATCTCGTGCTCGGAGACGCCGAGAGTGATGCCGCACACGAATGCCGCGATGAGCCCATTTCCAAAGGTGACATCGGCCAGCCCGAACGCGACAAGGCCGATTCCGAGCGCGTAGATCCCCTCGTAGCGAGGGGTGATCGCGCCCGGGACCTGGTGGTGGAACCGCCCGGCCGCGAAGCCGAGGGCGACACCGATGACCGCCCCGAAGGCCGCCTCTCCCACGAGCTCAGCCGCCTCGCTGCCGGCCTCACCACCGGGCGTAGCGAGCACCAGGAAGAAGAGGACGAATGGGAGCGCCAGGCCATCGTTTAGCCCGGATTCCAGGTTAAGCGTGTGGCGCACGATCGACGGGACGCGCTGCGCCGTGACCACCGTGGAGGTGACCACGGGGTCGGTCGGAGTGAGCACCGCTGCAAGTAGGAACGCCTCCGCCCACGTCAGTGCCGGGAACAGGCCGGCGGCGCCAAGGGCAAGGACCGCGAGCGTTATCGGCATGGCGAGGACGAGGGCCCGGACGACTGGCCCCCAATGCAGGGCGAGAAGCTCGCGCTCGACCACCAGGCCGTCGGAGAAGAGAGTGAGGATCAGGGCCAGCTCCACCAGTTCGAGCACCCCTGGGTCCGAGACCCTGATCTCAACCACATCGGCGAGCGCGAGGCCGATCCCGAGGGCGACCGAGAGCACCGAGATCGACAGCACGGTTCCCTTCATCGCACCCGAAAGCGCCGCAGCGACCATCAGCAGGCCGCCGACGATCAGGAGCGCTTCGCCGAACCCGATGTCCATAGGGCCTTATACCTGCCCGGCTAGCGGAGCGGACGGCGCTGAATCCAGTCGGCCTGCTTCCCGCATAGCCCCTGTGTTTCGCCCTGAGCGCCGGATTTGTCGGCTGAGGTGAACACGATCGCACCAAGATGGGCGACGGAGCTGGCGCCGAGCAGTCGGCCCGCGAGCGGCGGGCGCTCGACCGACGCCCTCAACTCCAGAGACCCCCCGCTCGACCGGACCTCGCCCGCTTGCCAGTACGGAGCAACGCCTCGGTAGTCGAGATTGCCTGGAAGGTGGGCATTGATGCCGGATCCGCTCAGGCTCACGGGGCGGGTGGCGTCGTACTGGAGGGAGACCTCCCAGTTTCCGGCAGGAAGGTCGAGAGATATGGAGGCGGGGGCTCCGTCCTCCACCGTCGCGGAAAGTGACCAACCCGAGAAGGGCCCAACGCTGCGGGAGCCAGGCTCGACGATCGCCGCATTTCTGATGCCCGCCGATCCGCAGTCGAGCACACCTGTGGGCGACGGCCCGCGCTCGACCGGCTCGCGCCCCAGAGGCGCTACCGGACCCTGGCGCCAGAGCTCGTACGAGGGGGTGAGCCTGGCGACCTGGTAGCCCGGCGGCGGGCCGCTCGCATACGCGGCGCGCGTGGTGAGGACGTACGGGAAGCGCGCGAGCTTCTCGGCGGTGACCGAGTCGAAGTCGAACTTCGAGGCGACCTCACGTAGCTCGAAGTTCGGCTTGACGAAGTACGGGTCGTAGAAGTTGCGCACGTGGGTGTAGGGCTTCGATCCCCGGAGCTCGTACAGCACGAAGTTGTCGCGGCCCAGGAAGAGCAGCTTCTTCCCCTCCACGATCGGCCGGATCTCCGCCAGCTCGTCCAGGTGGTTCGTGGGTCCGACTGGCGCTTGGCGAAGGACGAGGAAGCTGGAGATGGCTAGACCCAGGATCAGCGCGGCGGCGAGCACGGGGCGCAGAAGGCGGCCCACCGCCTCCCGCGCGCTGGGTTCCAGTAGCCCCCCAAGCGAGATCAGCGCAA
>Ga0126312_10001470_pt1 | contig 15469 bp, 16 predicted proteins | sample Plot104A_FD_92537 | JGI IMG/M metagenome (GOLD analysis project Ga0126312, IMG submission 92537) | Serpentine soil microbial communities from UC McLaughlin Reserve, CA, USA - Plot104A | ecosystem: Environmental > Terrestrial > Soil > Grasslands | place: USA: UC McLaughlin Reserve, Lake County...
CGGAGCCCCGTCGTGGCCGGTGCGGCTCCGGCAGCGGCAGGCGCGCCGAACACCGCCAGCGCGCACAGCGCGGGCACTGCCCGCCGGACGGTGGTAGCGGAGATCTGCATGGAACACCCTTTCCTCGAGGGTCGGTTTGCCACGGCCGGAGGCAGGTCTCCTGGCTTACGGGCTCGGGGGCTCCGCCTTCCCGGGACGCCGGCGGCATCCCAGTGGCTGACTCGCGTCGTGCAGCCCCTTCTTCACCCGGTCACAGTGGCGGGACCGCGCCGGATTCACACCGGACTTCCCTCGACCACCGGCCGTTATGGACGGCCCAAGCATAACCCTCCCGGCAATGGGCTACCGGTGACCGCGCTGGCGCAGCCCTGCCACGAGCGCCGTCAACAGGGCGAGCGCGAGCGCCAAGAGGGCGGCGGCCATGAGCAGTGCGGCGGTATGAGCCCTGACCAGCTCCACCAGGTCGACCCGCGCAACTGCGAGCACCGCACCGGCGACCACGACCAGCGCGCCCAGGGCGGCCATCGTCACGAGGCCCGCGCCCGCGACCGCCTCGGTGGCGCGGCGAACGCCGGGCGCCACCCGCCCGCGCACGGTCCGCTCGGGCCAGCGCAGCGCGGCCAGCCGCAGCCCGGCGGCAAGCGCGAGCCCCCAGCCGGTGGCCAGGAGAAAGCCGCCGGCGACGTCGCTCGAGAAGTGCCAGCCGCGAGCGACCACGCTGACGCCGACGGCGAGCGCCAGACCCGCGCCCACGACGGCTGCCAGCACCCTCATGCGCGCCGGCACCACCAGCACGCCGGCGACTGCGAGCGACATCACCGCAGTGGAGTGCCCGCTCGGGAAGGCCGCGGGCGCGATGTGCGCAAGCCCCGTCTGCCCCTCGAAGCGCGGGTAGGCCAGCGCCGCCTTCAGCACCTGGCTCGACACGCTGGTCGCGCCGAGCAGCATCACCACGGCGAGCGCCACGCGGGGCCGCCCCCGCAACAGCGCTATCCCTGCCAACAGCACCCCCACCAGCCCGACGACCGGAGGATCGCCGAGCCGCACGAGGTGGCGGGTGAATGCGTCGACCGCCGGCCGTTGCAAGCCGAGGAAGCCCTGAAGCGCCTTGGCGTCGACCTCGCGCGCGGCCGGGACCGCGTAGGCGAGCGCCAGGATCAGGCCGAAAAGCAGCGCGCAACCGGCCACTCCCAGCAGTAGCGTGCGAACCCGCTCGTCCACCGAACCCAGGCTAGTGCGCCGCTACAATCGCCCCGGCCGAGCCGCCATCGTCTAGGGGACTAGGACGCCGCCCTCTCACGGCGGAAACCGGGGTTCGAATCCCCGTGGCGGTACTCGTGAAGGCCCCGCAAGTGGCGGGGTTTTCTCGTTCTCGGTGGCCCTGCGCGCCACTCCGCGCGCCAGTCCGCACGAAAGTTGCCCACCACCAGCCGCGGTCAATCTGGGCAACTTCTCCGGCTCGTCGCTCTGGCGTCGCTCGCGCCGCGGCCCAGCCGGTGCCGGCGCTCGTCGACACGTTCCGGGCGCGCCGGAAAGGCGTGTCCGCGCGAGCTGAGGAGGCCCAGGGGGTGGACCCCTGCCCGCGGCCCGCCGGGGCACCCGGACGTCGATCTGGCCGCCCGCGAGCTGCACGTTCGCCGCTCGTGGGACGCGGTGGAGGGCCCGATCGACGGCAAGACCGCGGCCGCCCGCCGCACGGTCCCGATCGTCGGCGCGCTCGCACCCGAGCTGGCGCAGTACAAGCTCCGCACCGGCCGCGACGGCGACGCGCTCGTGTTCGGCGCGACCGACGACCGCGCGTTCGAACCTTCGACCGTGCGACGCCGGGCGCTGGCGGCGTGGAAGCGCGCGAACGCCGCGACGCTTGAGCGGGCGCGACGCGAGGGACCCGAGGCGAAGCCGGGCGAGCTGCTGCGGCCGATTTGGTTGCACGAGTGCCGCCACACCTTCGCCTCGCTGATGATCGCTGCCGGCGTGAACGCGAAGGCGATCTGCGACGCGATGGGGCAGGCGAGCGTGACCATGACCTTTGACCGCTACGGGCACCTGATGCCCGACGGGCGCGAGCAGGCGCGCGAGCGTATGGACGCCTTCCTTGGGCACTCGGCGCCGAGCGCCGGCAGGGGGTCCGGCTAAAGCTCTCGCCAGCGTGAGACGGCCACCAGTTCAATCGGGGGCTCCGGGAGCGGCGACATAGCGCCTCGGCCGGCGACCCTTACTGGCGCTGGCCTATGTGGGTGGGCCACGCGACGCTCAGGAGGTCGGCGAGCAGGGCCTCGCAATCCTCGTAGGTGCCCGAGTCGATTTCCAAGATGAGGACGGCCAGCACCCTGGCGGCAGACGCCGGCTCGGTCGGCCGAGGCCCGGATGTCATTCCCGCACCGGCTCGCTGCTCAGGACCCGCACGCGGCGAATGCACAGGCGGTCCAGACGCAGATAGTGGCCGGCGCAGCGGAGCTCGACGTCCGAGCCTTTCTCGAGCGGCCGGGTCAATGTGCCGCTGAAGCAGCCGGCGGCCGACTCGACCTGCACCAACGTTCCGGCGTCGAGGGCCTCCGCGTCCACGCGATCGATGATCCTGCGCGGCCGCCGGGGCGTCGATACCGCAGTTGCGCGATTCTCGGTTCCTAGCGCAGCGCGTGTCCCTCGCCCAGGGTCTTGGCAACGAGCTCCGCGCGCGAGCGTGCGCCAACCTTGGTCATGGCGTTTCGCACGTGCGTGCGGACGGTGTCGTGGGCGATGCCCAGCTCGTCGGCGATCTCCGGCCCGCTGCTCCCACGTGCGACGTGTCCCACGATCTCGCGCTCGCGCTCGGACAGCGTCCCGGGCTCAGGCTCCGACGAGACGGCGCGGCGGAAGCGCCGCCCCCAACGCGAGGTGCTCAAGGCCACGAACAAGACGAGGCGCTGGCCCGTCACATTCTCTGTGTGGGCCGCCCATTGAACGGCGATGTGAGTGCCGTCCGCGCTGAGCGCCTGCGCCTCACCCGTGAACTCGCCCGCAGCCAGCGCCTTGGCCCATTCGGCGGAAGACATCTGGGGCCGTCCGCCGGGTACGAGCTCGTAGATCGGCCGGCCGATGATCTCATCGCGCCGGTAGCCCACCAGCCTCAGATACGCGCCGTTGACGTCGACATGGTGCCGGCGCTCATCCAGCAGCGCCATGGGGTTTCGAGATCGCTTGAACGCCGTCGAGAACAGACCAGACCAGCCGTTGCCACGGCCCGCCATGGGGCCAGTCTACGCTCAGTCAGCCTTCAGCTTTCGGAGTCGTACGCGCGCCTCGACTGGGCTCGGCGTCCGCTCGCGTAGGAGCTGATGTCGATGACGAAGGCGAGGACCACAAAGAACCACTCGAATCCAACCACGTGCTGCCCCACGCCCCAGTCCCAGAAGGCAGCGTAGGTAAGCGTCGTCCACGGCAGCAGGAAGAAGCCGAGCAGGGGAATGATCCAGCTGTCGAAGGCGCGACTGAGTACGTTGCTGAAGAGCCACAGCAGGAACAGAACGAGCCGCGGAGAGATCAGCGCCAGTAGCGCGAGCAGGCATCCCACAGTCGCAGTCTCGCCGCTAGGGGCGGCTAGGGCAAGTGGCCGCGCCTGTGCCGACGCCGAGCCGTCAGGCGGGGGAGGGCGAGGCCCAGTGCAGTGCCGATGGCCGTGAAGAGAAAGATCACCACGATCAGCGGCGTGTCCCAGGTGCCAACTATCCAGTTGACCCGGACCGGGTCCAGGTTGAGCACAGCGAACAGCACGCAGAGAGCGCCGAGGGCGAAGGCGCCGGCCAGCCGCAGCTGCTCGCGCCGGCTCGGCCGCCGGCCCGGCGCGCGCTGCCCCGCGGAGCCCTCCATGCGCGGCAATCGTAGCCCTGCCGGCCCGTGGCCATAAGGGCTGCCATAGCCGCGTCGGCGCTCTTACGACCTGGGCGTGACCGCTGGGCGGGGCGAGGATGGCTAACAGACGTTCGCGACTCGCAGCGCTTCGGGAGCCTTACGCAAACCGCCCCGGCAGCACCCCCGTTACCCCAGCTCGCCCGCGCGCCAGTTGCGCGCCATTCAACCGCAGATTCGGCCGGATTCAGCCGGACTCCGCCGGAGTGGCCGATGAGGCGCCATCCCGCATTACGAGCGGGATTCCGCTCTGTGAGCGAGATCGCGGCCAGGCCCCGCCGGCTGCTTCGAATCCCCGTGGCGGTACTCGTGGAACCCGCTCTAGAGCGGGTTTCTTGCGTTCATGGGGACACGGAACTTCCGGGCTCGCAGCCCAACCGGCAAAGCTAAGGATCCGAGACAGAGCCACGAATATGCCAGTGAGCATGCCGGCTGGGATGGCAGCCCCGAGACCGGCAACCACGCCTGGGCCGACCATCGCGACGACGAGCAAGCCGGCGGCGATCAGTACGAGGAACGCTGCCTCGGCGCATGAGGAGTCGAAGCCTTGGCCGGCCTCGCGTACCGTCGCCGAAGTTGCAATATTCGGACGTTTGAGTTAGACCAGCCAAACTCTTGAGTTAGACTGCTTGGGTGCGGATGTGGCAGCGTAAGCTCTCTCGCCGCCGCCTGCTCGCGGGTGCCGGCGCGACGGCCGCCTCGCTTCCCGCCCTGCACGCGGTTGTTCCCCACCAGGGGCTTCACGACGCAGTGGCTGCCGACGGCGACGGTCATGGTCGAAGTGCTCACCGGGGCAGCTCCCACAACGGCACCGTCGGACGGGTTGACCCCAGGGTGAATGGCTTCGATCCGGCCGAGCTCGTCCGCGACTTCGACCGCGGGATAACCCGCAGGCTGGCCAGCGGGCGGACCCTGCGTGAGTGGGAGCTCGTCGCGGAGGACAAGGAGATCGAGGTCGCTCCGGGAGTCAAGTTCGCGGCCTGGACCTACAACGGGCGGGTGCCGGGGCCCGCGCTGCGGGCGCGCGAGGGGGAGCGCCTGCGGGTCAGGTTCACGAACGGTGGAAGCCACCCGCACACGATGCACTTCCACGGCATCCACACCGCAGCGCACGACGGCGTGCCTGGAGTCGGTCCCGGCAACATCCCGCCGGGTCGATCCTTCACCTATGAGTTCGACGCCGAGCCGTTTGGCTTTCACCACTATCACTGCCACACCAACCCGCTCGCCGAGCACATCGCCAAGGGCTTGTATGGGGCCTTCATCATCGACCCGAAACGGGGACGGCCGGAGGCGGACGAGCTCGTCATGGTGCAGAACGGCTTCGACACGAACTTCGACCGCGAGAACGAGATCTACGCGGTCAACACGGTCGCCTTCGCCTACATGCACGACCCGGTCAGGGTCAAGCGCGGCGAGCTCGTCCGGATCTATCTCCTCAACATCCTCGAGTTCGACCTCCTCAACTCCTTCCACGTCCACGCCAACTTCTTCGACCGCTTCCCGACCGGGACGCGACTCGAACCGACCGAGTTCACCGACACGGTCACGCAAGGGCAGGGACAGCGCGACGTGCTGGAGCTGCGCTTTCCGTACACCGGCAAGTACATGTTCCACGCCCACATCTCCGAGTTCGCGGAGCTCGGCTGGATGGGGTTCTTCGAAGTGGTCGACTGATGGAAGCCGGAGCTAGCGCCGAAGAGCGGCGGGGCAGCCCCGGGCGCGACCGCGCGAGCTGGCTTCCCGGTCTTCTTCCACTGCTGGTGCTCGGGGCTGTGATCGCCGCCTTCCTGGCGCTCGGCGCGCCGGGCCTGAACCGGATCGGCGTCCCGCAGGAAAAGCTCGCGGTCGAGCGGACGGTTCTGGCTCCCGGCACGATCGAGCTGCGCCTGCGCAACGACGGCTCCGACCCGGTGACCGTCAGGCAGGTGCTGGTGAACGACGCGTTCGTCGCGTTCCGTCAATCGAAGCAGTCAGTCGGCCGGCTCGGCGCCAGCACCCTGACAGCCAACTACCCCTGGATCGAGGGCCAGCGCTACGACATCACCTTGATCACGTCCACCGGCACCACTGCCGACCACCAGATCGAAGCCGCAGCTCGGACCCCCGACGCCGATCTCGGGTTCTACGGCCTGATGGCGCTGATCGGCATCTACGTCGGTGTTATCCCCGTCGCGATCGGAATGCTCTGGCTCCCGTGGATTCGCCGCACGGGCGCACGCTGGATCCAATTCCTGCTCGCTCTGACTGTCGGCCTTCTGGGCTTCCTCGGCATCGACGCCGTGCTCGAAGGGATCGAGTTTGCCCGTGACGGCGCTCAAGCGTTCGGAGGTCCTGCCCTCGTGCTGCTTGGGGCGGTGATCGCGTACCTCGCCCTCGCTGGGATCGATTCGCACCTTCGCAGGCGCCAAGCGGGCCTTCGGGCGCGCGGCGCGGCCGGCTCGGGGTTTCAGCTCGCCTTCCTCGTAGCCCTCGGCATCGGGCTCCACAACCTCGGTGAGGGCCTTGCCATCGGATCGTCGTACGCGATCGGCTCGCTCGCCCTCGGCGCCACGCTCATCGTGGGGTTCGCCTTACACAACACGACCGAGGGCTTGGCGATCGTCGCGCCCGTGGCGGATGGTCAAGAGCGTGGAGCGCCGCTTGGACGGCTTGCCCTGCTTGGGCTGCTCGCAGGCGGGCCAGCCATTATCGGCGCCTGGGTTGGCGCCTCCGCCTTCAATACCAATCTGGCGGCTTTCCTGTTCGGGCTGGGGGCCGGGGCGATCGCGCAGGTCGTTGTCCAGATCGCCCCCAACATCCGCGATCGGGACGGGCGGCTGCTCCATCCCAACGCCGTCGGCGGGCTAGTTGCGGGCCTGCTTCTCATGTACTTCACGGGTCTGCTCGTGACGGTGTGATGGCGGCGACCCGGCATGACAAGTCGCAGGCGGTCGAGGATTACGCCAAGGCGATCTATTCCCTCGAGCGGCAAGCGGGCGGAAACGTTTCGACGTCGGCTCTGGCGGAGCGCCTCGGCGTGTCGCCCGCGTCTGCTTCCGCGATGGTGAGGCGGCTCGACGACCTGGGTCTGGTGGAGCACGAGCCCTACCACGGAGTGACGCTGAGCCCTGCCGGCCGGCGCATTGCCCTGGAGGTGATCCGCCATCACCGGCTCTTGGAGCTCTACCTTGCCGAGGCGCTCGGCATGCCGTGGGACCGCGTCCACGACGAGGCCGAGGTTCTGGAGCACGCCCTATCCCCCAACCTGTCTGACCTGATCGCCGCGAAGCTGGGTGAGCCCACCCACGACCCTCATGGAGATCCAATTCCAACCCGAGAGGGGCGTGTGGAGGAGCGTCAGACCGTGTCGCTGCAGACGCTCGAGCCAGGCGCCAAGGGCGTGTTCAGCCGGGTGTCGGACTCGAATTCGGAGCTGCTCCGGTTCCTCTCCGATAAGGGCATCGCCCCCGGGATGCGCTTCGAGATAGTCGAAAAGCATCCCTTCGAGGGACCGCTGTTCGTTCGCTTCGGCGACCAGGTGCATCCGCTGGCCGGGGGCGCGACGAGGGCCATGCGGGTCGAGCCTGACTGAGACGCTCGGCCGTTGAGTGTCGCCCACGCTGTGTTGGAGTGTCGCCCGAGCCGAGCCTGACTTGGAGCCTCCAGCCAGGGGCTGCTGTTGGCGCGCTGCTTGCGTGAGTCGGGATCTACTTGTACCGCTGGAGGCGCGCTCGCCTGGATGCGGGATCTCGCGGCGCCGGCGGCTGGCGGTTCCTGAACTTCTGCGCCGGCGTGGTGATGCTTGCCATCGCGCTCGTCTCTCCGCTCGACGCTCTCGGCGAGCAGCTGTTCGTAATGCACATGGCACAACCCGTCTTCCGTGCGGGCCCGGGCCCACGGCTGCCCGAATCACACGTCCGCGGACGCCGATCCATGTGCCGCCGACCGCAATGGTGCTCCGTGCCTGCCACGGTCGCACTTGCCTTCGCCCCGTCCGACCGGTCTTAGCCGGTGGAGCACTAAGCAGCGCGCGCGGCCGCCAAGACACTCGCATGTACCTAGGAGATGCGCGGTGGCTACGAGGCCTTCAATCGAGGCGACGTCGAGCACGCCGTTACGGTACTCGCCGCGCCTACGTCCGCAGGCGGTACACGGATTGGAGAATGGCCGCCGCGCCGAGCGCGATCAGGAGCCAATTCCAGAAGTCGAAGCCCATATCGATCCCTTCGCCGATGTTAACGGCGATGATGAGGGCGAAGGCGGCGATCGTTTCCCCAACTTCGGGTGCGAGAATGCGACTCGGCCACGCCTTCCCTCCTTGGTCGCTCCGGTCGGCCGTCCTTATATCCCGGTAGCAATTGGAGCGCAACCGTGCGGGGGGGCTATGCCAGAAGGGGTGCGGCTCGCGCCCGAGCAGGAGCGCAGGAGAGCTTGGCGACGATCGTCAGGTCGGCGTGAAGCTGGACCCGCTCAAGTCCACGAACGCCGGTCACAAGGAAGCGGTGAAGCGGCCGCGGGCTAGCTAACTGCCCGCGCCAAGCGGAAAACGCGCGAGTTTGCTGGCCCTTTCTGCGTTAGAGCAGTAGGCGACCCTGACAGCGCGGCGTTCGTTCGGTTCTAAGCCGCGCCTCAGGGCCGCCCCCAGAGCTGAGCGCACTCGGGGACGGACACCGACTCTCCCAAGCCAGGACGTACCTCGTGGGCGCTCAACCCTGCTCGCAGCAGCGGGCTTCGGCGCGCCACGCGCGAGCCATGGCCTTGTCTCTTAGTCAGCGTTCATGATGACTAGCGCCAGGTGCAGGGGCGCCTCGTCGAACGTGGGTGTGGGGCTTTGCTCTGAAGCGGGGTAGCCGGCGGCCAATTTTCCGATCAAACTTTCCCTGTGGCCACAGACTCACAGGGCACTCCGTCTTCCAAGCTCAAACGGGTATTGCTCGCGGCCGCGATAACGGTCGTCGCAGTCAACGTCTGGACCGGCGGCCCCTTGCTAGCGCTCTGGGTCGGCTCGCGCGCCCAGGCCAGCGGCCCGCCGACGATGACGGCGGTCTTCGTCGTGGTCGTCGCGTTGGCGCTCATCAGCTTCACCCTTGTCTGGTTGCTCGGGCACCTCAGCCGCGCCTACGAGCAAATGACTGGGCAGGCGCCGACCGTACGACAACACGCCCCGTGGCTACGGAGCATGCGCGACGAAAGGCCGCGGTACGAAGGCGTCACGCCGACGCTAACGACCCCCGAACGCATTCTGGTCGGGATGGTGGTGGTCGTGATGGTGGCGTTCGAGATTTGGTTCTTCTTCTTTTCGGCCTCGCCTATCGACAACAGGAGCGGGCGCTCCGCAGCCCCGGTGCGGCCTGCGGCGGTATCCCATGCGGCCGCCGATCAGTTGCCAAAAAAGCCAGAGCCAGCCGAGAACCGTCGGGGCCGGAGTCCGCCGCTCACCGCCGGCGGTGTGGCAGAAGAGCCACTGTGGCCCGACGGTTCTCCCTCAACCACCGGGCCACAGCCTGAAGTCACGCCTTCGCTGAACGTTCTATGGCCGCGCCCCACCGATGGCGGCCGCGCTGGCTGACTCGTTCTTGCCGGGCAGCGTGGCTGCCTCGGCGCTCGCACCCGCCGAGATCCCGGCGGCGGTAGCCGACTCGTCATGCGTGACCGCGGTCTGAGCCGGACCGGCGATGCCGGTCGCCGCTGCGCCTTCGTCGTGCGTGGCGGACGTCTGGGGCGTCACCAGCGCCTGCACGTCGGGCAGGGCGACATCGTTGTCCGCGATGGCTTGTATGGCCACCGCGCCGCCCGCTCCGATTAGCAATGCGGCCGCTCCGACCACGAATACCTGAGGTGGATGGGGTAGGTGTGCTGCATACTGCATGAGGGCCTCCTCGCGAGTACAACCCGTCGCCCCGATTCAGGGTCGTCCGTGGGACCTTTGCTCGGGTCGCGCGTGGCGACGGTGGACCAGTTGGGGCGGCAAGCCTTGGGTGGTTCCCACCCTACGCCCGGTGTGCGCCCCTCGCAAGTGCGCGGTGGAAGCATCCGCATGCCGCGGAGAATGGTCAGGCATCGCCCTTGCGTCGAGGGGGGAGCGCTCCCGGCTTGTCCGCATGGGGACGCTCGACGTACCGCAGCGATTCCTCGATGGGTACGAGCTGAACCTCTCGGTCAAGAGCCCAGCAACGAGAGCAACGGATCGGGGCCGCGTCGGCGGTGATGACATGCGCGAGCAGGCCGCACGCGAGACATCTCAGATAGGGCATGGCGAAACCTCCCTCTCGATGAGTGAGGTCCACCCGTCGCCCAGGAGGTTCGACGCGATGTCCCTGGCGATTACGCACGCGCGTCGGGAAGTCGCCTAAAGGCTCCAGTCCGATCGCGGGGCCGACTTTAACTCCTAGCTCGGTTGCCGTGCCCCTGCCCCTGCCCCACCGATCTCATCGTGACACCGCCGTGTACCTTCGTCATGCCCTCAGCCGCAAAGTGCTAGCCGTTCGCGGCCTTTGAGGCCTTGCCTGGACCTACGCGCCGGGGTCCACCAGGCGCCCAACCGGGGTGACGACGAGCCGCCCTGCTGACAGGCAGAGCGTTCAGACGCGAGAATCCCACGAATGTCCGAGCGCCTTGCCGAGCAACGGCTGCTTGCCCTGCAGAGGGTCACCGACGCGGCGCTGTCATATCTGCCGCTCGAGGAGATGCTGGGCGAGCTGCTCACCCGCGTGACAGAGCTGCTGAACGCGGACACCGCCGCGATCCTGTTGATCGACGACGACGGGCGCGCGCTCGTCCCGCGGGCCGCAAAGGGCCTCGAGGAGGAGGTCGAGCGCCGGGTGCGGATTCCGATGGGCCGCGGCTTCGCGGGGCGGATCGCCTCTCTGCGCGAGCCGGTGAGGATCACGGACGTCGAGCAGGCGGACATCTACAACCCGGTACTGCGCGAGAAGGGTCTGAAGGCGCTGTTGGGCGTGCCGCTCATGCTGGAGGCCCGGCTTATCGGAGTGCTGCATGTCGGCACACTGACGCCCGGCGAGTTCAGCGACGACGACGTGGACTTGCTGCAGCGGGCGGCCGACCGGGCTGCGATGGCCATCGGCGGGCGGCTGGCGGAGCGGGAGCGCGGGCTGGCGGGCGCCTTCCAGGAGAGCCTCATCCCACAGCTCCCCGTGGTGCCCGGGGTCCTGCTCGCGGGGCGCTACCGCCCGGCCGGTTCGGCAGGGCTCGGCGGCGATTGGTACGACGCCTTCGTGCTGCCCACGGGAGCGATCGGGGTGGCGATCGGCGACGTGGTGGGGCGCGGCTTCCACGCGGCCGCTCTGATGGGCCAGCTGCGAAGCGCCGTCCGGGCCTACGCGCTCGACGACAAGACGCCGAAGCAGTTGCTCGAGGGGTTGAGCACCCTCCTCCGGCAGCTGGAACCGGGCTGGGGGGCCACGCTGCTCTACGGCGTACTCGAGCCCCACCTCGCCAAGGCGACGATCGCGAGGGCTGCGCACCCCCCGCCGCTCGTGCTCGACGCCGACGCGAATGCGAGCTTCGTCGAGCTGGCGCCTTCCGTCCCGCTCGCCGCGGTCCGCTATCCCGAGTACGAGCAGGCCGAGATCGAGCTCGCGGCGGGCTCGACGCTGATCCTCTACACAGACGGGCTCGTCGAGCGGTCCGGCGAGTCGATGGACACCAGCCTGGAACGGCTGCGGAAGGCCGCAGCAGGGTCACAGGAAGATCCGCAGCGCCTGAGCCACCGCCTGCTTCGGACTCTGCGCCCCGCCGGGGCCACGACGGACGACGTGGCGATCCTCGCCGTGTCCGTTCCGGAGCTGCCGGATCCGTTCACGATGACCCTGCCCGTGGAGCCCGACTCCATCGCGCTCATGCGGCGGGTGATCACTCGCTGGCTTGACGGTGCGGGAGCGTCGCCGGCGGAGATCGGGGAGATCACGCTCGCGAGCTCCGAGGCGTGCGCCAACGCGATCGAGCACGCGTATGCCCCGGGCGCCACCGACTTCGTGGTGGAAGCGTCCTCCGCCGGGGACGAGGTGACAGTGGTGGTGAAGGACACCGGCCAGTGGCGCGAGCCCCGGGGCGCCAACAGGGGTAGGGGGATGACCCTGATGGAGGGGCTGATGGACAGGGTCGAACTGCACCGGGCGCCTGGAGGCACCGCGGTTCGCCTCAGCCGCAAACTGGCCGTGGAGGCGCCGTCGTGAACTCCGACGGCATCCCGGTCGTGGGGCTGAGCGGCGAGCTCGACATCATGCAGGCGCCCTCGCTCTTGCAGCGGCTGATGGCAGCCGCGGACAACCGCGACATCGGCCTGGTCGTCGACCTGACCGAGGTCACCTACATCGACAGCGCCGGAGTGAACGTGCTGTTCGAGGTCGCCGAGGCGCTCAGGCAGCGCCAGCTGGAGGTCGCGGTGGTCGTGCCCGGCGGAAGCCTCGTGGAGCGGGTCTTCACACTCGTCGACCTGGGCTCGGTGGCCCGGCTGCACCGCGAGGTCGAAGCCGCCCTCGCGGACGTCCGCGAGGTCTCCGAGCGGTAGCCCCGGACGACCGCCCCTTTCGTCCGCGCCCGCAAAGTGCGGGAATGTGGGTCTCGTGTCCCTGGAGCCCGCAAGAAGCACGCGGCGCTGGGCGTTCCTTTGTCGATGGGGTCCTTCCCCCCAAAACGCAGTCGGTCTCGCGTGACACGGGCCCGCAGGCGTAGCCGGTGCCTTGGGCTGCTGGCCGTTGCACTCGCGGTCTCGGCCGCCGCGGCCACGGAGGCCCTGGCGGCCCCCTCGCCGTCGTCGCTGGTGAACACCATCGACACCTCGCGCTGGTCTCCGGCCAGTCCGGATCCGTCCGGGCTCGCCTACGACTCGAACACCAAGCGCCTGCTGGTCTCCGACGGCGAGGTCGACGAGATGTCGATCTACGCCGGGGCCAACTACTACGAGGCGTCGCTCGGCGGAAGCCTGGCGCGAACGACGAACACGCTGGCCTTCTCGAAGGAGCCGACCGGTGTCGCGTTCGACTCGGGCGGCCGCATGTTCTTCACCGACGACGACCAACACAAGATCTTCCAGGTCGCGCTCGGCTCGAACGCAAGCTTCGACGCAGGCGACGCCTCGACATCCTTCAGCGCGACGACATACGGAGTGGTCGATCCCGAGGGCGTCGCCTACGACAAGGCCGGCAACCGGCTGTTCATCGCCGACGGGGACGGCAACGAGATCTGGCAGATCCAGCCCGTCGACGGCATCTTCGGCAACGGCAACGATCAGGTGCAGCACTTCGACACCGCGCTGCTGGGCATCACGGACCCGGAGACCGTCGAGTTCAACCCCGACACGGGCACGCTCTACACGATGGGCACGCCAGGCAGCAAGATCGTCGAGACCACGGCGGCCGGAGCCCTGGTTTCCGAGATCGACACCTCATACCTGCCGCTCGTCCACCCGGCCGGCATGGCCTACGCCCCAAGGAGCACCGACCCGGCCAAGAACAGCATCTACATCGCCGATCGCAAGGTCGACAACGACAACCACCCCACCGAGAACGACGGCGCCATCTACGAGGTCGCGCCGGGCTCTGGTGGCGGCGGCTCGCCGCCGCCGCCCGGGGACCTGCGGGTCGCGGCCAGCTCCGACGACGCCGAGGAGGCTTCCGGCGGCAGCGTGACCCTGAACAGTTCTGATCTGGAGCTCGTGACAGACGGCAGCGTCACGCAAACGGCGGGCCTCCGCTTCCCCGGCCTCGGCATCCCCACCGGAGCGAAGATCACGAGCGCCTACATCCAGTTCGTCGCCGACGAGTCGCAGTCGGAGGCCACCAGCCTGACCTTCAAGGCTCAGGCCGCCGACAACGCAGCGACCTTCACTACGGCGAGCCTCAACGTCTCCTCGCGCCCGCGCACGGCGGCCTCCGCCGCCTGGTCGCCGGTCGCCTGGACCGCGGGTGAGGCCGGCTCCAACCAGCGCAGTCCGGACCTCACGCCGGTCGTCCAGGAGGTCGTCAACCGCGGCGGCTGGGTGAGCGGCAACGCGATGGCCTTCATCGTCACGGGCAGCGGCCACCGCACCGCCGTGGCCTTCGACGGCAGCGCGGCACAGGCGCCGCTCCTGCACGTCGAGTTCCTACCGCCTTCGGGCGCCAATCAGCCGCCCAGCGTGAGCGCCGGTCCCGACCGGGCCGTCACGCTGCCGGACAGCGCCTCGCTGGACGGAACTGTCTCCGACGACGGACAGCCCAACCCCACCCCGACGACGAGCTGGAGCAAGGTGAGCGGACCCGGGACAGTGACCTTCGCGAACGCGGGGGCGGTCGACACGACGGCCGGCTTCTCCGCCGCAGGTACCTACGTGCTGAGGCTGACCGCCAACGACGGAGCGCTCAGCGCCAGCGACGACGTGACGGTCACCGTCAGCGATCCGCCCCCGATCGCCCTGACCGTGCGCGGCTACAAGGTCAAGGGCCTGCACAAGGCGGACCTCAGCTGGAGCGGCGCAACGACCTCGAACGTGGACGTGTTCCGCGACGGCACCAAGCTGGCGACCACCCCGAACGACGGCGCCTACACGGACAACATCGACCGCAAGGGCAGCGCCACCTACCGCTACCAGGTCTGCGAGCCGAGCAGCTCGGTCTGCTCCGCCGAGCTGACCGTCACCTTCTGAGCGCGCGGGCGGCCACGTCGCAAATGCTCTAGCTTCGACGCCCGAGCGGCTCGGGCGACGCGATCCTCCACATCGCGGCGAATCGCGGGGCCGAAATTTTCGACAACCGTCCAAAGGCACCGACCGCCACCGCCTCTAGCTTCTCCCTGCCGGGCCGCAACCCACCTTCGAGGAGGCATTTCCCCCCAGATGGCAAGCATCAGGCAGAAGAACGTGACCGCTGCCCAGTGGAGCCCGAATGGCGGAGCCCAGGGGCAGGTCGACCTCTCACGCACGGCGAACTTCCCGTTCGGCGCGAACGTGTTCTCGCTGGCGGTCCAGCGGCAGCGGCTTCCGAAGGAGACCTTCAAGCAGCTCGAGCGCACCCTCCAGACCGGCGAGGCGCTCGACCCGTCGCTGGCCGACGGCATCGCGTTGGCGATGAAGGACTGGGCGCTCGAGCAGGGCGCCACCCACTTCACGCACTGGTTTCAGCCGCTGACGGGCTCGACGGCCGAGAAGCACGACTCGTTCTTCAACCCCTCCTCGGACGGCACGGCGATGGCCGACTTCTCCGGCAAGGAGCTGATCCAGGGCGAGCCCGACGCCTCCTCCTTCCCCACCGGCGGCGTGCGCGCGACCTTCGAGGCCCGCGGCTACACCGCCTGGGATCCCACGAGCCCGGCGTTCATCCTCGAGAATCCCAACGGGGCGCTGCTGTGCATTCCGACCGCGTTCGCATCGTGGACCGGTGAGGCGCTCGACGCCAAGATCCCGCTGCTGCGCTCGATGGACGCGCTGTCGCGCTCGGCCGTCCGGGCCCTGCGGCTGCTCGGAGACGGCACCTCCGCACGGGTCTTCGCCACCGTCGGGCCCGAGCAGGAGTACTTCCTGATCGACGAGCAGTACTACTTCGAGCGGCCCGACCTGGTCACCACCGGCCGCACGCTCTTCGGCGCCCAGCCGCCCAAGGGC
>Ga0126312_10001471_pt1 | contig 15467 bp, 16 predicted proteins | sample Plot104A_FD_92537 | JGI IMG/M metagenome (GOLD analysis project Ga0126312, IMG submission 92537) | Serpentine soil microbial communities from UC McLaughlin Reserve, CA, USA - Plot104A | ecosystem: Environmental > Terrestrial > Soil > Grasslands | place: USA: UC McLaughlin Reserve, Lake County...
CCGGACCGCGAGCACTTCGGGCGGATCTTCTTCAACCAGGCACGCATGTCCGCCGAGGGCATCACGCAGATCGCCGCGGTGATGGGCTCGTGCACCGCCGGCGGCGCGTACGTCCCCGCGATGAGCCACGACACGGTCATCGTCCGCGGGACGGGGACGATCTTCATCGGCGGCCCGCCGCTCGTGAAGGCGGCGACGGGCCAGGAGGTGACGGCCGAGGAGCTCGGAGGCGCGGACGTGCACACACGCCGGTCCGGCGTCGCCGACCACTACGCAACGAGCGACGAGCACGCGCTCGCGATCGTGCGCTCGGTCGTCCGGAACCTGCACCGCCGCAAGGAGGCGCCCTGGGACGTGGCCCCGCCGGAGGAGCCCCTCGCCGACCCGTCGGAGCTGTATGGGCTGATCCCCGAGGACCATCGGCAGCAGGTGGACCCGCGGGAGCTGATCGCACGCATCGTCGACGGCAGCCGCTTCCACGAGTTCAAGGAGCTCTACGGCGAGACGCTCGTCTGCGGCTTCGCGCGCATCGAGGGCTACCCCGTCGGGATCCTCGCCAACAACGGCGTGCTCTTCGCGGAGTCGTCGCAGAAGGGCGCGCACTTCATCGAGCTCGCGGCGAAGCGCCGCATCCCTCTCGTCTACCTCCAGAACATCACCGGCTTCATGGTCGGGACGGAGTACGAGGCCGGCGGGATCGCGCGCGACGGCGCGAAGCTCGTGATGGCGACGGCGTGTGCGGACGTGCCCAAGTTCACGGTGGTGACCGGGGGCTCGTTCGGCGCGGGGAACTACGCAATGTGCGGGCGGGCGTACGGGCCGCGGCAGCTCTGGATGTGGCCGAACGCCCGGATCTCGGTGATGGGCGGCGAGCAGGCGGCGACGGTCCTGACGATCGTCGGCGACGCGGACCCGGAAGAGATTCGCGCGAAGTACGAGGCGGAAGGGAACCCGTACCACTCGACGGCACGCCTCTGGGACGACGGGATCATCGACCCCCGGGACACCCGCCGCGTGCTCGCGCTCGGGATCTCAGCGGCGCTGAACGCGCCGATCCCGGAGAGCAAGTTCGGCATCTTCAGGATGTAGCCATGGGATACACGTATGTCGACGTCGATTCGCTCGAAGGTGAGGGCCCGGGCGGGATGGTGCGAAAGACCCGCCGCGCAACCGGGGCGCGTGCGTTTGGGTTCAACTACTTCACGTTGCCGCCGGGTGTCGAGGGCCGCGAGCACCACCACGTCGACTCGAACCAGGAAGAGGTCTACTTCGTCGTGCGCGGCTCGGGCGTGATGCAGATCGACGGCGAGCACGTCGAGCTGCGCCCCGGGCGGTTCCTCCGCGTCGATCCCGGTTCAACCCGGGTGCCGGTCGCCGGCGAGGACGGGCTGGAGTTCGTGACATTCGGAGCGCCGCTCGAAGGCAGCTACGAACCGCCCGACTGGGGTTAGGCTCGCCGCATGCACACGATCGAACTGACCGAGGAGGAGCTGCGGCTCGTGCGCAATGCGCTGCAGTCGTTCCTCGAGGATTTCGGCCATGACGAGGCCGATGTCCTCCGGAGCATCAAGAGCATCCTGGCGAAGCTGCCCGACTCGGCCTAACCTGCCCCGGTGCCGCTCTTCCGGCGCAAGAAGGAGTCGAGGCTTCATCAGATCGGCGAGGCGGAGGCGTACGGACGGTCGTACGGCGAGGCCCGTGGCGACGTCAGGATCGTCAAGGTCGAGCCGCGCCGTCCGCGCTATCAGCTGAAGGTCACGGGGGAGTCGTTGCGCGACGCGTTCCTCGACCGCCTGAACAAGCGCGATCCCTCAGAGCGGCCCGACGGGTGATCCTCCGCTTCGTCCTCTGGAGCCTGGCGGACTCGAAGACGACGATCGAGGAGCTCCGGCGCTACCTCCGTGAGGAGTCCGTCGACGCATTCGAGGAGGTGCCGGGGCTGCGGTTCAAGGCGTGGATCTCGGACGAGACGACGGAGCGCTGGGGAGCCGTCTACCTGTGGGAGTCGAAGGAGGCAGCACGCCAGGTGGTTCCCAGCCGGGCGCGCGAGCTGATCGGCAAGGACCCCGACATCGGCGAAGAGTTCGACGTCGAGGCCACGGTCGAGGGCCGGTTCGAGATCGAAGACCTTTCCCGCCTCGGCCTGGCCTTCGAGGACTAGACACACGGCTCGCCGGGCCGTGTCCGCGTGCCTGGCACCGCGACAACGGCCCGGCAGGACGGTCCGCCGAGGGTGCGCAACGGCCAGCGCGGCGCGCGGCCACGGCTCCGCGCCGTGGGTGGACACGTAGTTAGAGGACGAGCGTTTCTGGAAAACCGGCCCCGCCGGCGAAGCGTTCGAGCCGGTAGGGCGACAGGTCGAACGACGACGTGCCCGTCAGGAGCTCCTCGGCGACGGCCGCGCCGACCGCGGGCGCCTGCATGAAGCCGTGGCCCGAGAAGCCGCACGCTGCGTAGACGCCGTCCTCGACCCAGCCGATGATCGGGTGGGCGTCCGGCGTCATGTCATAGAGCCCCGCCCACGCCCGTGACACACCCACGCCGTCCGCGGACGGGTACCGGTGCGCGATCCGCTCCAGCCAGTCCGCGACGAGCGACTCGTCGACGACCTCGTCGATCCCCCAGCGGAGCGTCGGCTCGACCATCGCCAGCCTGAGGCCGTCGCCGACACGCCGGAAGTGGAAGCTCGTCTCCTCCTCGATCGTCATCGGCAGGTCGTGCGGCAGCCCCGGCACGGCCTCGATGTCGACGAGCTGCCGGACGAGCGGACGCACGGGCACGTCGATCAGCTCAGGTGAGTCGGCGCCGCAGGCGACGACGAGTACGTCGCGGTCAAGCTCCCGTGCGTCTGTGTGCTCGAGTAGCTCGGCGCCGCCCGCAACGGCTTCGGCGACGAAGTGACGCGTCACTGCAGTCGGGTCGGCAACGCCGTCCTCGCGGCAGATGAAGGCGCCGAGAATGTCATCGGTCCGCAGTCCCTCGACGAACGACGCATCCACGGCCTCGACGGGAACGCCGAGCGCGACCTGCCGGGCGCGGCGCTCGCTAAGGGCCGCGAGCCCCTCCTCGCTCGTCGCGATGAACAGGTAGCCGACCTGCTCGAACAGCGGCCGCCCCAGCTCCGCGAAGAAACGCGCACTCGCTTGCGCGAGGCGCACCTCCGGCTCGGTCGAGAACTGCTGCCGCACGCCGCCCATCGCCTTCCCCGTCGCGCGCGACGCCACCTCGCCGCGGTCGCAGATCACGACATCGTCGGCGCCGCGCCGCACGAGGTGGTAGGCGATCGACGCACCGACCGCGCCGGCGCCTGCTACGACGATTCGAGCCATCGCGCGAGCTCCTCGCGCTCCTCCGGCGTCAGCGTCCGGAGCGGCGCGCGCACGTCCTCACGCACCGGGAGCCCCCGTCGGCCGAGCACGAACTTCAGCGCGGCCTGGAACGGGTAGCGCTCGAGCACTGCGCGCTTCTCCGCTCCGCCTTCGGGAAAGGCGGCCGCGAGACCCGACACGGCCCCCGCCGCGCCCGCGGCGAGCCCGCGCTCGACGAGCGTCTCCGCACCGACGAAGACGTCGAGGCCCTCGATCAGGTACGGCTCGACCGTCTCCCACGGCTGGTTCGAGACCTTCAGCCCCGCGACGCGGCCCCCCAACCGCTCGATCACCGACAGCGGGATCGAGTACCCGGCGCGTCCCTTGAACTCGTAGAGGTAGAAGGGCAGCGGCGCGGAGGCCTCTGCGGCAGCGGTGAAGTGCCGGTAGAGCGCCTCCTCGTCGAGCGTGTAGTACGGAGGCCCGATCACGGCCACCGCGTCGGCCCCCGCCGCGGCGGCATGCCGCGCGAGCTCGACCGTTTCTGCCGTCGTCTGCGCGCCGCAGTGGACCGCGACCTGGAACCGGCCAGAGGCCGCCTCGACGAAAAGCGCTGCTGCCCGCTTCCGCTCGTCCGTCGAAAGCAGCATCCCCTCCCCCGTCGTCCCGAGCGCCAGGATTCCGTCGAGCCCGCCCGCCACGAGGAAGTCGACGTACGACGGGAACGCCTCCTCGTCCAGCGCCGAGCCTCCGTCCCGGAGCGGCGTGATCGCGGCGGCGAGGGTTCCTCGCAGCATGGGCCGACTTTAAGGTCTCCGCGGTGAGCGGCCTGCGGATCGAGCACGAAGGACCGGTACTTCGGGTCACGCTGGCGAAGCCAGAGCGGCGTAACGCCTTCGACGCGGACCTGATCCGAGAGCTGCACGACGCATTCTCGGACGTCGGCGACGCCCGTGTCGTCGTCCTCGCCGGCGACGGCCCGAGCTTCTGCGCCGGCGCCGACGTCGAGTGGCAGCGCTCGGCGATCGACCTCTCGTACGAGGAGAACGTCGAGGACGCGCTCCGCCTCTACCGGATGCTGCAAACGATCGACACATGCCCGGCGCCCGTCGTCGGCCGGATCCAGGGGTTCGCGCTCGGCGGCGGCTCCGGCGTCGCCGCCTGCCTCGACGTGGCGATCGCGGCAGAGGACGCCACGTTCGGGTTCTCGGAGGTCAAGCTCGGGATCATTCCGGCGGTGATCTCCCCGTTCGTGCTGCCGAGGATCGGCGCGGCAGCGCGGCGGTACTTCTTGACGGGCGAGCGATTCGACGCCCAGACCGCGTTGCGGATCGGCCTCGTCAGCGAGATCGCGGCCGACCTCGACGGCGCCGTCGCGGCGGTCGTGGAGCAGCTGCTCACCTCCGGGCCGGAGGCCACGCGGGAGGCCAAGAAGCTCGTACGCGGGTCGCCGGGCGGCGAAGAGGCCGCTCGGATCGCCGCGCGCCTGCGCAGCGGCGCGGAAGGCCAGGAAGGGCTGCGAGCCTTCTTGGAGCACGGCCCGGCAAGCTGGCTCGACTGACCGGTGCGAAAGCTCCTGCTGCTCGTCGGCGGCACGGTCTTCGTCGACACGATGTTCTTCGTCGCGCTGACGCCGCTGCTGCCGGGCTACGCCGACGAATTCGACCTCTCCAAGGCAGGAGCGGGTGTCCTCGCTGCGGCCTACCCGGCCGGGGCGCTCGTCGGCGGGCTACCGAGCGGGGTGGCGACTTCCAGGTTCGGCGCTCGTCCCACGACCGTGACCGGCCTCGTGGTGATCGCCGTGACGACCTTCGTCTTCGCGACGGGCGATTCGATCTGGGTCCTCGATGCATCTCGGTTCGTCCAGGGCTTCGGCAGCGCCCTGGCGTGGACGGCCGGCCTCGCATGGCTCGTCAGCGAAACGCCTGCCGCCCGTCGCGGCCAGACGATTGGCACAGCGATGGCGACGGCGATCGTCGGGGCGCTGTTCGGGCCCGTTCTCGGAGGCGCTGCCTCCGTGGTCGGTGAGGCCGCCGCGTTCGGCGCCGCAGGAGTCCTTGCGATCGCACTGGCAGCGTCCGCCCTCACCCTGCCGGCGCCGGCGCGGAGCCGGCCACAGCCGCTTCGCGTCCTGCTCGAGGCGCTTCGCAACCGCCGGATCGTCGTCGGGGTCTGGTTCGTCGCGCTGCCCGCGCTCTTCTTCGGGACGCTCGGCGTCCTCGCCCCGCTCCGCCTCGAAGTCCTCGGCTTTACAGCCGTGGCGATCGGAACGCTCTGGCTCGGGACGGCCGCGCTCGAGGCCGCGACAAACCCGTTCGTCGGGCGGGTCTCCGACCGGGTTGGTCGGCTGGCGCCGATGCGCGTTTCCGTTCTCGCCGCCGCGGTCGTCGCGGCGTTGCTGCCGTGGCCGAATCATGCTGCGCTGCTCGCCGTGCTCGTCGTGCTCGGCGGCATCTCGTTCGGCAGCTTCTGGACGCCTGCGATGTCGCTCCTCACGGACGAGGCCGAGCGGCGCGGACTCGACTACGCCTACGCGTTCGCGCTGATCAACCTTGCGTGGGCTCCAGGGCAGGCGCTGGGGTCGTCGGCAGGTGGTGCGCTCGCGCAGGTGACGTCTGATGCCGTGCCCTACTTGCTCCTCGCTGCCTCGTGCCTGCTTACGTTTGCCGTCCTGTGGCGATCCAGAAGCTCCTCGTAGCCAACCGCGGCGAAATCGCCGTTCGGGTCTTCCGAGCGTGCCGCGAGCTCGGGATCGGAACGGTCGCCGTCACAGCGCCCGACGACCGCGGCTCGTACCACGCTCGGGTTGCCGACGAGAACGTCGAGATCGCGGGTTACCTTCAATCCGAGGAGCACATCCGCGCGTCCAAGAAGGCAGGGGCGGACGCGATCCACCCCGGCTACGGCTTCCTCGCGGAGAGTCCGGAGTTCGCGGCAGCGGTCGAGGCTGCCGGCCTGACCTTCGTGGGGCCAACGGCCGAGGCGCTGAAGCACGGCGGTGACAAGCTGGAGGCGAAGCGGATCGCGTCACAGGCGGGCGTGCCGGTCGTGCCAACCGGCGAGCCGGAGGAGCTCGGCTACCCGCTGATGATCAAAGCCGCAGCGGGCGGCGGCGGGCGCGGCATGCGGGTGGTGCGCGATCCTGCCGAGCTAGAAGACGCCATCGCGGCCGCGCGTCGCGAGGCAGAAGCCGCGTTCGGCGACGACCACGTGTTCTTCGAGCGCTACGTCGAGCGACCACGGCATGTGGAGATCCAGCTCCTCGGTGACGGCGCCGGACGAGTGGTCGCCCTCGGCGAACGCGAGTGCTCGATCCAGCGGCGACACCAGAAGGTGCTCGAGGAGTCCCCGTCGGCTGCCCTCGATCCGTCGCTCCGCGCGGCGATGAGTGAGGCGGCCGTGCGCTTCGCGGAGGCGATCGATTACCGGAGCGCAGGCACCGCGGAGTTCATGCTCGCGGGGCGCGACTTCTACCTGCTCGAACTGAACGGGAGGATCCAGGTCGAGCATCCGGTAACCGAGCTCGTGACCGGCGTCGACCTCGTCGCCGAGCAGCTGCGGATCGCGAGCGGGGAGCGGCTCGATGTCGATGTGGCGCTCTCGGGCCATGCGGTCGAGGTTCGTCTCTACGCAGAAGACCCACGCTCGTTCCTGCCGCAGGGCGGCCGGCTCGAGCGGCTGAGGCTCCCGCGCGGCATCCGGGTCGACGCCGGGGTCGAGGAGGGTGACGAGGTCCGGATCGCGTACGACCCGATGATCGCGAAGCTGATCGCCCACGGCCCGACGCGTGACGAGACCTTCGCGCGCCTTCGGGACGCCCTCGACGACACGGAGGTCGTCGGCGTTACGACGAACCTGCCCTTCCTCCGCTGGCTCGTGTCCCACCCTGCCGTGCTCGCCGGCGAGACGACGACGGCGTTCCTCACCGAATACCCGCCGCTCTCCCAGCCGCCCTTGCGCCTGCCCAGCGGTCCTTGGCGCGGCGCGTGGCGACTGAACCTCCCCTCTCCCCCGCCGCATTCGCCGCCCGACGTCGACGACGCTCGCGGCTCGCATGGCGACAGCGCCGAGCAGAGCGCCGTCACGGCGCCGATGCCGGGCACGGTGATCCGTGTGCTGGCGAAGGAAGGCGACCGCGTCGAGCACCGGCAGCCGCTGCTCGTCCTCGAGGCGATGAAGATGGAGACACCGCTCGTCTCGCCTTACGACGCCGTGGTCAAGGCGGTTCACGTCGCGGAGGGCGACCGCGTCGCCGGCGGCGCATTGTTGGTCGAGCTCGAGGAGTGAGCGCCCGGGGTTAGCGGGCGCGCTTCCGTGCGGCGATTCCCGTCAGGATCTCGCGCACGATCCGGTCGGCGACGAGGGCGGTGATGTCGGCCGAGCCCGGGGCGGTCGGGATCACCTCGACGACGTCGGCTCCGACCAGCTCGAGCGCTTCCGCCACGCGCCGCAGCGAAGGTAGGAGCTCGAGCGGCGTCATCCCACCCGGTTCCGGCGTGCCTGTTCCAGGGGCGAACGCCGGGTCGAGCACGTCCACGTCGACGGTCAGGAATACCGGCCCCTCCCCGACGAGCTCGAGCGTCCGCTCGACCACCGCCTCGATCCCGTCGCGGCGAACGTCGTGCATGAAGAAGCTCGTGATCCCCTTCGTGCGCTGCCACTCGAACTCCGGCGGTCCCGGCCAATAGCCCCGGAGCCCGATTTGGACATACCGCTTCGGCTCGACCCACCCAGCCTCGACGAGCCGGTACATCGGCGTCCCGTGTGAGCGCTCGGCGCCGAAGACCTGGGTGCCGGTGTCCGTGTGCGTGTCGAAGTGGACGAGGCCGACCGGCCCGTGAACGGCCGCACACGCCGTGATCTCCGGCTCCGTGATCGAGTGGTCACCGCCGAGGACGATCGGGACCGCATCCGCCGCCAGCACCTGGCGCACCGTCTCCTCGATCGCCGCATGCGAGCGCTGGGCGTCGGCGGGGATGACGGGCGCGTCGCCGAAGTCGACGATCCGGAGCTCGTCGAACGCGTCGATCCCTGCCTCGAGATGCGCGCCCGGCGGGCTGCTGGCAGCACGGATGCCGCGCGGCCCGAAGCGCGTTCCGGGACGATCTGAGACGAGGTCGTCCGTCGGCGCCCCGACGATCGAGACGTCGGCGTGCTCGAGCTCGGCGGGATCCTGCGTGAGGGGCGTCCCCCCGAAGGAGAGCGGACCGGCGTAGTCCGGCTTCTCGCCGTACTGACGCCAGCGCTCGAGTGGGTCGAGCGTCAACGGGCTGTCGCGGCCAACTTCCGACGACCGACGTCACCGTTTGCGATTACTTGGGTCGCAACGATTCGCCGCCGGAGCCGAGCTTTGCCCGGCGTGAGGCTCAAGCAGCGCGACAGAACATCAGAACCAGCGACGACCGACGCCGGCTCCGCTGACGAAGGGCGAGCCGACACGCATCGGAAGGAGAGGGTTCGTGGGGGAACCAGGGGTTCCCCCGCGTCAGAAGAGCTTCTGGAGCTTCATGGCCGCGCCCATGTCGCCCTTGATCTTCAGCTTCCCTGTCATGTATGCGGTCGTCGCGTTCAGATCGCCGGACGCGATCTGGCCGAATGTGTCCTCGGACGCCGAGATCGTGGCGTCCGCGTCGCCCCCGCCCTCCGCGACCTTGACCTTTCCGTCGTCGACGTCAACTTTCCACGTCCCGGCGCCGTCGATCTCGAAGACGTAGGAGTTGGTCATCCCGGCCGTCTTCCCCGGGTCGACCCGGCCCTCGAGGCCTTCGAAGAACTCACGAGCGGTCGGCATGGCCGCGAAAGCTACATCACGGGCTCGGGCGCGAGCGTGCGCCGCCGGCGCGGCGAGGGGAGCAGGAGGCCGGGCACGATCGCGAGCGCCGGCACTGCGGCGCAGGCGTACATCGCCGCCTGCAGATCGACGCTGTCGGCGAGCGAGCCGAGCGCGAGCGCCGCGATGCCGCCGAGCCCGATCGAGAACCCGATCGAGATCCCGGAGGCGAGGCCGATCCGGCTCGGGAGGTACTCCTGGCTCATCACGCCGGTGACGCCGAAGGTGCTGACGACGCAGACGCCGACGAGCGCCAACGCCGCGGCGCCGAGCGCGCCGCCGACGGCGACGAAGATCAGGATCAGCGGCGGCGTCGCGACCAGCGTCGCGAGCAGCACCGGCCGGCGCCCGAAGCGGTCGGCCAGCGGTCCAGCCGCGAGCGTCCCGATCCCGCCGGTGAACAACATCAGCGAGAGGAGGTTCGCGCCGTACGTCTTCGAATGGCCCAGGGAGACGGCCCAGAGCGGCACGAACGTCAGGAGGCCGAACCAGCCGGCGCTGCGCAGCGCGATCACGGCGAGGAGGAGCGCCAACGCGCCGGGTCGATCGTCACCGGCGGCGGCCCGCACCCGCTCGTGCTCGGGCGCAAAGCTCTGCAGGTACCGCAGCGTCGCCACGAGCATCACTGTGACCACGACCGCAGGCAGCGCGATGAGCAGGCCGCCGAAGCGCCCGAGCGCGAGAAGCAGCGGCGCGACGACGAGCGCGCCGATCGCAACCCCGAGGTTGCCGCCGATCGAGAACAGCGACATGCCGCTTGCGCGGCGTGAGCCGCTCACGAACGCCGCGAACTTCGAGCCCTCTGGGTGGTACGCCGCCGTTCCGAGGCCGGAGACGGTCACGAACGCGAGACACGCCCAGTAGCTCCCCGAGGCGGCGGCGAGGGCCATGCCGCTCCCGGCCAACGCGACACCGGCGGGCAGGAGCCAGACGGCGCCGCGGCGATCGGACCAGAGCCCGAAGAGCGGCTGGATCAGCGAGGAGGCGAGCGCCGAGACGAGCATCAGCCCGCCGACTGCGGTGTAGCTCAGGTCGAAGCGAGCGACGAGGAAGGGCAGCAGCGCCGGGAGCGCGCCGTTCGAGAAGTCGGTCGCGAAATGGCCCGCCGAGAGCGCCGCGATCGCCCGCCTGTCGATCTGACCCCTCACGCCGGGAACGTAGTGCACGAGCTGTGCCTCGAACGGGGGAGGTGCGACATTCACGAACGGCAGTCGCCGCGCCGAAATGTGCGTGCGAGGAGGAACTGCGCGCATGACGATGATCGGCGGGCTGGCGCGGCTCAGCCTGCTCTGGAAGTTCGCGATCGTGAACCTGATCCCGATCCTCTTGCTCGGGGTCGTCCTGCAGCACTACCTGCACAGCCGGGTTCAGGAGCGCGCGATCTCCCACGCCACGCAGACGGCGCTCGCGATCTCGCGGAGCGAGATCGAGCGCGGCCTTTCCGCCCACGACGTGCAGAAAGGTCTCACGGATCCGGAGGTCAAGGCCCTCGACGACACCCTCGCGCGGCCCGAGCTCCGCAGCGAGGTCAGCGGGATCACCGTCTGGAACCGCTCGCTGCGCGTTGTCTACTCGCAGTCGCGCGGCCAGATCGGCCGTCGCATCTTCCCGCTCTCCAACGAGCATCGCTCGGTGCTGAACGGCAGCGTCGTCTCCAGCCACTCGGGCCGGAACCTCGAGGTCTATGTCCCGCTCTGGCTCGGCCGTGGGCGCGGACCGGAGGGTGCCGTGCAGCTCGCGATGCCCTATGACGGGATCGAGGCGGCGGTGCGCGGTGATACGCGCAAGTGGTCGATGCTGATCTTCCTCGGGCTCGCGCTGCTCTACACGATTCTCTTCCGGATCGTCGCCGGCGCGTCGCGCACGCTCCGCCAGCAGGCGGAGCTGAACGAGCATCAGGCGCTGCACGACGCGCTGACGGACCTCCCGAACCGGACGCTCTTCCACGACCGGGTCGGGCAGGCGCTCGCCGTCGCCGGCCGCGACCACCTCCCCGTGGCGGTGATGATCATGGACCTCGACCGCTTCAAGGAGGTCAACGACACGCTTGGCCACGCGAGCGGCGACGACCTTCTCGAGCAGGCGGGCGTGCGCCTCCGGAACGCCCTGCGCGAGAGCGACACCGTGGCGCGCCTCGGCGGCGACGAGTTCGGCGTGCTGCTCCCCCGGGTCATCGACGCCGCCGCGGCGGTGACGGTCGCGCGGAAGCTCAGGACGGCGCTCGAAGAGCCGTTCGCGATCCACGGGCTCGCGCTCCAGATCGAGGCGAGCGTCGGCATCGCGCTCTACCCCGAGCACGGCGACGACGTCCATTCGCTGCTCCAGCGCGCCGACGTCGCCATGTACGAGGCCAAGGAGCACCCCGCCGGCTGCGAGGTCTATGCGAAGGAGCGCGACGACTACAGCCCCGACCGCCTGACGTTGCTGACGGAGCTCCGGCGGGCGATCGACACGGGCGAACTCGTCCTCCACTACCAGCCGAAGGCCGACCTGCACACGGGTGAGGTACACGGCGTCGAGGCGCTCGTCCGCTGGAGCCATCCCACGCGCGGGCTCGTCCGCCCCGACGAGTTCATCCCGCTCGCGCAGAAGACCGGCGTGATCGTGCCGCTGACGTTCTTCGTCCTCAACGAGGCCGTCCGCCAGTGCCGGAGCTGGCAGCTTGAGGGGCTCGACCTCTGCGTCGGCGTCAACCTCTCGGCGCGGAACCTCCTCGATGTCCACCTGCCGGACACCGTCGGCGAGCTGCTCGCGAAGTGGGAGGTCTCCCCCTCCCTCCTCGAACTTGAGATCACCGAGAGCACCATCCTCGCCGACCCGATCCGCGCGATGCACGTGCTCTCGCGCCTGAGCGACATGGGCGTCCGGCTCGCGATCGACGACTTCGGGACGGGCTACTCGTCCCTCGCCTACCTCAAGCGGCTCCCCGTCGATGAGCTGAAGATCGACAAGTCCTTCGTCCAGGGGATGGACGCGGACGAAAACGACGCGGTGATCGTCCGGTCGACGATCGACCTCGGCCGGAACCTCGGCCTCCGTGTCGTCGCCGAAGGCGTGGAGACGGCCGACGCGTGGCACCAGCTCGTCATGCTCGGCTGTGACATCGCCCAGGGCTACTACCTCAGCCGCGCGGTGCCGGCGGCCGAGCTCGCGGCATGGTTGCGCGCGACCCGCGACGGCGGGCGCTCACGAAGACTCAGGAGCGCGTAAGCGTTACGCGGCCGCCACGGCCGCCTCCGCCTTGGGCGGGAGGTGCCGGGCGATGAGCGCGCGAGAGAGATCCTGGTGCGCTCGTACCAGCGCGATGCGATTGCGCTCGAGCAGCGCGGAGTCGGCGTCGTGGGAGCGGAGGCTCTGCCGCTCGAGCACGAGGCTCGCGATCCGGCTGATCAGGTCTTCGACGCTCGCAGGAGCGTCCGGCCGCAGTTCGATCGTCGTCATTCCGACAGTCTCTATCGGCGGAATCAGGAAATGATTAAGCACCCGCAAAAGATTTTCGAAGCCGTCGCACAATCTCCTCGGTCGGATACGGCAAGTTCGGCATCACCGCTTCCGGCCGCCTGGCCGACCCGACGCCGTAGAATCGCCCGCCCGATGGAGGTCCTCGTCAAAGAGCCGGCCGAGGGCGACGTCGTCGCCATCGCCACGAGCGACGCCGCGCTCCCCGGCAAAGAGGGGGAGCTGCTCTCAGCAGAAGCGTTCGAGCCGACCACGGGGGCGGCGACGCTGCTGCACGTCGACGGCCGGCGAATCGCGGTCGCCGGCCTGGGCGACGAGATCGACGCTGACGCCTTCCGCTCGGCGGCAGGCGCCGTCGCGCAGCTCACGCAGCGGCTCGGCGGAACGCTCGGCTGGGTGCTCGACGCGGACTCGCCGGTGCCGGTGGAGGAGCAGGCGCGAGCCGTCGTCGACGGCGTCATGCTCGGCGGCTACGACGCCGGGCGCTGGAAGTCCGGCCACGCCCGGGTGGAATTCAGCCGTCTCTCGTTCGCCGGGCCGGAGCGCGTGCTCGAGCCGGCGCAGTGCGCCGCCACCGTCGCTGCGTGGGTCAACAGGGCCCGCGACCTGGCGAACGAGCCGCCGAACGAGCTCACGCCTGCCGCGCTGGCCCAGCGGGCCGAGGAGATCGCGGCCGGCTCGGAGCATCTCCGCGTCCAGTCCGGCGGGCCGGAGCGGCTCGCCGAGCTCGGCATGGGCTCCTTCGGCGCCGTCGCGCAGGGCAGCCACAATCCGGCCCAGCTGATCGTCCTCCGTTACGACCCGCCCCATGCACGGGACGACCTCGTCCTCGGCCTCGTCGGCAAGGCCGTCACGTTCGACACCGGCGGGATCTCGATCAAGCCGGCGCTCTACATGGAGGACATGAAGGGCGACATGGCCGGGGGCGGCGCGGTGATCGCCGGCATCGGCGCAATCGCCGAGCTGGGCCTGCCGCTGCGCGTGCTCGGCGTCGTCGGGGCGACGGAAAACATGGCCGGCGGGCACTCCTACCGCCCCGGAGACATCCTCCGGGCGATGAACGGCAAGACCATCGAGGTCATCAACACGGACGCCGAGGGGCGCCTGGTCCTCGCTGACGTGCTCTGGTACGCCCGGCAGCAGGGCGCGACGCACATCGTCGACTTCGCGACGCTGACGGGCGTGATGAACAAGGCGCTCGGCGACCTCTACGCCGGGGTCTACGGGAACGACGACGGGTGGCGCGATCAGGTCGTCGCCGCCGGCAACCGCAGCGGCGACCACTCCTGGAGCTTCCCCATGCACCGCCGCTACCGGCGCCTGATCGACTCGAACTTCGCGGACATGAAGAACCAGTCGGTGCGCGGCCAGGCGTCGCCGACCTACGCCGCGTCGTTCCTCGAAGAGTTCGTCGGCGACGGCCCGTGGGCGCACATCGACATGGCCGGGCCGGGGTTCCTGCGCTGGCCCCGGCCGGACTACTTCCCGCAGCAGGGTGGGACCGGCTGGGGCGTTCGACTGATCGCCGAGCTGGCCGGGTCCCTCACGTGACGCCGAACTTCGACCTCTCGGAGGAGCACGAGCTCGTCCGCCGGACCGTCCGTGAGTTCGCGGTGGAGCGAATTGCGCCGGTCGCGGCGGAGCTCGACCGGGAGCACCGCTTCCCGTACGACCTCGTCGCCGAGCTCGCGGAGCTCGGGCTGATGGGGATGACGATCCCCGAGGAGCACGGCGGGGCCGGGACCGACACGCTCTCCTACGCGATCGCGGTCGAGGAGCTCACCCGCATCGACTCGTCTGTGGCGATCACCGTCGCGGCGCACCACTCGCTCGGGACGCTTCCCATCTACTACTTCGGGACGGACGACCAGAAACGCGAGTGGCTCCCGCCCCTCGCCTCCGGCGAGAAGCTCGCCGCCTTCGGCCTGACGGAGCCGGAGGCCGGATCGGATGCCGGCGCAACGCGCACGCGCGCGGAGCTGCAGGACGGCGAGTGGGTGGTCAACGGCTCGAAGATGTTCATCACCAACGCCGGGACGGAGATCACGGCCTGCGTCACGATCACCGCCCGCACCGGTGAGGGCGAGGTCTCGAACCTGATCGTCCCGAACGGCGTGCCCGGCTACGAGATCGCTGCGCCGATGGAGAAGCTCGGGTGGCGCGCCTCCGACACGCGGGAGCTGTCCTTTCGAGACGTGCGAGTGCCGGAGCAGAACCTGCTCGGCCCGCGGGGAAAGGGATACCAGCAGTTTCTCGAGATCCTCGACGGCGGGCGGATCTCGGTGGCGGCGATGGGCGTCGGCCTCGCGCAGGGCGCCTACGATCTCGCGGCGCGGTACGCGAAGGAGCGGCAGCAGTTCGGCAAGCCGATCGCACGGTTCCAGGCCGTCCGCTTCGCTTTGGCCGACATGGCCACCGAGATCGAGGCCGGCCGGGGCATGGTCTACAGGGCCGCCTGGCTCAAGGACCAGGGGCGGCCGTTCGGCAAGGAGGCGGCGATGGCGAAGCTGTACACCGGCGAGCTCTCACACCGCGTCGCGAACGCCGCGCTGCAGATCCACGGCGGCTACGGGTTCATGGAGGAGTCGCCGATCGCGCGGCTGTACCGCGATCAGAAGATCCTGGAGATCGGCGAGGGCACCAACGAGGTTCAACGCATGGTGATCGCCAAGCACCTCGGCCTCTAGACGTTGAACCTCGTTGGTCAGCGTCATCCGGTGCCAGACTTCAGTCTGGCTCCGGCGTGCATTCCTCAACGCATGGTGATCGCCAAGCACCTCGGCCTCTAGACGTTGAACCTCGTTGGTCAGCGTCATCCGGTGCCAGACTTCAGTCTGGCTCCGGCGTGCATTCCTCAACGCATGGTGATC
>Ga0126312_10001472_pt1 | contig 15465 bp, 15 predicted proteins | sample Plot104A_FD_92537 | JGI IMG/M metagenome (GOLD analysis project Ga0126312, IMG submission 92537) | Serpentine soil microbial communities from UC McLaughlin Reserve, CA, USA - Plot104A | ecosystem: Environmental > Terrestrial > Soil > Grasslands | place: USA: UC McLaughlin Reserve, Lake County...
CCGACCGACATCTACAAGGCCTTCCCGACGCTCACCCCGGAGGAGGCGGCGCAGATGATCGTCGACGCGATGATCGACAAGCCCAAGCGCAAGGCCACCCGCCTCGGCACCTTCGGGGAGGTGCTCTACGCGCTGTCGCCGAAGACGGTCGACCAGGTGATGAACACGGCCTATGGCCTGTTCCCCGACTCGAAGGCGACCAAGAGGAAGAAGGAAGAGCTCGAGGGGGCGGAGCAGGACGAGAAGAGCGAGGAGATGTCGACCGAGGCCGTGGCCATGGCCTACCTGATGCGCGGGGTCCACTTCTAGCCCCGCGGCCGGCCGGGACCGCCGGCCGTGGGCGCCGCGGCCTGTGTCCCGCCGGCGCGCTCCTCGAACACGATGTCGCGCGCCGTTCGGAGCGCAGTGGCTATGGCGCCGAGCACGATCGCGTCCTGGCCCAGCTCGCCGCCCGCGATCGGGACGTCCAAGGGGGTGAGCCTCTCGAGCTGGCGCTCGAGCGGCGGACGGAGGAGGTCGATGTTGCCGCCGACGCCGCCCCCGAGCACGACCAGCTCGGGATCGAGGATCGCGGCCACGGTGCCGACCACCAGGGCGAGCCGCTCGGCCTCCGCTTCGACGGTGGCGACGGCCAGGGGGTCGCCCCCGCGAGCTTCCGAGAAGATCCGCTTGGCCGACAGGCGACCTTTCATTCCGAGCGCCTTCGCGGTCCGCACGATGGCGTCCGCCGAGGCCGCTTCCTCGAGGATGCCTCGCAGGCGCGCGCTCCGGTCGGCCTCGGCCAGAGCGCGGCGGGCGTCGTCGGCCGGCAGGGGGGCGTAGGCGACCTCACCCGCCGCCCCGCGGGACCCGCGGTAGAGCGAGCCACCGATGATGATGCCCATCCCCACCCCCGTGCCCACGAACACGTACACGAAGTTGGCGACGCCACGCCCACTCCCGTAGGTGCGCTCGCCGATCGCCGCGAGATTTGCGTCGTTGTCGAGCTCGAGGGTCGGAACCAGGGCCTTCCGAAGGGCGTCCGCGAGACCCGGCCGGCTCCACCCGGGCAGGTTCGGAGCGTGCCGCAGGCGGCCGCTCTCCGGATCGAAGACGCCAGGGCCGCCCACCACGCCATGAGCCACCTGCTTCCAGGTCAGGCCTCCGCCGGCGACGACGTCGTGCGTCAGGGCGCCGACCGTTTCGACGAGCGCCGTGGCGCTGCGGGCGCGATTGCGCTCGTCCCGCCGCGCCACTATCTCCCCCGAGAGATCCGCGGCCGCCACTCGGACCCAGGAGCGGCCGATGTCGATCCCGACCACGTACGCGGCGGTGGGGTCGGGTTCGTAGAGCAGGGCCGTGCGGCCCCGGGAGGGCGCGGAGCGCCCAACCGGGCGAACCAGGCCGGCCTGTTCCAGGTTGGCGAGAGCGTTCGACACCGTGGGCTTCGAAAGCCCCGTCGCGCGGGCCAGCTGCGCCCTCGAGGTCGGGCCGGCGCTTCGGAGGTGATCGAGCAGTGCCCGCTCGTTGATCGCGCGCAGCAGCCTCGGAGTGCCGGGTCCCACCTCGTGGCTTGCTTCGATTGGCGCCAATGTAAGACCTGCCGGCCGTAGTCGCTTGACAGGTTTAGTTAGGAAACTATCCTATCTAGTGATGCGGACGCCCTCCAGCGCGACGCGCGCCTTCGTCCTGGCTATCGACTTCGGCGGTACGAAGATAGCCCTCGGGACCGCGGACTCCGAGGGCCGGATCCTGGAGTCGGCGCGCCTCGACACCGAAGCCCCGCGCGGTGCAGGCCAGGCCGTCGAGCGTGCACTTGACGCCGCAAATGAGCTCTCGACGAGAACCGCGGGGCGATGCGTCGGGGTCGCCGCCGTCACGCCCGGAGTCGTGCGGCCGGATCGCGTGCTTCTTGCGCCGAACGTGCCCGGCTGGGGGGAGCTGTCGCTGGCCGCGGCGCTGCAGGACGGGCTGGGGGTAGCGCAGGCAGAAGTCGCGAACGACGTCAAGGCCGCGGCGCTGGCCGAGGCGCGCTGGGGCAACCTCCAGGGCGCCGATCCCGGTGTGCTCCTGAGCCTGGGGACGGGGGTCGCAGCGGGGATCGTGGCGGGCGGGGAGGTGCTCGAAGGCGCGAACGGCGCCGCCGGCGAGATCGGCTACAACCTGCGGACGCCGACTGGCGGAGCCGGCGCTGCCGACGGGCGGGCTCCGCTGGAGGAGGTCGTGGGCGGGCGCGCAATAGGCGAGCGCGGCAGCCTGCTGCTCGGCGGCGCCATCGACGCAGCAAAACTGTTCGAGCGCGACGACGCGGCCGCCCGCTCCCTGATCGAGAGCACTCTCGCCGAGCTCTCCATGCACGTGGCGAACCTGGCGATCCTGCTGGACCCCCAGCGGATCGCCGTCGGCGGAGGTCTGATGAGCTCGAGCGACGTGATCATGCCGACCCTCGCCGAGCGGCTTCGCTCGGCGGTGCCGTTCGCTCCCGAGCTGGTGCCGGCACGCTTCGTCCACGACGGGCCGCTCCGCGGCGCCGTAGCGCTCGCGCTGGACGCCGCAGCGCCGTCGGAGGTCTCGCGATGACCGGCGCGCTGATGGGCGCGGAGATGGGCGAGCAGCCCGCGGTGCTCGCCCGGTTCGTCGACAGGTTCGACGCCCACCGCGATCTCGTCCGCTCGATCCTCCCCCCGCAGCTCGCCGGAATCGTGTTCGTTGCGCGCGGGTCCTCCGATCACGCGGCGGTCTACGGCCGCTACCTCGCCGAGCTGTCCGCGGGTCGCCCCGCCGGGCTCACCGCCCCGAGCGTGCACACCCTGTACCACGCCGAGGTCGATTACGAGGGCTACCTGGTGGTGGCGCTCAGCCAATCCGGCGCGACGCCCGAGATCGTCGACGTCTGTGCTCGCCTGCAAGGAGCGGGCGCGCGCACGCTGGCGATCGTGAACGACTTGCGGAGCCCACTTGCCGGAGCCGTTGAGGCGGTGCTCGCGCTCGACGCCGGCCCGGAGCGCGCGGTGCCCGCGACCAAGACGGTGACCGCCGAGTTCCTCGCGGTCGCCGCGGTAGCGGCGGCGCTGGGGCGCGTCCCATTCGGCCGCGAAGACCTGGAGCGGCTCCCCGCCGCCGTCGCGGACGTGCTCGCGGATCCCGCGCCACCGGAGGAGCTTGCAAGGCGCTGGGCCGACTCGGAGCGGCTGTTCGTGGCCGCGCGCGGCTTGCTGTTGGCGTCGGCCCTCGAGGGAGCGCTGAAGGTCAAGGAAACGACGGGCGTCCTCGCGGAGGGGATTTCGGCTGCCGACCTGCGCCACGGGCCGATTGCTGCGGTCGGACCCGGCGTCCCGGTCCTCGTGCTCGACGGGGGCGGCCCGCCGGCGGAGGACCTCCGCGAGCTCGCCGGCCTGCTGCGAGGCCGCGGCGCGGCGATCGCCGTGTGCGGCTCGGGCGGCGCGGAGCTGTCGCTTCCCGGCTCGGTACCGGAGGCGCTCGCGGCGATCGTGGTCATCGCCCGACTGCAGCAGCTCGCGTTCAACTTCGCCCGCATCCACGGGCTGGACCCCGACGCCCCCGCCGGGCTGTCCAAGGTCACGGCCACCAAATGATCGCGACGAGGAGAACCCACCAAAGGAGGGAGAAGCAATGAGAGGGAGAGGATCGGCCGCCGCCATAGCGGCGGCGACGCTCGCCGCGGGGATACTCGCGGCCTGCGGCAGCGACAACGGCGGCGGTGGCGGTGAGGGCAAGAAGATCGCACTCCTGCTGCCGGAGACCAAGACCGCGCGCTACGAGGCACATGACCGGCCGGACTTCGAGGCCAGGGTCAAGCAGGTGTGCCCCAAGTGCACGGTCACGTACGCGAACGCAACGCAGGACGCCACCAAGCAGCAGACCCAGGCGGAGGCCGCGATCACGAAGGGCGCGGATGTGCTCGTCCTGGACGCGGTCGACGCCAAGTCGGCCACGGCGATCGTCAAGCGCGCGAAGAGCGCGAAGGTGCCGGTGCTCGCCTACGACCGACTGATCTCCGGCGCGAAGATCGACTACTACGTCTCGTTCAACAACGTCCGCCAAGGCCGGATCCAGGCACAGACGCTGCTCGACAAGCTCGGCTCCGGTGCGAAGGGCAAGTCGATCGTGATGGTCAACGGCGCACCGACCGATCCCAGCGCCGGGGACTACAAGCGCGGGGCACACCAGGTGTTCGACAAGAGCGGCGTGAAGATCGCTAAGGAGTACGACACCCCGGATTGGAGTCCCGACAAGGCCCAGAGGGAGATGGACCAGGCCAGTACGGCGCTCGGCAAGACCGGCTTCGTGGGCGTCTACTCGGCCAATGACGGGATGGCCAGCGGCATCATCGCGTCGCTGAAGGGCGCCGGAATCAAGCCAACGAAGATCCCGGTCACCGGAGGAGACGCCGAGGTGGCCGCGCTCCAGCGGATATTGGCGGGCGACCAGTATTCGACGATCTATCTCACGATCAAGAAGCAGGCGCAGACCTCCGCGGATATCGCGGTGGCCGCGGCCCAGGGCAAGAAGCCCCCAGCGGGAGTCATCAACGCGCAGGTCGACAACGGCGCCGGCAAGGTCCCGTCCGTCCTGCTGACACCCGTCGCAGTCACGAAGGACAACATCGACGACACCGTGATCAAGGACGGCTTCTACAGGCCGTCGGAGATCTGCTCCGCGAGCCTCGCGGCAACCTGCAAGTCAGCCGGTATCGAGTAACGGCTCGGCGGAACGAGGCCGGCGCCAGTGTGGCGCCGGCCTCGCCACCCGTACCAGCCCGAGGCGCAGCGCTCGACCAGCCTCCGCGGGGAGCCTGCGTGGCCCGGCATCGGCGCGATCTTCACGCGAAGGCAGGCCCGCGCTCGACCAGGTTCTCGTACAGCTTCTCCTGGATCGTCTCGCGGACGCGCTCCGAGAGCTCGAAAACCAGCGCGCGGTCGTCGGCGGCCTGCGGCCCGTAACCCGCGGTATCGATGGGCTCGCAGAACTCGATCCTCCACTTGGAGGGCAGCGGCACGAGCCCGAGCGGCCCGAGCCAGGGGAAGGTGGCGGTGACCGGGAAGTATGGTGCGCCTATCAGCCTCGCGAGCGGCCGGGCGTTGGCGAGCTTGGGGTAGATCTCCTCGCTCCCGACCACCGCGACCGGCACGAGTGGGGCGCCGCTGCGGAGTGCGATCTCGACGAAGCCGCCGCGGCCGAAGCGCTGCAGTCGGTAGCGCTCGCGAAACGACTTGCCCGCTCCCTTGACGCCCTCCGGGAAGACAGCCACGAGCTCGTCCTCCTCGAGCAGCTGGAGCGCGTTGTAGGGCGAGGCCACGATGCCGCCCACCTTGCGCATGGCGACGGAGATGAAGGGGAGGTCGAAAGCCCAGTTCAGGACCAGGAAGCGCGGGTAGCGAGGCAGCGGGTGCTCCCGCTGGATCGCGAACGAGACCATGGTCGCGTCCCAAGGGAGTGTGCCGGCGTGGTTCGATACGAGCAGCGCCCTCCCGTGCGAGGGGACGTGCCGGATGCCCTTGGTCCGAACCCTCCACCAGTACTGGTAGAGGAACTCGAAGAAGGGGAAGACCATCTCGACGAATTCCTCATCGAAGCCCCAGTCGTCCTCCTCGTAGCCGCCCTCGAGGCGCCGGGCTGCGCGCCGCAGGGCATCGCGGGCGCGGCTGGGCAGCGCCGCCGCGCCGCGGGCCGCGACCTCCGGAAGCTCGAGGCCCGCATCGAGGCCCTCTCGCACACGGCGTAGGAAGCCGATCGCGGGGGTCTCCTCCGCCTCGGGGAAGGGGACCCACGCGCGCTCTCCCACGCGTGGGGCGCTCACCGCGCCACCGCCTGTCGAAGCGCCGGCAGCAGCCGCCGGCCGCCCTCCGTTCGCAGATAGTCCCGGACCGCTTCGACCGTCGTGTACCGCGGTTGGTAGCCGATCTCTTCCACGAGCCGGCTCGTGTCGACGGCCCGACCGTGCCGGAGCAGGCGCCTGAAGTCGTCCGAGAAGTCGACCAGTCCCGCCCGCTTGCCCGCGCCCGTGACGGCGTCGAACAGTCCGGGGACGATCGGCAGCGTCGGCCTGCCGGCCAGCCGCACCATCCGCGTGAGCCCGATGGTCCCGGGCCCCGCGACGTTCACGGCGCCGCGCACGGGGTTCCGCACCGTGGCCACCAGCGCCTCCAGGGCGTCGTGCTCGTGAACGAACTGGAGCCGCGGGTCGAAGCCAAGGTAGGTCGGCACGACCGGCAGCTTCAGGTACCGGGTGATCTGGGTCTCCAGGGACGGCCCGATCCCCGGCTGGTAGCGCAGCATCGTGCAGACCACCCCGGGGTGGCGGCGCGAGTAGGTCTCGAAGTAATTCTCGATCTCTCCGACGTCGCGCTGGAAGCGCGTCCGCAGGGGGAACAGTCGCGACATCTCCTCCCGAAAGAACTGCGGCGCGTGCGGCTCGGAGCCGTAGATACCGGCCGAGCCGCGGATGACTATCGCTCGAATCGACTCCGCCTTCTCGCAGGCCGCGAGCAGCTGCAAGGAGCCGATCACGTTGATGTCGTGCATCGCGCGCGCCGACATCCCGGGCCCCGGGCGGCGCACGATCTGGTTGTGGACGACCGTGTCGACTCCGGCCTGGGGAATCAGCCGCGCGATCACCGCGTTGCGGATGTCCGCGTCGATCAGCTCGGTGCGCTCCAGCGAGACCCGCGGCGTCCTCGTGTCCAGTCCGGCCACGTACTCGAAGGCCGGGTCGCGCTCGAGGCGGCGTGCGAGCGCGCCGCCCACGTAGCTCCCGACCCCGGTGATCAGGACCCTGCGGCCTGCCACTACGAGGGCTGGCGCTTGGCCGGCAGCCGCTTCTCGATCGCCTCGAGCCGCCGCCCGAGCGCGCGCAGCTCCGCCTTCAACTCGCGGATGTCCTCGTGCGTGGCCGGCCGCCGTTCGTCGATGGCGCCCGCTACCGCTTGGCGGCTGCCGCGCACCAGGTCGTCCACCGTGTCGACGAGGTCGTCGACCGCCCCCTGGGCCCGGTCCCGGGTGCGCCCGGCGGAGCCGACCGTCGCCTGCACCGTCCGCTCGACCGCCTCGCGGACGGCGTCGGGAAGCTCCGTGGGATTGGTCCGGCGCTGGGACATGGGAGCGCTGAGTGTCCCACACAGCCTCTGTCTATCGTGCCCGCCGTGGCGCTCGAGCACCCCGTTCGCGCCACCCATCCCGAGCCGGCGGCGGAGCTCGAGGAGATGGGCGTTCGCCTGGGAGCCGCAGGCTACGCGGCGCTCAGGAGTCGCTGACGGTCAGACGCTCCTGGGAGACGGGGGGAGGCTCCTGTCCCGGCGCCACCGCCTGCCGGAGCGCGGCGAGGTCGCGGCTTATCTCGTCCAACCGCTGCTCGACGGCCTGCGTGCGGGATGAACCCTGGGACTCCGCTGCGGCGCCCGCCCGGTCCTCGAGCCGGTCGAGCGCGTCCTCGATCCCCTCGAGCCGCTGGGAGACCGACCGCAGCCGGCGGGTGATGCGCTCGATGTCGGCCGCGGAGGGGATGTTGAGCGCTCCCATGGCGGCCTCCTGAGCCTGGACCGCCTTCTCCCGCGCCTCGAACGCGCGCGTGAGCGCGCCGTTCACGACGGGGTTCTCGATCAGCTCCTCGGCGATCCTGCCCAGGGCCTCCTCGCCCTGCCGCGACAGTCTGTCCACGAAACGCTCCTCTTGCTCCCGATCCGCCACCCGCGGCAGCGTAGCGGACCAGGCACGGAGCGACCCCGGCCAGCCGCAGCTAACGCTCAACCGGAGCCTAAGCCTTCTCAGCCGGCTGGGAACGGCTGACTGCCACCTGCCAACGCCCGGCCTCTGGCCGGGTTTCACCCCTGTCAGGGCGCGGCCTCCGGCCGGGGTTTCACCCTATCCTTGATCGGGGATTAAGTCCCTCCCGCGCGCGTGCGCGCGACCCGACCCCAACCCCGCGAGAGCGGGCACTACGGTTCCCCGTTGCGACCTTCGAGACCACCGAGTAGCGTTACGTCCGCGGCAGGTGGGTCTGGTAGCTTGCGCGCGTCCAAAGCGGCTCCGCAAGGAGCCTAGAGGGAGGATCCGGGCACAGCAAGGATGAAGTCGAGGCTCCTTCACATCCTGCTATCCGTCGTGGTGCTCGCAGCCGCGATACTGGCGGCTCTAACCGTCCCAGCCTCGGCCGTGACGCAGACGATCTACGTGAAGCTTCCCAGCGGCCAGGTGGTGCCCGTGCAGGTGGAGGTTCCGTCGAGCACTTCGCCCACCACCACCCAGCCCCAGCTCCCGGGCACGCCGCTGCCGACCACGTCCGACCCCCAGCAGTCCCCCTCTTCCACCACGACCACGCAGCAGCCGTCCGGCGGGGGGAGCTCGTCGGCGCCAAACTCCACCGGCGGTCAGCCGCAGCAGCAAACCGGCAGTCGGAGGAAGGTGCGCCGCAAGCGCAGGAGGAACACCGGGACCGGCGGCACTAGGGCTCGACCCGAGGTCAAGCGTCACCATCGTAGGCGGGGCAACCGGCTCCGCCGGCCCGACGGGACTCCGCGGCCGAGCAATCCGGGCTTCGTCGACGCCCTGCCGGGACCGTCGACGCGGAGCGGCGTGCCGAACTTCATCATCCGCAAGTTCCGCGTGCCGGTCTTCCTGCTGCCCATCTACCAGTCGGCGGGGATCCAGTACGGGGTCCGCTGGGAGATCCTCGCCGCTATCAACGAGATCGAGACCGACTACGGCCGCAACCTGAACGTGTCCACGGCGGGGGCGGTGGGTTGGATGCAATTCATCCCGTCCACCTGGCGTCGCTACGGCGTCGACGGCAACAAGGACAAGCGCAAGGACCCGTACAACCCGGTCGACGCGATCTTCGCCGCCGCCCGCTACCTGAAGGCCGCGGGTTACGAGAAGGATCCGCGGCGGGCGATCTTCGCCTACAACCACGCCGACTGGTACGTCGACTCGGTGATGCTCCGCGCCCGGCTAATTGCCGGCGTCCCGGCCGACCTGGTGGGAAGCCTCACGGGCCTGACCGAGGGTCGCTTCCCGGTCTACGCCCGGGCCCGGTACGCCGACGACCTGGCGGAGAAGGCGGCGTTGAAGCGGGTCAAGCGCGGTCAGAACGCGGCGCGGGTGATCGAGTCGAACGACAACCGCCGCGGGATCGAGATCTTCGCTGCCCGCGGGGCGCCCGTGGTAGCGACCAACGACGGCGTGATCAAGAAGATCGGTAAATCGAAGCGGAAGGGCCGCTACCTCGTCCTCCAGGACGTATACGGCAACCGCTACACCTACGGTCACCTCGGTTCCGTCGCCCGCTATTACCCGGTGCCGAAGAATGAGGCGAAGAGTGGATCGCGGGTCAAGGCGCTCAAGGCCAACCGCGACCCGCGTCCGGGCAGGCCGGCCTCGGCGGGCCGCCAGGTCCAGGACAGGAGTTCCGCGCCGCGCCGCAAGCGCGCGCGCCCCCGGACCTCCAGGCCGCGGGCGTCGCTGCCCATCAAGGAGCGGCTCTTCGCCCATCCCAACCTCCCCTCGGCCAGGCGCAACGGCGGCCTCGAGCAGGTGCTCGACCGCAAGTCCAAGCGTTCCGGGTTGATCACGTTCAAGAACTACTTCTCGCGGCCGTTCGGGATGCACTCCCGGGATGTGCGGTTGCGCCGGCTGAAGGTCGGCTCGCATGTGATCGGCGGAACGATCCTGGGCCGGATCGGCAAGACCGTGCCCGCCAAGGCGCCGCACCTCTACTTCGAGATCCGGCCGGCCGGACGCGGCGCGCCGCGGATCGATCCGAAGCCGATCCTGGACGGCTGGAAGTTGCTCGAGGCCACCGCGATCTACCGCGCCTCCGGCCGCAACGCCCTCTATGGCCGGGACGCGGGCGGGCTGTCGATCGGACAGGTGCTGCTGCTCCCCAAGCCGCTGCTCGAGCGCCGCGTGCTGCACGACGAGCGGGTCGAGATCTACCCTGGCGGTCGGCAGGACATCCGCTCGGGCCAAATCGACCGGCGAGTCCTCGCCACGCTCGAGTACCTCGCCGAGGCGGGACTCAAGCCCAGCGTCTCGTCCCTCAAGACCGGCCACGGCTTCCTCACCAAGTCGGGCAACGTCTCCGAGCACTCCTCCGGCAACGCCATCGACATCTCGAGGATCAACGGCATCCCCATAGTCGGCCACCAGGAACGCGGAGGGATCACCGAGCAAACGGTCAGGATGCTGATGCGCCTGCAGGGCACGATGCAGCCGCACCAGATCATCTCGCTGCTGGACCTCGGGGCCAACACGCTCGCCCTGGGCGACCACGACGACCACATCCACGTCGGCTTCCGCCCGCTGTTCGGGGACAACAAGAAGCTCGGCAAGCAGGCCCTCGCCGTCCTCAAGCCGGGCCAGTGGTCCGACCTCCTCACCCGCCTCAGGCGGATCGACAACCCGGTTGTTCCCACCAAGCCGTCCCGGTACGCGATCCCGGTCCGCAAGACGCCGCGGCGCTCCAGCTCCGCGCACCGGGGCGAGTAGCGCGGCGACGGACCTCTTCGGCTTCGTCCAGCTCGAGTTCGGCTTCCTGCTGGGGCCGCCCGACGGCCGCTACCTGGTCCGGGCCCGCCCCGACCAGGAGCCCGAGGCCGTCTTCGTCCTGACGACACTGGGCGCTCCCGAGCGCCGTCTGCTGCTCGGTCGCCGCGGGCGCACCGTGGAGGCCGCCGACCCGGAGCCCGTGCCCACCTCCCGGGCCACGCTGATCCGACCGAGGCCCTTCGCGTCGCGCGACGAGGCGGAGGCCTGGCTGGCCGGTCTGCGCCAGGATCGCGACCGGGCTGACGGAGAGCTCCGCCAGGCCGCGCGGCAGCTGAGCCGCGCGCTGCACGCGCAGCGAGTAGCCGCGGCGGACCCGCATGTGGCTGGCGCGACACCGGACCAGGCGCTGGTGGTGCGGATCGGCTTCGGCGCCGGCGAGCAGGTGGCCGACGGCCGCTACAGCTCGGCGTGGGAGCTGCCGCGGCAGTCCCAGCGGAGGGCCAAGCGGTCGATGGAGGCCCCAGAGGAGCGCTTCGCGGCGATCCTGGGCGCGCGGGAGCGGGTACTCGCGTGCGAGGAGCTTGTGCTGCGGGCCCGCGCGGACCTGGATGCCGGACGGCTGCGGGAGGCCGCCCTCCAGGCCCGCGTGGCTCTCGAAGCCCTCCTGGCGGAGCTGCCGGGAACAGACCTCGCGGCCGAGCGGGACGCCGTGGGGGAGGCCGCCAACGCCGCGCTCCGGGGCGAGCTCAGCGGCCAGGCCGAGGCCGCCCTGGCCGCCGGGGTGAAGCGCATGGAGACGGCGCTCAAGCGGCGCCGGCTGGGCGCCTGAGCGGGCCGCAGGATCTTTACTTCGGCCTAATGGACACCTGGTCGAATCCGGGCTGCAGGATTTCCGCCCCCGGTCCATGGGAGGCCGCAGTGAGAGTAGGCAGCATCCCGACCGTGACGAGCCCGCTTGCAGTGCTTGCACCCCGACGGCCGCCCGCACGGCGGCCCGTGCCCGTCGATCAGATGCCCGACGTGAGGGACGATCGGGTCCGCGGACGCGCGTGGATCAACGGCCGCGAGGTGGGCGGCACAGAGGGCCGCTACGCCCACCTGTCGGCCGGTCACGATTAGGGCAAGGCAGCCAGCAGGGCGCGCAGCTCCTCGACGACCTCGCCGTCGAGCTTGACCTCGGCCTCGACGTCGTAGGGAGTGGGACCCTGCGTGATCAGCGCTATGCGTCCTCCGGCACCCCGGGTCACCGCGGGCAGCCCCGCCACCGGGTAGACCTCGAGCGAGGAGCCGATACACAGCATCAGGTCGGCTTCGAGGGCCAGCGACTGGGCCTCGGCGATCGCGTCCTCCGGGAGCATCTCGCCGAACAGCACCACGTCGGGCTTGAGCGGCGTGAGGCACGCCTCACACTCGGGCGCTCCGCCCGAGGCCTCGATCATCCGGACCACCCGGTCCAGCGGCACCTTGCCCCGGCACTCGAGGCAGAGGCTCCAGTCGATCGAACCGTGCACCTCCACGAGCCGCTCCGTGCCGGCGAGGCGGTGGAGACGATCGACGTTCTGCGTGATCACGGCGCGGATGTGGCCCCGCAGCTCGAGCTCGGCTATCGCCTCGTGCGCGGCGTTCGGGCGCTTGTCGCGCAAGCTCGCGAACCGCTCGGCGTAGAAGCCCCAGAAGCGATCGGGGTCCCGCCGCCAGGCATCGATGTGGGCGACCTCCATGGGATCGACCTTCTCCCAGAGGCCAGTGCCGGGCGAGCGGAAATCGGGGATGCCGGATGGCACGGAGACGCCGGCGCCGGTGAGCACGACGGCGCGCTCGGCCTCCTGCAGCAGCTCCGCGAGCCTCAGGACCGACGACTGGGGGCTGTCGATCTTCACTTGCCTTGGAACCTCGGCTGCCGCTTTCCGAGGAAGGCGCCGATGCCCTCCTTGGCGTCCTCGCTTCCGAGCACCTCTCCGAACCCGAGTGCCTCCGCCTTCAGCCCCTCGCCGAGGTCGCCGTTCGCCGACACCTTCTTGATCTGCTGAATCGCGAGCGGCGCCTGGCCGGCGAGCTTCCTGCCCCAGGCGAGCGCGGTGTCGAACAGCTCGTGGTCGGCCACGACCTGGTTCACCAGCCCCACGCGCAGCGCCTCGTAGGCGTCGATCGGATCGCCGAGCAGGTTCATCTCGAGCGCCTTGCCCTCGCCCACCAACCGCGCCAGCCGCTGGGTGCCGCCGAAGCCCGGGATGATCCCGAGGTTGATCTCCGGCTGGCCGAAGGTGGCCGACTCCGCCGCGACCCGGAAGTCGCACGCCATCGACAGCTCGCAGCCGCCGCCGAACGCGATCGAGTTGACGGCGGCGACGGTCGCGGTGCTCGACTGCTCCATAGAGCGCATCATGCCGTGGCCCGACTCGATCAGCTCGCGGCCCTCCTCGTCCGGCCTCATCTTCGTCATCTCCTTGATGTCCGCGCCGGCGGAGAAGGTGAAGATGTTCGAGGAGGCGAACACCACCGCGCGGAGCTTCCCCTCGATCTCCTGCCAGAGCTCCGAGAGCTCCCGAACGACCTGCGGGGAGAGCGGGTTGGCCGGCGGGCGGTTGAGCCAGATGATGCCGACGTCGTCACGTGTCTCCAGCAGGACGGTCTCCCGCGACCGGGCCTCGTCCGGCTGTGGGTAGGGGAAGAAGCCTTGCCCCGTCTTCTTGCCGAGTCTCCCCTGGGCGACCAGGCGGCGCAGGATCGAGGGCGGCTCGAACGCGTCGCCCCACTCCGATTGCGCCCGCTCCAGCGCCTCGACCACCTCGTCGAGGCCCCGCTCGTCCGCGCGCGCGAACGGCCCCGGCAGGATCCCCGCTCCCATCATCATCCCGATCTCGATGTCCTTGGCGGAGGCCACGCCCTCCTCGAGGACGAGGCAGGACTCGACCAGGGCCTTGAGGCCGAAGCGCTCTACGAGTGTCTCGGTAGCCGTGCCGCTAGCCGCCGTGCTCATGGAACCCCTTCCCGGTCTTCTGGCCAAGGTCGCCCGCCTCGACGAGCTCCCTCATCTTCGACATCACGTAGAAGCGATCGCCGTAGGAGTCGCGCAGGTGCTCGGCCACGTGCAGGACGGTGTCGAGGCCGAGCAGATCTGCAAGGTAGTAGGGCCCCATGGGGGCCGCCTTCGACTCCTGCACCAGCTTGTCCACCTCATCGATCTCCAGCTCCTCCTCCTCGGTGACCCGCCAGATCTCCGAGACGGCCGAGTTGAGGATCCGATTGACGACGAAGCCCGGCGCCTCGCCGCAGCGGACCGCCGTCTTGCGGATTCCCTGGGCGAAGTTCGCGGCGGTCTGGAGCGTGTCCTCCGAGGTCTCCTCCCCCGCGATCACCTCTATCAGCCGCATCACCGAGGCCGGGTAGAAGAAGTGGAAGCCGACCACCTTGTCGGGGCGGCTGGTGGCCTCGCCCATCTCGCTGACGGAGAGCGACGACGTATTCGAAGAGAGGACCGCGTGGCCCGGGGTGACGACGTCGAGCTCCGCGAACACGGACTGCTTTATCTCCATTCGCTCGGGCACCGCCTCCACGACGAAGTCGACGCCGCCGAACTCGTCGTACTCGATCGCGCCGCTGATCCGTCCCAGCGTCTCCTCGAGCTGGCGAGCGGCGTCCTCCTCGCCGATCTTCTCCTTCTCGACCAGGCCGCCGAGTTGCCCCTGGGTGACCTCGCGCGCCTTCTGCAGGCCCTGGTCGACGAGCTTCTGCTCGACGTCCTTAAGCACCACGGGAACACCGGCCGACGCGATCACCTGGGCTATCTCGCCGCCCATCGTCCCCGCGCCGACGACGGCGGCTTTGAATACCTGCACTGAGAATCCTCCTTCGCTCGGCGGCCGCGCGGGAGGCTATCGATTCGCCACCTCTTCATCAGCCTCGACCGCGAAGCGGCGCAGCGTGCGACGCATCGCGTCACGCAGCGCGCGGCGGATGAAGAGGACGTCCGCCAGCGCGCGCAGCGGTCCGTAGCGCGACAGCTCGTAGTCCAGCGTGAGGTCCATGCGTGCGCCCTCGGCGTCCTCGGAGACGGCAAGGGCCTGCTCGCCGGCGAAGGCGTCCTCGAACACCCGGGTCGTGAACCGCCCCGGTCCGGTTGCGACGACCTGCTCGGTGACCCTGCCCCTCCCGCCGGGGATCGACTCCCAGACGACTTTCGAGCCCTCCCCGGGCCAGTCGTCCGAGACCTCCAGCGCCCGCGCGAAGCCCTCCACGAAAGTCGGCCAGCGCCTGACGTCTGTCCAAAGCGCCAGCGCCGCCTCGGGCGCCAGCGACACGACCGCCGCGGCGCGCGCCCTTCCCGGCATCAGCCGTACACCTCGCGCACGATCTCGTCGATGCTCGACTGGACCGAGTCGAGGAAGGGCCGGACCTCATCCACGAGTCGCCTGTACTCGCGCCTGCCGCCGGCGGTCAGCGTGTAGAAGCGGCGGGTCCTCCGCTCGGGGTGCTCCCACTTCCCCTCGATCAGGCCGCGCTCCTCCAGCTGCCTCAAGAGCGGGTACATCGTGTTGGGGTTGACGGAGACGACGCCCTCCGTCATATCCGCGATCCGCTCCATAAGCTGATTGCCGTACGAGGGGCCCGCCGCGATGAAGTGGAGCACGAGCAGCGGCAGGACGTCCCGCCGGCGCAGCCCGCCGGTGAAGGGGTCGCGCGCCGAGTGCGCGACCCCGGCATGCTCGACGGTCCGGCGAGCCGCCTCGCGGCTGAGCTCGCGCTTGGTCTTGCCGGCACGCGCCATGCCCGCCCATTGTCACAGGGGCGGGCGGCGGATCGGGCGGGGTCAGGCGGCCGCGGCCTGCTCGACCGGCTGCTCGACCTTGCGGGGCATCAGGACCTCGCGGGCGATCACGAGGCGCTGGATCTGCGAGGTGCCCTCGTAGAGCTGCATGATCTTCGCGTCGCGCATCAGCTTCTCGACCGGGTACTCCTTGATGAAGCCGTAGCCGCCGTAGA
>Ga0126312_10001473_pt1 | contig 15461 bp, 15 predicted proteins | sample Plot104A_FD_92537 | JGI IMG/M metagenome (GOLD analysis project Ga0126312, IMG submission 92537) | Serpentine soil microbial communities from UC McLaughlin Reserve, CA, USA - Plot104A | ecosystem: Environmental > Terrestrial > Soil > Grasslands | place: USA: UC McLaughlin Reserve, Lake County...
CGCCGTGGCGCAGCCGCCAGGCTGGGAACGGCGGTGCGCGACCGGCTGGGGGAGCTCGCCATGGCCGGCACGACGTTCGAGGTCGGGCTGCAGGCGCGCGACGACCCGGGCCCGACCGGGGCCGACGCCGTCGACTTCCTCATCGCCACCAACCCCGGCGTCCCGGCTGGGCCGGTCCGGGAGATCGCGTCCGGCGGCGAGCTCTCGCGCGTCATGCTCGCGCTGCTGAGCGTGGCCCACTCCGACGGCGAACGGACGCTGGTGTTCGACGAGGTCGACGCCGGCATCGGCGGCCAGACGGCGCGCGCGGTCGGCGAGCGGCTGCGGGCGCTGGCCGAGGGGCGCCAGATCCTGTGCATCACGCATCTCCCGCAGATCGCCGCGCTGGCCGACCGCCATTTCCGCATCGCCAAGGACGCCTCCGCGATGCCCGCCCGAGCGACGGTGGAGGCGCTGCGCCGCGACGACCTGGTCGGCGAGCTGGCGCGCATGCTCGGCGCCGACGAGGACGACGTGACCGCGCGCCGCCACGCGCGCGAGCTCTTGAGCGCCGCCTGACGCCTCCGCTCTTACACTCAGCCGCGTGGCCGTGCAGAGCCAGGCCGTGCGCCAGGTCGAGGGCAGCGCTCGCCTCGGCAAGCGGACCAAGCACCTCGTCAAGCGCCTGAAGCCGGGCGACGTGGCCATCATCGACCACGAGGACCTCGACCGCGTCTCGGCCGAGGAGCTCATCGCCTGCGGCGTCAAGGCGGTGGTCAACGCCGCGCGCTCGTCCTCGGACCGCTACCCGAACATGGGCCCGCTCCTTCTGGTCTCGGCCGGCGTTCTGCTCGTGGATGCGCCGGGTGCGCCGCTGTTCGAGCGGCTCAAGGACGGCGAGGCGATCGTCGTGCGTGGCGGCGACATCCGGCGCGGCGACGAGCTCATTGCCACCGGCGAGGTGCAGGAGCCCGTGGCCTTGCGCCAGCTCAACGACGAGCGCCGGCGCGAGATCGGCGAGGCGCTCGAGGCCTTCGCCCGCAACACGGTCGAGCACATGATCGAGGAGCGCGAGCTGCTCGTCGGCAAGCTCGAGCTGCCGCGCTTCGACACCGACTTCCGCGACCGGCCGGCGCTGGTCGTCGTCCGCGGGGTCGACCACAAACGCGACCTGCGCGCCCTGCGCCCCTACGTCCGCGACGTCAAGCCGGTGATCGTGGCCGTCGACGGAGGCGCCGATGCGCTCGTCGAGCACGGGTTCAAGGCCGACATGATCGTCGGAGACATGGACTCGGTCTCGGATAGCACGCTGCGCATGGGCGCCGAGCTGGTCGTCCACGCCTATCCGGACGGCCGCGCGCCGGGGCGCGAACGGGTCCAGGAGCTGCGGCTTCCCCACAAGATCGTCCCGGCCCCGGGCACGAGCCAGGACATCGCGATGCTCATCGCGGCCGAGAAGGGCGCACGGCTGATCGTCTCGGTCGGGTCCCAATACAACCTGGTCGAGTTCCTCGACAAGAACCGCCGCGGCATGTCGTCGACCTTCCTAACCCGCCTGCGCGTGGGGGAGATCCTGGTCGACGCCAAGGGGGTGTCGCGACTGTACCGCCCGCGGCCGGGCCTGACGCCGATCGTGGCACTGTTCATCGTCGGCGTGATCGCGTTCGTCGCCATCGTCGCGCTGACGCCCGGGCTGCGCGACGTCGCCGACCTCCTCTGGCTCAAGCTTCAGGTTCTGTTGGGCATCGACGCGTAGAACGTCCGCGGTGTTCGACTTCCGCTACCACGCGCTGTCGCTCGTCTCCGTGTTCCTCGCGCTCGTGCTCGGCCTGCTGCTGGGCGTGGCGATCGGCGACAAGGGCCTGGTGTCGTCGGCCGAGCACGACGTGCGCGCCTCGCTGCGCGGCGACGTCCGCAAGGCCCAGCGCGAATCCGAGACCCTGCGGGGGCAGCTCGACGAGCAGAACCGCTTCCTGCAGGAGGCCTACCCGCTGATGGTCGGCAGCCGGCTGATCGGCGAGCGCGTCGGGGTGGTCGCCCTCGGCGACGTCTCCGACGAGGAGATCGGCCACGTGCGCGACGCGCTCGAGGCCACCGGCGGGCGCCTGACGTCGGTGGCGGCGATGCGGACGCCACTGGACCTGCCGGCCCTCAGCGCCGCGGCCCGAGGCACGTTCTACGAGCAGCTCCAGCACAACCCGAAGCTCCTCGGGCGCTTCGGGGAGCGGATCGGGGCCGGCTACGTCGCGGGCGGCGGGAAGCTGCTCGATCGCGTCCGCCGCCAGCTGCTGCAGTCCTCGAGCGGCGCGCGCGGCGGCGTCGACTCGGTTGTACTGATCCGCGAGCCGCGCAAGTTCGAGCCACCCCACCAGAAACTGCTCGAGGACTTCGAGGACGGCCTCGTGGCCGGGCTGTCGGGCAACAACGGGACGGTCGTCGGAGTCGAGACGACCGACACCAAGCCGTCGCAGGTGAGCTGGTACCGCGACCACGACATCGCGTCGGTGGACGACGTCGACCAGCTCCCGGGGCGAGCAGCGCTCGTCTTCGCGCTGGCGGGGGCGGACGGCGCGTACGGAACGAAGTCGAGCGCCGACGCACTGCTGCCGAAGGCGGCGAACAGCCTCGGCTCAGTGACCACGACGCCGAGCGGGTCCCCGTAGCGAACCGCGGCGGGACCCAAGGCCGGACGGGCCGGGCGGGGGTGACCCGAGAGGCTCAACCCTATTAACGCCGGCGAAGCCGGCCGCCTCTCGGGCACCCCCGACCCGGCCCGGCCGGCCGCCACAGAGCCAGACCGCCAGCCCGAGCCCCGTCCGAGACCAACGCTACGGTGGACGCCCGTGCAAGCCCTCCCGTCCGCGCTGGCCCTGGTCGCCGCCTTCGGCCTGGCCCCCGCGGCACTTCGGGCCCTCCGGGCGCGGGGCTTCCAGCGCGCGAACTACCGCGGCAGGCCGCTGCCGTTCCCGCTCGGCCTCCTCATCGTTCCGAGCGCGTTCATCGCGCTGGCGATCTGCGCCCCGCTTCAGGAGCTCGCCGACGCCGACGTGCTCGAGCCCGCCACCGCCGTGGCCGTCGTCTACGGCACCGGCGTCGCCCTGCTCGGCCTGGTCGACGACCTCTTCTCCCCCGAGTCGCGCGGCTGGCGCGGCCACGGGCGGGCGGTGCTGGGCGGCGCGTTCTCGACCGGGGCGCTCAAGGCGGCCGGGTCGCTCGGCCTCGCCTTCTTCGTCCTCGCCGGCCGCTACAACGACCCCGGGCGCTATCTGCTCGCGGTGACCGTGCTCGTGCTGGCGACCAACCTGTTCAACCTCATCGACCTGCGCCCGGGCCGGTCGGCCAAGCTGCTCGTCCTGCTCGGCGCCGGGCTGACCATCGGCACCTGGGATGCCGGGCCGCTGGCCGCGCTCGGCCTGCTCGCCTTCCCGGCGCTCGCGCTCGGGATCTACGACCTGCGCGAGCGCGCGATGCTCGGCGACACCGGCTCGAACCTCATGGGCGCGCTTGGCGGCCTGTGGATCGTGCTCTCGCTCGACACCACCGGCCAGCTCGTGGCGCTGGCGCTCATCGCGCTGGCGACCGTCTACGGGGAATTCCGCTCTTTGGGCGCGCTGATCGAGCGGACCCCGATCCTTCGCCAACTAGACTCGTTCGGGAGACCAACGCATGCCTGACGCCCGCCGCCATCCGCGTTTCATCTTCGTGACGGGGGGCGTGGTCTCCTCGCTGGGCAAGGGCATCGCCTCAGCCTCGATCGGGCGCCTGCTCGTCGCCCGCGGCCTGAGCGTCCAGCTGCAGAAGTTCGACCCCTACATCAACGTCGACCCGGGCACGATGTCGCCCTACCAGCACGGCGAGGTCTTCGTGACCGAGGACGGCGCCGAGACCGACCTCGACCTCGGCCACTACGAGCGCTTCACCGATGCCAACACGTCGCGCTCGTCCAACGTGACGACGGGCGCGGTCTATCACGCGGTCATCCGGCGCGAGCGCCGCGGCGACTACCTCGGCGGCACCGTCCAGGTCGTCCCACACATCACCGACGAGATCAAGCACCGCATCCGCCTGCTGGCCGAGGCCAACGACGTCGACGTCGTGATCGCCGAGATCGGCGGCACCGTGGGCGACATCGAGTCGCTGCCGTTCCTCGAGGCCATCCGCCAGTTCCCGGTCGACGCCGGCCGGCGCAGCTGCATGTTCGTCCACCTGACGCTCGTGCCGTACGTCGGCCACGCCGGGGAGGTCAAGACCAAGCCGACCCAGCACTCGGTCAACGAGCTGCGGCGCATCGGCATCCAGCCCGACATGCTCCTGTGCCGCTCCGAGGAGGTGCTCGCGCAGGACATCCGCAGGAAGATCGCGCTGTTCGCGTCGCTGCCGACCGAGGCGGTCATCTCCGCGCGCGACGTCGACAACATCTACAAGGTCCCGCTCGTCTACCAGGCCGAGGGCGTCGACGACCTCGTGCTCGACCACTTCGGCCTCGAGGCGCTGCCGCCGAACCTCGAGGCGTGGCGCGAGCTCACGCGGCGGGCCGACGAGGCGACCGAGACGGTCCGCATCGCCCTGGTCGGCAAGTACGTGCAGCTCGAGGACGCCTACAAGTCGGTCTCCGAGGCGCTGCGGCACGCCGGCTTCCTGTACGGCTGCACGATCGAGATCGACTGGATCGACTCGGAGGCGATCGAGCGCGAGGGCGCCGAGGCGCTGCTCGGGAACGTCGACGGCGTGCTCGTGCCCGGCGGCTTCGGGGGGCGCGGGATCGAGGGGAAGATCGCCGCCGCGCGCTACGCGCGCGAGCACGACGTGCCCTACCTCGGCATCTGCCTGGGCATGCAGGTCGCGGTGTGCGAATTCGCCCGCCACGCGGCCGGCATGGACGGAGCAAACTCGGCCGAGTTCGACCCCGAAACGCCCTTCCCGGTCATCGACCTCCTGCCCGAGCAAAAGGAGATCACCGACATGGGGGGCACCATGCGCCTGGGCGCCGACCCGGTCAAGCTCCACGAGGACACACGGGCGCGCGACCTCTACGGCGAGGCGGTCATCTACGAGCGCCACCGGCATCGCTACGAGGTCAACAACATGCTTCGCAAGCGGCTCGAGGCCGCCGGGCTGGTCGTGTCGGGCACGTCGCCCGACGAGCGCCTGGTCGAGGTCATCGAGCTGCGCGACCACCCGTTCTTCGTCGCCTCGCAGTACCACCCCGAGTTCAAGTCGCGGCCGGAGCGCCCGGCGCCGCTGTTCCGCGACTTCGTGGGCGCCGCGCTTGCGCGCGTGCGCGAGCCGCAACTGGCCCGGTGAGGGCGGCGAGCGCCGCCGAGCGCACGCGGCTCAACGACACCTTCGAGGCGCTGTGCCGCATCCCGAGCCCGTTCGGCTCCGAGGACGCGTGCGCCGAGTACGTAGCCGGGCAGCTCGGCGAGGTCGGGCTGAGCGGCGAGCGCGACGCGATGGGCAACATGCTCGTACGCGTCGGGGAGGGCGAAGGCGGCGTCCTGCTGTGCGCCCACCTCGACACCGTCGTGCCTCAGGCCGACATCGAGCCGGTCGTGGTCGAGGACGGATGGGAGAACGCGCACGACGGCATCCTCGGCGCCGACAACAAGGCGGCCGTGGCGGTGCTGCTGGAGGCGGCGCGGCGGCGCAATGCCCTTCCGCTGCCGGTCGAGCTGCTGTTCACGGTGCGCGAGGAGAACGGGCTCGAGGGCGCCAAGGCGTTCGACGCGTCGCGGCTGCGTTCGGGGTTCGGCTACGTGTACGACCACGCGACGCCGATCGGCGAGATCGTGCTCGCCTCGCCCACCGCCTACCGCCTCGAGGTCGAGTTCCGCGGCGCCGCCGCCCATGCGGGCATCCGCCCCGAGGACGGGCGCAACGCGATCTCGGCCGCCGCCAAGGCGATCGCGGCGATGCCGATCGGCCGCATCGATCCGGAGACGACCGCGAACGTGGGCCGGATCGAGGGCGGCGCGGGCTCGACGAACGTCGTGGCCGAGCGGTGCCGGCTCGAGGCCGAGTGCCGCTCGCTCGACCACGCCCGCGCCGACGCGCTCATCGCCGAGCTCGTCGACCACGTCCACGACGGCGCCAACGCGGCCGAGTGCGACGTCGACGTGATCGTCAACCGCAGCTTCGAGGGGTATCGCCAGCGTCCGTCCGAGCCGGCGGTGACGGCGGCCGAGCAGGCCCTGCGGACATGCGGCTACGAGCCTCGCCACATCGTCACCGGCGGGGCGAGCGACGCCAACGCGCTGGAAGCGGCAGGCTTTCGCTGCGTGAACCTCGCCAACGGCACCGAGCGCAATCACGAGCCGACCGAGCGCGTGAGCGTGCTGGCTCTAGAGGCGATGCTCGACGTGACCTTCGCCCTCCTCGACGCCTGCGCGCGGTGCTGAAGCTGCGGCGCGGCATCGTGGTCTCGGTCGAGCCGGACGAGGGCGCCTTCCAGGACCTCGAGGTCGAGGTCGACGGCGAAAAGCGCCCGGCCAAGGCCGAAATCCGGTTGGTCGGACGCTGCGGCGAGGGCGACGAGGTCGTCGTCAACCTCGAGGCGCTCGATCTCAAGCTCGGCTCCGGCGGGTTTGACCTCGTACACGTGAATCTCACGCGGGGGCTCGACGGGGAGGGAATTGCCGGCGCTCACGTGATGAAGCTCAACTACACCTCGCTGCAGCACTCGGTGCTGCCGGTCGAGTCCGAGCGCTCGCCCAGCGTCGGCAACTTCCCGCCCGTCGACTCGGTGGCCCGTTCTCTCGACCAGCCGGTGGGCGTGATCTTCCTCCACGGGCAACTGCCGCCGGTGGCGTGGGCGGCGGCCCAGGCGGCGCCGGACAAGAAGGTGGGCTTCGTGCAGACCGTCGGGGGCGCTTTGCCGGGTGGGCTCTCGAACGTGGTGCGCTCGCTCCGCGAGCGTGGCCTGCTGGCCGGCCACATCACGGCGGGGATGGCCTACGGGGGCGAGAGCGAGGCGATCACCACCGTCGGCGCGATCCACCACGGGCTGCGCGACCTCGGCTGGGACGCGGTGATCTGCGGCCCCGGCCCGGGCATCCTGGGCTCGGGGTCGGCACTCGGGCACGGCGGCATGTACGCGATGGACTCCCTCCACGCCGCCGCGGCGCTGGGCTGCCGGCCGGTGGTCGTCCCGCGGATTTCGTCCGGGGATCCGCGCGTGCGTCACCAGGGCCTCTCGCACCACACCGGCACGGTGCTGCGGATGTTGCTCGCGCCGGTCGTGGTCGCCGTGCCCGAGGGCTTCCAGGTCGCGTGGCCGGCCCAGGACGTCGAGCACGAATGGCGCCAGGTGGCGGTCGACACCGCCGGGTACCGCGACTCCGGGCTGCCGGCGACGACGATGGGCCGCTCGATCGCCGAGGACGAGGCGTTCTTCGCCTCGGCGCTGGCCGGCGGGGCGCTGCTCGGGGAGCTGACGGCATGAGCTCGGAGTTCGAGCGCACCGGCGGCGAGGAGGTCTATGAGGGCAAGATCTTCTCGGTGTGGCGCGAGACCTTCCGCCACGAGGACGGGGACGAGGCGACGCGCGAGACCGTCCGCCACCCGGGCGCGGTCGGCATGGTCGCCTACGACGACGAGGTCGTCTGGCTCGTCCGCCAGCCGCGCGAGTCGGTGGGGATGGGCGACCTGCTCGAGATCCCGGCCGGCAAGCTCGACGAGGGCGGCGAGGACCCGCTCCAGACGGCGCAGCGCGAGCTGGCCGAGGAGATCGGCAAGGCCGCCGGCCACTGGGAGCTGCTGCATGAGTTCTTCACGACGCCGGGCTTCGCGGACGAGCGCTTCTTCCTCTACCTGGCGACCGACCTGTCCGATCGCAGTGCCGACCCCGGGGAGAACGAGCGCATCGAGATCGTCCCGTGGCCGCTGTCACGGCTACACGAGGCGATCGCGGCATGCCACGACGCGAAGTCGCTCATCGGCCTGCTGCTCCTCGCCCAGCGGCTGCGGACCTGAGGCGCTGGCGAGCGCGGTCAGCGCCGCAATCGTCCCGAACAGGAGCAATGCCGCCTCGGTGCCGATGAGCTGGTCCAGCCCGGCGAAGGCGTAGGGGACGCCGAAGCCGACGTAGCCGAGGGTCAGGAAAGGCGCGTTGCTCGCCGCGCGCTCGTGTGCCGGCGAGAGCCGCTCGGTCTCGCGCAGGCCGGCCACGAGGCAGAGGCCGTAGGTGGCGCCGAAGGGAAGCGCGCCGGCCAGCACCAGGGTCTTGGACTGCGCGTCGACGGCGACGAGGCCGATCGCGACACCGACGACCGCCGCGGCCAGCCCCACCGCGCCGGCGCGCATCGGTCGCCGGTCCTCGATCCGTCGCCCCAGCGGCTGCACGACCACGCCCGCGCCCGCAGTCATCGCCGCGGCCACGCCGGCGAAGGCCACGCTGTGGCTGTGGGCAGAGCTGACCTGCGCGGGCAGCACGACGAAGGCGAGGCAGGCCGAGCCGAAGACCCAGGGCGCCATCGGGACGATCGTGCGGCGAAAGCGCGGCAGGCGGGCGGTGCCGGGCAGACGCAGCAGGGGGCCGCGGTTGGTCGCGGTCACGGTCTCGGGCGTGCGGAGCGTCGCGACCAGAGCAAGCACGCCGAGGGCGACGTGCGGCAGATACGGGAGCCAGAGGGGAGCGGGTGCCCATTGGGCCAGCAACGCCGTTGCGAGCGGCCCGGCGGCGAAGCCGGCGGTCATGGCGATCGTCGTCCGGCGGGCCGCCGTGCCCGACGGCGCGTCTTCTGAGAGCTCGAGCAGCCACGCGCTCGCGCCGGCGAAGACGACGCCGGAGCACGCCCCGGCGAGGAAGCGGGCGACACCGAGCCCGATCGGCGCGTGATGGAACGCGATCAGCAACGCCGAGGCGACCGGCGACAGCGCGACGAACGGCAGGACCACGCGGCGACGGCCGTAGCGATCGGCGGCGGGGCCGCCGACCAGCAGCCCGGGGATCAGGCCGATGGCGTAGAGGCTGAAGATGAGCGCCAGGTCGCCGGCGCTCAGGCCGAGCTCGGCGCGGTAGAGGAGGAGCATCGGGGAGAACTGGTTCGCGCCCCAGCCGACGGCCAGCAGGGCGAGGGCGACGGGCACCCAGCTGCGGGATCGAATCGGTGCCATGCCCGCAAGCTAGGCCCGAAACGGTTCAATCGGCGTTGAATCGTCCTGGCGTTAGCCTGCGGGGCATGGACGCGGATCTCGCGCGCATCGGCGCCCTCCTCGCCGACTCCAAACGGGCCAAGATGCTCCTCGCGCTCCTCGGCGGCACGCCGCAGCCCGCGTCCGCGCTCGCGGACGCCGCCGCCGCTTCGCGGTCGCTGGCCAGCGCACACCTGCTCAAGCTCGTCGAGGGCGGCCTGGTGACCGTCCAGCCACGCGGCCGGCAGCGCATGTACGAGATCGCCGGCCCTCAGGTCGCCGACGCGATCGAGGGGCTGATGCAGCTCTCGCCGCCGGCCCAAGTGCGCTCCCTGCGCGATGCCAACCGCAAGGAGAACCTGCGCCAGGCGCGGCTGTGCTACGACCACCTGGCCGGCGTCCTCGGCGTCAACGTCACCGAGAAGCTGGTTGACCGGGGCGCCCTCGAGGTCGCGGACGGAGGCTTTGCCGTGACCGACGACGGGGTTGTGGCGCTGGGCGAGCTCGGCGTCGACGTCCCGGCGCTGCAGCGTCTGCGCCGGCCCCTGACGCGGGCGTGCCTGGACTGGACCGAGCGGCGTCATCACCTCGCCGGCGCGCTGGGCGCGGCGATCGCATCGCGCCTCAAGGCGCGCGGCTGGATCGAGCACGCCACCGAGGGGCGGATCGTGCGGGTGACGCCGGCGGGCAAGCGCGGCCTCCGGTCGTGGGTGGGAGTCGAGGCGTAGACCGGCCCTGAACGCGGCCTTGCACCGCCCAGGAGCGCTGTGGGCGGGGGCGAACCCCGTCGCATGTCCCTCGAGACCGCTCCGCGCGCCGACCACGGCGAGCTCGTCCTCGACTTCCTCGCCTACCTCGAGTTCGAGCGCGGGCTCTCGCGCAACACGCTCGAGGCGTATCGCACCGATCTGCTCCAGCTCGGGCAGTTCCTCGAACGGGGCGGCCTCGACGCTCTGCGTGTCGGCCACGACGAGCTGACGGCCTTCCTGGCCGGGCTCGCCGACGGCGCCGACGGCCGGCCGCCGGCGAGCCCGGCCACGCTTCAGCGCAAGACCGCCTGCCTGCGGTCGTTCTACCGCCACCTGCGGCGCGAGGAGCGGATCGAGCACGACCCGACCGCGCGCCTGCGGGCCCCGCGCAAGACGCAGCGCCTGCCGAAGGTGCTGGCCCGTGGAGAGGTCGACCGGCTGCTCGCGCAACCCACCGGCGACACGCCCGCGGCCCTGCGCGACCGCGCGCTGCTCGAGCTGATGTACGCGTGCGGGCTGCGCGCGACCGAGGCGATCGAGCTCGAGGTGGGCGACGTCGACCTCGACGCCGGGTTGCTGCGCGCCCGCGGCAAGGGGGCGAAGGAGCGGCTGGTGCCGATCGGCCGCAGCGCGGTACATGCGTTGCGGCTGTGGCTGGCGCGGGGGCGTCCGCTGCTGGTCGGCGAGCGGCTCGAGCCGCGCCTGTTCGTCAACCGGCGCGGTGGGGGGCTGACGCGCCAGGGGCTCTACAAGATCGTGCAGCGCCACGCCAAGAGCGCGGGCCTCGACAACAAGATGAGCCCACACACCCTGCGCCATACGTTCGCGACTCACCTGCTCGCGGGCGGCTGCGACCTGCGCGCGCTGCAGGAGATGCTCGGGCATGCCGACATTGCGACGACGCAGATCTACACGCATCTGAGCGCGGAGCGGTTGAAGGACGTGTACTTCGAGGCGCATCCGCGGGCGACGGCCGATTAGGCCGGGGGCATTGGGCGTTGGGCGTTGGGCGTTGAGAGGCGCTGGGCCCGAACCCAAAGCCCAACGCCCAACGCCCCAGCGTTTCGCCAAGATGGCGCGGTGCGAAGCGGCTTCGCTTGTCTCGCCATCTGCGCCGCCGCGGCCCTTTCCGCCTGCGTCGAGACCGTGGCGGGCCAGCGTCGCATGGTCCGCTCCAGCCACGTCTTCCGCGAGCGCAGCGAGGTAGTGGTCGAAGCGCTGGCGCCGCCGGCCGCCTTCGGTGGGCTCTCACGCACGGTGTTCGACCCGCTCCTGCGGTCGCTGGTGATCCGCCCGCTGCCGCGATGAGCCGGCGCGCGTTCGTGGTGGTCCTAGACGCGTGCGGGGTCGGCGCGCTGCCCGACGCCGCCGAGTACGGCGACGCCGGCACGAACACCCTCGGCCACGTGGCCGAGGCGGTGGGCGGACTGTCGCTCCCGACGCTCGAGCGGCTCGGGCTGGGCTCGATCGTGCCGCTGCGCGGGGTCGCACCGTCTCCGGCGCCGGTCGTCCACGGGCGGCTGCACGCGCTCGGCCCGGGCAAGGACTCGACCGCCGGGCACTGGGAGCTGATGGGCGTGGTCGCATCGGAGCCGGCACCAACGTATCTGGACGGGTTCCCGCCGGAGATCGTCGAGCGCGTGCGTGCCGCGGCCGGACGCGACACGATCGGGCACCTGCCTTCCGAGGGGCTGGCGGCGCTCGACCGGTGGGGCGCCGACCATCTGGGCGGCGGCGGGCTGATCGTCTACACCTCCGTCGACTCGGTACTGCAAATCGCCGGGCACGAGGACGTGCTCGCGGTCGACGACCTGTATGCGGCGTGCGCGCGGGTGCGCAAGGTGACCGACGTGGGGCGGGTTATCGCGCGGCCGTTCACGGGCCGCCCGGGTGCGTTCGAGCGCCTGCCCGCACGCCGCGACTTCGCGCTCGCCCCGCCCGGCCGCTCGTACCTCGAGGCGATCGGCGCGGCGCGGCTGCCGGTGCACGCGGTGGGAAAGGTCGGTCAGCTGTTCGCGGGCGTGGGCGTCGACCACGAACATGCCGCCCACGACAACGCGACGGCGATCGCTGCGACGTCGGCGTTGCTCGCCGACCTTGAGGCGGGCCTCGTCTTCACCAACCTCGTCGAGACCGACACGGTGTTCGGTCACCGCAAGGACGCTGCGGGGTTCGTCGCGGCGCTTGAGCGCATCGACGCCGCCGTGGCGGACTGGCTCGAGGGGCTTGGCGAGGGCGATCTGCTCGTGCTGACCGCCGACCACGGCTGCGACATCACCCACGCGCGCTCGGACCACACCCGCGAGCATGCGCCGCTGCTGGCTGCGTACGCCGGGTCCGACGGCCACCGCCACGACGGCCCGCTGGCCGACGTGGGGGCCTTCGCGCTGCGCTGGCTGGCCGGCGCCGACGATCCAGATTTGCCAGGGTCGTCGTTCGTCGATGCCTGAGCTGCCCGAGGTCGAGACCATCCGGCGCGCGCTTGCGCCGCGCGTCGAGCGGCGTCGGGTCGCCCGGCTGCGGATTCACGACGCGCGCTGGTGCCAGCCCGTAGCGCCCGACGAGGTCGTTGCGGCGGTGGAGGGCCGGCGGATCGAGGCTCTGCGGCGGCGGGGCAAGTACTTCCACTTCGAGCTGTCCGGCGACGTCCACCTGCTCTGGCACCTGCGGATGACGGGAACGCTGCTCTACGACGCGGAGCCGCGGCCGCCGGTGGTGCGCGTCGACGTCGACCTCGACGACGGGCACGGCCTGGTGTTCGTCGATCCGCGGCGGTTCGGCACCGGCGAGCTGGCGCTGGGAGCGGAGGCGCTGGAGGCGTTCTTCGCCGCCCGGCTGGGGGTCGAGCCGCTCGGCGACGGCTTCACCGCCGACCGCATGCTGGCGCTGGCGCGCGCGAGCCGGGCGCCGGTCAAGGCGGTGCTGCTCGACCAGAAGCGGATCGCGGGCGTCGGGAACATCTACGCGGACGAGGCGCTGTACCGGGCGGCGATCCATCCCCTGCGCCCGGCCAACCGGATCAGCCGCACCCAGGCGGCCGCATTGCGCGATGCGGTGGTGGCATCGCTCGAGGCGGGCATCGACGCGGGAGGGGCGACGATCGACGACTACCGCGACCCCGACGGCGCGCGCGGCTCGTTCCAGGAGCGCTTCTTGGTGCACCGCCGGGAGGGTGAGCGGTGTCGGCGCTGCGGGACCCCGATCCAGAAGCTCGTCGCCGCCGGCCGCGGAACGTACGTGTGCCCGCGGTGCCAGAGACGTCCGCGCCGGCTGCGACGCTAAGGGGTCCATGCGATCGGCCAATCCGCAACCGCTTCGGCGACGGCCCTGATGCCCGGCTCGCTCAAGACGGAGGCGATCGTGCTGCGCTCGATCCGCTACGGCGAGGGTGACCGCGTGCTGCACCTCTACACGCCCCGCCGCGGCCGGCTGTCGGCAATCGCCAAGGGGGCGCGCAAGGCGCGCAGCCGCTTCGGGGGTCGGCTCGAGCCGTTCTTCCGCCTGGACCTCGTGCTCTACGAGGGCCGCGGCGACATGCTCACCGTGACCAGCGCGGCGACCAGCGCCGCCCACGCGCGCTTGCGCGCCGACGGACGCGCCCTCGACGCGGCGGCGCGGGCGTGCGATGCGGTCGCGCGCCTGTTCGAGCAGGGCGACCCCAACCCGGCCACCTACCACCTGCTCGCCAACGAGCTCGCGCTGCTGGACGCCGATCCGGCGCGCGGCGGCGCCGCCAACCAGCTCGCGTTCCGGCTGAAGCTCCTGCTTGCGGCCGGCCTGGCGCCGCACCTGGCCGCGTGCGCATCGTGCGGGGAGGCCGACCACCTGACCGCGTACTCGGGCGCGGCCGGCGGCGTCGTATGCGCGGCGTGCGAGGGCCCCGGCTTCACGCTCGACGAGGAGGCCTACGCGTTCCTGGTCGACGCGCTATCGCGTCCCCTGGCGGAGGCGCCGGCGGCCTCCGAGCGCGCCCTGCGCCAGGCCGAGCGTGCGATCGCCGAGACGGTCGAGCATCACGGGCACGTCCGCTGGCGCCCGGCCGCCCAGGCCATTCTCGCCGCCCCTGGCTAGGTCCTCGGGGTTCGCCGTGCCTGCACGGCTTCGCCCCTGCGTCCCGAGCCAGGACGCCGAGTTATGGCGTGGTCGTGCGGCCGCGCCTCGCGCCGCCACCGCAGCGGCCTAGCCGCCGCGCTGGCGCAGCCAGTCGGCGAGCTTGTCGCGGGCGCCGGCGAGCTGATCGCCCGCCTTCGACACCGTCGCGCCGGCGTCGCGGAAGAACTCGCGGAACCGCTCCGTGTAGAAGTCCACCGCGTCCGTGGCCTCCTCCCGCGCGCCGCGCTCGCTTCCGCGGCGGACGTACTCGCCGCTCATGATCCGGTCGTACTCGCCCGACTGCACCCAGCGCGTCAGCTCGCGCACGCGCCGGACGGGCACCGGGTGGGTGGAGCCGAGCTCGCGCGGCAGGCGGCGGAGCCGGTCCCAGCCCGAGTCCCAGTCCTCGTAGTCGGCCGCCTGCCGGACGAAGGCGTCGAGGTTCAGCCGGCGCGACGTCGCCCCCGCCGCGATGACCAGCAGCGTGCGGCAGGTCGCCATCGGGTCGCGGGTCACCAGGGTCGCCGCGCGGTCGCTGGTCAGCTCGGCGGCGCGGAACCACTCGAGCAGGGCGAGCTTGACACCCAGAAGCGGCAGGCCGGCGACCGACGGCAGCGGCCCACTCGACCCGAGCGCCAGGAGAATCTGGAGCGCCGTCAGGTAGAGCACGTGATCGGCCAGCACGTGTCCGATCTCATGCCCCAGCACCGTGCGCAGCTCGAGCTCGTCGCACAGCTCGACCGTCTGCGACGTCAGGACGATCAGCGGCTTGCCCGAGCCGATGGCCGCCGCGTTGGTGATCGGAAACTGCGTGATGTAGAGGTCGTAGACCTCGGGCATGTCGAGCCGCGCCAGCGCGGCGCGGTAATCGGCCCAGACGTCGGGCATCTGGTCGTCGCCGAGCTTGACGGATGCCGACAGCAGCGACTGGCGCAGCGAGCTCTCGTAGCCGAGCTCGATGAGCTTGCGCACGGCGGTGTCGAGCATGGGAACGGCGTGCAGCGCGGCGGTGGCGGCGCGGTCGGCCGGATGCTCGAACGCGCGCGGCGAGATCTTCCGCAGCCGTTGGTCCTCGGGGAGGACGGTCGTCACGGGTCTAGCATCCCAGACCGTGGATCAGGCGGCGGTCGGCACCAAGTACGTCTACGAGTTCTCCAAGGGCTCGCGCGACATGCGCGAGCTGCTCGGCGGCAAGGGGGCCAATGTCGCCGAGATGACCCGGGTCCTCGGCCCCGGCCGCGTCCCCGCCGGCTTCACCATCACGACCGAGGCATGCGTCGCCTACATGGCTGCCGATCGCCACGAGCCCCGGGGCCTCGACGAACAGGTAGCGGAGGCACTCGAGCGCCTCGAGGAGCACGCGGCGCAGAAGCTCGGCGACGACGACGACCCGCTGCTCGTCTCCGTGCGCAGCGGCGCCCGCGAATCGATGCCGGGCATGCTCGACACCGTCCTCAACCTGGGGCTAAACGACCGCTCGGTGGAGGGCCTCGCGCGCGCCACCGGCAA
>Ga0126312_10001474_pt1 | contig 15459 bp, 16 predicted proteins | sample Plot104A_FD_92537 | JGI IMG/M metagenome (GOLD analysis project Ga0126312, IMG submission 92537) | Serpentine soil microbial communities from UC McLaughlin Reserve, CA, USA - Plot104A | ecosystem: Environmental > Terrestrial > Soil > Grasslands | place: USA: UC McLaughlin Reserve, Lake County...
GCGGTGTGGAAGCCGTAGTTCGTCATGACGGTCACGACCACGCCGTTGCCGCTGAGCCGGCCGGCGTCGCGCAGGTGGAGCGCGGCGAGGGCCATGAGCTCGTCGCCGTCGACCACCGTGCCGTTCCGGTCCACCGCGAGGACGCGATCGGCGTCGCCGTCGAAGGCGAAGCCGACGTCGTAGCCGCCGCCCGCCACCCGCTCCACCAGGCTCGCGACGTGCGTGGAGCCGCAGCCGTCGTTGATGTTGCGTCCGTTCGGCTCGGCGGCGATCGCCTCGACCTCCGCGCCGAGCCGGCGGAAGATCTCCGGCGCCACGCGGTAGCTGGCGCCGTTGGCGCAGTCGAGCAGCACCCGCCGCCCGCTCAGGTCGAGGTCCTTGAAGCGGAGCTCGAGCTCGCGCTCGTAGTCGCCCGCCGCCCCATGCAGCTCGCGGACGCGGCCGATCGGGCGCTTCACACGCGCGTCGAGCAGTCCCTCGATCCGCTCCTCCTCAGCATCATCGATCTTGGTCCCGTCTGGGCCGAAGAACTTGATGCCGTTGTCCGCGTAGGGGTTGTGCGAGGCGGAGACGACGGCGGCCAGGTCGAGGCCGTAGCGGCGCACGAGCAGCGCGGCGCCGGGCGTGGGCAGCACCCCGCCCAGGAGTGCGTGCCCGCCCGCGGCCGCCACCCCGGCGGCCAGCGAGGCCTCGAGCATCTCGCCCGACTCGCGGGTGTCGCGCACGATCAGGACCTGTGGGGCGTCGGCGCCCGAGGTCGTCGCCGCCGCGCGCCCGAGGGCGAGGGCGAGGTCGGCGTTGAGAAACTCGCCAGCTACGCCGCGCACCCCGTCGGTGCCGAACAGCCTGCGCGCCATGGCCGAAGGATTAACGCTTTGAGAACTGCGGCCGCTTGCGGGCCTTCTTGAGGCCGGCCTTCTTGCGCTCCTTCACCCGCGGGTCGCGGGTCAGGTAGCCGCGGCGCTTGAGCTCGAGGCGCAGGTTGGGGTCGGCCTCGACCAGGGCGCGCGCGATCCCGTGCCGGAGCGCGCCGGCCTGAGCCGCCACGCCGCCGCCGTGAATCCGGGCGTTGACGTCCATGCGCGAGCCGTACCCGGCGACCTCGAGCGGCTGGCGGGCCATGCGCTGGAGCTTGATGCGCGGGAAGAACTCATCCAGGTGCCTGCCGTTGATCTGATAGGTCCCGTCGCCCGGCCTGAGGATCACGCGCGCCACGGCGCTCTTGCGCTTGCCGGTGGCCGAGTAGCGCGCGTCGGCCGCCAGGTCGAGGGGCTCGCGGGCAACCGGCTCTGGCTCCGCCGGCCGCTCGACCTCCGCGGCCTCCTCGCCGGCCTCCCCCTCCTCGGCGACCTCGGGCGCGGCGTACTCCGCGTACTCGTCCTCGGGCCGCTCCTCCTCGAGGACCAGGTCGGGCTCGAGGTGGAGTCCCGGAATGACGTCCTCTCCCTCGCCCTGGTCGGACTTCTCGCGCCGCCGCCCGGGCTTGGGCCGCTCCTCCTCGGCCGGGGGCTCCGCGGCCTCCTCGGCCGGGGCCCCCTCAGCCTCCTCGGCCGGGGCCCCCTCAGCCTCCTCGCCCTCGGGCTCCGCCGACTCCTCGGCCTCGGGCGGGGCCTCCTCCGGCTGCGCCGCATCGGGCTGCTCCGGCTCTGGCGGCTGCTGCCCCTCGGGCTCCTGCGGCTCGTCCTGGCGTTCGTCTTCGATCATGAGCTCAGTTCCATCGGCTCCGGCTTCTGCGCGGCGTGCGGGTGGTCGGGACCGGCGTAGATCTTGAGCTTGCGCAGCTGGGCGCGGCCCAGCCGCGTCCGGGGAAGCATTCCCCTCACCGCGCGGCGCAGGACCTCCTCGGGCCTGCGCTCGAGCAGCTCACCCATCGTGCGGCTGCGCAACGCGCCCGGATACCCCGAGTGGCGGTAGTAGCGCTTGTCCTCGAGCTTCTTGCCGGTCACCGCGACCTTCTCGGCGTTGACGACGATCACGAAGTCGCCCACGTCGCAGTGCGGCGTGTACTCCGGCTTCCGCTTGCCCCGCAGTGCGTCGGCGATCTGGGTCGCCAGGCGACCGAGTGTCTGGCCGGTCGCGTCGACGACGAGCCAGTCTCGCTCGCGCGTCGCCGGTGTGGCTACGTAGGTCTTCATAGAAACGGGCCGCCCCCGCGGCGGCCGGTCGAACAGTGTGGCACACGGGAAAGCCAAGCGGCGGCCGCGATCGACGCTATAGTGCCGCGCGGAATTCAAGCCTGCCGAATTCCCTGCGGTCATGCCGTAGCCGCCGGGGAACGGGGGACCCATTCGGTACGCCCGGCGGGGCGTCCCGAGGGGGCGAATCGGAACGGAGCTTCGGCTCCTCCGCCGTAGCGCCGCTCTTTCGGCGCGAGCCCGACAGCTAACCCCGTAGGCCGGAGAAAGAGAGGCCGGAAGAGGTGTTAGCCCGCTTCCACGTACGACGCTTGGCGATGGGGGCCGCCCTGTGCGCTTGCGCGGCCGGCGCCGCGCCGACGACCGCTGCCGAGGGCAGCCCCGGCGGCGGCTCCACCTACCTGGCCAAGCCCCGGATCGCCAAGGTCAAGTGCATCCGGCGCTGCGCCTCGCACCGGCGCGTCCGCGGAGGTAGCACGGTGGGCGTCACGGGCACCGACCTCGGCGCCGTGCGCTTCATGACCTTCCACGGCACGTACGGCCGCGGCGACGACATCACCGTCCCCGTCCGCAGCGGCAGCGCGAGCCGATTCAACGCCCGCGTCCCGCTCGGCGCGATCACCGGTCCCGTCTCCGTCAAGACGCCGGACGCGCTGAGCTCCCGCCGCACGCGCGCAATCCGGATCCTGCCCGCGCCGCCGCCCTCCCCCAATCCGACCCTCACACCGGTGCCCGGCCTGCGTGATGCCAGCGCGCCTCGGCTCGAGACCGGGACGAGCCGCACGAAGGTCTTCGTGGACGCCCGGCGGGCGGTGGTGTTCTCCTACCGACTGTCCGGCCACTCGGCCCGTACGGTCCAGGTCGACCTGGTCAGCGCGACGGACAACCCGATCGTCAAGTCATGGACCCATCCATCCGTGGCGCCGGGCGCCGTCCAGACGATCGTCTGGACGGGCAAGGTCGGGCGCTTGGCCGCCCGCCCGGGCCGCTACTCCTTCCGAGTCACGGCACAGGGCACGGACGGCGCGATCGCCCGCAGCACCAGGGCGAGCGACGCCTCTCGCGACTCGTTCGACCTGTTCAGCAACCGCTTCCCGATCGCCGCCCGCCACTACTACGGCGGCGCCGGCGGGCGCTTCGGCGCGGGCCGCGCCGGCCACAGCCACCAGGGACAGGACGTGATGGCGCGCTGCGGCCGCAAGCTCGTTGCCGCCCGCGGGGGCCGGGTCCAGTACAGCGGCTACCACGGCGCCGCCGGCAACTACATCGTCGTCGACGGCGCCGCGACCGGCACCGACTACGCATACATGCACCTGGCGGAGCCGTCGCCGTTTCGCAAGGGCGACCGCGTGTACACGGGCCAGAGGATCGGCTCCGTCGGCGGCACGGGCGACGCGACCGCCTGCCACCTCCACTTCGAGCTCTGGACCTCCCCGGGTTGGTACGACGGCGGCCACCCATTCGATCCGCTGCCGTCGCTCAAAGCGTGGGATTCATACAGCTAAGGCGTTAGGCGGCAGGCAGTAGGCGGTAGGGCCGCGTCTCTAACGCCTACCGCCTACTGCTCGGCCGAGCGTTAGGCTCGGCCGTATGGCCGACTACACCATCAAGAAGCTGCAAGACGTGCCCGATGTGATGGGCGACTACCCGGGCGAGATGCACATGTTCGCCGACCACCTCGGCACCGAGCAGGTGGCGTTCAGCTACCGCCGCATGCCGCCGGACACCGGCGGCCGCGGCAGCTACGGCCACAACCACCAGAAGCAGGACGAGGTCTACTTCGTCATCAAGGGGACGCTCACGTTCAAGTGCGGCGACGACGAGTTCAAGATCGACGGCGGCACCGCGGTCGGCATCCCGGCTGCCACGGTGCGTTCCGCCCACAACGACACTGACGAGGACGTGGAGCTCGTGATCGTCTCGATCAAGGCCGAGGATGAGGTGCAGTTCACGGAGGACTTCTGGCCGAACTGAAGGCGGTAGGCCGTAGGCGGTAGGCGGTAGGGGCGCTCTCTAACGCCTACTGCCTAACGCCTAATGCCTGCTATTCCCACTCAATCGTCCCCGGCGGCTTCGAAGTGATATCGAGCGACACCCGGTTCACGGGCGCCAGCTCGTTGATCATGCGGGAGGCGACGCGTTCGAGCAGGTCGTAGGGGAGGCGGGCCCAGTCGGCGGTCATCGCGTCGTCGCTCGTGACGGCGCGGATCACGACGACGTAGCCGTAGGTGCGCTCGTCGCCCTGCACGCCCACGCTGCGTACCTCCGCAGGAAGCACGCAGAACGACTGCCACAGCTCCCGATACAGGCCGGCCGCCCGGATCTCCTCCTGGAGGATGGCGTCGGCGTCGCGGAGGATGTCGAGGCGCTCCTTGGTGACCTCACCGCCGACGATGCGGATGCCGAGGCCGGGTCCGGGGAACGGCTGGCGCCAGACGAGGCGCTCGGGCAGGCCAAGCTCCATTCCGAGCTGCCGCACCTCGTCCTTGAACAGCATCCGCAGCGGCTCCACGAGCTCGAACTCGAGGTCCTCGGGAAGCCCACCAACGTTGTGGTGCGACTTGATCGTGGCGGTACCCGTCCCGCCGCCCGACTCGATCACGTCCGAGTAGAGCGTCCCCTGCACGAGGAAGCGCGGCTCCTCCAGGCGGCTGGCCTGCTCCTCGAAGACGCGGATGAACTCCTCGCCGATGATCTTGCGCTTGCGCTCGGGCTCGATCACGCCCTTCAGCCGGTCGAGGAAGCGCTGCTCGGCGTCCACCGCCACGAGCGGCACGCGAAACCGGTCGCGGAAGGCCGCGACCACCTGGTTGCCCTCGTTCTTGCGCATCAAGCCGTGGTCGACGAAGACGCAGGTGAGCTGGTCGCCGACCGCCCTGTAGGTCAGGAGCGCGGCGACGCTCGAGTCGACGCCACCCGAAAGTCCGCAGATCACCTTGCCGTCGCCGACCTGCTCGCGGATGCGGGCGATCTGCTCCTCGACCACCGAGGCGGCGCTCCACGACATGTCGCAGCCGCAGATAACGCGCAGGAACGTCTCGAGGATCTGCGTGCCGTAGGGTGTGTGGACGACCTCCGGGTGGAACTGGATGCCGTACAGGCCGCGCTCCGGATCCTCGGTGGCGGCGACCGGCGACTCGGTCGACGACGCCAACGCCGTGAAGCCCGGAGGCGGCTCGAAAACGGTGTCGCGGTGGCTCATCCAGCACGTCTGCTCGGCCGGCAGCCCGCGCAGGAGGCGGCCCTCGCGAAGGACCGTGAGCTGCGAGCGGCCAAACTCGCCAACCTCGGCCGGCTCCACCCGCCCGCCCAGGAGGTGGACCATCGCCTGCATCCCGTAACAGATGCCGAGCACCGGGACCCCGAGCTCGAACAGCTCCGGGCGTGGCTGCGGGGCGCCGTCGACGTACACCGACGCGGGGCCGCCGGAGAGGATCAACCCTCTCGGCTTGCGCCGCCGGATCTCCTCCAGGTCCACGTGGTGCGGCAGCAGCTCCGAGAAGACCCCCTGCTCGCGAGCCCTGCGCGCGATCAGTTGCGAGTACTGGCCGCCGAAGTCGAGGACCAACACCTCATCCGTCGCCGCCCGGGGCTGACCCTCCCGGGCCGCCTCCGAAGTGGCGACGCTTTCGCTCATCCGGCGAGCGAGAACCGAGTCCAGCGAGGACGCAGGAAGCGACGCGTGCTGAGCACGCGAGCGACCGAGGACACGGCCGGGCGACGGTTCGCAGCCGTCGGGCTCAATCGGGGCTCGGTAGGAGGGCTGGATCGGCGCTTGGCGTGGCCGGGTCGCCGGCGCTGCTGCTGCCGTTGACGACGCCGTCGGACGCCGGCGCTGCCTTGGCGGCCGAGGTGGCGCCCATGCCGATCGCCTGATCGCGCTGGAGCTGCTTGCCCTCGGTCTGGAGCGACGGCGCCACCATGACCTCGGCCCGGTGGAATGCCGGGATGTCCTCGTAGCCGCAGGTGGCCATCGAGGTGCGCAGGCTGCCCATGAGGTTGAAGGTGCCGTCGTTCTCGTGCGCGGGGCCGAGCAGGATCTGCTGGAGGGAGCCGTTCTGGGTCGTCTTTACGCGCGCGCCACGCGGCAGGGAGGGGTGGAACGTGGCCATGCCCCAGTGGAAGCCGCGGCCGGGCGCCTCGTACGCACGGGCGAGCGGGGAGCCGATCATCACGGCGTCCGCGCCGCAGGCGAAGGCCTTGGAGACGTCGCCGCCGTTGCGCATGCCGCCGTCGGCGATGACGTTGACGTAGTCACCGGTCTCAAGCATGTGCTGCGAGCGGGCGGCCTGGACGTCGGCGATCGCGGTGGCCTGGGGAACGCCGATCCCGAGCACGCCGCGGGTGGTGCAGGCGGCGCCGGGGCCCACGCCCACGAGCACGCCGACCGCTCCGGTGCGCATCAGGTGGAGGCCGGTGGAGTAGGAAGCGCAGCCGCCGACGATCACCGGGACGGGGACCTCGCGGATGAACTCCTTGAGGTTGAGCGGCTCTGAGCGCGTGGAGACGTGCTCGGCGGAGATCACCGTCCCCTGGATGACGAGGATGTCGAGGCCCGCCTCGAGGGCGGTCTCGTAGTAGGAGCGGACGCGCTGGGGCGTGAGCGAGGCCGCCGCCACGACGCCCTGCTCCTTGATCTCGCGGACGCGCTGCCCGATCAGCTCCTCCTGGACAGGCGCCTCGTAGATCCGCTGCATCTCCGCGGTGGCGTCCTCCTTGGGCAGCTCCGCGATCCGCGCGAGCTGGTCGCCCGCGTCCTCGTAGCGGGTCCAGATGCCCTCCAGGTTCAGGACCGCGAGGCCGCCGAGCTTGCCGATTATGCCCGCCGTCTCGGGTGAGACGACGCCGTCCATGGCGGAGGCGAGCAGCGGCAGCTCGAAGCGGTAGGGGCCGAGCGTCCAGGTGATGTCGATGTCGTCGGGATCGCGCGTGCGCCGCGAGGGCACGACGGCAATGTCATCGAAGCCGTATGCGCGACGGCCCTTCTTGCCCCGGCCGATCTCTACTTCCATGGCGGCATCCTAGGTTCGACGGCGGACGAAGCCTGAATGTACCAACGGCTGCGGTGCTCGCCGGATCGACGATCCGGCTGCGCTCCCCGCCACGCCTCACGCGACCGCCAGCGAGGGGGTCTCGAGCGCCTCGACCCGCACCTCGGGGAGGAGCCGCTCGACCTCGCGGGGGTCGAGCACGCCGGCGCCGAAGTGCTGGGTCGACTCCGCCCCGCAGGCCACGGCGTAGCGCAGGCAGTGCTCCACGGACTGGTCGCCGTAGCGAGCCGAGACGAAGCCGGCCAGGAACGCGTCGCCGGAGCCGACCGCGGAAACGGCCTCGATCGGCTCGAGGGTTGCCCGGTAGAGGGTGGGCGCCTCGGCGTCGTCGCGCATCAGCGCCAGACAGCCGTCCGGAAGCGTCATCAGAGCCTCGCGGACCCCCAGCTCCGCCATCTCGGCGATCGCCGTGCGCCGGTCCTGCTCGTCGGCGAACTCGTGGCCGACGAGCTCCTCGGCCTCGATCTCGTTCGGGCTCACCACATCCGGGCCCGTCCGGGCGGCCAGCCTCAGCGACTCTCCCTCCGCATCCAGCACGGTCGTGACGCCGAGCTTGCGCAGCTCCTCGATCAGCCGGGCATAGAGAGCCGCGTCCACTCCCCCCGGGAGGCTCCCGGCAAAGACGCAGACCCCGGCGCCCTTGGCCAGGTAGAGCAGCTTGTCTATGAACAGGTCCAGCTCAGCCTCGCTCACGGCAGGGCCGCGTTCGTTGATCTCCGTCTGCTCGCCGGACGTCGGGTCGACGACGGCCGTCGAGGTTCGCGACTCCTCGCGGATGCGCACGAAGTCGTTGAGGATCGCCTCCTCGGTCAGGTGCTCGATGATCCGCGTGCCGGTCGCGCCGCCGGTGACGCCGGTGGCGATCACCGGCTGGCCCAGCGCCTTGAGCGCGCGCGCCACGTTCACGCCCTTGCCGCCGGCCATCGCCGTCTGCTCGGTCGCCCGGTGACGCCGGCCGAGCCGGAAGTTGGGCACGGCCAGCGTGCGATCGATCGCAGCATTGAGCGTGACGGTGATGATCATTCGTGGACCGCTTTTCGTTCTGTCCGCACCCGCCGGACGATCAGGCCTGTCACGCCCAGCGCGCAGAGCAGGAACAGCACCGTCAAGGTTACGCCGACCGACGAGAAGAACACTCGCAGAGGGCCTGCACCCGGCACCTTGCCCGCCGTCACGAGCGCGACGCGACGCACCGGTTTGCCGTCGAGCAGGACCGTCACGCGGCCGACGCGATCGCCGGCGTCGAGCGGGCCCTCGACCTCGTCGGGCGCCGCAACGCGGCGGCTCACCCGCTCGCCCTGGCGGACGGTCAGCGTGAGCGGCGTGCGCGGCACGAGCTCGGCGCGGTCGTCGCGGTACTTCACGCCGGGGCGCGCGAGCACCCGCTTCGGGCTCAGCACCCGCTCGCGCCGGAAGCGGCTGAGGCCCCAGCGCAGCAGCGCGATCGTGTCGGCGTCGCGCGCTGCCTCGCTCGGTTCACCCAGCACCACGCTTACCACGGCAGCGCCGCCGGACGCGCGCGCGGCGCCGATCAGGACGTAGCCGGCGTCGATCGTGTGGCCGGTCTTGACGCCGTCGACGAAGGGGAAGCGCGCCACCAGGTCGTTGCGGTTGTCGACGACGCGGCGGTGCGATCCAGACTCGAGCACGGCTGCCGGCATGTCGACGATCCGCGCGAAGCGTGGCCGGTGCAGGAGACGGACAGCCAGCGACGCCAGATCGCGGGCGGTCGAGTAGTTCTCCGCGTCATCGAGGCCGATCGGGTTGGCGTAGCTCGTGTGTCCGAGGCCGAGCTCCGACGCTCGTGTGTTCATCAGCTCGACGAAGCGCGCGCGCGAGCCCGAGATGTTCACGGCAAGCGTCTCGGCGGCGTCGTTGGCGCTCTCGAGCAGGAGCCCCTCGAGGAGGTCCGACACGCGCATGCGCTCGCCCTTGCGCAGGTTGATCTTCGACTCCGCCGGCTGGGCCGCGTAGGGCGGTGCCGTGAAGACGTCGTTCGGCTTGGCACGCTCGAACGTGAGTAGGGCCGTCATCAGCTTGGTGGTGCTGGCGATCGCGCGCCGCTCGTCCGGCGCCTTCTGGAACATCACCGCGCCGTCGCCGGCGTCGACCACGATCGCCGCCTTGGCGCTGTTCACGCTCGGCGGGGCCGCTACGGCCGCCCCGGGCGCCAGCACCCCGAGCGTCGCGACCCAGCATGCGAGGAGGAAACCCCGAAGGCTCACTCGCGCAGCTTGATCTTCTGCCCAGACACGAGCGCCTGGGGGTCGAGGCCGGGGTTCAGCTCCTGGAGCTTCTCGACCGACACACCGGTCTTGGCCGCGATCCCGCCAAGCGTGTCTCCGGTCCTGACCGTGTAGGTGCTCCTGCCCGTCCCGGTGCTCGTCGACGACCGCTCCGGCTTCGACGTGGTCGTCTGCGCCGTCGACGAGCTGCCGCCTCCACCGTGGCCGGAGCCGGAGCTGATGACGACGTACAAGACGGCGATCGCGCACACCGCGAGCGCCAGCGGTGCGAGGACCCGGGCGGGACTCTGTCGAGCGTCGCGATGCATCCGTACCTGCGACCGGCCGCCCGGAGAATAGGGATACGGCTAAGGGAGCGATGCCAGGCGCAACTCCTCGGCCGCGGCTGCGGCGGCGCGGCCGGGATCGCCGCCCCGCTCCTCGTGGGCGCCCACGATCCAGCGCGACGCCGTGACGAGCCCCGCCGCGGGATGCGGCTGGAACGCCGGCCCGAGGTCCTCCACGCGTCCGCCCTGGGCGCCGACTCCGGGCAGCAGGAAGATCGCTCGCGGCATCAGCTCGCGCAGCCGGCCGAGCAGCTCGGGACGGGTGGCGCCGGTGACCGCGCCCACGCTCGAGAGCCCGGCCTCGCCGACGTGCTCCGCGCCCATCTCGTCGACGAGCGCGGCGAGCCGGTCGTGGAGCGCATCCTGGAACTCCGCGGCGCCAGGGTTGGAGGTGGCAACCAGGACGAACAAGCCCGCGCCCGCCGCCGCGGCGCCGTCGACGAGCGGCTCGAGCGCGTCGCGCCCCGGCAGCGGGTTCGCGGTGGCCGCATCGGCGCCGAGCCCCGGCACCGACCCGAACGGCCCGGGCGTCTCCCCGAACAGGGCCTGCGCGTAGGCCGACGCGGTCACAGGGACGTCGCCGCGCTTGCCGTCGGCTATGACGAGCAGACCGCGCTCGCGCGCGTGCGCGACGGTGTGCCGGAGCGCTCGCCAGCCCTGCTCGCCGAGCCGCTCGAAGCAGGCGAGCTGCGCCTTGACGGCGACACACGAGGCGCCCGCCGCGTCGATCGCCAGCATGCAGTGGCGCGCCACGGCGCCGCCGGTCCGCACCCTGCGATCGCCCGCGCCCTCGGAGGCGGCGACGGCGGCGGGCCACAGGGCCCCCGGGTCGGGGTCCAGCCCGAGGACGACCCGGCTGCGGCGCTCCTCTACGAGCGCCGCGAGCCTGTCGCCGAAGTGCCGGCTATCCGCCCTTGACCGCCTTCTTCAGGGCAGAGCCGGCGCTGAAGCGCGGAACCCTGCTGGCGGGAATCTGGATGCGCTCGCCGGTTTGCGGGTTGACGCCCTGCCGGGCGCCGCGGTCGGCGACCGAGAACTTTCCGAAGCCGGTGAAGTTGATCTCCCCACCGCGCTGCAGGGTGCCCTCGACGACGCCCAAGAACGCGTCGACTGCCTTGCCTGCATCTGCCTTCGACAGGTCGGCCTCGCTCGCGACCTGATCGACGAACTCTTGCTTCGTCACGCCTTCTCCTCGTTAACGGGGGTACGAACTCGCCCGAACGTAACAACGTCGGCGGACGATCGCCCTCTCGATCCCGCTCTCCAGAGCGGAAAAACGGCGCTCTTTCCGTTGGTTTCCAGCGCTTATGAGCCGGACACCGACATTTCGGCGATCAGCAGCGGCGCCGCCTTGACGCTGCCGCCGAACGGAACCCAGCGCTCCTCGGAGCCGACCGCCCGCACCGCCCGAAGCATCGAGACGAGGTCGCTCGCGATCGTCATCTCGCGCACTGGGCGGCCGAGCTCGCCGTTCTCGATCAGCTTGCCGCTGGCCCCGACGGAGAACGTCCCGGAAACCGGGTTCACGCCCGAATGGAGGCCGGCGACGTCGGTCACGTACAGGCCGTCGCCGACCCGCGCGACGAGCTCGTCGAGGCTCTGGTCGCCCGCCTGGAGGATGAGGTTCGTCGTGCCGACGGTCGGCGGCGAGCGGTAGGAGCCGCGGCTGGCGTTGCCGGTCGTCTGCCGTCCCGCCTTTCGGGCGGTCCGTGCGTCGAAGAGGAAGGTGCTGAGACGCCCGTTCTCGATCAGCGGCGTCCGCCGTGTCGCCGAGCCCTCGCCGTCGAAGGGGGAGCTGTCCGGTCCCTCGCCGTCGGCGCCGTCGTCGACCAGGGCGAACGCGGGGTCGGCGACCTCCTCTCCCTCCTTGCCGGCGAAGAGTGACCGGCCCCGCTGGACCGCCTCGGCGGAGAGCATGCCTCCGATGAAGCCGACGAAGGAGGCGGCTACGAACGTGTCGAGCACGACCGGGCAGTGACGGGTCTCGGGCGCGCGGGCGCCGACGAGCGCCAGGGCGCGCCTGGCCGCCTCGTCCCCGATGGCGACCGGGTCGAGTCCCCCCGGATCGCGCGCCAGGCCCACACCCAAACCGGTCATGAGGTTGGCGCCCTCGCCGGCGAAGGCGGAGGCGTAGGCCCAGACCTGCGTTGACTCGTAGGTGGCCGCGAAGTCGCGGGAGTTGGCGATGGCGACGCGGGCCTCGGCGTCGGAGTAGACCACGGTCTCGACCTGCGTCACGCCCTCGCGCGCCCGCGCAGCCCGCTCCACCTCGAGGGCCAGCTCCACCTTGCGCTCGGTGGACCACTCGGCCAGAGCCGGCGAGTGCAGGCCCTCGACGGTGCTCGTGCCGAACTCGTCGGGCAGACCTCCGACCTCGTCGGGATCCACAACCGCCGCGGCGCCGCGGGCCGCCCGGGCGAGGGCCGCAATGCCCTCCTCGCCCAAATCGGTTCCGTAGGCATAGCCCGAGCGGCCGTCCTCGAAGGCCCGCAGCCCAAGCCCCCGGCCGCCCGCGTCGCTGAGGCTCTCGACGGCGTCCTCGTACACGCGCACGTGCCGGCTTACCGTTTGCTCGGCCCAGGCTTCGGCGTCGGCGGCACCGGCGCTCAAGGCGGCCTCGACGGCGCGTCCGGCTGCGGCCTCGAGGTTCATCGGAGGCCCCACGGGGTGGCAGGTGCCACCTTCACCCCGTCCCCCCCACAGTGAGCTCCCGTATGCGCACATGGGGCTGCCCCACCCCCGCCGGCACGCTCTGCCCGCCCTTTCCGCAGAAGCCGGTCGCGATCTCCAGGTCGCCCGCGATTCCGTCCACCGCGCGCAGGGCCTCGAGGCCGTTGCCCACCAGGGTCGCGCCGCGGACCGGCGCGGTCACCTTGCCGTTCTCGATCAGGTAGCCCTCGGATACGCCGAAGACGAAGTCGCCGGTGGCGGGCTCCACCTGGCCGCCGCCGAACGAGACAGCGTAGAGGCCGCGGTCGATGCTCGCGATCAGGTCCTCCTTGCTGGCTTCGCCGGGCGCGAAGTAGGTGTTGGTCATGCGCGGGATCGGCAGGTGCCGGAACGACTCACGCCTGCCGTTGCCGGTGGAGTCGACGCCGTCCTTGCGCGCCCGGAGCAGGTCGTATAGGTAGGAGGTGAGGCGGCCGTCCTCGATGACGGTGGTCCGGCGCGTCGGGGTGCCTTCGTCGTCGATGCCGTCGCTCCCCCACTCGCCCTCGCGACGCCCGTCGTCGTAGGCGGTGACGCCCGGCTCCGCGAGCTGCTCGCCGAGCTTGCCGGCGTAGACGCTGGCCCGTTTCTGGATCGCGTCCGCCTCGAGCCCGTGCCCGACCGCCTCGTGCAGCAGCACGCCGCCGAAGCCGTTGCCGACCACCACCGGGAGGCGGCCCGCCGGCGCGTCGCGGGCGTCGAGCAGCGTGAGCGCCTTGCGCGCCGCGCTCTCCGCCACCTGCTGCGGGTCGTCCTCGAAGAGCTCCCAGCCGGCGTGCCCGCCGAGCGTGTCCGTGCCTGTCTCGACGCGGCCGTCGCGCCGCGCCACCACCTGGGCGCCGAGCCGTACCCGCGTGCGGTCGTCGGAGCCGGCGCGGCCGTCGGAGCCGACGACCTCGACCCGCCGCCGGGCCTCGGAGTAGCCGACCCGCACCTGGGCGACATCGCTCCCGGCCGCGCGGGCCGCCTCGTCGCAGGCCCTCAGGAGGTCCGCCTTGGCGCCGGCGTCGACCTGCTCGGGGCGGCGGCCGATGGGATGGCCCTCGGCCGGCTCGGGAGCCGCGACCGACTCTGGCGCCCCCGTCTCGCCCCGGAGCGCCTGGGCTACGGAGTCCGCAACGCGCAGGAGGTCATCCTCCGACAGTCCGTCCACGTAGCCGAAGTAGGTGGCGTCGCCCTGGACGACCCGCACCGACGCGCCCAGCTCGCGCCCGGATTGAGGCCGCTCGACCGTGCGGTCGTCGACGCTGAGACCAAAGCCGGTCCGCTCCTCCGCATAGAGCTCCGCGAAGTCCCCGCCCCGGCGCAGAGCGCGCTCCAGAACCAGGCTTGCCAGCTCCGGCGGCACCAGCGTCATGTGGTCGTCTCCTCCGTCAGCGCCAGGCTCACGAGCCGCTCGCAGGCATCGAGCACCAGGTCATACCCTGCCGTGTCGGGCTGAAGCGTGCGCGAGATCCCCGCCTCGTCGTAGAGCAGCACCCGCGGAGCGCGGTCGCGCTGCGCCCGCCGTACCGCGGCGGCCACGCCCTCCGCGATCCCGGTTGCCCGCCCGATCGGCCCTCTGCGGCGCTCTCTCATGGGTCGACGCCGCTCAGCAGGGTGCGCATGTCGTAGAGCATGAGCGACGGCAGCGCGGAGCGCCGCGCGACCGTCACGAGCATCAGATCGTCGCGACGGACGGCGAACACCGAGCCGCCGGAGACCTGCGCCTCGAGCTCCGCGGGCGGCTCTTCGGTCGCCCGGTCGACCGCGCGCAGGAGCTCGCGCGCGCACTCTGCGAGCTCGTCGAGGTCGGCCGCGCCACTGGCAGCGCGCGCCTCCCCGGAGGCGTCGATCAGGACCGCTGCCCTGGCGTCGGCCGAGAGCTCCACCAGGCGCTCGGGAACGTCCGCGACAGGCAGCTCGCGCTGCGAATCGTCCACCGTGGGCAGAATAGCCGCGTGCCGCTGTCGCGAATCGCGTGGCTGGTGACGGTCGGGATCTGCTTGATCGCCGCCCTGCTCCTGCTGCTGGACGGGTACTACGGGTACTCGGGGGTCCTGCTCGCCGTCGGCGCGTCGGCCGCGGTCAACCTCGTCTGACGGCGTCCTCGGGCTCGAGATGGATTAGGACGTCGGCGCCGCGCAGGCGGCCGCGGATCTCTCCCTGAAGCTCGTGAGCCAGCTCGTGCGCGCGGTTGAGGCTGGTCCCGTCCCGGAACTGCACGTGGAGGTCGACGTAGCGGCGGCTGCCCGCGCGGCGCGCCCGCAGCTTGTGGAAGCCGATCACCTCCGGGGCGCCGTGCTCCTCGATCGCGCGCCGGACCGCGTCCAGCTCCTCGGGCGGCAGCGCCTCGTCGACGAGGACCCGAGAGGTCCGGCTCAGGATGCGCACTCCGGCGACCACGATCGCTCCGGCCACCACCAGCGCCGTAGCCGGGTCGATCCAGCTGGCGCCCGTCAGCTCGACGAGCACCAGGGCGAGGAGCACCCCGATCGACGTGTAGGCGTCAGTGCGCAGGTGCGCCGCGTCGCCCTCCAGCGCCGGCGACTCGGTGGCGCGCGCCCGCCGTTGCAGGTAGGCCGACACGCCGAGGTTGGCCACCGCCGAGAAGCCGATCACCGCGATGCCGATGCCCAGCGTGTCCACGTGAGCGCCCTTCACCAGGCGGCGGCTCGACTCGAAGATGATGATCCCGGCGCCTACCAGGATCAGCATCCCCTCGATCGCCGCCGCCAGGTTCTCCACCTTCTCGTGGCCGTACGGGTGCGACTCGTCCGCGGGCTCGTCGGCCTTGCGGACCGAGAAGAAGGCGACCACCGATGCGATCAGGTCGACGCTCGAGTGGATCGCCTCGGTGATGATCGCGATCGAGCCGGTGATCACGCCGGCGGCGAGCTTGAGCGCGATCAGGAGGGAGTTGGAGACGATCGAGACGGTCGCGGCGCGGGTCTTGGGCGGCATCTGCGCGGCCGGACCGACCGCGCGGGCCGGCGCCTCCGCCGCGGCGGCC
>Ga0126312_10001475_pt1 | contig 15454 bp, 21 predicted proteins | sample Plot104A_FD_92537 | JGI IMG/M metagenome (GOLD analysis project Ga0126312, IMG submission 92537) | Serpentine soil microbial communities from UC McLaughlin Reserve, CA, USA - Plot104A | ecosystem: Environmental > Terrestrial > Soil > Grasslands | place: USA: UC McLaughlin Reserve, Lake County...
AATTTGAAAATTATCTGCTATTTGTTAGGACTGAATGTCAAAAAGCAATAGAGCGTAACTCACATCAAAATCCTACATTTCTTGAGCATTATCAAAATATTATAGAAATGATTGACTGGTGGACATTTGATAGAAAAAATGAGGATAAAGGAAATTCAAAAAATTGTAATATGTGTGGTTTTACCAATTGACAACAAGTAATAGTTATAAATTTGAAAGCAGTATTAATGCATTAAATAATGGCAAAATAGTAAACAAGCCAAAAGGTTATAGATTTCAAATAGGTGACTATCTCATGTACAACAAGGAAAAGGATTTCTATTATAATTTAAGTTATGGACAAATAAAAAATTTGTATTGGAATAGTGATTTGATTGTTGGATATGTTGCTAATGATGAGATAAATAATAATAATGGCAACAAGGATAAAACTTCAATGATAGATTTGTCTAGAAGCGATTAAAGAATAAAGAAATGAGTTCTTCTACCAATACAATTAATCCAAAACCTTGTAATTATGGATGTGGTACTAGAATCTACTGGAATAAGTTAGAGAATGCATACTTAAGTTTGTGCTAGGAAGAAGAATCGTATTTACTCTCGCTTCATGTTCTAGCCAAATTAAAAAAGTTAAATATTATATAATAATAAATACGAAAATCACTTTAATACATACAATAAAATAAGTTCATTATTTACCAGATATAAATGAAAATTTCTGAATTATGCAAGATGATCGAAGATTCAATTCACTCTGGAAGATATCCTCTGGATCAAGATTTAGAAAAACAAATGGCAGGACTTGTACAGATCATAAACAGATCATCGTCTGACGACCTGAAAGAAAAAGACATCAAAATAGAAATAAGATTAAAGGATCTGTATGTTTTGAATAACTATATTCAGAGTATCCAACATGTACCAGGAGTAATTGAAATAGATGCATTAGATTCATTTAAGATGTTAAGTAGACGTATAGGGAGAATAGAGAAATCTAATATTTCATTTCATACATAGAAGTAAATGGATGTTGTCTTAGGATATATGCTTTAATAATTTACTAAATTTCGTAACTGAACTTTAGAAAAAACAATTACTATAGAATCTATAACCTTTTTAATTGCTTCAATCATCTGTGGATATAACCAATCTTTATCTTCTTTTGAAATTTGAGAATCTCTTAAAAAGAAATCACCTGTTATAATTACCAATTTAGATTTAAATTTCTTAATGTCCTTTTGAAGATCCATTATCAAAAAATGTGCTAATTGATAAATTGTAAAGACTCTTTTCACTATTGTATGTTTTAATACACTCTCTAAATTCATTTTGTACTTTTTATCTGCTATTTCTACTATATTGTAAAAGTCAAATTTATTATCTGCTACTAAAACATATACAAAAGGTGATTCTAAGCCACTATGATGTCTTTTCGATAAATGCCCCCTAACAATAGTATCACAAACTAGATCAGAATGAGGCTTAACAAAACAAACTTTATCTTCTATTGTTAAATCTATATTCTTTTTACCTTTAGATATTTCAATTGAAAACTTGTCAACTAAAAGTTCATGTGCTGTAGTAAATTTAGGAATAGTGATTTGACTTAATAATCCATTCTCATTCAATCAGAATAACAGAAAATAGTATTATAAATTCAATAGAGACGGTTAAAGAGAGGGAGAGGTATGAAATGAATTCTTGTCTTAACAATAGTAATTGTTACAATCTTCATACAAATATTCCAATGCAATAAACGCAAAAGGAGAAAATTATACTACAGAATCATTGATAATGTCCTTGTTGTTAGAACAACAATATAAAATAAAAAAATATTAAGGTTGTATTTTCTATTTATTGTGAAGAGATAGATACTAGCATTCACTATATTATTAGCAAATGATTCAGCCACCACTACCAGAAGTCGTTTATTGTTAAGATTAGAAAAATATTCAGAAAAAAGTTTATTCTGTATTTTTATATTTGTTATATTTGTTTCAGTTATTGAAAAAACCTTCAAATGTATCTATAATATGCGACATTTGAAAGTGCCATACTCTACAATATTTTTATTGTTTTCATTTACTTGTGTATTTTTCGTAGTTTCTCTAAATGGATTAAGTGTATATGGCGTATTTGTAGTAGACGATGATGAAAAAGAAGATCCATCTAAGGCTAAAATAATTTTGGTTGAGCAGAAGTATAAGAGTGATAGATTTAATGATAATATTTTTGGTCAAGTTAAAAATATCGGCAATGGTACTGCTGAGTTTGTACAACTTAATTTTAATTTGTTTAATAAAAAAGGTGAGTTAATAGGAACAGAATTTACCTATACAGATCCAGACACTTTAAAACCAGGACAAAAAGCACCATTTAATATGTTCATAGATGAAAAAACTGGTGATAAAGTAAAAGCATTTGAAGTTTCATTAACATGGAACAATCCTGACGGTACAGAAGAATATATGGAGAATGTAGATGTTGTTGAGGAAGAAAACATCTATGATGTATTTGAAGAAAATAAATCAAACAAATTAACAGATGAAGAAATAGAAAGATTAGGATTATTCGAGCGATGATAAAAAATAGTAGTAATAATTTTATAGTAATATTTGTATTGACAATATCTCTCAGCATAATATTTTCCTTAGCCCTAATTACTACAATAGAAACAACATATGCAAATCATACTAGAAACCATCTTAACAATTCTTTAGTTGATGTTACTATATCTGGTGATGATATTCCAGATGCATTATTAGAAGATCTAAAAAGAGGTATTGCAAGAGACATGAAAACAGAAGAAAAAAAGTCATTTGAAAAGACTAATAGCGATAATATTTCACAATTACAAACAACAACAACCGAAACAACTCAAGATAATACAACAAAAGGAAAAATAATATTAACAAGTCATAAATACAGTGAAACTCCTGATGATGAAGTTTTTGATGAACTACCTGGCCAAGTAAAAAATGTAGGAAATGGAACGGCTGAAGATGTATCAATCATCTTTACATATTATGATAATAGTGGTAATGCAATAGGAAATGATAATACAAGAATATATGCTGACACATTACAGCCTGGCCAAAAATCTGCCTTCTTAGGCTGGAGGGAAGTATCAAAAACTCCCGATATGGCATATTATGATGTATCATTGTCTTGGTATGATTCAGATGGAACCCAAGAATACATCCAAGATGTTGGTGTTACCAAAGATTCTCAGGAAAGAATACCAATTATTGAAAAAACGGAAAAGGAAGTCAGTGAAACTGAGAACATTCCTTTTTTTAATACAGATGGAAACGATATAGAAAAACTTGATGATTATAATGATGATGAGGACGAAGATGATAAGGACAGTAAAAAGAATGACAATGAGAAAGAAGATGATAATGATAAAGACAATGATGATGACTGATAAACCTATATTTTATATCATACTTTCAATATGAAATAAGTGAATTAGTTTGAAGTTGACTATTTCGCTTATTTTATATATTTTGTAAAATAAATAGAAGATCATTTGTTAGATTTAAACTAAAATTTTCTGTTGGGATCATATTCTTTTCTAATATTATCAGGTTCATCATTTTTAAATTGAAGATTATTCAAACATCTTTGTCCTTTGATGTTCTTGTTATTATTATAATTACCACCATTTTTTGAGATGATTTCCATGACAGCCCGTATTCCTTCACTTTCGACCTTGATAACATCTATCGCTATGTTGGCAGCAACTTCCGCACACTTTGCCTTTTCCGTACCTGATGTTTTTTCTGAAACAACTTGAGTTTCTAATGCCTTGTATAATGTTAGTAACCTATTTTTAAGCAAACTACATTCCAAAAATACGGTATCATCTGTTTTCTGTCTCTGCTCAGTCATATAACGCTGCTCAAGTTTGCGTTTGTAGTTCTGTACACTTCTAATACTTATCTTAAGTTCAGATGCTATCTGTTCATTTGTTTTATTTTCCAATAACATACGGAATATTTGTTGTAGTTGCGCTTCAAACAGTTGTTTTGCTATCATTTTTTAATCTCCTCTTCACCTGCTACATCCACTACTATCATCATCATCATTAATTTTTTATTGTGAAAACATGCAATATTACGAAACATTCTACTACTACTAATATTATATATCTCATTTGTGAAATAAAATGTTTTTTTGTCTGCCATTTGGTATGCTTGAATTGAATGAATGACTGTCGTCTTGTCCATCATCTTCTTCTTGCTTCTCCTTCTTTTCCTTTTTGTACAATTAGAGAGTACAGATCATGATAATTTGTTTTCAATGTATTTATGCTCATAGGTGGTATCTGTTTTTTGTATGCTATAGCGATTGCAGTATTTACAAAAGATCTTGCATTAAAATCAAGTTTTCTTCCAGATAACAAATCACATTTTTGTAACCATTCGTTGATTATCTGATAAGACTCATCAAAAGATAAATTTTTGACAACTACCAAATAAGGTGCTAAAATTAAATTTACTATTTTCTTTCTGCCATCTTCAATTGAGTGTAATAAGATTTTTTCAATCCATTCGATACGATTATTATTGCTATAATGATTTGAATGATTCTTATATTTATAACTGAAGTTATTAATAGAATTTTCTTGATCCGTTACTTTCTGTTCTAAATAAGTTCTAAAATCTTCTAGAAATTCTCTTGATACCGATGTTCTACTTCCATTCCATCTTTGCAATGTTTTTACCTTAAAATTGCCTGATAATCTTTTTCCTCTATCATAAAGACATTTACCATTAATTGAACCAGGTATTCTTATCTGACACGACTTGAAAGAAGGATAATTATTTTTATCTGCTTTACCATTTGATAAACTATCTTTTGCAAACCTCAAAAACTCTTGCGAAACGAAAAAATTATTAGTATTATTGTATTTTTGAAACTGTTCAATTTGTTCTAAGATTGGACATTCTATTGGTTGTAAAATGTGATAGCCATTTCCAGACCAATTGATTGTTGGATATCCATCATTTAATTTTTCTTTAATGTTTTTCTTAGTTTTTGATAAGGCATTTTCAAAACTTTTATCGTCTTTGAAATTAGATCTATCTATATCAATAAATATTAAATCTGGAGGATAACGTTGGATTCCCTTATACTCGGTATAAGAAGGAAATGCATTGATCCTACAATCAAGAAATGATGATTCTTTAAAATAAAGTAGATTCTCTTGTTTTGAGAATACTTCTATTTGTCTACCCTCTGAATTACTGGTTTGTATTTTCCTTGGAAATAACGGTTGTTGTCTATTATCTTGATCAAAATGGAATAAAATAAAGTCTAAACCATTTTCCATTTCTGGCGTTGTTATTGAAGATGTTACTGTTGTTGATGATGATACTTGTAATGTCAATTCAAGTCATCATCTCTTTCTCCTACTAAAGATAAGATTGATAGGGGCGTTACCAAAAAAGACCCCCACCTACTACAAAATTTTTTATGTACTTTTACTCTTATTCCTATTCTTGTTGTTATTAAACCAAAAAAATAATAATAATAATAATAATTTGTTTTGCCTACGTGGGGGTAAATTTTGGTAACGCTGTTTTTCTGCTTTTGTTGTCGTCTTCTGTTGATCATAACTCTTCCTTCTCCTCTTCCTGATCTTCAATTTTCTGTTGTTGTTCTTCTTTTTTAGAGGAAATATATTCATCATAGTATTCTTTACCAAAATTTTCTCTTAGTTGTTTAAATTCATCTGATAAGAACCAACGGAACTCCTCTTTTAGTTGTATTTGAAATGCATTGTTGTTGTTACTTGAATCACCGTTATTATTCTGCATTTCCAATCTATCTGTAACTCCCAAAATGGTAAGTTCTGTCATTGTTTTCAAAGCAGTTTTTTTGGCAATTATCAAATGATCTTTAATACTTATGGTATCTAATTTTCCATCATTTTCTAGTAAATGATCAAACAAGATTATTCTTTCCTTGGAAGCGGTAGATAAAACGACTTTAATAAGTAAAGGAATATCTTGCATCGTGATATTTATTCTACCTTGAGATAATGCATGTCCTCTCGCAAGATTTCTTAATTGTGTTATTGCTCTATTTGGATCCTCTAGACTTGGAAATGTATAAGCATAGTCAGAACCTTGACTATCTTTAGTTTCCCATACTGGGACATTTCCTCTTAAGTGTCTGAGAAGAATAGCAAGTCTAATTATACGTAATAAAACATCTTCATCAGTGATAGTAGTAGTAGTATCATTATTAATAATATTAGTTGTATCGTAATCAGAAGAAGGTCTTTGATCAAACCATTCTAAATAGTTATTTAACTTGGATCTTATTTTTTCAATCTTTTTACTATAATCTCCTTTAATATCTTCATCCTGAAATTGTTTCAAATAGTCATTTTCGTCTTTATTTTGAGTTTTTATTCTAAAGAAATATAATTTTGGCCCTAATGTACCTAACAATTTGTGTACCTTGTGAGGTATATCAACTGCTGCACCAATCCAAGTGAACATATACTTGCCATTATAACCTCTATGACCTTGTGCTCCTGTATCTGATTCATAACCATGACCATCTAAGACTCTTGTAATGATTCCAAGAATTTCATTCAACTCTTCTTCTTTTTTAGAAAAAGTAGGAGATAGTTCAGGTGTTAAAAATAATTTGTCTTTTATCTTTGGTAATAGGTCTATTTCAACTAATTTTTCTTTTGGAATTGCGGTGTTATGAGAGACAAAAGACTTTGCACTAAAACTATCACTATAATAGGTATCCTTTGTATTTCTAAATAATTCAACAGTTGCTGATTTCAAAGAACTTGATGGGCCTAGAACAATACCACCAAATGGTAGTGTAATTTTTTTAATTCTTAAAATAGATCTTACTGAAAGTGCAAATTCTACCGGTTCCCATAATTCTGGAATTAAATTTAATATTTCTTTTTGAAGATCAGAATATTTTTCAACTAGTTTAATCGACCATTCTATAAAAGGTATTTGTGATACTGTTGTCCCTGTTGATTCTCGATGTTTTACTTCTTCTCTTTCTACTTCTTGTTCTCTTATTTGTTGTTGGTCTTGATGCTCTTCTATTTCTTGTTGTCCTTGTTGTTGATTTTGTAATCCATAATAACGTATTAAACTACCATTCTCATTTATAGTGCTGTAAATCCAAATAACATGATCATCACTAACTTTTTTGAAAATCTTTTTTAAATCTCTGAACTCGTTTGAGAATTTTTTCCATCCATCTTTCTCTTTAATTTTACTAAGCGAAACATCAAGGGATACCGGTGGATCATAAATAGAATTTAACCTAAGTTTAACATATTTATCTTTAGGATCTATTACAAATTTTTGAATAATTTTTGATTTTTCTAAAATTTCAGGAAGTTTCAGAGGAATTTCAAATTGATTATTATTAATGTTATTATTATTATTATTAATACTCATTATCGTTTGAATCTCCTATTTCTTGAATGTTTGAAACAATGAATTGACCAAGTTCGCAGACAGAAATACTTTACCTTCTTTTACTGATCTATGATCTTCATCATCATGATATCGCTCATGCATTGGACTAAATATACTGTCTCCAGTGTCAGATAGTATATTTACAATTTCATATTTGGACTTGACTAGATCTCCTCCTAATGACTGGCAAGTAGGACAAGCGAAAGGACATAAACCCTTATTAGATTGTTTTTTGTTATTAATTTTGTTACTTCTTGTCATTGCTGCTGGGGGGCTTTGGTTGTTGTTTGAGGTGGATTTAAGCCCTACTGGCTCTTTTTTCATTACGCTTTCTCTAACTCCTTTTTTGATCCGTTGAACTCTAAAAGTTCTAATCCTGTTTTAAAACAAAAAAAATTGTTAATATTCTCCTCCGTGTCTATTATTCTAGGCATTAATCTTTACCTCCTGTTTTTGTAGAAGTTTCCGAATTACGGAATCAAAAGTTTCACTTAAAGTTCCTTGGTTAGCAAGTTCTTGATATGTTTCTTCTGAGACACGTATTGTTTTATAAGGAGACATTTTATTATTATTTATACACAATCACTTTATATAGAATGCAATAGTATTGCACTTATGCATTACAAGAATGGTTTCCACATTTATAATAAAAAGAAAAAGGGATTAAGTAATGAGAAAGACAATTTACTTTTAGAAATAGTTTTAGAATCAAAGGAAGGATTAGAATTAAACAATATATTAAAGATTCTAGAAAAGAAAATAAATCAAAAAATAGAAAATTATCATATAGAAATTGCTAATGAATATCCAGATTATAATGAGTATCAAAATAAATTGAATGAAAGAAAAAAGGAATTGTCAATAAAAAGGAGAAGAGTTATAGATAAACTCAATAATCTTATTGAGAGCAATAAAATAGAAAAAAAAGGTAAAAAATATTTTCCTTCTGTTTCTGTTTTAAATGACCCTTATAAATTTCTCCCTGCAGGATATAGTAAATTTATGATCTATTATCTTGGATATTTTCCTCCAGGAAATTTAGAAAAAAGTTTAATTGAATATGTAATTAGATATGGCTTATTTGTAATTTATACATTCAATGAGTATAGTAAAATAAGTTATAATCATGAAGAAGGATATAAAGACAGTTTTCTTTCTACTTGGCTACAAGAATCTATCGATCTAAAAAATATGTATAATATATTTTCAGATCTTTATTTCAATAATAAAATTGATAAAGTAAATATCGATAAAATTTCATCTAAAATTAACTCTCTGCTTAAGAAAAATTATCCTAATCATTATAAAATATTAACGGAAATAAGAAAGAAAAATCTAAAAGATTTAGAACAACGTAAGAAAGATAAAGATAAAGTAGACTGGAAAAGATTTGAAAATCAAATTGATAGACAATTATTAATCAATAAGGATACTAAAGTTGATCCAATAAAAATGGAAACAATAAGTAATGTTGCTCATGGAAGGATAGTTTCTGCAAATTGGTATAAACAACTAGCAAATGAATCTGAGGATGAAAAGAAATAACAGTTTAGGTAATGCTTACCTACCTAACTAACTAAATCAAACAGACATAAAAATTCTATCAATTAGATCTTAAATGATTTTTTCTTATTGTCGCTAAGAGAAGAGAATAAGGATGACGATGAGTTAGAGACTTGGGATGAGTTGCGGAACTGAGTTCCTCAACCTGTTGGTGTAAGAATAAGAAGAAGAAGAAAAAAGATGGATGAAATAGAAACTACTAAGTAATTCCTGAAAAGCCTTCTAGCAAAAATTGGTTTACTGTCTTTCCATCTTCGAAAGTGTGTTGTAATATGAATTTCTATTTTACTACTATAGGCTAATTTTTAATGCATCTATGCCAGCGATTTCTATTTCTCTAAATGAATATAGAATATCTATTTTTTCTTGTCTGAAGGAAGTATTTTTACCTGCCCAACAGCCTTATGGTTTATTTCTGGCTTTAACTCAATCCCCTTGACCATCATTCCATCACTTTTCACAGAAACATCAACGATCTTGTTTTCTGGATCGGCTAAAAGTGTTCTATTGACTGTATCTGAGAGAAAATTAATGGAATCTTGTAATGCTTTTATCTGTTCATCTTTTTCCTGTAACTTTCCATTTATGACATACTCTTGGACTTTATTTTTATCAGAGAGTTCCTTTATTGTTTTAGATAATTTATGTTCATCTGAAATAGTTAAGAAATCTACAGCCTTAAGATAGTCCTGTAATACTTCCTTTTCTGTTGGTTTATAATATGAGCCTGATATCCCTATATTATGACCCAACAACAACTCAATGTTTATTGATTTCATTCCGGCATTTTCACATATTGTTTTGAATGCCTTACGGAAGCCATGCATCATTTTAAATTCATGTCTGCAGCCATCCCCATTTTCTTTATCTAGTTTTTTAATTATTTGTTGTGAACGTAATGCCCTATAGACGATATTTTTTATTGCACCTAAACTTAATTTTTGAGGATGAGAAGCAAGACGTATTAGACCTCCATGAGTAGGTAAATCTGTAATTTGCCAAATATCTCTCATTAACCATGATTCCCCTGTTATATTTTCACCATGAGAAGAGCGAAAATTCATCCACTCGTTCATATAATTCCATGCTTCTGGAGTGATAAAGGTATAGTATTCTTCTTCGTCACCAGGATAAACCAATAGTTTTGCAGCAATAATGTTATCTCCTTTTTCGCCTTTTATGGGAGTAATATGTTTCCATTTTAATTCATCCCATGCACCAACTCTAATACCAGACGACAACATTACAGAAATGATTGGTTTTAATCTGATATCAGATGCATGTAACAATTTTTTTACTTCTGAAAATTCAGGAATTCTATCAATAGCGGATTTACGTCCTTTTGGAACTCCTTTTCTGATATATTTCCAATTTAAAATAATATTATTCATATCACAAAATGTTTTCAAAGGCTTGATATAGTTATTAATAGTGGTCTCAGTTATTTCCTTGCTAAGTACACGTTGTTTTTGAAAATAAATAAAATCCACAATATGCGATTCTAACCAGTCAATACCTTCTTTTTGAATCAAATGATATAATGTATTGCATCTATCTTTAACATCTTGACCGTCTAATTGTAAAAATGTTAAAAAAACATCTAATCGTCTTGGCCATTGCCTCTTTGTCTCAGGTGCCTTTAGAGCATATTCGAAAGCAGAATAAGCATTTTTTTTAGTTAACTGTCTGACCATTAATATTATTACTCAATACATAATAACTATGGGGCCTACATAAAGTTACAGAAACGTGATGGGCCTAAAGGGGTTTGAACCCTCGACCTACCGGTTATGAGCCGGTCGCTCTACCAGGCTAAGCTATAGGCCCTATTTTGACTATACTCTGTAAAAAGGATATAAAAATTTAAGTAAATTAATCTAAAAAATCTTAGATTTAAAGTATGATACCTTTTACATAAGTATTGTATACTGAATCAAGAAGTTGATTTTGTGCAACGAGAGAATTAACTGATGCTCGTAAAATTAATTTAGTTGTTTTTTCATCATTTGTTTTATTGATTTCGCGATCCAGAATAATAGTTTTCCACAAGTTGGCATGTTCAATATCTGCAATTTCATGTATTTTGAAATATGTTATAGCATCATCCTTGGAAATACCATAAAATTTTTGTAGACCTTCAATTTTTGTCTTACTAATTTGAGGAAGTTCTTTTTCAAAAGCATACATAGTAGAAGCTCCCTCAACAAGAGATGAACGAGACAGTTTTTTTAAGTTTTCAATAGCCATATTAACTTCCTTGTTTCCAGCATATTCTACTAATTCTTTTTTTTCTAGTCCTAAAGATAAAGCAAATTTTATCCATGGCTCTATATGATCTGATTCTTCAATTTGAGTTTGTTTTATTGCTTTATAATAATGATCTCCACAATTTTCAAGGTTATTATAAATATTGTGAACAAGTTCTGGAACAGTTTTGACTAATTGAAAATATTCTTTTGAATAACCACGTAAATGATTCAAAGTTAACTTTCCTTCGTTCCAAAGAGTATAGAATTGATGATGTAATAGGCTCCTGTTACTTATTTCATTTTCTATTGTTTTTATTAATAATCTTAAATCATCAGTGAAAATACTACTATTTTCCATATAAATTAAGGTAGGTAAACAATAGAAAAACCTTTTGAATTTTGTTAATATTATTAGAACCTTCTAAATTAAGAAAAGATTTTATAGAAATTAAAATTAAAAAGGTCATTGTGCTCCGGTGGTGTAGTAGCTATTAAAATAGTTGCACAGTCCGGTCAAGCATTGTGGCCTTTCGAGTCGCAGATCCCGGGTTCAAATCCCGGCCGGAGCAATTGAAATAAGAGTATTACTAACTATTATTGAAATTAACTAAGGGCAAGTCTGTCGTAGCATTAATATTCTTATTATTTTTAAAAAGAGTGAAGATTAAGTACTTGGATGGCGATACTACTACTAGTAAAAATACAAATCAAAAATCAAGTCACTCATTAATGGAACAATTTGGTGATTATTTAATAAAAATTAATAATACTTTGGAAAGGGAATTGGATCTATATTCATGGTCTGAATTTTATTCTTCCCTTAAATATGCCTGCGATGGAGGAAAGCGAATTCGTCCTCTTATCTTAGTATTATCTTCTGAAATTATCAGGTCAAAAAGAAATGATGATGCCAGCATGTTCAATAATATTAATTTGGATTTTTCTAAAATAGATGAGAAAAGATATTTAGCCGCTTCTGCAATCGAACTTTTACATACAGAATCAGTAATTCATGATGATATTATTGATGAAGAAAATGTACGACGAGGAAAACCTTCGTTTCATATTAAATATGGCTATAATAATAGCATTCTAACAGCCGACTTTGTACTTGGGATAATTTTGAATATCACTTCTAAATTAAACAATCCGCTAATATCTTCTGAAATTGCCAATGCTGCAATTCGAATGAGCGAAGGGGAAATAATGGAAATCAGATTGAACAAAGATCACGCAATTACTGAAGATGATTACATTAAGGTATTAGAAAATAAAACTGCTTCCCTTTTTGAAACTTCGACAAGAATAGGTGCAATTTTGGCAGAAGCTGATGAAGAGGATATAAGAGCTATGGGAAATTTTGGGCATCTAATGGGAATAGCTTACCAAATTCATGATGATCTTGATGATTGGAATAATGAAGATAGACTATTTAATTTACTGATGAAACAAAATAATCATTCTCAAGTTCTAATTAATAAAATGGAAAGATTGTACAAATCTTATTCTATCAAAGCTAAAAATGAGCTTAATTTAGTATTGAGTAATATTCAAAATAAATATACAAAGCGCTTAAAGCATCAATTAGAAGAACTTACTAATCTTAATATGTTACCATTATGAGTCTAATTAAATTTTTAGATATTTTTACTAACTGATATAATTTTTCTACATAAGGATAAAAAATTGCCATACCATTTTTTATTCATAGAAAAATACTCATAGTAATAGATAATTAAAACGATGAAATAAATCAAAGTACGTTTCTAATAACAGATTTGTATTTTTATTAGCTGGTCATTTCTTGAGTAGATAGTATAAAAAAATACGTTTTAAAATTAAATGCATATAATATGTAATTTATTACAATTAATAAATATAAAAGATACTAATTTTGGAATGGATAATACATTCTCTATACTCCTATTCATTATATATTTAGAAATGTTTTTTATATTACAATAGGTTATAGGAGATATGGTATCAGGAAGATATTTTAATAGAGGTGTAAAAACTTTAGATAATCCAGATATAGGTTATGTAGTTAGAGAAACACCAGATAAAATAATAGTATTTGGCGGAAAAGGAAATAGATATGATATACCAATATCTGAAATTAGACAAGTAGGTGCAAACGTACTGATTGGATTAAATTATTCAGATATATTAGAAAAGTATAAAGTCGATAGAAATGCCCCATTACCTACTAGCAGAAGGGACCCTTGGACTGATGCAAAAAAACAAGTCGATTTAGCATATTATGAAGGAAAGTATCCAAAATCTCTTTTTAACAAAGGAGTTAGAGCCCAAAACGAAGATGACCTTGGTTTTGTAGTAAAGGAAACGAATGACAAGATAATAGTATTTGGATATTCTAATGATAGATATGATATTCCCAAATCAGAGATAATAGCAGTAGGTATGAATGTTATTATAGGAAAAGATTTTCCAGAATTATTAAAGTATAAAGTAAAGAGAAATGCACCTTTACCTACTGGAGAACCAATTGAAAAAGTTGTTGAAGAAGCTTATCCCGAAGATTCAAACACTAAAGGTAATCAAAAAGAATAAAATACTAAAACAATTCAGTTTGGAAGAGTAAAATTATACTTTTTTGTTTTGCTTTTGCTCTTTCTTTTTCTTTGAGTCCATTGCAACTAATCCACCAGTAAATAGAAAAACACCAAAAACTGTTAGAAATAGTGATGCATATTCATAAGAGTATACAGAAAGACCAAGAATTTGTGTTTTGGGATATCCATGAGAATCCATATTGTTATTAGCTGTATCTTGTATTACTACAGATCCTGTAACTATCATTCCAATAAAACCTATAGCTAGAATTGCTCCTCCTATTATTATTACATTTCTTCTTTTTTTACCATAATGTAAAAAGAACAATGTCATAGCAGTTAGGATATTTTTTGGATTTGTCAATACGAATAGACATACATCATTTCTTATATTGCTTTTACTTAATTTTTTAGTGAATCTTATTTGTATGATGTTAATTTTTAGAAATTATTTTAAGCTTTATTTTTGATCTCCTTTTTATTTTATTAAAGTTATAACTGAAGAATAGTATAAAATTATGATTCATTAGAAATAAACGAAAAAAGATTTATATAATTGATTTAGAGCTATTACATAAATTTATTATAAACTTATTAATTTCAATAACATATATAATATTTATGCTTGTAAAGATTAACAAGTATACTAAAACTCATGTAAACGTTACAGAATTGGATATTGATGAGTTCGGAACAATAATACCAATAAGAGACTTGGAGTTAAAAATAATGGAACATAATAACAATTTATATGATTTAATAACACAATCTTCATATGCTGCAATATTTACAAAAAAGGATCTCAGTAACAAAGATTTCAAAGATCACACTTATTATGAGGAAAATTCGAAAATTATCCTATTAGTAAATCCGATAACAATAGATGAACTCAATAGCGAAAAAAAGAAAGTAATTGAGTCTACAGATAAGTCCAAAAAAAATAATTCATCAACATAAAATATAATTTATAGAAATATCTTATTGATCTTAAAGATTCTGTGTAATATCAATATAGATGTTATCATCTTTTTCAATTATTTTATAAATAACCAAATTATCTGATTTTTTCCATTCTGAACTTTGATTCAACCATTTTCTTGGAATTTTATCCAGTTTTCCTGTAATCAAGTTATATTCAAAATCATGTAAATAACAAATAATACGATCATTATTTGGAGATAATTCACTTTTTGATAATGATGCTCCTCTATGAGGACAATAATTATTACAAGCAAATAATTTTCCATTAATTTTGCCAATCAAAACATCAATCATACTTGATTTTAGTTTTAATTGGAAGACTTTCATACCATTATTTTGAATACTATTGACATCACACATTTTATAAAGCATTTCTTCAATAACTTTTGAGATTATCTAATTTAATTTATAGTATTTAATCAGAAACCTTGATCATAATATCTAAAAATCTTTAATTTTTGATAATACTAGAAGTCTATTAATAGTTTCTGATGATATAATTCAGTCAAAGTAAAAGAATTTCCATATAGGTATAGAATGATATGATATTAGAATATTTCTTTTAATCAATTAAAATACTAGATACATAAATATTAATATTATAAAAAAATAA
>Ga0126312_10001476_pt1 | contig 15453 bp, 18 predicted proteins | sample Plot104A_FD_92537 | JGI IMG/M metagenome (GOLD analysis project Ga0126312, IMG submission 92537) | Serpentine soil microbial communities from UC McLaughlin Reserve, CA, USA - Plot104A | ecosystem: Environmental > Terrestrial > Soil > Grasslands | place: USA: UC McLaughlin Reserve, Lake County...
AAGGTATGTCACCTGTCTTTTTTAGAAAGTATTCTACCGCTTTTATACGAGTAATTAGTTCACCTTTATCGTCTGCCGCTCCACGCCCAAAGATGAAATTCCCTTCAACTTTTCCACTAAATGAAGCTTCATCCCATAACTCAATTGGGTCCTCAGGCTGTACATCGTAATGGTTATAGAATAGAATAGTTTTTCCGTTAGGATTTGCCTTGGATTTGACTTCTCCAAATACAATAGGAGGGGTGCCAGCAGCAATCTTATCTTCTATACCGACCTTCGTTTGGCCATCATAGTTAAGGTATAGCACTTCAGCGTTTATTCCAGCTTTATTCATGATTCTTGCAACAAGGTTTGCACATTCAGTCAGTCCTTGTTTCCTTGCAGATATGCTGTGCTGTCTAATTAGACTTTGAAGGTTCGAGATAAGATTGCCCATCTCCGAATCAACCTGAGCGTTTATTATACTCATGACTGATTTATCATATCGCCTCTTTCCTTTTTGCACGTCTTAGGGTTTAAAAACATACCAACCATAAATTTCTAGCCTAAACCTCTAGCAATATCAGTTTCGATTTACTGTTATTGGCCTTATATCACCGTTAAGTCTTAAAAGTAATCCGACCGTACATCTTTCGAAGAACTAGTATACTGGTTGTCCGGGAAATGGCCAAGTTTTGTTAAATGAGCTGGTTTCAAAAGCAGATATGATGAAAGATGAAATGGAAAGACATCATAGGATGATGTCTATGATGATGGGACCTCAACAAGGTGAGAGAATGATGATGGGACCTCAACAAGGTGAGAGAATGATGATGGGACCAATGATAGCACAGGCCCAACAAACAGACAATATTACCAGTTCTAACGCTACATCTGTACTACCAACTACCAATGCTACTACTAATGCGACTTCTCCGGCGGCAGTAGTATCAACATCAGAACCTGGTGCAACAACTGTATCTATGGCCCGAGGCTCTCAATCTCCTAACAATCCAGAATTTTATGTTCCGACAAAAATTACTGTGAAGCCAGGCGAGACAGTCACATGGAAAAATGATGACACAGCAATTCATACCGCCACCTCAGGACAAGATGTGACACCCGATGGCAAATTTGATACCAGTTTTGTTCCTCCAGGACAATCAAGCAAGCCTATAGCAATGCCCACTCAGCCAGGACAATATCCGTACTTCTGTACTTTGCATCCGTGGATGACAGGTACAGTCACAGTAGGATAGTAACTTCTATGATCTCTTGTTCTTTTAGAGTGGTACAATTATAGGCATTTCCACAATTTTTCTCATTTGCATTTGAGGAAAGTCATAATGTATATTTTCTCTTGCAGAGTATATTGGACCCCAATTCCATATATGATCATTAGGAGTAATACCTTTCGAATATTGCTTTTATAAAACCATTCTACAATATTGTATATCATCCTAATCATAGTTTCAGGTCTGATAGATAGTGTCCCTGCAAAGTTGCCATGACTTTGTGAGCATCAATACATCAGAGGAGGTATTATTGGAATACCTGTTTTCGCTGACTCTTTTTGCAACTTCATAACAGCCTATTGTATCAACCGCCAGCGGCAAATGGGGACCATGTTGTTCACAACCTCCTATTGGTACAATTAACATCTTCATAGCGTTTGTTATATTCTGGATATCCTTCCAACTAAGCTCTTCCCATAAGATGGGTTTATCCCTTTGTGGAATAATTCTATCTGTTTGTCATATGAGCGCCATAAAAAATATTGTTCGTTGTCTGAAGGTTAGATATTTGGGTACCTAGTAGATGCTACCGGAATACTGGAATATCTACTTTTCTCTTTTTGTTTTTTGTGTAGATATAATAGATATAGAATAGTGGTAGCAATAAATGGACAGATTTTGGTATACCTTACCTTCTTAAATAATGGTAAATACATAGTAAGCGGTTGTCACTTACTTTTATAAGGAGGGTCGACCCTATCTTAAAAGGATGAATAATAAGGCCATCCTTCTAGCCACCATAGCATTCCTAGCGGTCAGTTTGTTTCTAATGATAGGCGGAATTGGGATTCAGACAGCCGAAGCAGGTGGTGCTAACTGTCCTTCTAAAGGTGGTGCAGCAACAGCTATAGACCCTAACGCACCCAATGCGGTAAACACTAACATACCATCAATAACACCACAACCAACAGTCTAAACAATCTGTAAACTACCAAACTTTATTTTTCTAACTATTTCCTTTATCAAGCTGCAGACAATCTTAAATTGACCAAAAATGCATGATAGGTATGAAACGAAATCTTAAACAAACTTAGGAAATAACAGAGACCACAGCGGACCCTAAAACCAAGTTACAAGCTCGAGCTACTGCAAAATGACTGTTAAAAGTATATCATGGATCTAACTACTAATGGTGCTGTGATAACAGATACTATCAAATATGTTCAGGGGCAAATGGAACACCTAAGCAAGACAGAGAGAGCATGACTGAAGATGTCAAAGAAGACATAGTAAGGGAAGAAGATGTCGAAGAGCAGAAAACTAACAATACAATATTTTGAAGCTCCATATCAAAAGCTATAAGAAATAGTGTAAGAACGTTTTTTAATCATATCATAGGTTACCTAGAAAAGGCAGTTACCAGCCTAAAACTTTAGCGGACTTGGCTGCTGCATCATCTAATGCTTGCTTGGGTTCTTTAATACCGTACATAACTTCGTCAATAGCTTGTTTAATGTGAGCAGATATCTCTGGATACTTGTGGTTTTATTCCTGCATCTATTTGGTCTTTAATAAACTCTAACGCCATAACACCTTCTGTACCATTATAAACTGGAAACCAGTATTGTCCTTTGGTAGGATGTCCTGACCTGCTCTCAACTATAGCTCCTCCAAGCATCCAAAGGTACGGATAAAAAGACATATCAGGAGAATGACCAGCTCCAACAAGATGTACTCCTTCTATTCCTTCTGGCCTTAATACTTCGTTAAGTTTCTTCGCAGATGCAATATACCCGTCCCACGTTCTTAATGAGTTAGGGTCAATACCAGCCTTTTGCAGCAAATCCTTCCAATACCACATTCCCCTTATATCAGCCCATGCCCAAATTCCATATATTCTGTCATTATATGCTCCTCCATCCCAGTTGATTTCATACCAATCAGAAGATCTGCCCCAAGCTTGAGTATAATTTGTAAGATCTGTTAGCAACCCCTTCTCAGCAAATTCACCGAGCCAGATCTGATCTACGGTAACAAGATCCATCGGGGTTTTATCAGACATTAATCTTAGTAATTGTTCTCTGATCTCATCATACGGGTAAGTTGTATAGTTTATTTGAATATCTAAATCTGGATGCTTTGCATTCAACTCCTGAATGGAGTGGTGAAGTAATGAATTCCATCTGTCGGGATCACCTTGATCTTCAAGAATTGCAATAAGAGTTACCTGTTTTTTATTATCAATAGATGCATCACTGTAACTCAGTGAGCTGGATGTCATAATGGTTAGCAGAGTAATTATGACGCTAATGGTAATGAGTGGGTTCTCAGAATAGCCATCCGTATCAAGTTTTTACAGTCTGATGTATTTAATAAGGATTTGAGAAGACTGAAACCTCTCTGTCATCCCAATCCTTTACTTTGTTTCCACAGTAGACTCGACTTCTGTTATCCAATCACATTTTAGATTAGCCTTTTCATGATGCCTTTCAACTGCTTCTCTGCTTGGGGCTTCAAGATAACAAAAACACAAGTCACTTGCTTTGTTATAGAGGATGTTTAGGTGTTTTACACCAAATTCATCAGGAGGAGAGTGTTGAAGTTCCTTTAGTCTTGACTCACCAAGACTGTGGAATGGGTGGACGTCAAGAAACTTGGCCAATCCTAATAATCAATAAGAAATCTCGAACATTGCTATAAGTTTTTCATATATTAACTATTATTCCGACAAGGTTAGCCGTTTTTTAGAACGGCTCTGGTGTGACGCGATAAGATATGGTATCAGGCCGAAGACATCAGAACCAAGGAAGATTGCCGCTTTAATCATATCATAGATTTGCCACAGAAAGGTCATGATTTTTTACCGCTTCCTTATCAGAGAAGGTAGACAACACTGTAAACAAGAATTTATACTACCTGTGAGAGTCAAAGAGTTACTTATTTGAGAATACATAGAGTCCGCGAGATTATAACAGAAGAGGAGAGATCAGTAAGAGAATGGAACAAACACGCCGCCGGACTCGAAAGGATATTTGGAAATGGAGCACTTCCCTACAAGAAAAATCGGTTTGTTAGTTAGTTTAGTTAGTTAGTCAATCAAAGATCTTCTTCGGATATTTGCAAGCCGCAATTATCATTGTGGTCCTTGCATTTATTCTGGACATTCCCGGTTCAGTTGCTCCACTTCAGGGTTAAACATATCTCTCCATTGCTCATAGGTGTATCGACCGCTAATCAGGGCATCTTGAGCCCTTTGAAGGAGTGACTGAACCCTAGCCGTGCACTGTTCAGCTTGGCTAATATTGTACTGCGCTTGGATAATTTGTTGGCTAATATTGTACTGCGCTTGGATAATATGTTGGTTTGTATATGTGTAGACGGCTAGTCCTGCAGCGATAGCCGCAACTGCTACGACTATTATAATGATGAATTGTTTTCTGTCCATATACACCCTCTATGCCATAAAATTTCCTCTTTTAATTGGTTATTATTTTGGTTCTGCTCTTGTCTGTCCATTCCTTATTTATCCTTTATCCTTCTTTTCTCTTGGCTTATTCCAGTATGAACTTTTAAATTTAGGACCTGTCACAGGGTCTGTTTCACCACACTTCCTTGGAAGCCAGATATTCTATGCGTACCGACAGTTACCTACAAAAATACTTCATTTGAACATTTTTCTACAATTAGGCGCACAGAATATGTAGAAGGCATGTTAACACAAAAGATATCTCTACGATATAGAAGCAAAGGCCTGGGAGACAGTAGCACAAGCAGAACGGGACCATGACGAACGTACCAAACTGCAAGCACTTTCATTAATACAGTCAGTAGAAGCAGAGAAGATAGAGATCGTTAGCAACCTAGGAATAGTAGACCAGGTTACAACAGCAGCAGAAGGACTACAACTAAAACAACAGCACGCAGTACCAACACCTTCAGCAGAGGAAGAAGAGAATGCAATAGCAGCCGATTATATCAGAGATGAAAAGTATAGCGGAGAAGAAGAGGAAGAGAATACCGACAAGTCGGATACCGACATTGGTGTTAGTGTTAGCGCAGACATTGCGCAAACTAAGGAAGATAAACCCCTATTCGAGAGGCGCAGAGCATTGCCATTACACGACGAGGATGATATATAACTATGGTAACAGAACCGCCAGAAGAAGAAGAAATATCCTGCTGTAATCAATGCTCCAAGTCCGAAAAGGATACAACCCTTTTTCTATTATATCTCCCGCAGGTATGCGCCTATAATATGAATATACTGTTGTACCCAAGAGTTTTGCAATGGAAGGAAGACAGATGTTGCAGCACGCCGTTTCTATAATGGATATACCCGAAGATGCAATTGCTATCCCGCAGCAATATCAGGACTTGATAGTTGCGCTTAGAACTGCAGTAGCAGACGAATGGAAATTAGATAAGCCAAGCACTTCGCATAATGATCTGTTGGATAGTTACTTAATGTGTCTGTCCGTCTACAAGTTTAGCAAGTGAGTGAGAGTGAATAATAATAATCATGACTAAATACATCGATAAAAATAGGTAAAACACCAGATAATAGCAAAGTTGTCATAGATGCTGGAAAGTACGAAGAGGACTCAGTACGTGAATGGGTATGTCCTTGGTGCAATTTCATGACAGCATAAGTGGAGGCAATGGTGATGATTACCTTCAAGGGAATCAAGGTAATGATGTATTGTCAGGTGTAAATGGAGATGACATGCTTTTTGGTGGTAACGGAGACGGTATGATGGATGGAGGAAATGGAGCAGATACCTTTAGCTGTGGTGGCGGAACTGATACTATTGAAGACTTCGATTCTGTTCAGGGCGATGTAAAAACGGACGACTGCGAAATGTATTAAGTAAGTCTGTTAGGTACCAACCTAATATTTGACCTGATTGAGCAGTTGTAAACTAGTTTGTGTGAATTGATAAATGATAGCGGTGAAAATTCAGGTAGGGTCTTAAATTCAAAACCCCTTGTAAGAACAGGGTGTTTATAGACACACATTCTTATGTATCCAACTATTTTCGTATTCATTCAGAAGAACCCCAAATAATTTTGACATTGATAATATCGTATTAATGTACTCAGGTTCTGCTTCAGAAGGAGTGCCTTTATAGTGATTATAGGAGGCGCCTTTCTATATTATTTCTTTCAATTAATAATAATGCTGAAGCAGTAAGAGTGGAAACAGATGGACGCGATATTTTAATTGATACAAGTGGCGAGTAGGGTCCTCTGGGTCCACCTGAGCCTCTGGGACCACAGGGGAAACTGGACCACAAGGCCCTACAGGCCCCAAGGTGAGCAAGGAGAATAAGGCCCGCCTGAACTAACACAATCATTGGATGCAAGACAAATTGAAGTAGATGTTGTCCCAGCTGGAGCCGGTTAAGAGAGTATAGCCAGTTGTGACTCAGATGAAGAAATTATAGATGGTGGATTTAGGACGTACGATGCTCAAGCTACAGTATGCTGCTTCTTGACTGACTCTTTCGGTCACTTGCTTATCATCTGTCAAAATCACTGGCTATGAAACATTTTGAATTGCATCCTAGTCACTATTGAAGTGGACTATTAGTATGGCCAACAATGCTTTCTCCTTTCACGACTATACAACAAGCGCATTTCTGTTCTAGACAAAAGTTTGCTTTTTCGTGACTGCAAATAGCACATGTGCATGGCTGTTTAGCGACGAATTTCATGTTGCTATTCTGCTTTGTCCTTGCATTGTAATATACCCAGAAGATAATCATTGCTAAACCTATTGTCATAAAGATAAGAAAAATAGCTATCCCGGCCCGGAGTGTAAGTAACAAAATACTGAATGCAACAATTCCAAGACCATAAATTAATGGCCATAATGGAGTAGCAGAAGAGCTGTTCCTAGACATTTGTATATCATTGTACAGAAATTTCTTGTTCTTGTCCTTGTCTTTTATTATCTTCTTCAATCTTCTTTTTCTTTCGAAGCTTCCTAACTTGTTCAAGTATTTCCTTTAGTTGTTCTTCAGATATTTTGGATATTTTTGAATCACATTCAATGCCTTTAGTATCTAATACTTGCTCGGTAAGTGAAACTATCTCATCTTTGTGTTGCTGCTCTTCTAAAGTCAGCATGTTACTACTCATAAAACGAAAGAATGCAAATTCACTCATCTCATTTAATAATATGTTAAACTCACTATTTTATTCTATTCGGTTGAACTTTGAAAAATATGCTCGCCCACTCAAATAGCAACCGAACGACTAGATAACATCAGGGTAGACCAGGACTAGAAACTTATTACTGACAATAAGGTTACAATGTTCTAAGTTACAAAAACCGCTGTTCTAATATTTGTTAGAAATATTTCTCATTTTATCCAGGAATGTATTATGGTTGTCCTTCGATACTATATTTGCAACAGCTCCTGCGTCAAATTTTTCCGTGCTTTATGATATTGTTCTATCCTCCTATCTATTTCATCCAAAAGATAATATTTGGCGCTAACAGATTTAGCTCGTGCTGCAAGTACCTCTACTCCCCCTGTGTGGCCATTGTCCACTTATAATAAAGAAAATTATTTTTTGAATAATTATGTGATTATTTAGCATAGTATTCAAACTTATATAGCAAGTTTTATGATTCTTTAGTGGACTTTGTTAAAACAAGCAACAAATGAAATATTGGACAGAAAAATAGAAGAAGCTACAGCTAACCTGCGGCCTCGTTATGTTAAAGTCCTTCATATTATATCAGAAGAAAATGCTACAATAATCGCTGACTATATTTCTGCTGCCAGGATTGAAGTCAATCTTTCAGACCACTATAGAAAAGATTTGATCCAAGTTCTGTCCTTATTTTCAAGACATACAGGTAACAAACACTTCAGACAAATGACAAGAAGTGATATTGTATCATTTCTCGAAAGCTTTCGAAAGGCTGATGCTGCTGACCCCTTACACAAATGGATAGGCACTTACAATGTTTTCAGAATCCATTTGATGCGATTTTTCAAATGGTTATACTCTCCAGATATAGAGCCAGGCAAAAGACCCAATCCTTCAATGTTAGAAAATATACCAAAGCTGAGGCGCAAAGAGAAATCAGTCTACAAACCTTCTGATCTGTGGACTCACGAAGATGATTTGTTATTCTTAAAGTACTGTCCTTCTAAGCGGGACAGGTGCTATCATGCAATATCTCGAGACTTATCGTGTCGTCCTCATGAAATCTTAACGTTAAAGATAAGGGACTTGTCATTCAAATCGGCAGGCACTTCTCAATATGTGGAGGTTGTAGTTAACGGTAAAACCGGAACTAGACCTATTCCCATCATAAACTCAATTCCTTACCTCAAGGACTACCTGGATCACGAGCACCCACAACCACGTAACCTCAGTGCTCCTCTAATATGTGGTGCAGGCAAAAAGTTAGGACGACATATCAATACGCTTACCATGGATAAGGTATATGGATATTACAAACAGCAACTATTTCCTAAACTGCTAGAGTCTCCTAACGTCTTACCAGAAGATAAACAGAAGATTGCAGAACTCCTCAAAAAGCCATGGAATCCATACATACGAAGGCACTCAGCTTTAACGGAGAAGTCCACTATTTTAAAAGAGCATGTTTTAAGGCAGCATGCAGGTTGGTCTGGAAGCTCACAGATGCACCTAAAATACTTACATTATTTTGGAAATGAATCTAATGAATCATTGTTAGAGGCATACGGCATAGTGACGCCTGGTCAACAGGTAGATCAGCTAAGATCAAAGCAATGCCCTAACTGCAATGAACCTAATAAAGTGGACTCAAAGTTCTGTGCCAAATGCAGGATGGTATTGACATATGACGCCTATAATGAAACACTGCAGGAACAGAAAGAAAAGGAGGATAAGTTATCAATTATGGAGAAGCAATTTAACAGTATGCAATCCCAAATGCAGACACTTTTGTCTGTCCTTGGTTCCGTAGATTCTCATAACGGAAAACAGGAAATAGCAAAAAAGTTGATTGAGCAAGGAATGTATAAAGCACAAACAGAATAAAGAGATCAACTTAGTGTCAAAAATAGATTTGTAAGCTTTCAATTAAATGTGGATATGAGGATAGATCATTATATATTGTTTGGACTTTTTTATATTCATCTACTAAATACTCCATTATGACCTCAAGGTTTCTAAGTTGATAGTCTGCAAAAAATAAAACATCTTCTCTATTAAGGAGTGATGATAACATCGTCCTGCGCAATGCTATAAAGTAATATGTTATTTCTCCAGAAAATCGTCTTGTTACCCAATAGTTCAATAAATCTATGTCCGCAGTACGAACTAGATTTTGTAACTCAAGTGATATCTTTTTGAGCAGTTTAACCTCATAATATGCAGGTAATCTTTCCTTAGATTCTATCTGTTTGTATTTATCTCTAAAATTCTCATAGAATCTAAGGAAAGGAAACTTCTGTTTATTAGCTTTATACTCATACAAGTGTTGTAATACTTTGGATATTCTATTGTTGTGTTTTCGGGATTCATTTTTTTCTAACTCAATTTCACCTAAAATATACAAAATAAGACCTCGTATGTTTAACTCATATCTCCAGTTTCTTGTATTTTTCTTTATTTCAGAGTTCTCTGCAAAAAGTCTTTGTATTTCCTCTTTCTCTTCAGGAGTATTAAAAACTGTAAATGGAACAAGATGATCCTTTTCAATTTCTTCTGCTTTGGCTTTTCTCTCTTCTCTTAACTGAAATATTTCTCCTATTCTGCTGTTATTTTCAGCAACCTTTTTATCACATTCATCGTCAAACGTAATATCTAGGTAACTAACTGGCAGTCTGTAGTACTGATCGAAATACCCTAATCTTGGTCTATCCTCTCTATCAACTAAATCACTATCCAGATATATATTACCGGTATCTTTACCATGAACATCTGGATGTCTGTAATAAATCAGAGGATATATTCTATGTCTTCGATCCCCTTGAAAAATCTCAAGAGTGTCCGGTTTAGATGGCAGTTCCTCTATACTTTTGGGAGGGTTTCCTTCTAATTTTATATAGACTGTTGTATCATTCCGACTACATTCTAGTTGTATGATATCTCTACTAACTTTGGTAAATATTATACTATTACCATCTTGAATATCTTTTTCTGTCCAACCTAAGTTAAAACGCTTGTTTAAGACCATAGCAATATTTTTCTCACAATTTTTGTCTCCAGGAATAGTGTCATCTATCTTAAACAAGAATGAGTCATCTATTCTTATAGGTCTTGGAACCAATTCTTTGATCATTTCATAGACGTAAGGACTTTCGCTATCTTTCATGTCATATTTTTCCATTTCCTTTTTTATTTCATAGGAAGACAAAGGTCTCATACTCAAAGCAATTCGCCTTAGCATCTTAGTATAGTTCTCTCTGGTAAGGCTTTTTTTGTATTTTTTCGAATGCTGTGCGTAACCCACACTCAAGGTTTGGTAAGAAAGTATGGATATTAATAAGTTTACGAATGTTATGATCAGTGAAATCCTACCCTATAGGTATCTCATTACCAAGAGAGATTATTAAGAAAATAGACCAGGAGCGTAAAGATATTCCACGTAGTAAATACATATTAAGACTAATCGAGAGCGCCTCGAGTGAAGCGGTAACTGAAAAAAGTATAGAGAGGTGCTGATGAAAAACTGACGCAATCACAATTATTTCCAGATTTGATCATAGATGAATGTATACCGTCATGCGAAACATGTCCATCTATTTGGATAAATGAGGAAATAGAACACAGAATTGTTTGTCATTGCACAAAATGTTATCATAAAACACAAGAACAAAGAGCTGGCCCAGAGGACCAATCCAGACCAGCAAACGACGACACTGCAACACCCCATCGACCTAGGGATGAAATGTTACACAATGTCTATACACAAACTTCTAAATAAATCTGTACGTTTTAGCCTTTCTGCAAATGCCAAAGCGAGAATGATATGGGAATTTACTGTGACTTTAGATCCTATATTCTCAGATCTCTACTCCTGTTATGTAGAGGCTAAAAACTGGAACGATTTATCCCCGGTGCAGCGCATTGAAGTAGAATCAAAGTGGACCAAATCAGTACTAAAGTTACTTGCAATCGGAAACAGAAGAATAATGCATAGCATATGTTATCAGTTGAGAGAGCAGACCCCAGAGGAGGATGAGGAAGGGAATGCAGTTTGAAGACATTATTACTGACTACGACTTGGAGCTGGCAATGCTTTATGAAGAAAAGATGAAGGAAGAAGAGGCTGTTTAATATATGCCGTCTACACCATCCAACGATAAACCACAGGAACTTAACCTTACTGATGCTATGAAGCAGTGTGGTGTAAAGAGGTTCTCAAGACAAGGCAAGCTACTTCGTATACAGCATAGTTTAGAGAAGAACGGCAAGCCCGACTGGACAATAATACTGTTTGAGGCAAAACCAGAAGGATTTTTTGCAACGCTGCAAGACTTTGAAGATAATTGCTACAAGAAAAAACTTCCAAGACAGATAACTCAACAAATCATGGCAGCACTGTCACCACTGGACGATGATTATTATGAAAATGCGTTGAAATATTATGATAATGATAGCAACTGCAATATCCTTGGAACCGCAATTAAAATAATCGGATTCTGATTATCCTGATAATAACGGAGAACTTGACCTACTCACGGTCTCTGAAGCACTACAACTAGATAGACCACAACCTGTTCGTGTTATTGGATTAGTTGACGTCATAAGAACAAGATTTGATTTGGTAAAGCAAATAGTTCTTACTTGCACTACCGATAAATGTCCTAATCGGGGGAAAAGGGAAAGTAGGACTTTAAAAGTTGGAATGTTCTCAGTATTTGATTTGCCTTTTGTATTTCCAGACGGGAGAGAGGCCTTGGATATATTTTGCAGATGTAGTTCATGTCATCAACCCCGTCGGGTCGAAGCAGGTCAGGGAAGATATCAGTCAGCAAGGATAATTGAATTGAGAAACGTAGCGGCTAGTGCTAGCAACAATAACACCAATCCCAATAATACTGAACATCTGGATCGTCTGATGGTGCTGGTATTTGGTAAACATGCACAAAACATAGGTTTCAGTGAGGAAGCTGAAATGATTGGGGAGCTCCAGATTATGCCATCTTCAGTTATTGAGGCCAGAAGAGGCACAGGTTCTGGGAGAAATCCTGGTTATATATTTGATGCTGAACCGGGAGGAAAATATCAGAAAATATTCTATGCCAAACACATCAAATACACAAAGCGAGACCCAACATCAACCTGCTTATAGGAACTTTCTGTGCTTATCTTAGGGACCAAGAGATGAGAGAGTCAAAAGAACAGAGGGCAATTTTAAAACTGCCTCCTTTGGCTGCATCTAGTGGTACAATACAATGGATAGAGCGACTACTCCAGACACCTATACAAGACCATAGAAAGTTTGCGCTATGGCGTATACTAGCACCCTATTTGGTCAATGTAAAAGGACTACCTGCTGAGCAGGCGTCTAGTGTAATTGAAGAGTGGTTGGGCCGATGTAACCAGCTAAATAGATTAAACTTTTCTTCTACGTCAAAGATAAGAGAAGGTATTAGAGGTGCGAAAAAGGGCTATCGCCCTATAAGTTATGAAAAACTGAAAACTGAAAATAGCGAGCTATATGAGATACTTCACTTGAAAAGATAAGATAGAAGCCCAGAACAAAATAAAGGCTACTGAGCCAGAATTTTCTCTTTCTGATGTACTTTTCTCTTCCCTTTGCTAATGCGAATCTTCCTTTGCAACTGATGTATTTCCTTTACTTTTTCTGTAGATAACTGAGATATCTTATTATCACATGTAATTCCGTTAGCATCCAATACCTCTTCAGTAGCCTTAATGACATCATCTTTGTGCTGCTTTTCTTCTGCGTCCAGCAAGTCTAGATTGGCGAATCTAAAGTATGCAAATTCACTCATTTCCATTCTCCCTATTGTATACCTTTAATACTGTAGGTCGTTGACCTGTCGGCTCCGGTCCTTGTAACCTTCAGAACTTTGAATCCCTTCCCTAGTTCCGCTATCAATTGGAGACAAACTGTCTTTGAGGTATCCCATAGCTGCTGTCTGCTGTTATTGACGTGAGTTATTTTGAACTGATATCTTTTAATGGGCTTGCCATTTGCATCTTTGAACCTATCATTTTCTACGGGCACTATCTTGTCGTTTTTTGGATCCAATCTTATGACATAGGTCTTTCCAGGTTTTGGTTTAAAGTACTGGCTACTTGTCTCGATTTCCTCTTCAATAAATCGGAGGTTGTCGATTGCACTTTGTTCAAGTTCTTGTTGTTGTTCTTGACTCATTGATAGTATAAGGCAGTATGTATTATATAAAGATATGGCAGTACTGTAGTATGGCAAGACATATATATAGTAGACAAGAAAGCTATGCTATGTCTAATACATTGGTTATTACGGATGAAGACACAAAGACCACATGGAGGATGCCTAGGGAATTATTAAAGGACTTGAAACGCTATGCTGTCGAAAATGATACAAATGTCACTGCAGTAGTCGTAAAAGCATGTAAGGAATATTTAGCAAGAGATAAAATGTTCAAAGATAAATACAGGCCACATATCTCCTAGTTTTCACTAGCTTCAATAATGAGGTGCAGGAAAAATAGGCAACTACCGATCACCCTATAGTGAGTATCAATTATTTGTTTTAGCTTATATAACCCAGAAAGAAATGGAGCAACTAGAGAAAGATGAAATATTTGGTCAATATTCTCCAGGCGTCACGGCCAAATATCGCTATGAAACGAACATTAGTCAGTTAGCTACTCTTCCAGTATCATCCATAATACCTTCTAGGGATAAAGATCTCGGAACCATGATGACAGACATTGAAGCACAGATATCCAGATTAGTGCAAGATGGTTTACTAGAATATGAACATCCGGTTGCTAACCAGGCGTTCAAAGGGTGGCAGTTTGAAGACCTTCATGTTACGCCTACGGGAAAATATTTTATTCAGTCATTCCTTGGCGGATTGGCACCAGCAATTCGAGAAAAGAAAAAGTATGACAATCTCATCAAGGAAGCAGAAGCAAGCTCAGAGCTAAAGGATTTCTTAAGGGAAACATACAAAAAATTAAAGAGCGCAACACAGGAAGAAATAGCACATACATTGCTTTCTACGGTAAAAAAGCATGGTGTGCCCTTGTTAATAGTATTAATTAAAATGGCTAGCGGGCATAACGATATGAATAACGATGTTCATCCATAAAACTGCATTTTGGATGTAGCTTTTGATGTATAGTACCAAAATCTTTTAAGCAGCAGTTTCTTGATTATCGGTTACTTTCACTATAAGCTTGAAGATAATCTTCGTAGAGTGTTTGCTTAACAGCTTCCGTCAAATCACTAGCTTCTTTGTGGTTATTTAGTCCATTTTTCTCCAGTGTGTTAACACCAAGAGATTCAAGTTCATTCAGCCACCAGCTATATCTTTCAGGATGTTCTTTTCCAGCCATACGTGACTGCGGCTTCTATGTTATATAACAGATCTGAGACAATATGCCTATAACAAAATATCAGAAAGAATGCTGTTCCCTTTTGTGTTTCCTCAGGTTCCTTCGTCCATCGACTATCATACCACATTTGTCACATTTTGCTTTCCTGGAGGACGTATAGTTAGTTGTTTGAAATCGTATTTATGGGTCATCGCCTTTTACTTTTGATTTGTCTACTTAGGACTCTCTAGATCATCAGGACCCTTTTGATTGCACCATATAAGGGTGGACAACCGGAATAGCCACTAAGCTATGCCAATCGTGCCACACCTACCGTAAGAGCCATATTTTAAAATCTCTACGTTGTTAGCAGATTTGTCTATTTTATCGGAGTCAATATCCTAGAACTATGTTCACGCAGGTTGCAGAATGAGGATAGATCCAAGTTTATAATAAGAAAGAAAGAAAGAAACCTTTAAAGTTCGAAGTGGGACGTCATGTGGTGAAAGTCATATGCCTAAATACCTATTTTTATACGATTTTTCAGGATATAGATCTAATGATACTCGATATTGAATATTACATGGACTCGCGTAAACAAGAAATAGTCGACTTCATAGAAAGAAAGATATCAGAAAAAAGGTTTAAAGATGTAAAGATTACAGGCGACATTTTTGACAGACTTGTAAACCAACTATCTAAAGACATGCCTTTTGGACCTAGAT
>Ga0126312_10001477_pt1 | contig 15451 bp, 11 predicted proteins | sample Plot104A_FD_92537 | JGI IMG/M metagenome (GOLD analysis project Ga0126312, IMG submission 92537) | Serpentine soil microbial communities from UC McLaughlin Reserve, CA, USA - Plot104A | ecosystem: Environmental > Terrestrial > Soil > Grasslands | place: USA: UC McLaughlin Reserve, Lake County...
CGACCGCCGTCCTGCCTGCTACCGTGATGCGCTCGATCCGGCTGGCCCTCCCGCCGCGCGGCGCCGCAACTTGCGGGAACGGCCGGGCCGTCTGTGCGAAGGAGCCGCACGGGCGGTGCGCCGATTCCGGCACCGAGCCATGAACCGACGCTTCGCTCTCATCCAAGCCCTCTTCGCGCTGGCCGCCCTCGCGGCGGTCGTCTGGTGGGCATCCCACCAGGACGCTCCCGAGCTGCCGAGTGGAAAGGGTGCCTTCACCTGGCTCCTGGGAGCCGCGGTCCTCTACGCCCTGGCGACGCTGCTCCGGGGGGAGCGCTGGCATCGTGTGCTGCACCTCACCGGCGTGCCGGCAACCCGTGCGGACAGCTATGGCCTCACCATGGTCGGCTACATGGGCAACAACGTCCTGCCGGCGCGTGCGGGGGAGATGCTGCGCGTGGCTTTCCTGTCGCGGCGCACCGACGCGGGCAAGCGCACGCTTCTCGGCACCGTAGTGGCCGAGCGCATCCTCGACGCGATAGCCCTCGGCTCGATCTTCGTGGCGGTCGTCTACGGGATCCTGCGGAAGACGACGCTGCCGAGCGACCGGCCGCTGCTCGCGGCGGTGGCCGGGCTCGCGCTGCTGGCGGTGGCGCTCATGGCCTTCCGCGTGCTCCGCAGCCGCGGCGCCCTCGAGCGGGTGCACGACTTCCTGCGGCCGCTGGCCGGCGCGCCGCGCGCGCTGCTCAGCCGTGACGGCGTCACGTTGCTCGCCGGCTCCTTCGCGATCTGGGCCGTGGAGGCGAGCGTCTACCTTGCGGTGGCGCGCTCCGTCAACATCGAGATAAGCGGAATGGGCGCTCTCTACCTCGTGGCAATCACCAACCTCTTCGCAATGCTCCCCGCTGCGCCCGGCTATGTGGGCACCTTCGACGCAGCCGTCGTCTTCGGCGTCAAGGCGATCGGCGGCAGCGGGTCGGCTGCCTTCTCCTATCTCCTACTGCTCCGCTTCGTCCTCTTCCTACCGATCACGCTTGTCGGGCTACTCGTGCTGGTCGGCCGCTACGGCGGCTGGTCGCGCCTGCGCACTGCCGCACGCGTAGCCGAGGGCAGCGCGTAGATGATGAGAGACCGCTAGCGCCCGCAATGCGGGTCCCGGCAGTACAGCTCCGCTTCCTGCGCCCGAGGGAGGTCTCGACGCCCAAGGCGATTCGGCTGCCTGCCGCCGACGGCCATCCCACCGCCGGGCCCGGCGCCCCGAGGTTCGCCTCGATGTGGCTCGTAGCGGCCGGCTGTCTGGCCGTTGCCGCCCTCACGCTGCTGCTCCCGACAACGCCGACCTACGACCCGTGGGCCTGGATCCTGTGGGGCCGGGAGATCGCCCATCTCGATCTCACCACGACGGGCGGTCCCTCCTGGAAGCCGCTGCCGATCCTCTTCACGGTTCCCTTCTCCGTCTTCGGCCTCAACGTGGCGCCGTTCCTGTGGGTGTGGATCGCCCGCGCGGGCGGCCTGCTCGCCTGCGTCATGGCGTATCGGATCGCCCGTCGGCTCGTGGGGGCCGGCTGGTACGGCGTGCTGGCCGGCGTGGCGGGGGGGCTGGCGCTCTTCTCGAGCTTCAAGTTCGTCCGCGACGCGGCGCTCGGCAACTCGGAGGCGCTGCTCGCCGGGCTGGCGCTCTGGGCATTCGAGCGTCACCTCGACGGCCGTCGCGACCACGCGCTCTACCTCGGCTTCGCCTGCGCCCTGCTGCGACCCGAGGTCTGGCCCTTCCTCGGTCTCTACGGCCTCTGGCTGTGGTTCAAGGAACCGGAGCTCAGGTGGCGGCTCATCGTCCTCGGCGCGCTCGTGCCGGCGCTCTGGTTCCTGCCCGAGTGGTGGGGTTCCGGCGATCCCTTCCGCGCCGGCTCCCGCGCCAACAACCCGAATCCCGGCAGCGCCGCCTTCGCCCACGACCCGGCGCTCGAGCTGGTACGCCGCTTCCGCAAGGTCGTGATCGCGCCGGTCAAGGCAGGGGTAGTGATCGCGCTGGCGTGGGCCGCCTACATGTGGCTGCGCAGCCGCCGGGAGGCGGTGACCCTGGCGCTCGGGGCCGGAGTGGTGGCTTGGTTCGTGCTGGTGGCGGGCATGACGCAGGCGGGCTTCGCGGGCAACCAGCGCTACCTGATCGTGTCCACGGCCGGTGTCGCCGTGTTGGGCGGGATTGGAGCGGCGCGGGTGCTGCAGGGCGTGGGCTGGCTCGGCGAGCGCGCCTTCGGAAGCGCCCGGGCGGGGAGCCTGACCGCGCTGGCGGCGTGCGCGGCGGCGCTGGTCGTCTCGGCGCCGTTCATCAAGGAGAAGGCGAACAACCGGGAGCGCGTGGCGGGGGGCCTCGACCACGAGGCCGAGTTGTGGAACGACCTCAAGCATCTGCTCGCCCGGAACGGCGGCAAGGAGCGGCTGCTTGCCTGCGGAGGCGTCTTCAGCGGCCCGTTCCAGACGCAGATGGTCGCCTACGAGCTGGGCATCCACGGCATCGCGGTGGGCTGGAAGGACACCCCCCCGCCCGGAGTGGTGTTCCGCACCCGAACCGTCCCCAACGGGCCGCTCGTCACCAAGCCCACCGACGACCGCTACAGGCTCATCGACCGCTACGGCAAGTGGCGCTTGCTGACCGTTCCGCCGCGCGGCGGCGGCGCCTGTCCCAGGGCGAGCCGCTTCGCACCCACCGCGACCGTGGCTAGAGTCCCCCGCTAGCGATGGCTTCGGTCGCGTCCCGTGCTCGTGCGCTGCCCCGCGTCGGCCCCTTCCCGACAGGCGCAGTCGTGCCCGTCGTGGTGCTGCTCGGCCTCATGGCGTTCGCGCTCTGGCTGCACACCCGAGCGCTCGGCCAGGCGCTCTGGATGGACGAGGGGCTTTCGATCGGCATCGCCTCTCAGCCCCTGTTCGACATCCCGCACACGCTTCGCGTGGACGGCTCGCCGCCGCTCTACTACATGCTGCTGTCGGTCTGGACCGACGTGATCGGCGACGGCCCCGCGGAGACGCAGGGTCTGTCGGTGGCGATCTCGCTGCTCGCGGTGCCCGGCGCCCTCTGGGCCGGCTGGAGCCTGTTCGGGCGGCGCACCGGCTACATCGCGGCGGCCCTGTTCGCGTTCAACGGCTTCATCACCGCGTACGCCCAGGAGACGCGGATGTACGCGCTGATGATCGTGCTCAGCCTCCTCGTGACGGGCGCGTTCCTCGAGGTCTTCGTCTACCGCCGGCGGAATTACCTGCCGTTCTTCGCGGTGGTGCTCGCGCTGATGCTCTACACCCACAACTGGGGCCTGTTCGTGACCGCGGGGTCGCTCATCGCGCTCCTCCTGCTGGTGTTTATGGCGGAAGAGCGGCGGCCGCTCGTCCGGGACGGGCTGATCGGTTTCGGCTGCGCCGGGCTCCTCTACCTGCCGTGGCTCCCGACGCTCGTGCACCAGGTCCAGCACACCGGCGCGCCCTGGCTCAACGCGCCGCGCCTAGGCGCGCCCGTGCAGATATCGAAGTCGCTGCTGGGCGGCGGCACCGTGACGGTCGCACTCGTGCTGGCGGCGGGCTCCGGCCTCGCGGCCATCATCCAGCGCCGCACCGACGAGCGCGAACGGACCGCCATCCTCGCCGCGGCCGCGCTGGGCGTCGGAACGCTGGCTGTCGCCTGGCTCTTCTCGCAGTTCTCGCCGGCCTGGACCACCCGCTACCTGGGTGTGGCGCTGGGCCCCATCCTGCTGCTCGCGGCGCTCGGCTTGGCGCGTGCGGGCCACCTCGGCCTCGTGGGCCTGGTGATCATCCTGGGGATCTGGGCGGTACCGAAGACCTATGACCTGCGTAACAAGAGCAACGCCGCCGACCTGCGCAAGGCCGCGGTCCCGCAGCTGCACCCGGGGGACCTCGTGATCTCGATGCAGCCGGAGCAGACCCCGCTTCTCGACTACCACCTCTCGCAGCTCGGGGGGATCGAGGGCCTGCACTGGGCCACCCCTCTCGGGGCCGTGTCGAGACCCAACGTGATGGACTGGACCGACTCCCAGGAGCGCCTCGAGCACGCGACGACCGCCAGGAACCTCGAACCCCTGCTTGCTAAGCTGCCGCGCGCGGGCCGCGTGCTCCTCGTGCACCCTGTCACGAGTCGGGTCGACGACTGGGACGCGCCCTGGACGCAGCTCGTCAGACGGCGCTCCGCCCAGTGGGGCTACGCGGTGGCCACCGATCGCCGCTTCAAGCGCATCGGTGTCGTCCCGCCGAACTACCGGCGGGCGACGCGCATCGGAGTGCGCGGCGTGCTCTACGAGAGGGTCGGCTAGCTGGCCATGCAGAACGACGACAACCAGCCTCAATCACAGCTGCGCGAGCTCGCGCGACCGGAGCTGCGCGAGAAGCCCACCGTGGTGATCGGCGCCGGCCCCGCGGGCCTCACGGCCGGTTATCTGCTCAGCAAGCAGGGGCTGCCAGTCGTCGTCGTCGAGGCCGAGAACCAGGTGGGAGGGATCGCCAAGACCGCGGTACGCGACGGCTACCGCTTCGACCTGGGCGGCCACCGCTTCTTCACCAAGGCCAAGGAGGTCGACGCCCTCTGGCACGAGATCATGCGCGAGGAGTTCCTGGAGCGCCCGCGCATGTCGCGCATCTACTGGCGCGACAGGAAAGGCAGGGCCAAGTTCCTCGACTACCCGCTGCGCGGCCCCGACGTGATGAAGAAGCTCGGGCCGATCGACCTCACGCGAGCGCTGCTCTCCTACCTGTGGGCCGCGGTCAAGCCCAAGGGCAGCGAGGAGACCTACGAGGAGTGGGTCTCGAACCGCTTCGGTCGCTGGCTCTTCAACGAGTTCTTCAAGTCGTACACCGAGAAGGTCTGGGGGGTATCCACCGCCGAGATCCGCTCCGAGTGGGCGGCCCAGCGGATCAAGAACCTGTCGTTCTTCCGCGCCGCCTGGTCGGCCTTCTTCGGCAACCGCGACAACAAGGTCACCAGCCTCATCGACAAGTTCAACTACCCCCGCTACGGCCCGGGCCAGATGTGGGAGACGATGACCGACGACATCCGCAAGCTGGGCGGCCAGGTTCTGCTCGAGCACAAGGTCACCAAGCTCGCGTTCGAGGGCGACCGCTGCGTCCGGGTTCATGTCGGCGACAGGGTCTTCGAGCCCTCCGCGGTCATCTCGTCGCTGCCGCTCCGCAACACGGTGGGCATGGCCGAGCCGCACCCGCGCCCCGAGGTGATGGCCGCGGCCAGGGGCGTCCGCTACCGCGACTTCCTCACCGTTTCGCTGGTGCTCGACGGGGAGGACCTGTTCCCGGACAACTGGATCTACATCCACGACCCGAAGGTCAACGTCGGCCGGATTCAGAACTTCCGCTCCTGGAGCCCCGCGATGGTCCCGGACCCCTCGAAGGCCTGCGTCGGCCTCGAGTTCTTCTGCTTCGCCGGCGACGAGCTCTGGAACATGGACGATGACAAGCTGATCCAGCTCGGCATGCGCGAGCTCGAGCAGCTCGGGCTAGCCCGGCGGGACCAATTCGAGTTCGGCTTCGTCACCCGCGTGCCAAAGGCCTACCCGATGTACGACGCCGAATATGCCGAGCGGGTCTCGATGATCCGGTCATGGCTCGACGGCCTCGACAACTTCATCCAGGTCGGTCGTAACGGCCTGCACCGCTACAACAACTCCGACCACTCGATGCTTACCGCGATGCGTGCGGTGGACAACCTCGTGAAGGGCACCGATCACGACATCTGGGCTGTGAACGCCGAGTCGGTCTACCACGAGGAAGAGCAGGAAGAGGAGCACCCGTACATCGAGGCGCCGGAGACCGAGTCGATGAAGGAACCGCTCCACTCCTGAGCGCCGGGAGGCTGCGTCCCCTCGAGGGCGCGCACCTGGCGGTCCTCTGGGCGTTCGCGGTCGCCGAGCCGCTGTTCGACCTGCTCGGCGGCAACCCCGAGTTCTTCGCCACGCTGGGCTCGCCGCGAGTGGACATCGTGGCCTTCGCGCTGGCGCTGACGCTCGCGCCGCCGGCGCTTGCGTACGGCCTGGAGCTCCTTGTCGGCATCGTGAGCGACCGCGCGCGCCGCGCCCTCCACCTCGGACTGGTTGCCGTCCTGGTCGCCGCCATCGCGCTGCAGGCGCTCGACCCGCACGGCACCGCGCTAGGGCTGGGGCTGGCGCTGGCCGCCGGCGCGGGGGCCGCGGCCGCCTACCTCCGCCTGCCCGCCGTGCGCTCCTTACTCAGCGTGCTGGCACCCGCCCCGCTCGTCTTACTGGTCGTGTTCCTGGGGCTGTCGGACGTCTCCAAGCTCATCTTCGGCTCGGACGTGGAGGCGCACGCGGCGAGCGTCTCCTCGCGAGCGCCCGTCGTCGTCCTGGTGCTCGACGAGCTGCCGCTCACCTCCCTGCTCGACGCGAGCCGGCACGTCGACCGCCGCGACTACCCGAACTTCGCCCGCCTCGCCCGCGACGCCACGTGGTACCGCAACACGACCACGGTCCACGCGGACACCCCCTACGCGGTGCCCGCGATCATGGACGGGCGCCTGCCGAGCAAGGAGAAGGTGCCGATCGCGGCCGACCACCCGGAGACCGTTTTCAGCCTGCTGGGCGGAAACTATGCGCTGCACGTCCGGGAGGAGGCGACCGCCGTCTGTCCACGCTCGCTCTGCCGCGAGACCCGGCCCGACTTCCGGCGGCGGATGAAGGGACTCTGGGACGACCTGAGCCCGGTCTACCTGCATCAGCTCCTGCCCGACGGCCTGGAGCGGCGCCTACCCTCGGTGTCCCGGGGCTGGGGCCGCTTTCGCCGCGAGGAGACGGGTGCAAGCCCGACCACGGTGGCGTCGCGCACCGAGCGGGAGGGGCGACGCAGGCGGCCCACGAAGCTGGCCCGGAAGCGCTCGCTCCTGGGGCATCTGAACGAGGGCCGCCTCGACCGCTACGACTCCTTCGTGGAGGACATCGACGGCGGCGGGCGGCCGCGGCTCCACTTCCTGCACGCCCTTCTCCCGCACGTCCCGTTCCAGTACCTGCCTTCAGGGCGCGCCTACCGCCTTCGACCCGGCGAGGAGATACCCGGTCTCAACAGCTCGGTTGGCTTCCACGAGCAGTTCCTGGTCGAGCAGGCCTGGCAGAGGCATCTGCTCCAGGTCGGCACTGCCGACCGGCTGCTCGGACGACTCATCGACCGGCTTCGCCGGCTCGGCCTCTACGAACGCGCCCTGATCGCGGTCGTGGCGGATCACGGCGCCAGCTTCCAGCTCGACCACGACAGACGCGTCGTGCGTCCCGGCAACATCGAGGACATCGCGCCGGTGCCGTTCTTCCTCAAGGCGCCGGGTCAGCGCCGCGGGCGGGTCTCGGACAAGCCGCTCCGCACCGTCGACGTCCTGCCGACGATCGCAGACGTCCTCGGCGTGCGCATCCCCTGGCGCGTCGACGGTCGCTCCGCGCGGCGCGCGACGGTCGCCGCCCAGCGCCACCGGCGGGTGATCGCCAAGCACTTCGCCTACGTTGTGTCGGTTGACGACTCGCCGCGGTTCCTGCCCGCGGGGGAGGCCGTTCTCCGGCGGAAGCTATCGCTGTTCGGCCGCGGCCTCTACGGATTCGGCCCGATCCACGGCGTGGTAGGCCGCCGCGTCTCGACGCTGCGGGTCCCGCGCTCGCGCGGTCCGCGCGCCCGATTCGTCCACCCGGAGCGGTTCGCGGCGGTGAGCCGTGGCGCGGCCTTCCTGCCCACGCACGTCGTCGGTCGGATCGACGGGGGAGTGCTCGGCGGGGACCGGATCGTGGCCGTGGCCGTGAACGGCAGGATCGAGGCCACCGGACTGACCTTCTCGCTCGCGGGCAGGATCGACGAGGACTTCTCGGTGATGCTGCCCGAGCGCGCCCTGCGGAAGGGCCGCAACCGGGTTCAGCTGCTGTGGCTAAGGGGTCGGACCCGGATCGAGTCGCTCGGCACAGCGGGCGGCTAAAGGAGTCCAGGGGGGTGGCGGGGACTAATCGATCCGCTCCGGGCTGCCGATACGGATATCGATGGCCTCACTCCGCCCGCGAGTCATGTGGCTACCAGCAGCGCTGGTCGCGCTGGTCACGGCCCTCTTCGCCGCTCCCGCCGGCGCGGCAGTTCCCACGCTGCCCGACGCCTCCAAGCTTCCGATAAGCGGCGCGATGCGCGGCTGCTCGGCCCCTGCGTCGGCCTCGAGCTACAGCGTGCCGGGCGTCGATCCCCGCGGCAGCGCCCCGCGCTCGGCCAATCCGCTTCAGGGCCTCACATTCTTCGTCGATCCAACCGAACCGGCATGGCTGAAGTGGCGCAGCTTGGAGAGCCGCGGCATGAACTACGACGCGAGCCTGATGTGGAAGGTTGCGAGCCAGCCCCGCTTCCGCTGGTTCGGCCGCTGGACACGGCCGCGCACGAAGACCAAGGTGAACAACTACCTGCGCTGCGCCCAGGCGGTGCAGCCGGGCTCGGTGCCGCTGATGACGATCATGCGGCACCAGGGCAGGGCATGCAACTCGCACTACACAGGCGGCGGGCGCGGCGAAGATAGGCGCACCCGCAAGTGGTACCGCGACTTCGCCTCGGCAGTCGGCAGGGCGCGCGTCGTCATCGCCTTCGAGCCCGACTCACTGGGCACCATCGACTGCCTGGCGCGCAGCCGCCGCCGTTCGCGCCTGAGGTTGCTCAGGTATGGCGTCAAGGTCATGTCGAAGCTTCCGGGCGCCACGGTCTACCTCGAGGCCGGCGCGTCCGACTGGGAGTCGGCGAGGCGGACCGCCTGGCAGCTGCGCTCGATCGGGATTCGAAGGGTGCGCGGCTTCATGCTCAACGTGACCCATTACGACTGGACGTCGAACAACATCCGCCACGGGATGAAGATCTCGCGGCTGACGGGCGGCAAGCACTTCATCGTCTCCACCGCCTTCAACGGCCGCGGCCCGGTTCACTACCGCAAGTACTCGGGTCCGCACCGCTGGCGGGTAATCAACGTCTGGTGCCACCCCCTTCTCCGGGGGCTCGGCCCGGCGCCCACCACCGCGACCGGTCATTCGAAGGTCGACGGCTACATGTGGATCGGGAGGCCCGGATACTCCGGCGGCTCCTGTAACGGCGGGCCCCTACCCGTGGGCAGCTTCTGGCCTGAGCGCGCCATGATGTTCGGCAAGTACGCCACGAGTTGGGTCCACCCGCCCGCGGGCACGCGGAACGGGCATTACGCCCATCTCTCGCTGAGCGCCCTCGGCGGCTGATCCCTTGCAGCCCCCTGGGCGCTGGTGTAGAGCCGCCCGAGAAGGGTATGTCTGCGCCGGGAACCCAGGATGCGCCTCTGTCTTCTGATAGCGGTTGCTTTCGTCTGCGCGATCGGTGCCGTGCCGTCCGGCGCGCAGGCGACCCCTCTCCCGGACCCGCGGGGGGTGGATCCGGCCTCCCCCAACCCGCTCGCCGGGCAGCGACTGTTCGTTGATCCCAGCCACCCCGCCTGGCGACAGGTCCGAACGGACATAAACAGGCACCGGGCGCACGCCGCGAGCACGGTCTGGAGGATCGCCCGCGAGCCCAAGTTCCAGTGGTTCGGACGCTGGACGCGCGGGGTCGGGGAAGCGGCAAGGACGTACATCGGGCGAGCCCAGAGCGCCGGTTCGGTCCCGTTGATTACCGTGATGCGCCACCAGGGCAAGAAGTGCGGCAACGGCTACGACGGCGGCGGGGCGCGCCAGGACGCCCGCACGCGTAGGTGGTACGAGGCCTTCGCGCAGGGCGTCGGCAGCGCACGCGTGGTGATTGCGTTCGAGCCGGACTCGCTCGGCACTATCGACTGCCTCAAACGGAGCCGGCGCGCGGCCAGACTTGGGCTCCTCGCCTACGGGGTCGACGTGCTGTCGAGGCTTCCCCGCGCCACGGTCTACCTCGAGGGCGGCGCCTCCGACTGGGAGCCCGCGAGTCGCTCGGCACGGCTGCTGCGGATCATCGGGATCTCAAAGGTGCGCGGCTTCATGCTCAACGTGACGCACTACGACTGGACGGCGGACAACATCCGCTACGGCATGAAGATCTCGCGGCTGACGGGCGGCAAGCATTTCATCGTCTCCACCGCCTTCAACGGCCGCGGCCCGGTTCACTACCGCAAGTACTCGGGTCCGCACCGCTGGCGTGGGGTGAACGTCTGGTGCCATCCGCTCAAGCGCGGCCTCGGGCCGCGGCCCACGACCGTGACCGGCAACCCGCAAGTCGACGCTTTCATGTGGATCGGCCGGCCGGACTACTCGGGGGGGTCGTGCAACGGCGGGCCGATGCCGGTCGGCAGCTGGTGGCCCAAGCGCGCGCGCATGTTCGGCAAATATGCGACCGACTGGCTGCGCCCGCCCGCGGGGACGCGCTTTGGGCTCTTCCGGCACTACAGCCTCAAGCAGCTCGGCGCCTAGCAAATCCTCGACCCAGAGCGCGGTTCAATTCCTGTCCTCCCTGACGGGTTTAGGACTCGACTGGCTCAGAGATCGAGACCTAAAAGGAGGATCCAATGGACAGGAGAAAGCTCGGCAGCCAGGGGCTCGAGGTGTCGGTCCAGGGCCTCGGCTGCATGGGAATGACCTTCGCCTATGGCGATACGGACGAGGAGGAGTCGATCGCGGCCATCCACCGGGCCCTTGAGCTCGGCGTGACGTTCCTCGACACTGCCGAGATCTACGGGCCTTTCACCGGTGAGGAGCTCGTGGGCCGTGCCATCGCGGGGCGGCGCGACGAGTTCGAGCTGGCGACGAAGTTCGGTTTCAACGTCAATCCCGACGATCCCACCGCCCGCGCCGTGGACGGCAGCCCCGAGAACGTGCGCCGGGCGTGCGACGGGTCGCTCGAGCGCCTCGGTGTCGACCACATCGACCTGTACTACCAGCACCGCATCGATCCGGACGTGCCGATCGAGGAGACCGTGGGCGCGATGGCGGAGCTGGTGGAGGCCGGCAAGGTCCGCTTCCTCGGGCTCTCGGAGGCCGCCCCCGAGACGATCCGGCGTGCGCAGGCGGTGCATCCGCTGACGGCGGTCCAGACCGAGTACTCGCTCTGGACGCGCGATCCCGAGGACGAGGTGCTGCCCACCGTGCGGGAGCTCGGCATCGGCTTCGTCGCCTACTCCCCGCTCGGGCGGGGCTTCCTGACCGGGCAGATCCGCTCGCTCGACGACCTCGACGAAGACGACTGGCGGCGTACGAACCCGCGCTTCCAGGAGGAGGCCCTGGGGGCGAACCTGCGGCTCGCCGACACGGTCAGGGAGCTGGCTGCGGAGCGCGACGTGACCCCCGCGCAGCTCGCGCTGGCCTGGGTGATAGCGAAGGGCGACGACATCGTGCCCATCCCCGGCACGAAGCGCCGGAGCTACCTCGAGGAGAACGCGGTCGCTGCCGGGGTGGAGCTATCCGCCGAGGACGTGCTGCAGCTAGACGAGGCGGTCCCGGTCGACGCCGTCAGCGGTGGCCGCTACCGGGAGCCCGACGCAGCGCTGCTGAACCGGTAGCGGTCTTCCGACAGCGAGCGACCACCCGGCCGTCAGACGTCCTCGGAGGGAACCCCGCGCCGCAGCTCGCGCGCCTTCGGGATCCGCACCGGAGGCGCGCCGTAGCCCTGCTTGCAGTCGTGCAGCCGATAGACGGTCGCGACAGGTCCGGGCCGGTAGTAGGCGGTGGGGTAATAGTTGAAGGAGAGGTCGAAGTGGAACGGGGCCGGTTTCGCTCCCCGGTCGTAGGGGCTGAACCGGCGGAGCACCTCGGACTCTCGCTCGAGCCGGCGGTAGTAGTCGCGCACGTCGGGGTCGCCTGCGTCGAGCGCCCGCTCGCGCACCACGCCGAACGTCACCACGACGCAGTAGCCGTAGCGGCGGTACTGGTCGATCACCTTCCGGTCGAGCACGAGGTGGTAAGCGGATGCGCGCACGCCCCCGTCGGGACGCGCGAACTGCCCCGGACGGAATTGCGCGCAGACGCGCTTGCCACCCGGCCGCGGAAAGGACCAGCCGGGCAGGGCCCAGCCCGGGCGGCGCGGGCAGCGGTGGAGCCAGGGAGGTAGCCGCCCGTCGGGGTCGACGCGGTAGTAGCGGCCCGGGACGGCCGGCTCGATCGCCACTCGCAGCTCGGGGCGGTAGCGGTGGGCCAGGAAGGCGCGCACCTGCTCGCGGGTGTCCTGGCGGCCGAGGACGGCCGCGGTGCGCACGTCGGCCGCCAGCGGCTGGGCCATCACAAGCCCGGTCAGCCCCGCGAGCACCGCCGCGCGGGCCGCGACCCCACGCGGCACCAGCTCGCTCGCGCGCGTGAGCGCCACCGCCCCCAGCATCGCGAACGCGGGGTAGGCGGGCAGGAGCCAGCGGCCGAAGTAGCGCGACTGGACGCTCAGGTAGACGAACAGCGCGACCGGCACCGCCGCGAGAAGCAGCGCCCGCCGCCAGTCCCGCCGGAGCTCGATGGCCGCCCCGCCCAGTGCCGCCACGGACGCCGCCCAGCCGAGCCCCCAGCCCAGACTGTCGAGATAGTAGGAGACACCGCCCGACTCCTGCCCGGGCTTCGGCTCGTTGGCGGTCACCTGCGCCTGCCCGTGGAGGTCGGACCACCACTGGTCGAGCGATCCGAAGATGTACGGATTGAGCAGCACGAAGACGACCCCCGCCAGACCGGCTCCGACGGTCAGGCGGAGCGCCGCCCGCGGGCCGTCCTGAGGCAGCCGGACGGCGGCGGCAATGACGAGCGGCAGCAGGGCCAGCCCCCCCGTGTACTTGAATGCGAGCGCCACGCCCCCGGCGCCGCCGGCCAGCAGGTACCAGCGCAGACGCCCGTCGTCGTACGCGCGCACGGCCCCCCACAGGGCCAGGGCCATCCCGATCAGCGACCCCACGTCGGTCACGGCGACGCGCGAGTAGGCCACGGGGAGGAAGGCGAACGAGAGGATCGCCGCGGCGGCGAGCCCCTCTCGAACTCCCCATATGCGCCGGGCTGCCGCGTAGGTGGCAGCGACCCCGGCCGCACCCAGCGCGGCCGCGATCGTCCGAGCCGCGATCCAGATCCGCGTCGGGTCCTTGTCGAACTGCTCCGTGACGTTGCCCCAAGGCAGGTGGAAGACGAATCCGAGCGGTCCGTACATGACCCGCAGCAGCGCGTAGACGAGGTAGGTATAGGCCGCGGGGTTCTGGTAGTAGCCGGGGTCGTTGCTCTCGCGGAACATGTCGATCGCCCGATTCGTGAAGTGAAATCCCTCGTCGATGCCCCAGATGAACGGGAGCCCGTAGTCGTTGTGCCAGACGCGCAGGGCGAAGCCGGCCGCCACGATCAGCACGAGGAGTGGGACGCGAACCACGCGCGGCAGGGTATTGGGCAGGCGGCCGGGAGCCCGCAGGCCCGCTGGTATCGTTGACTCGCGAGTCAATCCGATGGCGACCACGGCCACCGAGCGCGATCTGCGCCACCTCAACAGGACGCTGGAGCTGGCAGCGCGGGGGCGCGGACATACGAGCCCGAACCCGCTCGTGGGTGCCGTGCTGGTCAAGGGCGGTCGGGTGATCGGAGAGGGCTTCCACGCCGCGGCGGGCCTGCCACATGCCGAGCGCGAGGCGCTCGCCGCCTCCCGCGAGGATCCGGCGGGCGCCACGCTCTACGTCTCGTTGGAGCCCTGTGCCCATCACGGGCGGACGCCGCCTTGCACGGACGCGATCGTCGAGGCGCGGATCGCCCGCGTGGTGATCGCCTCCGACGACCCCACCGCGAAGGCCGCGGGTCGCGGCCTCGGCATCCTCCGCGACGAGGGGATCGAGGTCGAGATGCTCGACCGCGACATCTCCCACGCCGCGCGTCTGCTCAACCAGCCGTTCCGCAAGCACGCCCGAACGGGACGGCCGCTCGTGGTCTACAAGACGGCCATGACGCTCGACGGCAAGGTCGCCACGCGCAGCGGGGACTCCAAGTGGATCTCCGGCGAGATGAGCCGCGCCCGCGCCCACCGCTGGCGCGCGGACTCCGACGCTGTGGCCGTGGGCATTGGCACCGCCCTCTCCGACGACCCGCGGCTCACCGCCCGCATCGAGGGGGTGGCGCATCAGCCGCGACGGGTCATCTTCGACTCCGAGGCGCAGCTGCCGCTGGACAGCGCGCTGGTTCGCAGCGCTGCCGAGGTCCCAGTCATCTCCATCTGCTCGCGGGCAGCCAAGCGGACCGCGGTGCAGGCGCTCGAGTCGGCGGGCGTGGAGGTGATCGTCGTCAGCGGCGAGAACGAGGCGGCCCGCGTCGGCGCCGCCCTCGACGAGCTCGGTGCCCGCGACGTGCAGTCGCTCCTCCTGGAGGGCGGCCCCCACCTGGCGGGCGCGTTCCTCGAGGCCGGGGAGCTCGACGAGGCGCGCATCTTCGTGGCGCCGGTGCTGGCCGGCGGACGCGACGCTCGCAGCGCGCTCGAGGGCCAGGGTGTCGAGCAGATCGCGGACGCGGTGCGGGCGCTCGACGCCGAGGTGGAGCGGATCGACGAGGACGTGCTGATCGTGGCGCGCTTCCGGGACTGGTGATGTTCACGGGCCTCGTACAGGCCACCGGCCGGGTCGTATCGCTCCGAGCTGGGCGGCTCGAGGTCCGAGCCGAGCCGCCACTCGAGCTGGCGGTCGGCGATTCCGTGGCGGTGAGCGGGGTGTGCCTCACGGCCGCCCGGATCGCCGACGGGACCTTCGAGGCGGACGTGATGTCCGAGACGCTTCGCCGCACCGCCCTCGAGGGAATCGCCGAGGGTGACCGGGTCAACCTCGAGCTGCCGCTGCGGGCGAGCGATCGCCTCGGCGGACACGTCGTTCAGGGTCACGTCGATGGCGTGGGTACCGTCGCGTCGACCATCGACCAGGGCTCCTCCCGCGTCATGCGGATCGCAGCGGCGGCGGAGCTGCTGCGCTATGTGGTCGAGAAGGGCTCCATCGCCGTCGACGGCGTCTCACTCACCGTCACCGAGGTGGACGGAGAGGGCTTCACCGTCTCACTGATTCCGGAGACGCTCGAGCGCACTACCCTCGGCGACGCCGACCCGGGCCGCGCGGTGAACCTGGAGGTCGACGTGTTCGCCAAGTACGTGGAGAAGCTGGCCGCCGGAGGAGCGCCAGCGTGAGCGAGGCGAAGGCCCCCTTCAGCACGATCGAGGACGCCCTCGAGGACATCCGCGACGGCAAGATCGTCGTGGTCTGCGACGCCGAGGATCGCGAGAACGAGGGCGACCTGACGCTGGCGGCGCAGTTCGCGACGCCCGACGCGATCAACTTCATGGCCAAGCACGGCCGCGGACTCATCTGCCTGGCCCTGCCTCCCGAGCGCTGCGACGAGCTGGAGCTGGACCTGATGGCCGCCAAGAACGAGTCGGCCTTCCAGACCGCGTTCACCGTCTCGATCGAGGCGCGCGAGGGAGTCACCACCGGGATCTCGGCCCACGACCGCGCCCACACGATCCAGGTCGCGATCGATCCGCG